>Ga0190275_10000325_pt1 | contig 44967 bp, 33 predicted proteins | sample Popmic550T_FD_133745 | JGI IMG/M metagenome (GOLD analysis project Ga0190275, IMG submission 133745) | Populus adjacent soil microbial communities from riparian zone of Yellowstone River, Montana, USA - 550 T | ecosystem: Environmental > Terrestrial > Soil > Riparian zone > Trees stand | place... | reverse complement strand
TTCGGCCACAGGATCGATGAGGAGCGACCGGAATTCAAATCGTGTGCGACGAAATACCGATCTAAGTCGCTGTCATGCAACGCATTACAGGACAGGCCGGCTCAACGAGCCGGACAGCAGTGACGCCAGGCAGGAGCGTATGGACTGGGTGTGAAGCGCGACTGTTCACTGTTGTGAGAGCGGGGTCGTGGTTGCGACGGTGCAGCCACGCGTCCGGGCGATCGAGATCCGCGGGCAGCGCCTGCCGGACCAGGTGCTGGTCTTCTCGGGCGTCGAGGCGCCCCCGAAGCGATGAGGGCTCTCAAGCCGGGCCGTACGACGTGCGTCGCGTTCGCCGCGCTCGCGCTCGCCGGGGCGGCGCCCGCGCGGGCGCAGGACGCGGGGGATCTCGTCATCACGCGCGAGGCGACGCGGCCGTCGCGCGTCGCGCCCGCCCAGAACTTCACGGGCACGGTGCGCGTGCGGCCGCTGTTCGACACCACGGCGGCGACGCGCGCATACGCCGCGACGGTCGCGTTCGAGGCCGGCGCACGCAGCGCGTGGCACACGCACCCACGCGGACAGGTGCTGATCGTCACGGAGGGCGTCGGCCGCGTCCAGCGCTGGGGCGCATCGGCCGAGGAGATCCGGACGGGCGACGTGGTGCGGATCCCGCCGGGCGTGAAGCACTGGCACGGCGCCGCGCCGACCACGGCCATGTCGCACATCGCCGTCGTGGAGACCCTCGACGGCAGGAGCACCGACTGGATGGAGAAGGTCAGCGACGCGCAGTACGGCGCGCCCGTTCGTGCGCGGGGAGCGGATGCGGGGGACAGCGCACGTCCCTCGCGTGCCCGGCAGCTGATGGGCGACATCGCCCCCAAGCTGGCGCAGCTCACGGACGACGTGCTCTTCGGACAGGTGTGGGCGAGCCCCGAGCTTTCCCAGCGCGACCGGAGCCTGGTGACGATCAGCGCGCTGGTCGCGCTGAACCGCCCCGACCAGCTTCGCTCCCACCTCGACAGGGCGCGCACGAATGGCCTGACGCAGGCGGAGGTGATCGCGGCGATCACCCAGCTGGCGTTCTACTCGGGATGGCCCAACGCGGTGACCGCGATCCCGATCGCCAGGGAAGTCTTCCGGGAGCCCTGACGGCCGCGTCGAGACACGGCGGTGGGATACGGGGACCGTAGTCTCCACGGACGAAAAAGAGCCGTGGAGGATGGCGCCGCGGCGATGATCCTGCACTGGACCTGCCGCTGAGCGGGACGAACGCAACGACGACATCCAGGAGAGCGCACATGCCACGCGCAGGGTCCCTCGGCTGGGCAGCGGGCCTGGCCATCAGCCTTCTCGCCGCCCCGGCGCTCGCGCAGCAGCCGGAAGGGCCACGGCCGTACTCGGCGGGGAATCCGCTCGGCCTGCCGGTCACCGCCACGCCCGGCCGGGAGTTCGAGGCGATCTCCTCGAACGTGAAGGTCTACGGCGCCATCTACTCCGCGGAGAGCTGCTCGTACGACGCGGAGCGCGGCGTGATCGTGGTGCCCAACCGCGGCGTTCCGCAGGGCGTGCGCACCAACGACGCGTGGGTCTCGTTCATCAACCACGACGGGTCGGTGCACACGGCCCGGTGGATCGGGGTGCAGGGCCCGGCGGACCGGGCGAGGATCACCCCGCCGCTGGTGCTGAACGAGCCGTACGGCAGCGACATCGCCCGCGGCGTGCTGTACGTTGCCGACCGCGACGGCGGCACCCGCGCGGACGAGCCGAGCGTCGCCGTCATCCGCCGCTTCGACCTGCGCACCGGGGCGCCGGCCGGCGAGGTCCGCGTGGACGGCGTCCCCTGGCTCAACGACATCGAGGTCGCGGACGACGGCGCGATCTACGCCACGCAGACGGGCGATTTCGGCGACACCCCGGACCCGGCGACGTGGAGGGTGTGGAAGATCGCGCCGGACGGCACGGCGTCGGTCTTCGTGCAGGGTGCGCCGCTCCGCCAGCCCAACGGGATCGCCCTCGATCCCCAGGGCAACGTCGTCGTCGTCAACCTGGGCAACGCCGAGGTGCTGACGTTCTCTCCGGCCGGCCGGCTGGTGAGGACGGAGAACGCGGCCCAGCCGGGCAACGATGGTCTCGTGATCATGCCCGACGGTACGAAGTACGTGAGCAGCGTCATGCAGGGAGGAGTCTCTCGCATCCGCCCGGGTACGCCCGCCGAGCTCATCGCCCGCAACATCCCGAACGCCGCGTCGATGTGCTACGACGCCGGCGCCAACCAGCTGGTGATCCCGATGAACCCGAACAACGGCCTCGCGCTCGTGCCGCTTCGGTAATCGTCGGCTGTCCGAAGCCGCGGAATGGGGCCCCTCCAGCGGTCCCCACGATGCTTGACCAGCGGCGGTTTGCCCCTTGGAGAGCGGCCTTCGCCGCAACCGGCTCCCGGCCACCATGAGGCGTGCTGCCGGAGACAGATCCGTCTTCCAGCCGTCGCTCCGTTCGGAGGCCACCGCACGTCCGGCTTCGAGGCGGGGTTCCGGTACTGCGGCAGAGCCGGCTTCCCGTTGACGACCACCTCACCGGTCAGTACGCACGGCCTGGCGGGTTTTCCCATGCCCGCCGCCGCTCGCGGTTCTTTTTGCGGCAGCGGTTCTGGTCGGTCTGGAGTCCATCGCCGTCGCTTCAGGATAGACCTCCCGGGTTGCCTGACGGAGAAGCACCGCCATGGCCGCGCCTGCGGTACGGCTCCGCCGAGTTGAACCGCCGCGCGAATGCGACGCTCGAATGCGACGCCGCGGCTCGTCAGATTTTCATTGACGCTGACCCGATCCAGCGGTAACATCGGAACAGGCCGCGACGGTGGATAATGGCCGCTAGTCTCTGGTGCCTGCGCGGTCGTCCCCTCCCGAAGAAGTCCAGGCTGTCCGGCGCACCGCAGTGCTTCTCATCCGCACGGTGCGCGCAACGCGTGACATCTCTGACAAATTGCTGGCATTGATTGGCCGGCTGCTGATGGACACAGAGTAACAGTGCTTGACCGCGGGACCTGCATCGTACGGCTCCCGCTACTCCTGGCCGGTTCTCCCCCACCCACCTCGCCCGCGTGGGCGATCGTTATCCGCCCGGTACAGCCACCAGCGGGGCGTTTATGGATCGGAAACCTTCAGGCCACGGCCGCGACGTGTTCGGGGAACTAACCGTTCTCGAGCGCCAGCGGCGCCGCAAGCGTTTGCTGCTGGTCGTGCCCGTGCTGCTGGGCCTCCTCCTGGTGTCGGTGATCCAGATCGCCAGACCGGCGACGCTCTACAACGTGTTTCACCCGGTTCCCCTGCGCCCGGGCCAAGGCTCGATCGTGCTGGGGCTGGAGCTGCGCGGAGGGGCGCGCGTCGTGTATCAGGCGGTGCGCGAGCCGGGGCTGAGCGACGCCGACTTCGCCGCGCGCCTGGAGCAGATCCAGGAATTCCTGCAAGAGCGGATCGCCACCTTCGGCCACATCGAATCGAACATCTCCGTCGACAGGCGCCGGGGGATCGTCCTGGTCGAGCTCCCGGGCGTGGGCAACCGGGACCTGATCGCCTCCCTTATCGGTGAAACCGGGAAGCTGGAGTTCGCGCTGGTGTCCGATTCGGCCGCCAGCAGGCTCGGCATCGGCGACCCGCTTCCCGTGTCGGACCGGGTAGCACTGATCCTGGACCGCACGGACCTGAGCGACGCTTCCATCCAGCAGAACCCCACCAACCGGAAGTCTCACGTCGCGCTCAAGTTCCGCGCGGGCCGCGAGCAGGCGATCCAGGCCGCGCTGGCGCAGCACCGGGGCCATGCGGTGGCCATCACCATCAGCGGAAACATCCGCGCGCTGGTGCGCGTGGCGGATTCGTACAGCGCCACCGCGGGCGGCACCACCATCATCGGCAGCGAGGAGGGTCTCTCCGAGCTGGAGGTGGCGCGCTACCAGCGCCTCTTCCGCTGGGAGGCGCTCCCGCTGGAGCTGCGCCAGGTGGAAACGGAGTTCATCAGCCCGGCCATGGGCGAGGAGCAGCTCCTGGCGGCGTACGCCGCGCTGGCGTTCGGCGCCGTCCTGGTCGTGACCCTGTTGCTGGTGTTCTACGGGACGTACCTGGGTGCCGTGGGGTGCATCGCCCTGTTCTATTACGGGCTGCTGATCTGGGCCACCTTCAGCACCATGGGAATGGTGCTCACCCTGCCGGGGATGGCCGGCCTTCTCCTTACCTTGGGGATCTCCGTCGACTCCTTCATTCTGGTGTTCGAGCGCATCAAGGACGAGTTGCGCACGCGGATGAAGAACCACCTGGAGCCGTTCGACGAGGATGCCATCTGGGACAGCATGGGCGGGATGGTGAAGCACCTGGTCACACTTCGCCTGACCACCGCCGCCGGTGCCGTTGTGCTGCTCTTCGGCGAGGGCGCGGTCCGCGGCTTCGGCGCCTCCATGCTGGTGGGCCTGGCCGCCGAGTGGGTGGTGGCCTCGCGGCCGGTGCTGGGCGGCCTGATCGTCCTCTTCCTGCAGCACGGCGCCCGGGTCTCACGGTGGACCTACGGGTTCCCGGCGTTCGAGGGCCCGCGCATGGAGCGGCTGTTCCGCGGCGCGCTGCGGCACAAGCACGGCATCAGCTTCGCCTCGCTGTGCGTGATGTCGGGGCTGGCCTTCTTCGTGTACCTGAGACCCCCCGCCCTGGGGGTGGACTTCGGCGGCGGCACCCAGGTGCGCGCGGTGATCCCCACCGACGTCTCGCGCGAGCGCATCCAAACGGCGCTGGTCAGCGGCGGCCTGGGGGGCCAGCTGGCATCGCTGCAGCACGGCCTGCTGGCGTCGGAGGAGGCGGTGCTGCCGTGGATCCTCTCCTTTAACCAGGTGACCGAGGACGGGGACCGCTTCGCCGGTCGGGTGCACCAGGCGCTCGCCGTCGCCGGGATCCAGAGCTCCATGCGGGGGGTGTGGCAGACCGGCCCGCGCGTTCCCGCGCGCGTCTTGGGACGCTGGCTCTTCTTCCTGGGGCTGGCGCTGGCGGTGATCGGCATCTACTGCATGCTTCCCTGGTCCGGCCTGGGGATCCTGGGCACCCGCTTCTGGCCGGCCGCCGCCGTCATGCTGGTGGCCTGCCATGACCTGGTGGTGGTCGCCGGGCTGATGGCGGTAACGCGCTCCCAGCTGGACATGTCGGTGGTGATGGGGCTCTTCATCCTGCTCGGCTACACGATGAACGACTCCCTGGTGCTGGTCTGGCACGTGGGACAGGAGGCGGCCAGGCACCGCAGTCAGCCGGTGTCGCCGCAGATCGTGGAGGAGATGATCGTCCGCATCCGCAGCCGGACCATGATCGCCTCGCTCACTACGGTGGCGGCGGTGCTCCCCATCACCCTCTTCGCGGGGGGGAGCTTCAACAGCTACGCCCTGGTGATCATCGGCGGCGTGGCGGTAGGCACCTTCTCCACGGTGTTCCTGCTGGGGTCGTGCATCGAGCTGCTGGTCGGCTGGCGCACCCGGCCGGCGCGCGAGCCGGCGGTGCAGCTGCAGCCCAGCATCTGACCTCCTTCCCGCACCGCCGGCGTGCGATGACCTATCAGCGTCTTCTGGAACTCCTGCTCGTCGCCCTCGGCGGCGCCGGCATCCTCGTCCTGGGCCTGGTCCTCCTGCGTCTGCGGGTAACCCGGGCCGCGCAGGCCGGCAAGCCGGTAGCGCTGCCGGAGACGGCGTTCCAGGCGCTGGAGTTCTCCATCCGCGGGACCGACCTCACCCACGACTCCGGCGAGGCGGACCCCGGCACCATTGCGGTGATGGAAGCCTTGCGCGCGGAGTCCCGCCACCAGGAGCTGGCCATCGTACGGAGCTACTTCGAGTTCAGCCAGGCGCACGGCGGGTCGCTGGAACGGCTGTGCGAGCTGCTGGAGGTGCCGGAGGACCCGGACGCGATGCGCTGCCGCAGCCTGTACCGCCGGCTCCTGGCCCTGAACGACGACCGGGAGCGGGACGCCTCGCACACGCTCCCGTCCTTTCGCGTGGAATGCGCCCGGATGCGCCCGGCCGGCGGGAGCGCGGGAAAGGGGTGGATCGCGGACTGGTTCGCAACCCTGTTCGGGGTCACCGACGAGCTGGCCCGGCTGGTGAGCGACCACGAGCCGCTCTTCGCCGCGCCCGCGGAACCTGCGGACGCGCCGGAGAGCGGCACCTTGGAGCGCGTCTACCGCCGGCTGGAGCAGCTGCGCCTGCGCTGCGCGAGCAAGGCGCCCGCCCGCTTCAGGCAGGAGCGGCGGACGCTGGAGGAGGCGATCAACGGGCTCGTGGCCGTGCTCCCCGCCACGGCGCCCGGCGCGCCTTCCGGCGGCGGGGCGCTTCCCCGGCCCCGGGGCCACCCCCTGCGGGTGATGCCCGAGGTGGTCACCCTCTCCTTTCAGCCCGCCGCCGGCACCCAGGCGCCGGTCGGTTTCACCATCCAGAACCTCAGCGACGGGGGGCTGGACAAGCTCCAGGTGCGGTGGTCCATCACGGCCCTGGGCGATCGCGGTGCGGCCGGGGAGGCGCGACTGGACGGCGGGACGGTCAGCCTGGGCTTTCTGCGCCCCGACCCGCGGCCCACCGAGTTCAAGATTCCCCTCCGCCAGCAGCTTCCCGTGCACGCGGGCGAGCTCTCGTTCCACCTGGACGTGCACTACACCGACCCCGGCGGGCAGGACTGGGCGTTCCCCATCGTCGTTCCCCTCAAGCTGGTCGACGCCTACCGCCTCGCCTGTCCGTACGCCGCCTCCGCGCCCGACGCGGTGAGTTTCTTCGTGGGGCGCCAGGACACCCTGGCCGCCGTCCAGGCCCTGATCCAAGAGGACAAGCCGAAGCTGTGCGTGCTCTCCGGCCTGCCCAACATCGGCAAGACCGCGCTCCTCTTCGAGGTGCAGCGGCGCTGCCAGACGCAGAACCCGCGGCTGCGGGTGGCCGTCATCAACCTGGACAAGGACGCGCGGCTCGGGGCCGACGCCTGGACGCAGGACATCCTCAGGAGCCTGGTGAGCGAGATCACCCGGCAGATCTCCGTCCCCGAACGGCAGACCCCGCGGGCGGCCAAGCGCCGGCACTCCGAGACCGGGTATTACCTGGAGTTCATCGAGTTCCTGGACCGCCTGCACCAGGTGCTGGAGGAGGACGACCTGCGGCTCTACCTGATGATCGACGAGTACCACCGGGTGGAGGAGGAGGTCGCGGCCTCCACACAGGAGCAGCGCAACGCGAAGGCGGACTTCGTCCGCTTCCTGCGGCGGATCTCGGAGGACTATTCGCGCATCCTGATCGTCCTCGCCGGGCTGCACGACTTCGTCTGGCTGGCCCGCAAGGCGCCGGGAAAGGTCTGGCTGGAGGTGCTGAAGGCATACAGCGCGCTGCGCCTGGGGTACCTGGAACCCGACGAGGCGCTCGCGCTGGTGCGCGAGCCGATGCAGAGCGTGGGAATCACCTACGCGCCCGGGGTGGCCGAGGAGTTCTCCCGCGCGACCAACGGGTACCCGGTGCTCATCCACGAGTTGGGCGAGCTGCTGTTCAAGAGGGCCATCAACGGGTACCTCGACAGCGACGGCGACCCGGCCCGCCTGGTGATCGACGACCAGGTGTGGAGCCATGCGCGGCAGGTGTTCCTGCGCGACGTGGCGCCCGGCCGGTTCGACCGGATCTGGCTGGGGAACTGGCTGGACGACAGCGACAAGGCGATCTGCATCGCCCTGGCCAAGGAAGAGCGGAAGAACGGCGACGGGCCCGCGCAGGTGCGGGCCAAGGACGTGGTGGGCCGGCTACGCAGCGGCGGGCCGGGGCTCAGCGAGGCGCACATCATCCGCCGCATCGAGTTCCTGGAGGAGCGGGGGATCGTGCTGCGCGACGTGTCGCCGACAGCGGAATCCACCTTCCGCCTGGCCGTTCCGCTGATGGCCGACTGGCTGCAGAACCAGGCGCTGGAGTACCAGCTCGCCGCCGCGCCGGCCGCCGAGGGGGCCGCATGACCGCGCCGCTCTGCACCATCCTCCACATCTCCGACCTCCACTTCGGCGCCCAGCCGTCGGACTCGCCGGTGCTCGCCGCCGAGTTCCTGCGCTCCGACGTGCGCCACCAGTACGCCGAGGACACCAGCCGCCACCTCCCCCCCGAGTGCCCCCTGCGGGCGCCGGACCTGTGCGTGGTCTCGGGCGACCTGACGGCGACCGGGCGCGAGTTCGCCGACGCGGAAGAGTTCCTGGCGCGGATCTGCGACGACCTGTTCGACGGAAACCGGGAGAAGATGTTCGTGGTCCCCGGGAACCACGACATCGAGTGGGAGCGGTCGGCGCAGGGCTACCGGGAGATCGCGTACGACCACGAGTTCTGGCAGCAGCGCGAGCAGCCCGCCTCACCGTACAAGGCCGTTCAGACGCGGGACGGGAGGGTCCGGCTCTTCGAGCGGGTGGAGAGCGAATACGCCGCGCGCTTTCGCGGCTTTCAGGAGTTCTTCGACCGCTTTTACCAGGGCCGGCACCCGCTCTGCCTGACCGGCCCCGAGTCGTACCTGATCTGGCCGGTCCCCGACCTGCCGCAGGTGGTGCTCACCGGCTTCAACTCCTGCCAGTACGTGGACCACCTGAACCCGGTGCCCACCGTCGACAAGGAGGCGGTGGTCAACGCCGGCCGCCGGCTTCACGACGATCCCCGCTACCACGGCGCGGTGCGGGTGGCCGTGTGGCACCACGGGCTGCGTCCCGAAACGCACGCGCTGGACTACCTGGAGGAACGGAACGTCGAGCTACTCTCCCTGGCGGGCGGCTTCTCGCTCCTGCTGCACGGGCACTTTCACCGCAAGCAGTATAACTCGGCGATGTCCGTGGCGGGGCGGGTGATCCCCGTCGTCGGGGCGGGCACGCTGGGCGCGCCGCTGCGGGAGCGAAGCGAGTCCGTTCCCTACCAGTACAACCTGATCACCATCGACGCGTCGCAGATCACCATCCACAGCCGCACGCGCGAGACGGTCGACCAGGCCTGGCGTCCGGACTTCGGCTGGGGGACGGCGGGAGAGCCGTTCCGCCACGTCCCGCTTCCCCGCACGCCGTCGGCGCACGCGCCTTCCAGCGGGTCGTCGGTCCAGGCGCCGGCGAAGGCGCCCGCCGGACGGGGGGGATGGCCGGTGGCGCTGGTGGTCTCGGAGAACTGGACGGCACGGGCCCCCGGCGAGCCCGAGCTGCAGGAGAGGGCGCGGCAGGTGATCCACGCTGCCGGCGGAAGGGTGGGGCTGGAGGATCCCGCCTTTCTCTACGGACGCTTCGACGACCTGCAGTCGGTGCTCAAGCAGGTCCTCATCCAGCGCACCAACCGCTGCATCCTGGGTCCGCAGTGGGTGGGGAAGACCGCGTTTCTACAGGCGCTCTGCAGTCCCTGCATCCGCGAGTGGGTGGCCCAGGTCGCGGGGCTGCAGGCCAGGCTGGAGGGTGTGCGCTGGGTGTACGTGGACCTCCGCGAGAACCCGGGCACGCCCGCCGAGACCCGGATCCTGGGCGAGCTGAGCCAGGCCACGGGCCTGTCGGAGCGGGGGTCGCAGCTGGTGGGGATCCTGCGGCACCTGGAGGAAAGGGGCGAGAGGCTGGTCGTGCTCCTGGACAACTTCGAGGACGTGCTCCGCAGGAACGAGGTCGAAGCCGTGTTCCTGAACGAGCTCAAGGCCAGGCAGGGGGAGATGAACGTGCTCTACTCCATGACCAGCGAGGAGCGCGTGCCCCGGGCCGGTCGCGAGAAGGCGCACTACTTCTTCGCCAGCGCGCACATCCTGGACTTCTTCAACTCCGCGGATACGAGCCGGGCGCTGCTGGAGACCACGCTGCGCATCGCCGGGATCGTCCCCGCGCCGGGCGCGATCGACCGGCTTCTCCACCTGGGCGGACGGCATCCCTACTTCCTCGCGCTGGCGCGGCAGTCGTTCCTGGAGGCCGTGGAGCGTGTGTCCAGCGAAGAGCCCGCGCACATCCTCAACGAGGCGGTCCGCTACTTCAACCGTCTGGTTCCCCGGCTGTACGACGGACTCCTGTCCCCCCTGACGCCGTTTCACCACCGGCATCTCACCCGGATCATGAAGGACCAGGAGCGGACGGGCGGGAGCGTCCCCGTGGAGCTGGTTCCCTTCATCTACGAGCGGCTGGACGGGTCGGTGATGCCCTTCAGCGAACACTTTCGCGCGTACTACCTGGAGCAGTACCTCGCGGCCCGGAGCACGGACGAGTCATAGCGCCGCGCAGCACGCCGCGCCCATCCGTGCCCGCGAGGCCTCCGCCGCTCCCGCTTTGTTGCGGTAGGCACCCAGCCGACAGCACGCAGCGGGCGATGGGCGAGGTCGCGCCCAAGCTCGCGGAGCTCGCGGAGCTCGCGGACAGCGTGCCGTTCGGCGACGTCCGAGCGCGTCCCGGACTTTCGCGGCGGGATCGCAGCCTCGCGACCGTCCGCGCGCTGATCGCGATGAACCGACCCGACCAGCTGCGGTCCCACCTGCGGCTCGCACGCGAGAACGGGGTGACGCGGGACAGCGTTGATCGAGGCCATCACGCACCTCGCGGGTCTACGCCGGCTGGCCCAACGCGGTCACGGCGGTGACGGTCGCGCGCGAGGCGTTCGCCGAGACCGCGCCTTGAGCGCCGCACGGCCACGAATCGTCGCAAAGGTCGGCTAAAGCCGCGGCGCCGGAACGACGAAAGCCTCGCGAACGGCGTGAGGCTTTCGTCGCGACGGATGCTCGCGAGGCGCATGGATGCGAGATGAAGACGGGTCCCTACCGCGTCGCGCTCGCGTCGTGGCGCCGCGTCCAGAGCAGGAGCACGCCGCACGACGAGGTGCTGCCGCGGTACTCGGTGGGGACCTCGGCGGCGCCGCGGTAGATCTCCACCGCCTCCAGGTCGCGCAGCGCCACCTGGTCCAGGTTGCGGGCCTCGCCGGGGCGGTCGCTGGTCTGCACGAGCTGGCCGTCGAGGTACACGTCCATCCAGCACCAGTCGGCGCGGCTGATCGACGTGGTCGCGCGGCCGCTGGCGATGCGGTACCCCTCGTCCACGTCCAGCGAACGCTGCTGCCCCTCCTCGGAGTAGCGCATCAGCCGGATCCCGGGCACGCGGCGCAGCACGTCGGAGAGCCGCCCCGCCCGGCGCGACTGGAGCGCGCTGTCGGTGAGGAACACGCCCCCGCCGCGCTGGCGCCGCTCGTAGAAGCCCTGCAGCTCCAGCCCGCGCGACCGCGCCGACGAGCGCGCCTCCACCCCCGCCAGCGCCACCACGCGGTTCGCCACCACCGCCAGCGAGGTGCTCCCCGCGCCGCCGGCGGGCCGCACCTCCACGTCGCCCAGCCCGGCCGGCACCGTCACGCGCCCGGTGAGGCGCCCCGTGGCCGGGTGTGCCATCTCCACCGCGTACTCGCCCGGCGGGAGGATGGCGGCACGCGCGCGGCCCTCGCCATCCATCGTAACCGCCGGCTTCGAGCCGATGCGCACCACGGCGCCCGCCAGCGGGCCGCCGTTCGAATCGCGCGCCGTCACCCTGAACGTCGTCGTGACGACACGCGCCGAAGCGCGGGGCGCGGGGCGCTCGGCGACGATCGCCATCCGCTCCGCCGCGCTCAGCTCGCGCAGCTCCACGTCCGCGCGGGCGGGGGTCGACGGCGTGGGGCGCGCGTCGGCCTGGCCGTGCGCGGCGCCGGCCTGCGCGCGCACGGTCACCAGCGCCTGCGTGCTGACGCCGCAGAGCACGTAGAAGCCCTGCGGGTCCGGCCGCGTGGCCACGCTCGACCGGGCCGCGGCGAAGTTGCGGCTGCTGCCGCCCACCGCCCACCAGCTCCCGGTGACGGTGCTCGCCGCCGCGCCGGGGCCGGTGACGCGGCCGGTCACGATCCCCCTCGCCAGGTCTCCCCTCCCGCTCCCCGCGCTGTCGGGGCAGAGCGCCGCCCGGGCAGACGCCCAGCCGCGCACGGCCAGCGCCACCGTCGCCGTGTCGCCGGCCCCGAGCGTTACCGTCTCGTTCCGCGCGGCGGAGGCGAGCGGGCCCAGCTCGGGATGGCTGAACGCCACCGTGTAGCGCCCCGTGCCCGGCGCGCGCAGGGTGAAGGCGCCGTCGGGGCCCGTCTCCGCCGCGGCCTGGGTGCCGGAGAGGTAGACGCGGGCGCCGGCCAGCGGCGCCGCGCGGGTGCTGTCCCACACAGTGCCGCGCACCACCGGGGCGGCCGCGGCGGCGAAGAGCGCCCGCCCGTCGCCGGCGGACACGCGGGTGACCTCGCCCCCGGTCTCCACCACGGCCGCGAGCACCACCGTGCTCTCCGTCATCGAGCCCGGAAGGCCGGTGCCCAGCTCGCGCACCGAGCGCCGCGCGCGCAGCGACTGCTCCAGCGTCACCTGCGGCATGCGGATGCTCCAGCGCCGCACGATCCACGGCCCGCCGGCCATCCGCTCGTACTCCACGGTGCCGCCCACGCGCGGGTTGTCGCTCTCGCGCGGGCCGCCCTGGTAGCGGTACTCCACGCGGCGCAGCTCGGCGGTGCGCCGGTCCAGCCAGAGGGTGCCGCTGATGTCGGGCACGCGCCGGCCGCGCACCGGCTCGAACGCCAGCCCCACCTCCGCGGCGTCGGTCGCGTCCACCACGCGCAGGCAGTGGTCGTTGAGGAACTCGGGGCTCAGCATCACCGCGGCGTCGGGCCCCCAGTAGCCGGTGGAATCGCCCGCGGCGGCGTGCACGTACCCCTTCGCGCTGAGCTCGCCGGGCGGGAGGCTGCGGAAGGGCAGCTCCGCCAGCCCGCTGGCCGTCTGCCGGTCCTCGCGCCGCACGGTGCCGCTGGACGGGTCGATCTCGCGCGTCCACTGGTTCAGGTCGTAGCGGAAGAGGCGGGCGCTCTGGCTGAAGGCGGCGGCGTTCAGCGCCTTGCGGGCCTCTTCCCAGAGCGTGGCGGTGGCCAGCCCGGCGCCGGGCCGCACCACGCACCGCCGCGCCGCGGGCGACACCGTCAGCCCCTGCAGCATCACCGCCGCGCCCGTCGCCACCAGCCGCTCGGTGCGCGTCTCGCCGTCCCCCAGCTCGAACGCGGGCGAGGTGACCGCCGCGTAGCCGACGCGCTCGGCGCGCAGCGAGTAGCGCCCCGCCGCCGGCGCGCGCACGGTGAAGCCGCCCTCGGCGTCGGTGAGGGTGCGCGCCACCTGCCGGCCGCTGCCGTCCACCAGCGCCACCAGCACGCGGTTCACCGGCGCCCCCGAGGCCTCGCGCAGCGTGCCCCGCACGGTCTGCGCGCCCAGGGGCGCGGCCGCGAGCAGCGCGGCGAGCAGCGCAAGCGTGTGCAGGCGTCTCATCGGGGCCGCCGGGCAGGCAGTGGGGAAGGGAAGAGGCACGGTTGAACGCATCGGGCAGCGCGTATTCTGACGCGCGGCGCCGCCGGTTGTTTGCGTCCCAATCCGATGAATGGTCGTGGCCTGGGACGGACGATATCCCCGATGCGACGCACGGGCCAGGGCTGGGCCGGCGCTCGATTCGACCGTCGGGTAAGGCGGACCACCCGCCGACCCTCGTCAAACTGCTACTCAGCGTAGCAGTTTGATGGCATACTCCGATCGCGAGGTCCAGTTCAGTGCCGGGTACGCCGTCCCCGACATCTGAACAGCGGCAACGGTGGGATCGACCAGGCGCAGCTGCAGGCGGTGCAGTCGTCGGGGTTCACCACCGTGATCCTGTGGACGATGCACGTGAACGCGAATGGCGACTTCTACTACAACGGCACGCTGGTGGTGTCGAACGGCGCGGTGACCGGGCCGTTCGCGTCCACCCTGCCGGGGCTGATCAAGGAGCTGCGCACCGGCGGCAGCGTGAACACCGTGCTCTTCGGCATCGGCAGCGCCGACGTGAGCGACTTCGCGAACATCAAGTCGCTCCTCTCCACCGCGACCGGCACGGCGCTGCTGCAGTCGAACTTCGCCGCGATGGTGCAGGCGCTCGACATCGACGGCTTCGACTTCGACCTGGAGGAGTTCCCGTACTCCGAGTTCACCGCCACCGTGGTGCAGCTCGCGCAGATGCTGTTCAACGACTACGGGAAGTTCACCACCTTCTGCCCCTACTCCGACCAGGACTGGTGGCTGGAGGCCGCGCAGCAGATCTACGCGCAGAGCGGGAACGCGGGGATCGTGCGCTGGTGGAACCTGCAGTGCTACGCCGGCGGCGGGGGCAACACGCCGGCCGACTGGGTGCAGATGATCTCCGAGAACTCCTCGTCGATCGGCGTCACCAATCCGAACGCCTACATCGTGCCGGGCTACTGGTGCGCCAACGGGCCGGGGTGCGACTCGGGCCAGTGCCCGCCGAGCATCGAGTCCACCTTCGCCGGGCTGCGGGGCGTGGTGCAGGGTGGCTTCATCTGGAACTCGGGCGACATCTTCTCCTGCGATGCGGGCGGTGCCTGCGGCGGCAGCGCGGCTCCGTCGGACTACGCGCAGGCGATCATCAACGGGCTGGCCAGCGGCAGCGCCGTGCAGGTGGGGCGGATCGCCGGGTCCGCCGAGACCGCCGGCGCCGGCGACTGAGCGGACGCGGCTTCCATCGCGCGCGGGAGGGGCGCCGGCTTCGGCCGGCGCCCCTTCGTCTTTGGATGGCGATCGGGGAACTGGCGCGCTTCTTTCGTGTTTTTAGGAACCGCTACATCCACGAGACGAAAACACGGACCCGATGAGCACACCCCAATACCGCCGGCGAAACCCCACGCCCGAGCCCCTGCGCACGAAGCTGGTGGAGGTGCGGCGCGGGCTGCTGCGCCTGCACAAGGCGCTGATCGACGCCGAGCGCGGCGAATGGGAGCGCAGCCGCGGCCCCGTCACCAACACCCAGCTCCTCACCGCGCTGATCGAGGAGCCGTTCTTCGCCTGGCTGCGGCCGTTCAGCGGGCTCATCGTCCAGATCGACGAGGCGCTCTCGGGTGACACCGCGGTCACGGAGGAGGAGGGCCGCGCCTTCGCCGAGCAGGCGCGCGAGCTGGTGGCGGTGGACGAGGGCGACGAGCCCACCGTCAACCGCTACGACCTGGTGTGCCGCCGCGACCCCAACGTGCTCCTGCTGCACGTCGAGCTCTCCAGCCGCATCGATGACGCGCTGGCCGGCGGCTCGACCAAGGGATGATTCAGCGCGGAGAAAGTGCCCAGTGCCCAGTCCCCACGCGCAGTTCTCCCCCTCTCCCGCGCCCAGCGGGGGAGGGGGGCCGGGGGGCATAAGCGTTAACTTAGCGCCTAACTCGTTACAACACATCGAGTTCCAGTGGCGCAAAATGAGCTGGACGATGCAGTGTGAATGAGTTCGCCAACAGTCGACGCCAAGTTTTTCCTGAACTCGACTGTTAGAGTTTTCGCGGTGCGACACGCTGTTTGGTGCTGTGCATATGCGTGTAACTCATTTGTGGTACAGTGGTTAGGCTTAAGTTAGCGCCTATGGGGCCGGGGGGAGGGGGCCGCCGCCGCATGCGCCGACGCCGAGTACCGTGCACCGACTACCGGGCACTGGGCACTGGGCACTCTCCAGCCCACACCTGATCCCACCCTGCTTGTCCCCCCCGCCGCGCGGCAGTAACGTTCGCTCCATCTCCACCCACGCCCACCCGCGCCCCGTTCCCACGCGCATGCCCCACGCACCGTTCCCCCCCGACGCACAGCCGCCGGCCGAAACCCGCGCCGCGGGCGCCGCCTCCGCCATCGCCGCCGCGGCCGACCGGCTGCCGCGCAGGCTGGGCGTGTGGAGCGCCGCCGCCGTCCTCGTGGGCTCCACCATCGGCAGCGGGATCTTCCGCATCGTGGGGGGCGAGGCGGGGGTGGCGGGGCGCGTGGGCACCGTGGGCGCCATGTCGCTGCTCTGGCTGCTGGGCGCGCTGGTGGCGCTGGTGGGCGCGCTCACCATCGCCGAGCTGGCGACGATGTTCCCGCGCTCGGGCGGCATCTACGTCTTCATCCGCGAGGCGTACGGGCCGCTCCCGGCCTTCCTCTTCGGGTGGACGGAGCTGCTGGTGATCCGCCCCAGCGCGCTGGGCGCCATCGCCATGCTCTTCGCGGAGTACGCGGACAAGTTCTTCCACTACGGGGATTTGGGGACGCGGCTGGTGGCCGCCGCGGCGATCCTGCTGCTGGGGCTGGCGAACATACGCTCGGTGAACTGGGGCGCGTTCGTGCAGAACCTGAGCACCGCGGCCAAGGTGCTGGCCATCAGCGGCCTGGCCGTGGCGGCGTTCGCGTTCGGCGACGGGTCCAGCGGCGCGCTCGCCAGCCCGATCGAGTGGTCGCCCACCACCTGGAGCGGCTTCGGGCTGGCGCTGGTGAGCGTGATGTGGGCGTACGACGGCTGGGCCGACCTCACCTTCATCTCGGGCGAGGTGAAGGACCCCTCGCGCACGCTGCCGCGCGCCATCATCGGCGGCGTGCTGGGGATCGTGGCGATCTACATCGCGGTGAACGCCGCGTACTTCTTCGTCCTCACCGTGCCGCAGATGGTCGCCTCCAAGCTGGTGGCGGCCGACGCGGCCACGGCGGTGTTCGGCGCGATCGGCGCGTCCGTCGTCGCGGCGATGGTGATGGTGAGCGCGTTCGGGGCGCTGAACGGGTCGATGATGACGGGGCCGCGCATCTTCTTCGCCATGGCCGACGACGGCAACTTCTTCCGCCCGATCGCCGCCGTGCACCCGCGCTACAAGACGCCGTACGCGGCGATCCTGCTGGCGACGGCGCTCGGCATCGCCTACGTCTCGTTCCGCACCTTCGAGCAGCTCGCCGACGCCTTCATCCTGGGCATCTGGCCGTTCTACGCGCTGGCCGTGGGCGCCGTCTACATCCTGCGCGTGCGCCGGCCGGACTTTCCGCGCCCATACCGCACCATCGGCTACCCGGTCGTCCCCGCCATCTTCCTGCTCGCCAGCGTGGGGATGCTGCTGAACGCGCTCATCTCCGATCCCGTGATCACCCTCGTCTGCTTCGGCGTGATCCTCGCCGGCGTCCCCGTCTACCTGCTGTGGAAGGGCCGGGGAAGCGAACCCGCTTCCATGTGACAAGTGAGACCGCTGGAGAGATGAGTGCCGTGACGACGGCACCGGGCCGTTCCCAGTTGGTGCTCGCCCGGCCGCCGAGCTAGCGCTCCTGGGCTCAGCCGGTGGCGCCGCCCGATGGGGGAACAAGGATCCTTGCGAAGTGCAGGTGCTTCAGCTCACGTGGTGGGGGCACGAGGGGTTCTTCCCAGTACACCGGCCGGACGAAACCATCACGACGCCGCTGTAGCGCCAGCATCCACTCCTTCCGCACCTCGCGCGAGCGCTTCGCTGCAATTGACCAGAACAGCTGGAAGCTGTCGGCGGCGAAGATCTCGTCCTTCATGCGGTCTTCCCAGTTGTCACCCGAAGCAAGAACCTTGAGGTCCCACCGTAGGTCGGCTAGCTGTAGCGACTCGATCACCGAGTTTACCAGCTCGACTACCCAGAGCTCGCTCCGGGCATACGAAACGAACACCCGCTGGAATGCCGGCCCCAAGGTGCGCCCGGCGATGGATGCACCCATCGGGCTGGTCGGTAGCGACGTAGTCGCCTCCGCAAGAACCAGATTCGCACACACTATTCGGGCAACCAGCGATACCCGATCGAGGTGCTCCGCAGGAACGCGCAGGATGAACGCAGCCGCCCATACACCCGGCCCGAGCTGGGTCAATGGTGTGGATGCGCCGTGCTCTCCGGCGACCGCAGTTGGTGAGGGGAGTGCATAGCTTTGTACCGCCGCGCCCTCGGCGTAAATCGACGCCTCGATTTGTGGTCTGCCCGGAGACCTGCGCGGTGGAGGATAAGGTGCGCGAATCGAGAGCCCCCACTCGAATTTCGCGGATGGCAGGAGGTTCGAGATCTCCGCATTGGAGATCTCCCGGTCGCTCAGGATCATGTGGACAAGATTCGTGGAGCCCTGCCACACGGAGCCTCTGCACAGGTTCGTCGGAGCGATGATCGACAGAACCGGAGCGGACGGTTTAATCATGTCTTTCCGCACGATCCTTCGCCAAGGCCAGTTCAGCATTGAGGGTGATAAATCCTTGCCAGTACTGGGGCACGTCGGTGTCGGGGTAGATCGCCTGTACCGGGCACTCCATGTCGCAGGCTCCGCAATCGATGCATTCATCGGGGTGAATGAAGGCGATCTCGTCCGCAAGGTAGATGCAATCAACCGGACAGACTTCGATGCAGTCCCCATATTTGCATCCGAAGCACGGCTGCGTTACGACGTAGGGCATGGCTCGACCACCGAAAGAGTTTGTGGGAGGAATAGATGTGACGCGATCCCCGTCAGGGCAATGTAAACGTTGACTGTTGCCCGGGTGGCGAGAAACGTACGGATGGCGTTAGACCGGGGCGTGCCATTGACGGCGAAAGCCGATGCCCTTCGATCCGCGGCGGCGTCCTGCGCTGGACGGGCTGCAAGGCGTTTCTTGCGAGACGTTTCTCCGGGCGCGTACCTTCCCCGCTCGACCCGTCCCTGACTCGTCCTTCCGGAGGATGTGCATGAAACGCTGGTCCGCGGCGCTCGTGGCGCTGGTCGCGCTCCCGTCGGTGCTAAGTTCGCAGCAGCAGCCCGCGCGCGCGTCGGGCGCGTGGCCGCCGCCGCGGCCGGTTCCCAACCCGGTGGAGCAGCCGGCGGCGTTCACGCGCGCGGTGCAGCGCGGCACCCGCGCGCCGAACGGGCTTCCCGGCGCGCGCTACTGGCAGCAGTGGGCCAACTACGACATCCGCGTGAGCCTGGATCCGGCCGCGAAGCAGGCCACGGGCAGCGAAAGCATCGTCTACCACAACCGCTCGCCGGATTCGCTCTCCACCCTCGTCGTGCAGCTCATCCAGAACGTCCACGCCCCCGAGGCGATGCGCGACGAGCCCAACGAGGTGACCGGCGGCGTGAGCCTTACGCGCGTGGCCGCGCGCGGGCAGGTGCTGGCCACCGGCGCCCAGCGCGGGCAGCCCGGCTACGCGGTGCAGGGCACCAACCTGCTGATCCGGCCGGGCGCGGCGGTGGCGCCGGGCGACAGCATCCGGCTCGACATCGCGTGGAGCTTCAAGATCCCGCAGGCCGGTGCCAGCGGCCGCATGGGCCACGACGCCGACAACCTGGTGTTCATGGCCTACTGGTACCCCCAGATGGCCGTGTACGACGACGTGAACGGCTGGCACGCGGACCCGTTCCTGGGCACCGCCGAGTTCTACATGGGGTTCGGCAACTACCGCTACACGGTGGACGCGCCCGCCGGCTGGGTGGTGATGGGCACCGGCGAGCTCACCAACGCCGCCGAGGCGCTCCCCGCGCCGGTGCTGGCCCGCTGGCGGCGCGCCATGGCCAGTGACACCCCCGTGCACGTGCTCACCGCCGCCGACTTCGGGGCGGGGAAGGCCACCGCCGCGGGCACGGGCGGCCGCGTGAGCTGGACCTTCCGCGCCGACAGCGTGCGCGACGTGTCGTTCAGCGCCACGCGCGAGAGCCTGTGGGACGCGGCGCGCACCCCGGTGGGCGACCGCACCGGCGACGGCCGCCCCGACTACGTCACCATCAACGCCCTCTACCGGCAGAACGCGCCGCGCTGGCGCAACGCCGTGCGCTTCTCGCAGCAGTCCATCACCCACCACTCGCGCTTCACCGGCCTCCCCTACCCGTACCCGCACATGACCGCGGTGGAGGGGGAGAACATCATCGGCGGGGGGATGGAGTACCCGATGCTCACGCTGATCGGCTCGTACACCACGGCGCCCAGCGACACCAGCTTCTACGGCGTGGTCAGCCACGAGCTGGGGCACATGTGGGTGCCGATGGTGGTGGGCACCGACGAGCGCCGCTACGGCTGGATGGACGAGGGCACCACCGACTTCAACGAGAACGAGGCGCGGCGCGGGCTCTGGCCGGCCGGCGGCAACCCGCACCTGGCGGAGCAGCAGCAGTACGTGAACGTGGTCCGGCGCGGCTCCGACGTGCGCGAGCTCACCTGGACCGACTACGTCACCCCGCCGTCGCTCGCCGGCTTCGCCACCTACACCAAGCCGGCCACGCTGCTGTACATGCTGCGCGGGCTCCTCGGCGAAGAGACCTTCCATCGCGGCTACCAGCGCTACATCACCGGCTGGGCCTTCAAGCACCCGCAGCCGTGGGACTTCTTCAACGCCTTCGACCACGCCGCGGGCCGCGACCTGGGCTGGTTCTGGTCGGCCTGGTACGACAACCGCTGGACGCTGGACCAGGCCGTCGGCAGCGTCACCACCGGCGCCGGGGGGACGACGATCGTGGTGGACGACCGCGGCAGCGCGCCGATGCCCGCGCGGCTGGTGATCACGCGGCAGAACGGGCAGACGGAGCGCCGCGAGGTGCCGGTGGAGACTTGGCTCGCCGGCGCGCGCACGGCCACGGTCACACTCCCCGCCGGCGGCTCGCCCGTGACGCGCGTGGAGATCGACCCCGAGCAGTGGTTCCCCGACGTCGACCGCTCCAACAACGCCTGGACCGCGGGCGGCTGACGGGTTCTGCTTCGGTCGATCGAACGACGACGGCCCCTTCTCCCGCGCGGAGAAGGGGCCGTTCGCGTCGAGACCCCCTCCACGTCACGCCGCGAAGGAGGTTGCGGCGTGTCCTCCGTGTCCTCTGTGAGAGCCAAGCCAGGCCGGAACCAGAACGATGCCTTGGAAAGCGGTAGCACACGCCATCGCAAAGATGGTCAAGGAGAGGTCCAGACTTGTTTTCAGCCTCGCATCGATACCAGCGAGACGAAGACAGCCCATCAACCGCCCCGTGAGCCCGCGAGCCGCGACACGCCGTCCACCAGCCGCCGCACGTCGTCCTCGGTGCTGTACGGCGCGAGGCCGGCGCGCACCAGGCCGCCGCAGTCCGACAGGCCCAGCGCGTCGCAGACGGCGGTGGCGTAGAAGTCACCGTTCCACGCGAACACGCCCTCCGCGCCCAGGTGCCGCGACACCTCGTCCGGCGTGCGGGCGTCCACGGTGAAGGCGCAGGTGGGCGTGCGCGGCTGGCCGCGAGCCACGCCGTAGAAGTTCACGCCGGGGATGCCGCGCAGCCCGTCCTCCAGCCGCCGGAAGAGCGCGGACTCGTGCGCGTGCATCGCGTCGTACGAGCGGCGCAGCGCCTCGCGGCGATTCTCGCCGTCGCCGCCCGCGATGCCGGCGATCCAGTCGATCGCGGCGAGGATGCCGGCGATCGCCTCGTGGTTCTGCGTCCCCGTCTCCCACCGCTCGGGGGCGGCGTTGGAGGCGGGCGGCACCTTGTACGGCTCGAAGCGCTCCAGCAGCTCGCGCCGGGCCCACAGGATCCCCGCGTGCGGCCCGAAGAACTTGTAGCTGGAGCAGGCGAGGAAGTCGCACCCCAGCGCCGTCACGTCCACCAGCAGGTGCGGCGCGTAGTGCACCGCGTCCACGAACGAGAGCGCGCCCACCGCGCGCGCCGCGTCCGTCACCCGCCGCACGTCGTTTACCGTCCCCAGCGCGTTGGAGGCGGCGCCCACGGCCACCAGCCGCGTGCGCTCGTTCACCAGCGCCTCGAGCGCCGCATGGTCGAGCTGCAGCGTGTCGCGGTCGATCGGGGCGATGCGCACGGTCATCCCGTTGTCGGCCGCCATCCGCTTCCACGGCGACACGTTGGCCTGGTGGTCCAGCTCGGTCACGATCAGCTCGTCGCCCGGGCCCCACGCACGGCCCATCGAGCGCGAGAGGTGGAATGTGACCGTGGTCATGTTCGCGCCGAAGACGATCTCGTCCGCGGCCCCGTTGACGAAATCGGCCGCCGCATGCCGGGCGCGGGAGAGGATCTCGTCCGTCTCGGTGCTGGTGGGGAAGTGGCCGTGCACGTTGGCGTTGTGCATCGTCAGGTACTCGGCCACCGCCTCCGCCACCTGCCGCGGCACCTGGCTCCCGCCCGGCCCGTCGAAGAACGCGATCGTCTTCCCGCCCACCCGCCGCTCGAAGACGGGGAAGTCGGCGCGGACCCGCTCGGCGAAGGCGGGATCGGCCGCGGCATGCGCCGCCCGCGGTAGTGCGAGTGTGTCGGTCATCTCTCGATCGTCGGGTATCGGTGCCGCAGCCCACGTTCGGCAGGCGCAATCGTACGAGAACTTACGACTTGGGGGGAGGATGCGGAACCGACGGTCGAGGCGCGAACGACGGCGGGCGCCGGAGAAGGTCTCCGGCGCCCGCCGTGGTCCAGCAGCGGCAGCGGCCTAGCAGCCGGCGCCGGCGCAGGTGTAGCCGAAGCAGGTGCCCACGAGCGGGTCGCAAGTGTACTGGTGCTTCGTGGCGGCGAAGGCGAAAGCCTCCACGGTTCCAGCCTGCATCTCGATTTCGGCGGTCTCGAAGGTGCTGATCTCCAGCGCCTCGACGTTCAGCGAAAGCTTCTTCACGATTCGATCTCCCGGATCTGCGGTGCGTTCCGTCGGGGCCGCAACGACTGCACCGCGTACAGAGAACATCACCAACGGCGCCCCTGCGGACGGCAAACATAAGGGGCTGCGCACACGGCGCAACCCTTTGCAGCAAACAAAGATAGAGTGCACACCTCTGCATCGGGATCCGGGTGCAGACGTGCGTCGCGGCCGAAAGGCCGTCGCCGAGCGTTCCGCCGCGCACTCATACCGGATCGCCGAGTTTCGTTCGGGAAGAATTCAGAAAAGACGGCTCACGCAGAGCAGCAGAGAAGCAGAGAGATTGCGGAAGTTCTCTGCTCCTCTGCTGCTCTGCGTGAGACTTTTGTCAAATCTTTCGTCCCGAGCTGACGTCCAAAGTGGTATCATCGTACCCCGAATGCGACCAGGTTGAACGCAGAAGGGGCGGAGAGATCGATGATCTCTCCGCCCCACCTGCATCCGGAAACGAACGGGGCGTCAGGAGATCGCCCAGAACCCTTCCAGCGCCGCCCCGTCGGGGCTCTCGCGCAGCTTCTCGAACGCCCGGTTGCGGATCTGGCGGATGCGCTCGCGGGTCACCCCCAGCATGCTGCCGATCTCCTCCAGCGTGCGCTCCTCGCCCTCGTCCAGCCCGTAGTAGAGGTAGAGGATCTTGCGCTCGCGCTCGGTCAGGTACTTCTCGAACATCTTCTCCAGGAACTCGCGGCGAGCCTGGCTCTCCACCTCTTCCTCGATCTCCACCGCCTCGCTGCCGGCGAAGCGCTCGCCGAAGGAGGCGCTGTCGCGGTCGCCCCGGTCGAGCGGCGCGTCCAGGCTCAGCTCGCTGGCGGCCACCCGGCGCAGCGCGCGGATGGTGTCCACCGGCTCGCCCATCTCGTTGGCGATCTCCTCGTCGGTGGGCGAACGGCCCAGCGTCTGGGTGAGCGCCGTGTCCACCCGCGAGAGGCGGACGAGGTTCGAGTTCTGGTTGAGCGGGATGCGCACGGAGCGCGTCTGCTCGGCCAGCGCCTGCAGCACCGTCTGGCGGATCCACCACACGGCGTACGAGATGAACTTCACGCCCTTGTCGGGATCGAACTTCTTGACCGCCTTCAGCAGCCCCTCGTTCCCGATGCAGACCAGCTCGGCAAGGCCCAGCCCCCGGCCCTGGTACTTCTTCACGTAGCTGATGACGAAGCGCAGGTTTGCGGTCACCAGCCGTTCCGCGGCCTCCTTGTCGCCTGCGCGCGCGCGGTGCGCGAGTGCACGTTCTTCAGCGGGATCCTCGATCAGCGGGTACTTCTCAACGTCGTGCAGATACTGGTCGAACGAGTCGAGCGCCCGTGAGCTCAAGAACATGTCGGTTCGTCCCTTTCAGAAAGAACAAGAGCAGCGAGCCTCGGTGGTGTTCGAGGGCTCGCTGCTCCTGCGTGGGCTATACAGTTCTTCCGGAAATCCCCATAGCCGGCAAAGGTAACCCGGTCAAGAGCGGAAGTCAATTTCCACGTCAAGCCCCAGCGGGCGCGGCGTGGAGGTGCATGCACCACAACCGGTTGTGGCTACGTCGGTTGCGTGCACGTTCACGGACCGGCCGGTCATCCGGCGAGCCCGGCGGAATCGGCGCGGTTCGGCTGCGCCTGCGGCGCCCCGTTCACCGCCCCGAAGGCGAGCGCGGCGTTGATCCCGCCGAATCCGAAGGAGTTCGAAATCGCGTACCGCACGTTACGGGCCTCGCCCGTGCCAGTGGCGTAGCGAAGGTCGCATTCGTCGCCCGGCTCCTCCAGGTTCAGCGTGGGCGGCACCCACCCGCGCTGGATCGCCAGGGCGGTGATGGCGGCCTCCACGGCGCCGGTGGCGCCCAGGCAGTGCGCGTGGTACCCCTTGGTCCCGCTCACCACCACCTCGTCGGCGTGCTCGCCCAGGACGGCGCGGATGGCGCGGCTCTCGGTGCTGTCGTTCAGCGGCGTGCTCGACGCATGGGCGTTCACGTAGTCGATCTGCCCCGGCTGGAGCCCGCCGGTGCGCAGCGCGTCGCGCATGGCGCGGGCGGCCTGGCTCCCGTCGGGGCGCGGCGCGGTCATGTGGTGCGCGTCGTTGCTGGTGCCGTAGCCCAGCACCTCGGCGTAGATCGTGGCCCCGCGGGCCTTCGCGCGCTCGTACTCCTCCAGCACCAGCACGCACGCCGCCTCGCCCATCACGAAGCCGTCGCGCTGCCGGTCGAAGGGCCGCGAGGCGCGCTGCGGATCGTCGTTGCGGGTGCTCATGGCGCGGATGATGGCGAAGGCGCCGTAGCAGAGCGGGGCCAGCGGCGCCTCGATCCCGCCGGCCAGCACCACGTCGGCGTCGCCGTCGCGGATGGCGCGCCACCCGTCGCCCACCGCGATGGCGCCCGAGGCGCAGCTCATCCCGTTGGTGCTGTTGGGCCCGCTGAAGCCGAACTCGATCGCCACGTTGCAGCTCGCCGCGCCGTTGAACACGGCCAGCGCCAGCAGCGGGTCCACCCCGCGCACGCCGTGGTGCAGGTAGCTGGTGAACTGCCCCTCGCCGTAGGCCACGCCGCCCAGCGCGCTCCCCATCAGCACGCCCACGCGCTCCGGGTCTTCGCTCGCCGGGTCGATGCGGGCGTCTTCCAGCGCCTGCCGGCTGGCGGCGATGGAGAACTGGGCGTACCGCTCGGTGCGCCGCACCCGCTGGCGCTCCATGTAGTCGGCCGGGTCGAAGTCGTTGACCTGGGCGGCGATGTGCGTGCGGAAGGGCGACGGATCGAAGCGGTCGATCCGCTGCACGGCGCTCTCGCGGCGCTTCAGCCCCTCCCACAGCCCCTCCACGCCCGTGCCGATGGGCGTGATGGCGCCGATCCCCGTCACCACCACGCGGCGCTTCTCGGGCCGGCCGTTTCCGTTGCTATCGGTCATGCACCTGTGCCGCGTGATTCACGAGGAAGATGGAAAGCCCCGGCGCGGTGGTCGGTCCTCCGCGCCGGTCCCGCTGCGTCGATTACGTCCACCTCGGCTCTCCTACACCGGATGCGCGGTTCGGTGCGCATTGGATCGGCGGAACGTGCGGATCCCGGTGGCGAACGGCCTCTTCGCGCGTCCGTCGGGAGCGAGGGCGAATGAATTCGCTGCAACAAACACACTGAAGTCCGCCTACGCGGACTGCCGGCGGCGGTGGAGCCGCAAATCCGGTGCGCGCGACGGACTCTGGGTGTCCTCGGCTGCTACGTCGCCTCCACCGCGCGTTTGATGCCGGCGAGGGTGCGCGACGCGACGTGGTGGATGAACACCGGGCCGATCACCGCGCTCCCGATCCACCGGCGCAGGAAACGGGGGAGCGGCCAGCGCGGCCCCTCGTCCCAGTCGTGCACGATGCGGATGAGGGTGGTGCCGTCGCCGCGGCCCTCGAAGGTCCACTCGACGTCCATCCCCGTGGTGATCCCCCGCACGTGCCGGTAGATGACGGCCGGCCGCGCCGGGTCCACCGTCATCTCCGACTCCCACCAGACGGGCCAGGGCAGGGGGCCGAACGCCCGCCGCGCCGCCATCTCCACCAGCCCCGTGCCGAAGCCGTCCTTGCGGTTGAACCGGACCCAGCGGTAGTGGGGCAGCCACTCCGGCCAGCGCTCCACGTCGGCGCCGATCTGGAAGCAGCGCTCCGGCGAGCCGCGCATCACGATCTCGTCTACCGTCTTCAAGCGCGCCTCGCGTCGGTCCCGTGGCAGGTGTGGAAGCTCCGTTCAAGCTACCGGAAGCGCGGCAACGGCGTCAACGAGACGACCTGATCAGAAGACCGGGGCTGGCCCGCTCACCGGCGGCTGAAGCCGCAGCAACAACTACGAAAAGCCTCGCAAACTGCGCGAGGCTCGACAGCTCGGGGGCAGCATCGTGGCTCGAACCCAGGCCGAACGACGGCGGCCGATCCGTCGGGACCGACCGTCGTCTTTCTCCGCCCCTCTCCCGTTCGACGATGGTCGACTAACCGCGCCGCACCATCTTCTTCATCACGCTCAGCTCGCCGGAGCGGAGGAAGCGGGTGGCGTAGAGGAGGGCGGGGAAGGCGAGGAGCAGCGCGAACTTGGCGGCGAGCGCCTTCCCTTCGGTCGGCCCCCACTCCAGGGTGCGCATCAGCCACTGGTCGGCGAGGAAGACGGCGGCGACGATGGCGCCCAGGTGCGCCAGGCGCATCCACTCGAAGGGGACGGGATACACCTTCCTGCTCTGCCACGTGCCCAGCGCCGCCATCAGCGCGTAGCTCGCCGGCGTCGCCCACGCCACGGCCACCATCGAGTGCCGCACGGCGACGACGCAGATCGCCAGGTTGATCACCGCGCCCGCCCCGGCGATCCAGGGGAGCACGCCGGTCTTCTTCTCGATGTACAGCCCCGCCGTGACCACCGCGTACATCGCGCTGAACACGTAGCCCAGCAGGATCACGGGCATGATCGGCAGCCCGCGCCAGTAGGTGGGCGACTCGGGCCAGTTGTAGATCGCGGGGATGGCGGCGAGCGACGGCACCAGCAGCGCCAGCCCCAGGAACGCCACCGCGCACACCAGCATCACCGCCGTCATCACGCGCGCGAACAGGCGCGGCGCCTCGGGATCTCGCCCGTGCTGCAGGCTGAACGGCGTCCACGCCATGCGGAACATCTGGGCGATGAGCAGCATCGCCACGCCCAGCTTGTAGTTGAAGTTGTAGATGCCCAGCACGTCCTTGGTGCTGGTGCCGTAGACCTCTTGCGCCACGTTCTCGGGGAGCCAGTTGAGCACCAGCCGGTCGCCGTTCTCCACGATCATCACGGCGAACATCGCGGGCATGATGGGGAGCGCGTACGCCCACAGCGGCCGCCACTGCACGCCGCGCAGCAGGTGCGGGCGGAAGAGGCGCGAGATCTCGCCCGTGAACAGCGCCAGCACCACCAGGTTCGAGATGAGGTTGGAGAGGAAGATCGCGTTGATCCCCCAGCCCAGCACCACGATCAGCAGGACGTTCAGCGCGATGCTCACGCCCACGAACAGCAGCCGCAGCACGGCGTAGCGCCTGGCCCGCCCCGTCATGCGCAGGTGCGCGTAGGGGACGGCGATCAGCGCGTCGGTGTAGATGATCCCCAGCAGGTAGAGCAGCCCGTCCGGCGGCAGGTTCAGCGCGTCCGCCAGCCAGGGCGCGGCGGCCAGCCCCAGCAGCACCGCCGCCGCGCCCAGCACCGCCACGATCGCGAACGACATGCTGAAGGCGCGCTGCTGCTCCTCGAGCCCCTTGTCCCTGGCGGATGCGGCGCTGCGCATGTACGCGACGTCCATCCCCCAGAGGAAGGCGATGGAGAGGATCGGCGCGTAGGTGTAGACGGCGCTCTGCACGCCGTTCTGGGCGGGGGTGAAGTAGCCCACGTACAGGAACTGCAGCGCGTAGCTCAGGAAGCGCCCGAACACCGAGCTCAGCCCGTAGATCAGCGATTCGCTCCCCAGCCGCTTCAGCTTCCCCGCGAATCCTCCTCCACCCCCACCGCCGCCGCCGGCACCCGCCGCCGTCGGCGGCGCCCCGGGCGCGCCCGCCTCCAGCGGCGACTGCGTGTCGCCCGGCTGCGCCATCAGCACCGTACGGTCGTCGTCATCCCCCAGCCGCGGCGACGATGCGTCTGACGATGGAGCGTCCGTGGATGCGGGAGATGCCGGATCCGCCGTCACCCGCAGTACGGTCTGATCGTCGTCCGCGGCCGGAGCGGACGCGGGAGGCATCAGGACGGTGCGATCGTCGTCGTCGGACGGCGAGGCGGCGTCCAGGGGGCGGAGGACGGTCTGGTCGTCGTCGTCGGGCGCGGCGGGGGGGGCCTGCGGCGGGCGCAGCAGGGTGTCGTCGTCGTCCGGGGTGTGGCTGGGGCTCATCTCTAGCTTTCCGAAGAGCGGCGGGCGCGCCTGCGCCGCCCGCGCTCCGATCTTTCGTGTGGGGATGCCGGTCAGCCGTCCGCGTCTGGCAAACCGGGGGCCGCGGCATCCGCCTCGCCGCCGAACCAGGCGGAGACCTGCTCCAGCGGCTTGCGCGCCAGGTCGGGGACGGTGGCGTCGGCGGCGGGGTAGCCCACCGGCAGCAGCACGAACGCCTTCTCGTTCTCGGGCCGCTGCAGGAGCTGCGAGAGGAAGCCCATGGGCGACGGCGTGTGCGTGAGCGTGGCCAGCCCCATGTGGTGCAGCGCGGCGATGAACAGCCCGGCCGCGATGCCGCAGCTCTCGGTGGTGTAGTAGTGCGTCTGCCGGCTCCCGTCGGGCCGCAGCCCCCAGAGCTGGCGGAAGAGCACAACCACGTACGGGGCGTCGGTGATGTGGCGCTTGACCAGGTCGGTGCCCATCGGCGCCAGCGCCTCGATCCACTCCGGCGGCATCCGCCCGCCGTAGTTCACGCGCTCCTCCGCCTCGGCCGCCTCGCGCATCTGCCGCTTCATCTCCGGGTCGGAGACGACGACGAAGGTCCACGGCTGCTGGTGCGCCCCCGACGGCGCGGTGGAGGCGGCGCGGATGGCCAGCTCGATCAGCTCGCGCGGCACCGGCTCGGGCGAAAAGTCGCGCACGGTGCGGCGCCGCTCGAGTTCGGCGTGGAACTCCCGGGCGCGCGTCCGCATCTCCTCCAGCGGCATGCGCACGTACGGCAGGGGGATGAACGGCTTGTCGTGGGCCATGGCGTGCCGGGATCCGGGGCGAAGCACGGGCGCGGATCGGGAGCGGCGTCGATCGCGGGGGATTGCGACACGATAACGCCCGGGAGGCGCGCGAGAAACGGCGCGCGGCGGGATGACGGGACACGACGGGCCCCGGAGCCGCGTACGGGGATGTGCTGCGTGCCGGGTGCGACGACGTCGGGAGATGGGTGCGCGCCGAGGCGAACACGACTCGGCACTCGGCACCCAGCACTCAGCACATTCCATGTCCGCAATCCGCTTTTCGGCCGGCCTCCACGTGCGCTCGACTCGCCTGGCTCATCGGCGGAACGGTCCCCGGCGACGGTTGACACCCGGCCGGGAATCCGGCTAGATTTCCCCATGGAACACCGGATTCTACCGATCCCAACGCCCGCCGTCTCCTCCCTCACGGGAAGCCGAGACAGGCGGGCGCCGCGCATACAGGAGGCACGATGAACCGTCCCGACAGGCAGGCGGACCGCTTCGTGGGCGAGGGGCTCACCTTCGACGACGTGCTGCTGGTGCCGCGCCGCTCGCCGGTGCACCCGGCCGACACCAGCGTGCGCACCCGGCTCACCCGCACCATCGAGCTGTCCATCCCGCTGGTCTCGGCGGCGATGGACACGGTCACCGAGAGCCGCATGGCCATCACCATGGCGCGAGAGGGCGGCATCGGCATCATCCACAAGAACATGCCGGTGGAGCGCCAGGCCCGGGAAGTCGACAAGGTCAAGCGCTCCGAGAGCGGGATGATCACCGACCCCTTCCACACCCGCCCCGACGCCACGCTGCGGCACCTGCTGGCCAAGATGGAGGCCTACGGGGTGAGCGGCGCCCCCGTGGTGGACGAGGACCACCGGCTGATCGGCATCGTCACCAACCGCGACGTGCAGTTCGAGACCGACCTCGACCGCCCGATCCGCGAGCTGATGACCGGCGGCGACCGGCTGGTGACCGCGCCCGTGGGCACCTCGCTCGAAGACGCGGTGAAGCTGCTGCACGCCCGCCGCATCGAGAAGCTCCCCGTGGTGGACGAGAACGGCGTGCTGCGCGGGCTGATCACGGTGAAGGACGTGCGCAAGCGCGCGCAGTACCCCAACGCCAGCAAGGACGAGCGCGGCCGGCTGCGCGCCGGCGCGGCGATCGGCGCGCACCCGCAGCGCGACCTGGAGCGGGCGCGGGCGCTGGTGGAGGCCGGCGTGGACGTGCTGGTGATCGACACCGCGCACGGCCACAGCGAGGGCGTGCTCGATGCCGTGGCGCGTATCCGCCAGGCGCTCCCCGACGTGCAGCTCATCGCCGGCAACGTGGCCACGCAGGGCGGCGCCGCGGCGCTGGTGGAGCGCGGCGTGGACGCGGTGAAGGTGGGGGTGGGCCCCGGCAGCATCTGCACCACCCGCGTGGTCACGGGAATCGGCGTGCCGCAGCTCACCGCCGTGTTCGACGCGGTGGAGGGCGCGGCCGGCGACGTTCCCGTGATCGCCGACGGCGGCATCAAGTACAGCGGCGACGTGGTGAAGGCGCTGGCCGCCGGCGCGCACACCGTGATGATGGGCTCGATGCTGGCCGGCACCGAGGAGAGCCCGGGCGAGAGCTTCCTGCTGGAGGGCCGGCGCTTCAAGATCATCCGGGGGATGGGGAGCCTGGGCGCGATGGCCGAGGGGAGCGCCGACCGCTACTTTCAGGACCCCACCGCCGGCGACACGCGCAAGTTCGTCCCCGAGGGGATCGAGGGGCGCGTCCCCTACAAGGGCGCGGCGGCCGACACCATCTACCAGCTCGTGGGCGGCCTGCGCAGCGGCATGGGCTACCTGGGCTGCGCCGACGTGGAGGAACTGCGCACCAAGCCGCAGTTCATGCGCATCACCGGCGGCGGCCTGCGCGAATCGCACCCGCACGACGTGACGATCACGCGCGAGGCGCCGAACTATCACGCGTGAGGCGGGGCGGCTGAACAGGTGCGTCGGAACAACGCTCTCGGGACGATGGATGAAGCCGGCGGGATCACGGATGATCTCGCCGGCTTCTTCGCGTCATGAGACGGCGCCGGCGGGTCTCTCACGGCGACCACACGCTCGTACACAGTTGGAGGAAAGCATTGACTTGTTGCGTTGAGCCGGTGTGGACGACGTACTCGCTTGTGTGGATTTCATGTCTGGATTAGAGTGGTAAACGATGCGGGCCCCGGATGGTCCGGGCAGCCGCTGGCGATCCGGCAGGAGGCGGATCGTGCCTCGTCCCGCTGAACGGGACACCACCTTCCAGGGAGCGACATCCGTGCAAAAGCTGAAGCTCGACCTCGACTCGCTCGACGTGCTGTCGTTCGAACCCGCGTCGTCCACCGGCTCGGGCGGGACGGTGGCGGGGCACGCCGCGAACCTCATGGTCACGGAGTACCCCTGCCGGTCCGTCCACTACGGGTGCTACACGTACTACTGCGTTCCCAGCCAGCCCTGCCCCACGCACTGAGGTCGAGCACGCGGCCGCTGGCGTCTTCGCCGCGGCCGCGGAGCCGGGCATCGGCCGACGCGCGCGCCGCGGCGAACCGGGGAAGTGCCGAGTGCTGACGGCGGGCCGTCCTTCCGAGCGGGAAGGACGGCCCGTCCGCGTCCGCGGTTCGCGCTCGCCGCCGCTCGCCGCTCGCGAATCTCAGCGGCCGTCGCCATCGTACAGGGGAGAAAGCACCTCGAGCGGATGCTCGGCCCGCCATCTCCACGCAATCGTAAACCATGCCCGCTGCACCCGCGGAAACGCCGCTCGCTCCCGCGCCGTCCACGCCGGCCGCCGGCCCCGCCGACCGCCCGCCGATCGCCTGGGGCATCATCGGCGCGCTGGCGGCGGTGAAGCTGGGGCTGCACATGGCGACGAACGCCTTCTCGCCGTACGGGATCCACCGCGACGAGCTGCTATACCTGGCCATGGGCCGGCACTTCCGGCTCTGGGGGATGGACTTCCCGCCGCTGATCGCCCTCCTTGCCGAGGGGCAGCGCGCGGCGTTCGGGGATTCGCTCCTTTCCATCCGGCTCGCTTCTGCGATCGCGGGGACGCTGCTGGTGATCCTGGCGGCGCTGATCGCGCGCGAGGTGGGCGGCGGCCGGTTCGCGCAGGGCGCGGCGGCGCTGGGGATGATGACGGGCGTGCTCTGGCTGCGCTCGGCCAGCCTCTTCCAGCCCGTGGTGTTCGACCAGCTCTGGTGGACGCTGGCGATCTTCGCGCTGCTCCGCCTCTGCCGCACGAAGAACCCGCGCTGGTGGCTGGCGGTGGGGCTGGCGTGCGGGGTGGGGCTGCTGACCAAGTTCAGCATCCTCTTCTTCGGCGTGGGGCTGGCGGGGGCGCTGCTGCTGACGAAGCACCGGTGGTGGCTCGCCACGCCGTGGCCGTGGGCGGCGCTCGCGATCGCGCTGGCGGTGGGCAGCCCCAGCATCGTGGGGCAGGTGCGGCTCGGCTTCCCCGTCACCGCCTCGATGGCCGACCTGCGCCAGAGCCAGCTCGCGCACGTCGACTACGCCGGCTTCCTGCTGGGCCAGGCGCTGATGAACGGCGCCGCGATCCTGCTCGCCCTGGCTGGCGTGTGGACGCTGCTGGTGGGGCGCGCGCGGACGTTTCGCGTGGCCGGCTGGGCGTGCGTGCTCCCGGTGCTGCTCCTGATGGTGCTGCACGGCAAGGACTACTACGCCGGCCCCGTCTACCCCACGCTCATCGGCGCGGGGGCGGCGGCGCTGGGCGCGGTGCGCATCCGCTTCCTGGCGCCGGCGCTGCGGTGGGGCGCGGTGGCGGCGATGCTGGCGGGCGGCCTCTTCCTCCTCCCCCTGGGCGTCCCGATCCTCCCGCCGGTGCAGATGGCCGCGTACACGAAGGCGGCGGGGCTGGAGATGGCGAACCGCAACAACCGCGGCGAGATGGAGCGGCTGCCGCAGGACTACGCCGACATGCTGCCGTGGGAGGACGAGGTGGCCCAGGTCGCCCGCGTCTACCGCAAGCTGCCGCCCGAGAAGCGCGCGCAGGCGGTGATCTTCGCCGGGAACTACGGCCAGGCCGGCGCCATCGACTTCTACGGCCCGCGCCATGGCCTGCCGCCGGCGGTGAGCGACGCGGGCACCTACTGGTTCTTCGGCCCCGGCCGCCTTCCCGGCCGCGTGCTGATCACCATCGGCAAGCCGGACGAGGACCTGCGCCCGTTCTACGCGACCGTCACCCGCCATGGCTGGATCGACAACCCGTGGTGGGTGAGCGAGGAGCGCGACAACACCATCTACGTGTCCGAGGGCCCGAAAACCACGCTGCAGGCGCTCTGGCCGCGGCTCGCGGGGCAGAACTGACGGGCGACCGGTCGGAATTTCGTTCGCAAGGGCGGACTTTGGGGCATGCGGCGGCGGGCCCCCTCCCCCCGGCCCCCTCCCCGCGCTCCGCGGGGGAGGGGGGGAACGGAAGGACAACGGCGTGTTGCGCGCCACGCGAAGATGTCAGCCGATCAACCTCTCCCGGGACGGGAGAGGTGGACGGCCTCAGGCGGCCGGAGAGGGCGAGGCGCCGCGGCGGCACAGTGACTCGGCTCCCGCGCGCCACGGTTGACCCTGCAGTTCACCCCTCCCCCGCGGAGCGCGGGGAGGGGCCGGGGGAGGGGGCCGCCGGGGCCGCACCCGTGCCCGCCACAACTCGCGATGCAGGTCCAGCGGCCCTCCCGCCCTTGCGGTTCGCGCCGCCGGGCCGATATTCCGCCGCGCCGAACCGCAACGCATCTGTCTACCACGGAACCACATGCCCCGCATCCAGCTCCTGTACCTGGCCCACACCCGCTCGGGCGACAAGGGCGACACCGGCAACGTGGGCGTGATCGCCCTTCGCCCCGAGTTCTACCCGGTGCTGGTGGAGCAGCTCACCCCCGAGCGCGTGAAGGCTCACTTCGAGGGGATCGCCTTCGGGCCGGTGGAGCGTTTCGAGCTGCCCAACCTGGAGGCGCTCAACTTCCTGCTGCACAACGCGTTGGGCGGCGGCGGCACCGTGTCGCTGAAGACCGACGCGCAGGGGAAGGTGCTCTCCACCGCCATGCTGCGGATGGAGATCGAGGTGTCGGACGAGATCGCGCGGCTGGCCGGCGCGGGCGCGAGCGACTCGTGAGCGACGCCGGGCCGCTGCTGGTTCGCCGCGAGGGCGCGGTCGCGCGGCTGGTGCTGAACCGGCCCGACAAGCGCAACGCCCTGAACGCCGAGCTGATCGCCGCGCTCAAGGCCGCGCTGCGGCAGGCGGACGCGGACGCGGGGGTGCGCGCGGTGGCGATCGAGGGGGCGGGGAAGGACTTCTGCTCGGGCGCCGACCTGTCGGCGCTGCGGCGGATCGCCGGGGCGTCGGCGATGGAGAACCTGGAGGACGTGGACGACCTGGCCGAGCTGTTCGCGTTGCCGCGGCGGATGCGCAAGCCCGTGGTGGCGCTGGTGCGCGGCCGCGCGCTGGCCGGCGGCTGCGGCCTGGCCACCGCCTGCGACATGGTGCTCGCCGCGCGGTCGGCGCAGTTCGGCTACCCCGAGGTGCGCATCGGCTTCGTGCCGGCGATGGTGATGGCGATCCTGCGCCGCAACGTGGGCGAGAAGCGCGCGTTCGAGCTGATCGTCCGCGGCAACCCGGTCGCGGCGGACGAGGCGGAGCGCATCGGGCTGGTGAACCACGTGTTCGCCGACGACGTGTTCGAGGCGGAAGCCGCGGCGGTGCTGGAAGAGCTGGCGGGACGGAGCGCGTCGGCCGTGGAGCTCAGCAAGCGGCTGCTGTACAACAGCGACGGGATGAGCTTCGACGCCGCGATCCGCGCCGGCGCCGACGTGAACGTGGTCGCGCGGATGACGGACGACATGAAGGCCGGCGTCGCGCGCTTCCTGGAGCGCGACACCGGGGCCGGGGACTGATGTCCGTCTTCAAGCAGGCGCCGCCGCGCCGCGCCCCCGGTCGCTTTCTCCAGTGGAAGCTGCGCCTTTTCACCGTGGGCGCGGTGTTGCTGATGATCGGCATGGCGCGCGAGATCGACCTGCTGGTCGCCGCGGCGCTGGCCGTTCTCATCGTCGCCTTCGTCCTCCGCTTCTTCGAGCACGACAAGACCGAGCAGCCGGCCGACGACGAAGAGGAGTACGACACGGACGAGGAGCTCGCGCCGGACGAGGCATTCCGATCGAGCGAGGCTGCAAGGCGCGAAGCCGGAGACGTGCGGGAAACGCCGCGCCGAGCAGAGGACTGAGGAAGGTTCTGGAAGAGCAGGGAAGTTGCCGCCGCGGCGCAAGGATGCGCCGCGGCGGTTTTCGTGCGCACGTCGTCATCGGTCCCGAGGAGCGAGAGGTCGGTGAAGAGCGCCTGTAATCCGTACGAGTGCGGGGATCACAACAGATTGTGAGGTAGACGTTTGGAGATCGTCATCTAATCCAGATTCCAATTCGTTTGAATACCTTCGTGCCTCTCCATCTCCGATGACGAATCAGTCGAGTGTACGCCGCTCGGCGGCGCCGCACGGGGCGCTGGCGGGGGGGAGGTCGGCGTGGCCCTGGTAGTAGCGGAACTCGGGGTCGGGAACGCGCACCACCTCGTCGCGGGTGCGGCAGTAGGTGGCGAGCACCGTCGTGTCGCGCACCGCCAGCGCGCCGCCATGATACGTCACCCAGCGGATCGAATCGCCCGGGCCCTGGATGAGCGCGCCCGCCGGGCGCAGGGGAAACGCGTAGGCGAGCTCGATGCTGGGCAGCCGGCGCAGCAGCCGGTCGCCCGGGCTGCGGCTCCGGTTCCAGTCGCCGTGGCCGAAGATCTCGCGGAAGGTGGGGGGATCGGGGATGGGTGACAGCACGCACCCCACCACCACGTACTGCGTCGCCGGCGGCACCTCCGACCGCACCGCCGCTTCGCCGCCCAGCCAGGGCTGCGTGCGCACGGAGGGGAGCGTGCGGCGCGGGTGCGGCGGCAGCGCGCGCACGAGGCGGACGCGCGGCCATCCCCCAAGGCAGCGCTTCAGCGTGGCTTCGTCGGGAAAGCCGTAGAGCGTGTCGCCGAACGACAGGTAGGCGGTCGCGTCTCCCTCGGCGCGGATCACCTCGCCCCTCCCGAACGAGGCGTGCGTGTCCACCTCCCCCGCCGACCGGGAGCCCGCGAGCCACACCGCGGCGCCGATGGCGGCGACGAGCAGGGGCGCCACGACGGCGGTCCGGACTCCGCGGCGCCTCCCCCCCGGTCCCGGGGCGATCCCCGCGGGCGCGGCGGGAGGGGATTCCAGCGGGGTTGCGCCCGGCGTGGACACGTTTTGTGGTACATCGCCGCCCCGGATGGAGTCTGCCGTGCCCCACCCGGCGGCGGGCGGAGGGGGGGCCGCATCCCCCTTTGCGGGCCCCTCCGGCCCCGCCGGAATGCGCGTAGTTTCGGCCATGGCATCGCCCTCCGCGGCGGGCGGGGCGGGGGGCGGGTCGATGGCCGGGGCGCCGGCGCGGATCACGTCGGCGAGCGCGGTGGTCTCGGGGTCGGGAAGGCCGCCCACCTCGTGGATCAGCCAGTGCGCGAACTCGCGGTAGTGGCGCAGCGCCAGGTTGCGCTCGCCGCGCTCCAGCAGCGCGCGCATCACCCGCCGGTGGCCGACCTCGGACACGCGGTCGATCTGCACCGAGCGCTCGCCGATGCGCTGGGCGCGCGGCCAGTCCTTCTCGCGCTCGGCCCGCTCGCCCGCGCGGTCCAGCCAGCGCACGGCGGCGCGGCGCAGCTCGGCGCGGCGGGCGTCGGCCCAGGCGCTGAACTCGTCGGAGCCGAACCCCGCCTCGAATCCCTCGAGGAACGGCCCTTCGTAGATGGACAGCAGCTCGTCGAGCCGCGCGTCGCCCTCCAGCAGGAGCTGCGCGTCGCACGCGGCGGCGCCGGTCCAGCGGACGGTGTCGCGCTCCATGGTCAGCGCGTGGCGCCCCACCCCCGCCGAGGCACGGCGCAGCGCCTGGGTGAGCGAGTGCCGCGCGCGGTCCTCGGCGCTTTCGCCCCAGAGCAGCGCCGCCAGGTGGGAGCGCGAGAAGGGGCGGTCGCCCTCCACGCACAGGTACGCCAGCAGCGCCAGGTCCTTGCGGCGCAGCCCCTCCACCACCGTTCCACCACGCCGCCGGAGCACGGGATGGCCCAGCGTGTGGAGATAGGTCGACTCTGCGTGTCCCATTCCATTATCCGACGCAATAAGTATCCCCAAAGTAGCGCTCATCTTTGTCCACCCGGGATTTGAGATCGTCCCATCATGACCCATGGAGGTGCAACGGCCGTTCCGGCTCGTAAAATTCGCGCCAGTCGAGATGTGTCCCGACTGCACGGGACCACTTTCTGGTGGCCGGCGAAGCGAGACAGGTCCGGGTAAACGCTCACATATTGCCGTAACGCGAAGCAATTTCGCCCGTGCGGTACGCGTGCGGGTGCGGTGCCGGGTGCGTGCGAGGCGCGTGCGGGGGGCCGCGTACCCTTCTCCTCGCCAACCGCACCCGCCATTCCCGGCGGGCCCCCGACCCATCCCTCCGCAGGAGCCGACCGATGCGCAAGACCCCCATCCTGGCCGTGCTGGCCGCCGCCCTCGCCCTCACCGCCGCCGCCTGCACGTCGCCCGCGCCCACCGAGGCGCGCCGCCCCGCCGCCTCCCACCGCGACTCTCCGCCCGACACCACCACCAAGTGCGGCGGGATGATCGGCTCCGGCACCCGCTGCTGAGCGGCCGGCCCATCCCGAACGAGAGCGCGGCGGCCGCCCGGTGGGGTGGCCGCCGCGTTCTAATTCGACGGACGGGACAACGCTACTTCTCCAGCAACTTCCCCCTCGCCTGCGTGACCGGATGGTCACGGAGGGCGCCGGGTAGAGAACGGGGCGGCACCCTCGCGGGTGCCGCCCCGTCGTCCGTCCTTCCTCCGCGGACCCTATTTCTCCAGCGCCGCGCGCCGGTCGGGCTTCGACAGGTGGGGGCGGTGGGCTTCGTCGACCATGGCGGGGGCGGGCGCGTCGTCGCGCACGGCCCTGGGCTCGCCCAGCAGCGCCACGTCGAACACCTGGTCCATCCGCTCCACGTAGTGAAAGGTCATCCCCTCGCGCACGTCCTCGGGGACGTCGCGCAGGTCGCGGCGGTTGCCGGCGGGGAGGATGACGTCGGTGATCCCCGCGCGGTACGCCGCGAGCACCTTCTCCTTCACCCCGCCGATCTCCAGGATCTTGCCGCGCAGCGTGACCTCGCCGGTCATCGCCACGTCGTGCCGCACCGGCCGCTCGGCGAGCGAGGAGGCGACGGCGAGCGTGACCGCCGCGCCCGCGGAGGGGCCGTCCTTGGGCGTGGCGCCCACGGGGAAGTGCACGTGCACGTCGAAGTCCTGGAACGCCTCGCGCTCGATCCCCAGCTCGGCCGCGCGCGAGCGCACGTAGCTGAAGGCGGCGTTCACCGACTCGCGCATCACGTCGCCCAGCAGGCCGGTGATGATGAGGCGCCCGGTGCCCGCCATCTTCAGCGCCTCGATGAACATCAGCTCGCCGCCCGAGGCGGTCCACGCGAGGCCGGTGACCACGCCCACCTCGGGCGCGACCTCGGCGGGGGTGGCGTTGTAGCGCGGGTAGCCGAGCACCTCCTCCACCACCTCGCGCGTCACCCGGTGCTCGTCGCCGCGGCCGGCGGCCTTCTCGGCGGCCAGGTAGCGCATCACCGCGGCCAGCGAGCGCCGCAGGTTGCCCACGCCGGCGTCGCGCGCGTAGCCGCGGGTGAGGAAGAGGAGCGTGACGTCGTCCACCGTCACCTTGGCCGGGTCCAGCCCGTGCTCGGCCACGATCAGCGCGAACAGCCACTCGCGCGCGATGGCGATCTTCTCCTCGGGGGTGTAGCCGGCGATGCGGATCTCGATGAAGTAGTCGCGCAGGTCCCGCGGGATGCGGTAGAAGTCGGCCGCGGAGCCCACGAAGAACACCTCCGAGAGGTCGAAGGGCACGTCGAGCCAGCGGTCGGTGAAGCTCTCGCGCAGGTCGGGGTCGAGCGTCTCCTCCAGCGCCTCCACGGGGTCGCCGTCCACGTTGCCCAGCCCCACCTCGTCCAGCTCTTCCAGGAGAAAGACGGGGTCGCGCACGCCGCTGTCGCGGATGAGCTGCATCAGCTTCCCCATCTGCGCGCCACTGCGGCCGCGCTTGCTCCCCACCAGCTGCGCCTCGCTGCGGCCGCCCAGCTCCAGCCGCACCAGCGGCCGCCCCAGCCCGCGGGCGATGGCGTTGGCCAGCGTCTTCTTCCCCACCCCCGGCGGGCCCACCAGGCAGGGGATGGGGCCGCGCAGGTCGCCGCGCAGGTCGGCCACGGCCAGCACCTCGAGCAGGCGCCGCTTGGGCTCGCCCAGCCCCAGGTGCTCGCCCTCGATCTCGTCGCGCACCTTCGCCAGCTCGAAGCGCCCGCCATCGGCCCGCCGCGTCCAGGGGACGGCGGCCACGGTGTCGAGGTAGGTGCGGATCTCCTGCGCCTCGGTGGCGGTGACCGAGGTGGAGCGCAGCCGCTCGGCGTCGCGGCGGGCCACGGCGGCCACGCGCGGCGGGAGCTGCGCGCGCTCCACCAGCCGCAGCGCCTCGTTGGCCTCGCGCTCCACCGGGTCCACCTCGCCCAGCTCGGTCTGCAGCGCCTGGATGCGGCGGCGGATCTCGTCGCGGCGCTCGCGGCCGCCGGCGGGGAGGGCGCCGCCGCCGTCCTCGCCGGCGCCGGTGGCCTGCTCCACCTCGCGGAGGTGCTCCCACTCCTCTTCCAGCGCGCCCAGCACCAGCCTGAGCCGCGCCAGCACGTCGGGCTCCTGCAGCACCGCGTCGCGCACGGGGAGCTTCAGGTTGCAGAGCGTGGCGGTGAGGTCGGCGAAGCGCCCGGGGTCGCCCAGGTTCATGCGCAGGATGCGCGGCACCTCGTCGGGGACGCGTTCCACGGCGCTGGCCACGGCCGAGACCGTGGCCAGGATCTTCTCCACCAGCGGGTCGGCGGCCTCGGGCGGCGCGGGCACCTCGTCCACGGGGATCGCCACGGCCGAGTAGTAGCCGTCTTCCAGCCGCACCTGGGCCAGGCGGATGCGCCGCAGGCCCTGCAGCGTGGTCTGGATCGTCCCGCCGGGGAGGTTCAGCCGGTCGAGCACGCGCACGGCGGTGGCGACCTTCTCCAGCGCCTTGGGAGGGAAGTCGTCGTCGGCGGTGGACACCATCGCCACCACCAGGTCGCCCTGCGGGTGCTTGCTGAGCGCCTCGACGTTCGGGGCGAAGCCGATCTGCAGCGCCGTGGCCCCGCCGGGGAACACGATGGTGCTGCGGATGGGGAGCACGGGCACGCGCTCCGGCGAGGTCTGGGAAGCTGCTCTGTCTGGCGCCATCTACCTGTGCTGGAACTACTTGCGTGATTTTCCGCCGCGTCCGCCCGGCCGCAGCCGGCGGTCGAGCGCGTGCAAGAAGCGGGCAATCCGCCTCGCGTTTACCCCCAGGTCGGCCTTGCCCACGCGCGACTGCGAGCTCACGTCCACGCGCGTCTGCCCCAGCTCGTCGAGCGAGATGCGGATCCACACGTCGTCCACGAAGCGCCAGAGCGCGGTGCGCGCCTCCACCTCGATCTCCCCCCGCCGCGCCTCGGCGACGGTCACCGTCCACCGCGGCCAGCCGCGCGCGGTCTCCAGCGCCGCCTCCCACACCTCGCTGAAGGGCACGGTGTACTCGCGCCCCCGCAGCCGCGGGTCGGGCGACTCGGGGTCGGTGTAGGCGCGGTTGCGCGTGAACGCGCGGATCAGCCGTCGCATCGGAGCCGGGTCCTCAAGACGCGTGGCACGGTGGGCGAGTCACTTCGGGCCAGCGCAGGTACACGGGGTGGATGCGCGACCGGGCGTGGGAAGGCGCGCAATCTACGGAGGCGCGACGGAGGGCGCGAGACGCGTGCGACTGACGCGAGATCCGCGGCGCATCGGGGAACTCCGTTCCGCGAGCGGAGCGGTTGCGTGAGGGATTCGCGCCCGGAGGGCCGAGACGCCGGCGCGCCCGCATCGGGTGCCGCGGGAACGAGCGGGGCCATGGCGCGGCGGCGGCTCGGCGCCGTTGGCAACGGCGGTATCGTTGCCTACGGCGCGCGAAGCCCGGCCCGGAGCGCAGCGGAGGGACACGCCCAAACCCGGCTTTTCGGTTTCGGGTCCCCGGAGAAGCCAGCACGCGGCACCCCCTCCGCACTTCCGTTTGCACGCCCCCGCACTGCTCCCTATCTTCCGCGCCCGCAGCGGACGGGGTACGGAACGTGCCCGGGCAGGCCGCGCGCGGACGCGATCCGCCGGACAATCATCCACCCGAAGAATCCCATCGTGATCGTCGTGATGCCGGTGGCGGGGAAGGGCACCCGCCTGCGCCCCCATACGCACGTCACCCCCAAGCCGCTGCTGAAGGTGGGCGACAAGCCCGTGATGGCCTACATCCTGGACGACCTGCGCGAGCTGGGCGTGAACCAGGCGGTGCTCATCACCGGCCACCTGAAGGAGAAGGTCGAAGCCTACATGGCGGCGGAGTACCCCGACTTCCGCGCCGAGTACGTGGAGCAGGTCGAGCAGAACGGCACCGCCGACGCCATCCGCCTGGCCGAGCCGTTCGTCCGTGAGGACCTGCTCATCATCTTCGTGGACACGCTCTTCGACGCCGACCTGACCGTGGTCAACCGGCTCGGCGACGACGTGGCGGGGGTGATCTGGGCGAAGGAGGTGGAGGACTACCAGCGCTTCGGCGTGATCCTGACCGACGAGCAGGGCTTCATGCAGAAGATCATCGAGAAGCCCAGCGAGCCGGTGAGCAAGCTGGCCAACATCGGCCTGTACTACATCAGGGACTGGAAGCTGCTGTTCGAGGGGATCGCCGACACCATGGCCAAGGGCCCCGGCCCCGGCGGCGAGTTCTTCCTGACCGACGCCTTCCAGTACATGGTGGACCACGGCGGCAAGCTGAAGGTGGAGGCGGTGCAGGGGTGGTACGACGCCGGCAAGCCCGACACGCTGCTGGAGACCAACCTGCACGTCCTCTCCACCACGCGCGGCAAGTCGCCCCCGGCGAAGGACGGGGTGACGGTGCGCGAGCCCGTGCACGTGGCCGACGGCGTGGAGCTGGAGGCGTGCGAGATCGGCCCCAACGTCACGCTGGGCGCCGGGACGAAGGTGCGCCGCTCGAAGCTGCGCGATTGCATCGTGGGCGAGGCGAGCGAGATCGACGGCTGCGACCTGCACGACTCGCTGGTCGGCTCCAACGCCACCGTCCGCAACGTCACCGGCCAGGTGGACGTGGGCGACGACTCCACGGTGGCGAGCGGCTGAGCGTCAGCGGAGCGCGAGATCGCACGGAATCGAAGGTACGAGCACGAAGCGGCCCCTCTCGCAAGTCCTGGAGAGGGGCCGGCTTCGTGGTGCCGAAAGTGGTCAGCACCGTGCGCGTCCGCGGGAACTGCGACGACTGCCCGGCGGGCGCCTGGCGGTCTGCCCGGGCGACCGGGCCGCCGGTTGCCTCAGCCGCAGCTTCCGCAGCCGTACGGGTTGCACGAGGTACACGTGTACACGCACGAGAGCTGGCCGCAGCTCGCCTCGCCGGTCGCGCAGAAGTGGGTGCTGCACACGCCGTCGAGCGAGATGAAGCCTTGCACCGTGCCCCTTCCGGGCCCCAGCTCCTCGGCGTTCATCGACTCCACCTTCAGCTCGTCGAGGTTCAGCTTCAGCTTCTTCATGGCTTCTCCGGGGGGTTGGGAAGGGGATGGCCGCGTTACCCGGCGGGCGCCGGGCGGCAACGCGGACGTTGCAAGAATAGCTCGGAAAGGGGAGGGGGGCAACAGTCGCGTTGGGAGGCTTCCGAATGGCGGCGGCGCAACTCCAAGCACACGGGCCTCGCGCCGGAACCGGCGCGAGGCCCGCGGTTTTCCTGGCCGTGAAGACGCTCTCCGACCCCAGGCGCGGGGAACTCCAGGAGATCCGCTCCCCGCGGGGAGCGGTCAGCACACGGCCCCGGTCCCCGCGGGCACCCGGCCGCGTCAGGCGATGCCGGCGGCGGCGAGGATGATCAGCAGGGCGCGCTCCACGCCGAGCGCGCCGTTCTCGTTGCTGTACCACTCGTCGGTGGTGTGGATGCCGCCCGAGTCGCCGCCCACGCCGATGGCGATGGAGGGGATCCCCAGCGCCATCGGCACGTTCGCGTCGGTGGACGAGCCCACCAGCTCCGGCTTCTGCCCCAGGCCGTAGGTGATGGCCTGCGCCGCCTGCACCAGCGCCTCGCGCGGCTGGGTGATCCCGCTGGGGCGGTCGCCGATCACCGTCACCTTCGCCCTCAGCGCGTCGGTGCCGGGGCGCCGCGCGGCGTTCTCCTCGTCCACCGCGCGGGTCAGCACGGCGCGCACGCTCTCCTCCACCCGGGGGAGCACGCCGGGCGCCTCGCTGCGCATGTCCAGCTCCATCCACGCGGCGTCGGGTATGGCGTTGATGCTGGTGCCCCCGCCGATGCGGGCGACGGTGAGCGCCGTGCGCGTGGGCTCGGGCCGCTCCATCGCGGTGATGCGGGCGAGCGCCACGCCCAGGGCGGCGATCGGGTTGGGGGTGCCGCGGTCGGCCCAGGAGTGCCCGCCGGGGCCGCGCGCCTCCACCCGCAGCCGCCGCGAGCCGATGGCGCGGTGCACGATGCGGCGCAGCCCCGAGCCGTCCAGCGCGATGAAGGCCACCGCGTCGCGCATCTCGCCCCCGTCGCCGAAGAGCCGCTTCACGCCGCGCAGGTCGCCCGCGCCCTCCTCGCCCACGGTGCCGATGAAGACGACGGGGTGCCGGAGCCGCACCCCGGCGCGCGCCAGCACCCGCGCCACGGCCAGCATCCCCGCCAGCCCGCGCGCGTTGTCGGTGATCCCGGGAACGTAGATGCGGCCGTCCTCGCGCCGCGGGGTGAGGTCGGTCCCCGCCGCGAACACCGTGTCGAGGTGCGCGGCCACGACGACGGGGCGCGCGGCTCCGTTCGCCCCCGGGAGCATCCCCAGCACGTTTCCCTCGCCGTCGCGCCGAACCCCGCCCAGCCCCAGCTCGCGGAAGCGCTCCGCCAGCCGCACGCCGCGCGTCTCCTCGCCGAACGGGGGCGCGGGGATGGCCACCAGCTCGAGCTGGTCGCCCAGCGTGTCGGCGTCGGTCTGGTGCGCCAGCGCGCGGACCGGCTTCAGGCGGGCGTCGGCGAGCAGGGAAGGGGGGATGGGGATCGGCTTCATCATCGACGCGCGCGGTGGAAACATGGACGGGCGGAAGATGCCGGGCGCGCGAGAGGGTGTCAACGCGACGCCGCGGGAGCGAACGCGCGGGCGGTGGAAGCACGTGCGCGCTCCGTGGGAACCCCCGCAGGCACGCGCGTGCTCCCCGGTGGCGTATACTGCACGGTGTGGACAAGCTCCCCACAACTGATTAACGTTGACGCTATGAACACACCCCACTCGCCAATTCGCGTGCGACGCAGTGGACCGGGCCAGCCGCCGCGGCTGAGGACGGCGCTCTGGGATGTGGTGCTCCCGCGCGAGCCGTACGCGGCGGTATCCATCACGCTGGCTGTGGCGCTGGTCAGCGCGTTCGCCATCGTGGTGCGGGGAACGGCCCAGCATCCCTGGCTGATGGGGGTGCTGGCGCTGGGGCTGGAGGGGCTCTTTTTCTGCCTGATCTTTGCGCAGCCGTGGGCACGGCGGATGCGGAGAACACCGCGCCGGTAGGCGATTTCGTGCCCGTTGCCCGTTTCGTTCGGACGCCCGTTCTGCTAGCTTTGGCGCGCCGCCGCTGAGCCGGGTTCAACCGGTCCGCGGCCGCTCCCTCGACAATGGGTCCCGGACCGCACCACCGCCGCACGAGGAACGGATGCAGGAAAGCGAGCTGATCCACGACTGGAACTGCGTTGAAGGGTGCTACGACTACAGCGCCCGCAAGGGCGTGCAGCTG
>Ga0190275_10000324_pt1 | contig 44972 bp, 47 predicted proteins | sample Popmic550T_FD_133745 | JGI IMG/M metagenome (GOLD analysis project Ga0190275, IMG submission 133745) | Populus adjacent soil microbial communities from riparian zone of Yellowstone River, Montana, USA - 550 T | ecosystem: Environmental > Terrestrial > Soil > Riparian zone > Trees stand | place... | reverse complement strand
GGCGGACATGTGCACCCCCGCGACTCCGCGGCGAAAGCGCGCTTAACGATGCGATCCTCGAGCGAGTGGTAGGTCAGTGTCGCGATCCGGCCCCCCGCCTCCAACACATCCATCGCTTGCTCGAGAGCTCGGTCGATCTGGATCAATTCGTCGTTGACTTCGATCCGCAACGCCTGGAAGCTGCGCCGTGCGGGATGTCCGCCGGTGCGGCGCGTCGCGGCCGGGATCGCCGTCTTGATGACCTCGGCTAGCTCCGTCGTCGTTTGCAGCGGCCGAGACTGGACGATGGCTCGGGCGATCCGATTGGCAAAACGTTCTTCACCGAAGCGGCGGATGACCCGGGCAAGATCGGGTTCGGGGTATTCGTTGACGATCTCGGCAGCCGTGAGCGGCTTGGAGAGATCCATCCTCATATCGAGCGGCCCTTCGTGGCGGAAACTGAAGCCGCGCTCCGGTCGATCGAGTTGGGGTGAGGAAACTCCAAAGTCGAATAGGACTCCGCGAACCGACGCAATCCCGAATCGTTCCAGTACGGACGAGAGGCTCGCGAAGTCTGCACGAGCAGTCCGTACGCGTTGTGTGTGCGCGCGGAGGTTGGCCCCACCTTGCGCCAGGGCCTCGTCATCCCAGTCGATCCCGACGAGCTCGATCGCGGGCGCAGCTTCGAGGAGAGCTTTGGCGTGTCCGCCGCGCCCGAGCGTGGCGTCGACGACGACTCCCCCATCTGACAGTGCGGGCAACAGCAGCTCGACGACTCGGTCGACGAGGACGGGGTTGTGATCCACATCGCTATCGTCCTAGGGCCCTCGTTGCGATGGCGACCATCCCGAGGAACCCACCCACCGTCGAGCCCGTGAGGGCTAGTAGGGCGAGGCCCTCGGTCACTTCTCTTATCCGTACGGTTCCTTCTACGAAGCCTCTAGTGCTCATGGCTCGCTCCCCCTCCAGTTAGAAGTTCAGACCCTCGGCCAGCTCTGCCAGCCGCCCCTCGTCCACGGTCTCTTTCTCCTGGTCCCAGCGGTCCGGGCTCCACAGCTCTCCACGATTCAGGGCTCCGATCACCACTACGTCCTTGGTGATCCCGGCCATGTCTCTCAGTCGCTGCGGCACGATGATCCGGCCCTGCTTGTCCACCTCGTCGGGGTAGGCGCTCGAGGTCACGTGACGGACGAAGTTCCGTGCGTCCCGGGACGAGCTGCCGGCCTCGCGGAGCTTGGACTCCATCTCTTGCCAGCCCTGCTGCGACCAGACAGCGATGCAGTCCTCGAGCCAGCGAGTGAGCACGATCGCGCCACCAGAGAGCTCGTCCCGCATGCGAGACGGGACGATCAGACGCCCTTTCGCGTCGATCGTGTGGCGAAACTCCCCGGTGAAGGACAAACAACCGACTCCCCTTGCGCTGGCCTACGTGGTAGCGCCCGGAACCGGGGCTTTGACCCCACTTCCCTCCACAACGCTCCACTTAGTGGGCAACATTGACCCCTCAGCGCCCTGAAGTCAACATTTACCACCCCAATTACATTCGTGTAATTCCCTCAGCAGCCACAGGAGGGCGCGACGCGCACGTTTGCATGCGTTTGCCCTTTCATTGTTCACATCTAGGCGATCGCGCGACCCGTTCTTTGTTCACATAGAGGCGATTCACGAACCAAATCGCCCCTATGACATGAACAAAGAACCCGCTAGGCGGGGACGGAGTGGCGTTTGGGGCGCGCCAGGTACTGCTCCCACAGGGGATCGACCCGATCGACCGCCACAACGATCCACACGCTGTCGTGTGGGGGCTCGGGGGGTCGCCTCAGCCTCAGGCCGACGTCTGCCGGTGTGCGGTTCTCTTTGCGGGAGTTACAGGGCCGGCAGGCGGCAACGACGTTGTCCCACGTATGTCGCCCTCCCCTGCTCTTGGGGACCACGTGGTCGACGTTTTCAGCCGTCCGCCCGCAATACTGACACTCGAAGTTGTCCCGCACGAAGACCGCTCGCCGGCTTAGAGAGGCGCGGGACCGGTACGGCACCTTCACGAAGTAATTGAGCCGGACGACGCTGGGGGCCTGGATCTCCATCTTCTCGGAATGGAAGGTGATCCCGTTCGTGTGGATGACCTCGGCTTTGCCCTTCAGCGCGAGGACGAGCGCTCGACGTACTCCGACCACGCAGAGCGGTTGGTAAGACGCATTCAGGACAAGCGCTCTTCCCAAAGTGCGCTGAGTATATAGAGAGTTCCCTGCCAATCCGCCCCAATTTAGGGCTAGCGGGTGACTCCGATCGTGCTGCTCTCACGGAAGCGGAGTCGTTCGGCCGTCTCCTGAGTCAGGTCCCAGTCGTAGTGGTGACCGTACGGACCTCGGTCGATCACAGGCACGGTGATGGTTCTCCCGCGATAAAGCAGGCTCACCTTGGTCCCGCACGGCAGTGTCCGGTGGGCAACGCCGAGCGTCCCTTTCTGCAGACGCTCGCCGCAGGCGGTCCTTTGGCCCCAGAAACCAGGCCCGTACCAGGTCGCCGGACTGCGCGAGTAAACGCGGATGAAGCTGCGGTCGTCGCCTTCGGTGTTCTTCTCGTCACCTCGGAAGATCGCACGCAAGGGCCGGTAGCCCTTACTCCTTCTTTTGATGTCCAGCTGGTAGCTGAAGCGTCCATCGGCGACAGATTCCCGCGTCACGAACCGCCAGGCCCCGTGCACCTTCTCCTGGAGGATTACTTCCCGACCGGAGACGGCGGGGAGGACCGAGCCCCTCAACCTGACGCTGCGACCGGACATGACATCGCGCTCGGAAACGTCCAGCTTCACCCGAGCGGCGACTTGGATCCGCGCCCGCCCGTCGCTGGGTGTGGCGGTGCCGTCCGGAGACGTCCAGAGCAGCCGGTAGTCGGCAGTCTTGGCCAGATCGTCGAGCTCGTAGGACACCCGGTCGTTCTCGTTGACCGACTTGGTAGCGAGGTCCTTCCACTGCCCGTCCTTCTCTTTCTGCAGCGTGATCTCCTCGTCGCCGGTCCCGTTCTCGAAATGACCGGTTACTACTGCCGTATCCCCGTACTGGACCCCGGCCGGAGCCGAGTCGAGCACGGGACGCGGGTTCTGCCTTGCCAGTGCGGGAGCTTGGACCGCCAGGAGAGCACAGATAGCGAAACAAGCGACAGCCACACCGCGCGCGTTGAATGGACGCAGGCGCATGGGCGCGTCTCCTTCCTTTCGTCTTGCATCGGGCGCCTCTGGGGAAACCCGGACCCAACCGGGACGGCCACGCAGCAGTGCGGCCGGAGGCACTTACAGGAATGGCACCATAGCGACCATTGCTTGCTGGCGCAAGCGATTGCTTGCTGAGGGTAAGCGGATGACTACGGGGCGTGAGTTACTGCTGCTGCTCTCCCCGGAGCCACTCGACGTAGTGGTGGAACGCCAAGTGGTCCGAGGTGACCTCTTGGGTCTCTCCGTCCTTCGAGAGCTTGACGGTGTCGGCCGGCCCTCCGGCAGCATCAGGATCGTCGGTTATCTCGACGACCTCCCAACCATCGTCGACCAAACCACGCAGTCGCTCGAGCTCCGGGTCGTCTCCCCACCCCGCCATGTTTAGCCCCTTCTGTTTTCGCCGCCGGTCGAGACCGACGGCGTTCGTGTCTGGCTTCAGTCTTACTAGGTCTGGGCTGAGTTTAGGCTCTCGGCATGGCGGACAACGAAACCGACTTCGGGAGCTTCCAGCAGAGCTTCGAACGGATCGTCACCAATATCGAGAAGACGATCCAAGGCAAGCAGGAAGTGATCCGTCTCTCAACCGTGGCTCTCGTCGCGGAGGGACACCTCCTGCTCGAGGACGTCCCGGGCGTAGGCAAGACGATGCTCGCGAAATCCCTGGCCAAGTCGCTCGGATGCTCGTGGTCCCGCATCCAATTCACCCCGGATCTGCTGCCCTCCGACGTGACCGGCGTCAACGTATGGGACACCCGCACGGGCGAGTTCCAGTTCAAGCCCGGAGCCGTGTTCTCGAACATCTGTCTCGGAGACGAGATCAACCGCGCCTCCCCCAAGACGCAGTCCGCACTGCTCGAATGCATGGAAGAACGCCAGGTAACGGTGGACGGCGTCACTCACGAACTGGAAGACCCGTTCATGGTCATCGCAACGCAGAACCCCATCGAGCACGAGGGGACCTATCCCCTCCCGGAATCCCAGCTCGATCGATTCATGATCCGTCTATCGATGGGCTACCCGGGTCGGGAATCCGAGTTGGAGATCCTCGAGCGTCACGGTGCACACGAGGTGCTCGATGATCTCGGCCCCGTGTCCGACGCCACCGAGATCGCAAGCCTGGTCAAACTCGCTCGCGAGGTGCATTGCGCACCCGCTCTGCGCCAGTACATCGTCGACATCACCGAGTCGACTAGAGAAAACCCCGACATCTATCTGGGCGCCAGCCCGCGAGCGTCGCTCTACTTATTGAAAGCTTCTCGAGCCCTGGCCGCATCGCGCGGTCGCGAGTACGTCGTGCCGGACGACATCCAGGACCTCACCGTGCCGGTCCTCGCTCACCGCATCCTTTTGTCGCCAGAGGCACAGATGCGCGGCGCCGACGCCGATGACGTTCTGCGGGGTCTACTCGACCGCACCACTGTCCCGGTGCGGGCCCAAGCCTGACTAGGGACTAATCGCTTGCCGACACGCCGCGGCCTCCTACTCGCATCAGCCGGCATCGCCTTGTGGGTCGCCGGACGGATCTTTGGGTCCCAGGCGGTCGAACAACTCGGCTTCGCGATGCTTGCCCTCGTCGGCATTGCTATAGCCGTCGTGAGGGTGAGTCGGCACGATCTGACCGTGTCGCGGCGCATCACGCCCGAACGAGCTCGGGCCCATCAGCCCGTGACGGTCACGTTGACGATCGAGAACCTGGGCAAGGGCCGCGCACCGCTCGTCATGCTCGACGACCATGTACCCGTTGGCCTCGCCGGACGGGCTCGCTTCGTTCTTCCCGGACTCGAAGCCGGAGGGCATCGGAATGCCGACTTACCCCTTCGGCCGGAACAACGTGGCAGGTACGAGATCGGACCTCTCGAGGTGGAGACCGCCGATCCCTTCGGACTGGCGAGACTGCGCTCCAGAGCCTTAGGTGTGTCCGAGTTCGTGGTGCATCCCCGCATCGAACGTCTATTGATGCCCAAGGACACGGGCGAACGGCAGAGCGTTGCGCGCGCGAGCATCCGGCACGCAACCGGCCCCCAAGGTGAGGACTTCTACACGATCCGCGATTACGTCGAGGGTGACGACCTCCGCAAGATCCATTGGGCGTCGACCGCGAAGCGGGGGAAGTACATGATCCGCCACGAAGAAACGCCGTGGCACACGCGTGCCTCTGTCGTCATCGACGACCGGCGGCTTCCCTACGGTGCTTTTGGTGAGCACGCCTCCTTCGAGCGGAGCATCTCGGCAACCGCCTCCTTGTTGGATCTGTATCAGCGCGCGGGTTATGGATATCGCTTGGCCGGAGCCCACCATCCCGGTCTTCCCTCCGGCAAAGGCACCGATCACTTCAATCGATGCCTCGATCTGCTCGCAACACTGGAGCCGAAAGGCAACACGAAGGAAGCGGATCCGATGATGCTGGCGCGGCTGGCCGAGCTCGAGGCGCGTCCTGGGGCCGAGGCCACATTGGTGATCGTGACCGGGACGCTCCAGCCCGAGGTAGGTGCTGCTCTCGCCCGACTCCGACGCGTTTACCGGCAGATCATCGCCGTGTCGTTCCCCGCCCATCGCTACGGAACGGCATCGACCGGTGATAGATGGCAAGGCGAACGCACGACACGCGAAGTCGCCGCCTTGGTCACCAGAGCAGGTGGGCGTGTACTCGTCCTCGGACCCGGGGACCGATTCGCTGCCGCATGGGCCTCGTTCTCGACCCGTGCCTCGACAGGTGAGATGAGATGGGATCTGAAGCCAGAGCACGCCTAGGACTCGCCGCGCTGCTGTCGGTCACGTTGGTGGGGTTCTCGCGCGTCTTCCAAGAAGGCGACTACCCGGGCCCGGCGATGCTCGGCATGCTTATAGCCGTCGGCATCACATTGCTGTGTCGGCGGATCGGACTGGCTTCGTGGGTTTCATTAGTGGTGTCCGTTGGGACACTCGGTTGGTACCTCTGTCTCGTCTTCGCTGCGTCGAACACATTCTTCGGCTTGCCGACGATCGGGGCGTTCCGCCAGATCGGCGAACACGTCCAGCGCGCCTATGTGCTGAGCAATGTCGACTATGCCCCCGTCCCCTTGCGCCCCGGCTACGTGCTCATGATGGTCGCAGCGATGTGGGTCCTGGCGACGCTGGGTGAGATCGCAACCTTTAGATGGCGGCAACCCCTGGTGGTTGCGATCGCTTCGGCAGCGATGTTCTCGTTCGTCTTGATAGTGGGGATACCTGACGGCGCGCAGTTCTTCACAGTGCTGTTCCTGCTGGGCCTCCTCACGTATCTCGGACTGGAATCGGCTCACCGTCTCCGTTCCTGGGGCCGGTGGGTTTCAGCATGGTCGGCCCGACGCTGGGACACGGAGGTCACCACCGGGCCACTGGCGCGGAAGATGGGTGCGTCGTGCCTTGCCGCCGCAATCGTGGCGCCCGTCTTCCTGCCGGCGATCGGCTCCGGGCTCCTCTCCTGGAGGAGTCCCACCGGCCCGGGCGGAGGTGGAGGCCGGATCGACACCCTTGTGTCACTCGCCCCCAAGCTGGTCCAACAGTCAGACGACATCCTGTTCTCCGTCGATGCTCCCCAGGCCTCGTACTGGCGGCTGGTGACCCTCACCCTGTTCGATGGCGAATCGTGGCACCCCGAAGCCAACCGCGAGTCAATGTCCAACGGACGTGTCGCCTCGGAGGTGCCCGCTCCCCAGCCCGGCGTCGATCTCCTCCAGCATTACGAAGTTGAGGGACTCGAAGGTGAGCTCGTCCCCGCCGTATCCCTCCCCGAAAGCGTCACCATTCAAGGAGAAGAGGCGGACGAATACAACGACGCGCTCGAGTTCAATCCCGTAACGGGAGATGTGGAGTTGAACAAACCGCTCGTCGAAGGACTCGAGTATCAAGTCCGATCACTCACGCCCAACGTCAACTTCGCTTCGATGAACGACAGCACGATCCCCTCGATCCAAGACGTCGAAAGCTCGGCCGGGCTTCCGACCTTCCTCCCAGAGAACGTCTACGAGGTCCCCAAGGACTTCTGTCCTCCTGCTCAAGGACAGAACGATTGCCCGCTCCAGAACAGCCGTATCTATCGGATCGCTCAACGATGGTCGGAACAGGGAGAAACAGGGTTCGAGAAACTGCTGCTCCTGCAGAACCGCTTCCGAGGCACGTACCTTCACCAACTCCCAGGGAAGGCTGAGGTCGATGAGGTCGAAGTGAAAGCGTTGGCATCGGCCGACTACCTCGTCGAGTTCCTCACAGAGACGAAGACCGGCTACTGCCAACAATTCGCAACGGCTTTCGCCGTCCTGGCTCGCATGCTTGGGTACCCGGCGCGGGTATCCGTGGGGTTCCTCCCCGGAGAGACCAGCATCGAGAGACCGAACCACTACGTGGTGCGCGGTAACGACGCTCACGCGTGGCCGGAGGTGTATTTCAACGAGGTGGGGTGGGTGGCCTTCGAGCCCACACCGCGCCAAGCTGCTCCTCCCCCGGCTTACACCTTGCAGCAGAACCCCGGTGCCGGGGTTAACCCACCGGCTCTCGACCCGGCTGCAGAGCGCGGGAATCGCAGAGGCCAGGGCCCGGGAGGATTCAGGGATCCTGCGGAGGTCAGGCCCGGACGAGCGAACGCGGCTCGGGAGCAACGCACCGACCCCGATGCGTGGCAGGACTCGTTCCTTCGACTGCTGCAGATCTTCGGAGGACTCGCAGCCATCTGGCTCATTGGGATCCCCCTGGTCAAGTTCGTGCTTAACCGTCGGCGCTACCGTCGCGCGAAGACGCCAAGCGCGGTGGCGGGGGCAGCCTTCGCCGAGTTCGAACAGGTTGCCTCTGATCTGGCGTCTGCAAGGTCGCCGGCAGAGTCCGCCCACACTTACGTAGGACGTTTGATCAAGATGCAAAGGGTCCCGCCACGACCCGCGTTGCGTCTGATCGAGCTCTTCGAAGCCGCCACCTACGGGCCGTTGGCGATCAGCGAGGCCCAGGGGGCCGAGGCCGTCAAGCTGGCGCACTCCCTCCGCACCGAGCTGTGGCGAGACGCCGGCTGGATCCAGCGGGCCGGGGCCCTGTTCTCACCGGCTGCGGTGCTGGCGGAGGTGAGTCCTAACGGGCAGCGCGGAGGCGTACTCGGGTCTCTTCAGGCAGGTCTCGCTCGAGGTTTGACTCGACCCGCCGCAAGGCCGCGATGAACTCCTCCCTGTCGTAGAGGTACTCCGCCACCTTCCCGTCGATGCTCCGGGCGATGTCGTCGAGCGCCAGGAAGAACGCCATCTGTCCCTCGCGCAGAGCGTCGAGGATCTCGCCGTCGGTCCGAGCGATCTTGAAGATGCTGTGACCGTCGGTGACGAGCTTCACTTCTGACAGATGTTCATCAAGCCCGGCCTTCTTGCGGAGATACTCAATCGCGCGACGAACGCGCTGCAAACTCATCCCACCTTCGAGAAGAGAGCGAATGACTTTCAACGCGACGAGATCGCGGAACGAATAGAGGCGACGGACACCTGGTCGTCCACCGGTAGCCTGCACCGAAGGTTTCACCAGATTGATCCGGTCCCAGTAACGAAGTTGATGCGGTGTGCAACCCGTAAAACGTGTCGCCTGATCTGCGGTGAAACCATCCATCAGAGCGCGCGACCTCCCGGCTAGAAAAGAACATTTGTTTAGAAAAACTGCGTTGTATTTCTTCCCGCCCGCTTGGACTTCGGGACTTCCCCCCCTGCGCTACGTGAGGAGAGAATCTAGCGCGCGCGGTCTCGGCGCGGCAACCTGAAAGGGGCCTTTCGGAGAACTTTTTGTATCGCGCACAACATCGTCCCTCTACTTGCGGTACCGGTCGCGCAACTTTCCTTCCCAGTCCCCGAAAAGGTCGCTCCACCCTCGGCGTCCTAAGTCGCGAAATCCTTTAGTGGCTAGATCTCGCACTGCCGTGGCGATCACGACGATTCCTCCCACCATCGCTCCGAACGAAGCGAGGCCGAAGAGCAGCCAGCTCGTGGCGAAGAAGGCAACCAAGAAGCCGATCCCCAAGATGAAGACGAGGGCGCCGACTTTGATCCGGCGGCCGGCCGACGAGGGATCCTCCGGCTCCAAGGACGCGAGATCAGGATCCTCTGTGAGGAGGCCTTTCTCGATCTGCTGGAGGATCTGTTGTTCTCGATCCGAAAGAGGCACGGTCCTCCTGATTATAGAAAGGGTTTCGGGTCTAACTACCCTCATCGAGCAAGCGAGCAGGTCCGACGGATCCACGGCCGAACCGCCCCCTGATCGAATCGACTGCTTTGGAGGCCTCGCTCCATCGGACTAGCTGTGGTGATTCTTCCATCAGACCGAGTTGCCTCTTCGGGGGGCCGGGCTCGAGTCCCCCGATCGACACGCCCACCAATCGGATCCGCTGGACGCCTTTCTCCAACCGCAGATACAAGCTGCGAGCCACGTCGTAGATCTCCGGCGACGTATCGATCGCTCCAGACAGGGTCTTGGACCTCGTGATCGTGGTGAAGTTTGCGTAGCGAATCTTGAGCGTGATGGTGCGCCCACAGAAGCCGCTCGAGCGAAGCCTCTCGGCCGTCCGGTCGGCGAGTCGCAACACCTCTCGGAGGATCTGCTCGGTGGAATCGAGATCGTGGGCGAAGGTCTCCTCGGAGCCGATCGACTTTGCCGCCTCACGCGTCACGACTACGCGATCATCTTTCCCATGTGCAAGGTGATGCAGATGTGATCCAAGTGACTCGCCGACCGCCCGTTCGAGGGTGCGTCGCGGGACGGCTGCCACGTCCCGCACGGTCTTCAAGCCCAGGCGCTGGAGGGCTTTGGCTGTCTGGGGCCCCACCCCCCAGAGGGCGCCGATGGGGAGCGGATGTAGGAACTCCAAGATCTGTGTCTCGGGTACAACGAGCAAACCATCGGGCTTGCCACGGGCCGAAGCCAGCTTCGCGAGGAATTTGTTGGGGGCTACCCCCACCGTGCAGGCCAGTCCTAGATCGGCTATCCGTTGCTTGACCTGAGCAGCGATCGACTCGGGGGGGCCGAATAGCTTGCGCGACCCCGATACGTCGAGGAACGCCTCATCCAGCGACAGTGGTTCCACCAGAGGGGTGAAAGAGTTGAAGATCTCCCGGATCTTCTTCGAATAGAAGAGGTAGGAGTCGAAGTCGTTCGAGACGAAGGCCGCATGGGGGCAGAGCCGACGGGCCCTAACCATCGGCATCGCCGAATGAACCCCGAACTCGCGAGCCTCGTAAGACGCCGAGGTGACGACTCCCCGGCCCCCCTGCCCCCCAACGATGACCGGCTTGCCTCGAAGGCTCGGCTCTTTGAGGGATTCCACGGACGCGTAGAACGCATCCATATCCACATGGAGGATCGGTGTACTCATCGGACTACAGTGGCATCTTCGAGCTCGCCGCGGGAGGAATAGAGATGGAATATCGGGTTCTCGGCAACACCGGCGTCAGGGTCAGCGTCCAGTGTCTCGGCGCCATGATGTTCGGATCCTGGGGAAACACCGACCATGACGACTGCGTCCGGATCATCCATAAAGCCTTGGATTCGGGCATCAACTTTGTCGACACCGCAGATATCTACGGCTGGGGGGAATCTGAAGAGATCGTCGCCAAGGCGCTCAAGGATCGACGTGACGACGTTGTCCTCGCGACGAAGGTCCACGGACCGATGGGCAAGGGGGAGAACCAGAAAGGCAACTCCCGTCTGTGGATCATGCAGGAGGTCGAGAACAGCCTTCGGCGTCTCGGGACCGACCACATCGACCTCTACCAGATACACCGGCCGGAGCCGGGGGTCACTGCCCTCGAAGAGACCCTCGGTGCGCTCGACACTCTCGTGCAGCAGGGAAAGATCCGCTACGCCGGATGTTCGACATTTCCCGCATGGCAGATCGTCGAGTCGCAGTGGGTCTCGGAGCGCCGCGGGCTGACACGCTTCGTGTGCGAACAACCGCCGTACTCGATCTTCACCCGACACATCGAGACCGACGTGTTGCCGGTCGCGCAGCAGTACGGGATGGGCGTCATCGTGTGGAGCCCGCTTTCCGGTGGATGGTTGGCAGGCAAATATCGCCGGGACCACGACATCCCGTCGGACTCCCGTGCGACCCGAGCCAAGAACTACGGTGGACGCATCGCCGACAGGTTCGACCTGACGCGGACGGCCAACCAGCGGAAGCTCGACCTCGTCGAGGATCTCGTAGTCGTTGCCGAGAAGGCGAGTATGCCGTTGGCGCACATGGCACTGTCGTTCGCCGTTGCTCACCCGGCCGTTACCTCAGCGATCATCGGGCCACGCACGATGGAGCAACTTGACGACCTGCTGTCGGCCGCAGACCTCCGTCTGGACGACGAAGTGCTGGATGCGATCGACGAGGTCGTCGAACCGGGGACGTTCATCGAGCCGGCCGACACCGGTTGGGACCCACCATGGATGGAGCCCACCGCTCGTCGGAGGTAATTGTGGCTTGGGTTGTAATCGGTGGGTTGATGGTTTGCGTTTTCATCCTCGCGTTGGTGATCGCCCGCCGATCTGGACGCCGGACCGAGCGCGTGTCGGTGGGACACCGCCGCCGCAGATACGCGGGCCCCGGTTCGAGTTGGGTCACCGGGGCGGGTCATGGTGCCGGAGCGAGTGGCTTCGCCGTACTCGGGGATCACGATGATGGCGACTTCGATGGGCCCGCCACGGATGGAGGCGGTTTTGACGGAGGCGGAGGTTTCGACGGCGGAGGAGCTGACTAGGACGGGGACCCTGACCCGAACGCCGGCGGCCCCGGCCGTCGGCGAGAACTTAACGGCCGGCACTGCCACCACTTGCATGCCATAGACGTCCGGTGGGTTTCAGGTCTCCTCGAGGAGCGGTGAGACCCGCAGCTGCTTGCTTGTGACGTTGCCGGTTGATCGCATCCTTGATCGAGAAACCCCGGTTGCGGTCCTGGGCCAACTCGGCGAGATCGAATACCTCCTCAGCCACGACGGTGATCCCGACGTTATTGGGATCCGTTCTGTGAACGCGTGACGCTCCCCCGCGTTTGCGCACTTGTCCGTGCACCAGTTGCAACCACGAATGGAAGACGGTCCGGGCGCAACGAGGCTGCACCCGCTCGAAGATCGTCACATCGATAGGGCCGGTGAGGTCGTCGATGGTCAGAAAGATGATCCGCTGGCCGGAGCGGATCGCCGGAGTCTGACTAGCGACCTTCACGCCGGCGACCCACACCCAGGAATCGTTGCGCTTACGGAGCAGGTTGTCGCCCGAAGTGCATCCGAGCTCGACCAACAACGGTTCGTAGAGGCTCATGATGTGGCGGCGGGCGTCGATCCCGGTGATATCGAGTTCGGCTTCGGTCTCCTCCAGCGGGGTGTAAGCCGGAAGTCCGGGCAACGATTCACTCACCGGCTCGTCGAGCGAAAGAGCCAACTGCGCCCCCGCTCTTATCTTGGGTTCGGAGACCAGGTCGACGATGCGCCACAACAACTCACGCCGCCGGCGGGTCGACTCGACGGAATCGAGAGCCCCCACATGGACGAGATTCTCGAGCACGGGCCGCGAGACCTCCGTCCGGCGCCACAGGTCTTCTAGCGAAGTGAAGGGGCCGGCGGCCCGAGCCTCGAGGATCGATGTGATCTCGGTCTCGGAGATGTCGCGGACGTCGGCCAAAGCAAGCCGTATCCCTGCTTTGCCTTGGGCATCCACTTCCACTCGGTAGGTCTTGAAGGACGCATTCACATCCACAGGGAATATCGGGACGCCGAAGTTACGAGCGTCGGCAACGATCAAACGGCGCGGGTACATGCCGGGATCGTGAGTTAGTACGCCGGCCAGGAATGCTGCCGGGTGCCGGGCCTTCAACCACGCCGAGAGGTAGGTCGGCAGTGCGAAGGCTGCCGCGTGTGACTTGCAGAAGCCGAAGGAGGCAAACGCAAACACTTCTTTCCACAAAGCTTTCGCTTTCCCCGGGGTGAAGCCGTTGTTGATCGCCGAAGACACGAACCACTTGGCCACGTCGTTCTCGGGGGGCCTGATCTCGATCTGTTGATTGCGCTTCGACGGCATGCCGCCACGCCCGGGCTTCGGCTCCTGGCCGGGAGCGAACTCCCACTTCGGTCCGTGGGTCATTCCGAATCCGTCGGGTCTACGACCCGGTCTGTCATCGGGGTCGTCGGGCGCCGCCGGGCGCTCGGCATCGAGATGGCGTCGCACGTAATCGGCGTCGGCCAGCGAGCATCCGGTCACCGCGGCGATGACCCGGATGACCTGCTCGTGATACACGACGACGCCGTTCGTCTCCGCCAGGATCGGACGTAAGGATTCGTGCGAGTAGTTCGACTCGGCGAAACCGTGCCGACGATTCAGGAACGGCTTGATCATGTCGGACTTGACCGGGCCGGGCCGGAACAACGAGATGTCGATGATCAGATCCTCGAACCGGTTCGGTTGGAAGCGCGCCAGCAACTCCCGCTGACCCGGCGATTCGATCTGGAAGCAACCAAGAGTCTTGGACGAACGGATCAGCTCGAACGCCTGCTCGTCGTCGTGTGAGAGCGAATCGAGATCGACCTCTTCGCCGGTCATCCGTCCGATCTCTTGGGTCGCGTGCGAGATCGACGACAACATGCGAACACCGAGCACGTCGAGTTTGGCGAGGCCGAGCTCTTCGACATCGTCCTTATCGGCCTGCAGCATCGGGAAGCCCTGAAACGACTCCTGCATCGGCACCCGATCCATGAGGTCCCGTGACGACAGGATCATCCCGGAGGGGTGCAAGGCGAGGTGCCGGGGGAACCCGTCTATCTCCTGACAGAGATGGAACAGCTGCTCGAGCTGGCCGGCCCTAAGGTTCGTCCCGGCGAGTTCGGGGAGGCGTTCGATCGCGGCGGGGATATCGCGCGCAGCGATGCGAGGGAACGCCTTGGCAACGACGTCGATCTCTTCGAGAGGCATGCCGAGGGCCTTGCCCACCTCGCGGATCGCTCCCCTGGCACGGAACGTGTCGACCATGCAGCACATAGCGGTTTGCTCGGCGCCGTAAGTGTCGCCGATGTAACGGAGGATCTCTTCGCGGCGGTGCGACTCGACATCGATGTCGATATCGGGGATCTCCTCGCGGCGCTCGTTCATGAATCGCTCGAATAGAAGGTCGTAGCGGATCGGATCGACGTCGGAGATCTCGAGCACGTAACAGACGAGCGAACCGGCCGCGCTCCCCCGGCATGAACAGCGGATCCCCATCACTTTCTTGATGTGCCGCACGATCTCGGCGACGAGCACGAAGAAACCGGCGAATCCCATCTTTTGGATCATCCCGAGCTCGTGTTGGAGTCGGTCGTCGACCTCTCGTGTGATCGTTGGATAACGCAGCGCGGCCCCCTCGTAACAACGTCGAGCCAGCTCGCCCGTCGGGCTGACGCCTTTCAACCACGGCATCTCGGGGAAGTGGTAGCTGCCGAGATCGAGATCGAACTCGCACTGCTCCGCGATCCGCCACGTCTCGTCGACGGCGTCCGGGCAGTCGTAGAACAACTCGGCCATGTCGATGGCGTCTTTCAAGTAGTACTCGGATGTGTTGCGCAGAGCTTGTGTCCTCGATAGAGGCACGATCTCTTTGATCGCGTGGAGGAGCTCGTGCACGCCGGCGTCCTGGGGGGCCGGATAGTGCACGTCGTTCGTCGCTACCGCGGGGATGCCGGTGTCCTTGGCGATACCGAGCAACCGATCACGCAGGAGCCGGTCGCCATAACCCCGATGGTCGAAGACCTCGAGCCGATAGTCGTCGCCGATCGCGTCCCGCCATCTCAGTGCGGCGGCTTCGGCTTTCGGCATCGCCCCGGCCGCCGCCAGCCGTGCCACCTCACCCGACTTGCATCCGGACAAGATGAACAAGCCCTCGGCGCGCGCGGCGATCTTCTCGAAAGTCGTTGCCGGTTTACCGCGTTCGTTGTTCAGGTGCGAATCCGAGATCAGCCGGCACAGGTTCGCGTAGCCCTTCGCATCCTTGGCGATGGCGGTGATGTGATCGCCGTTCTCGAGGGTGAACTCGGTCCCATAGATCGGCTTGATCCCGGCGTCCCGACAAGCGCGAGCGAACCGCACCGCCCCGGTCAGCGAATCGTGGTCGGTGAGAGCGATCGCTTCGAAGCCGAGATAGCGGGCCGCGTACGCCAGCGACTCGGCCGGGATCGTGCCGTCGAGCAACGACCACACGGAATGACAGTGAAGGTGCACGAACCCCGACATCGGCTAAATAGCCGCCTGCGAGCGGCGCACGCATCGCCCTTGCTCAGACAGTCCTCGCGGCGCATTCGACGCCGCGCCCTTCGGGAGCGGAGTCTCATAACCGCCTGCTGCGGAACTCGCCGGGCGACGGTGCGCCGTTCTCGGCGGAGTTAGGGCTTGGCCGGTACCTCTGTTCCCGTCACTTTGGCGAGCAGCTCGCCTGAGTCGTCGGTGATCTCGGCCTCGACGAACAGCAATCGCTTGCCGGGCTTGATCACTCGGGCTCGGGCGTGGATCGTCGATCCGGAGCGGGTCGGGCGGAGGAACGAGATCTTCATCTCGACGAGCGCGGGGTACATGTCCTCGGGAAGATGCGCTGCACAAGCAGCCCCCATGGCGGAGTCGGCGAACGCTCCGAGGATGCCGCCTTGCAGGTTGCCGGCCGAGTTGCAGAGCTCGGGAGGCACGGTCCACGAGACAGAGACACCTTGCTTGGGATCGTCCTCGGGCCGAACCTCGAAGCCGAATCGATCGTTGGCCGGGATCGTGAAGTCGCCGGCGAGATAAGCATCGAGTCGGGTGCGCATGGAGCGCACCATAATTCGCTAGTCCCATACGCGAGCCATCCGCCATTCGCCTTTGATGCGATCGCGATAGATGTCGTAGACCGACGAGTTCGAAACGATGAACCCGTTGGAATCAAGATCGCCGGTTGCTCCAGCCCCGGCGGGATGAGCAAGAACCCGGAAGAAGTCTCGTTCTCGAATATCGCCTCGGCCGTCTTCCCCCGGAGCGGTCGAGCCCGCCGCAAGCCACCATTCGCCGGCTTCGCGCCATGAGGACAGTCGCTCGTCGACGAAGTACTGGCGGCCTCTCCAGCGGAATGCGAGGGGCGCGGGTTCGGATCCGGCCTCTTCGGTCGCAACCTCGATCGGATCCTCGTACCGCTTGGCCACTTCTTGTTTTGTCCTTGCCTCTCGCTCAACCGTGGCCAACGAACGGGGGGCCCAACGGACCGCTCTGTTGTCCTGGCCGATCGTCGAGACGATCGACTGGCAGCGGCCCATCGGGCCCCGGTTGTTCTCAGTCCGACTAGGGAGGCCCGGGGGCCGGGGAACCCTTACCGGCGGGGAGAGTGCCGGTTGCTCTGGCCGATAGTCGAGACCATCGGCTTTTGCTGGCCTGCCTTAGTCGAACGTATGTTCGATAGTAGACGAAGGGCAAGCCGTCGTCAAGAACTTCGATAATCGGCCGGCGGAGGGCTTTACCCTCCTTGCGCCCACCCCCCTACCGAAGGAGCGAACGATGAGGACACTTCTGCTGTACGGCCACATCGTCGGCGCGATCGTCTGGATCGGCGGAGCGATCATGTTCAACGTCCTCTCCGGCCGCATGCGCAAAGCCGGTAACGCCGAACAGGTGGCGCACGTCATCGAAGAATCGATCTGGCTGGGTAAATCCTTCTATACGCCCGCCGCCTTGTGGGTTCTCGTATCCGGCGTCACGCTCGTGCTGACGTCTAGCGGCGCGTACCAATTCCAAGACATCTTCGTCGCCGTCGGGATCGCCGTCGTGATTGGCTCGGCCATCACAGGTGGGGCGTATTACGGCAAAGAAGCCGAAGCGATCGTCCAGGGAGCTAAGGCGAATGGCATCGAGGCGCCCGACGTCCAAAAACGACTCGATCGCATCAGGCTGATCTCGTGGCTCGAGATCGCTGCGTTGCTCGTAGTCGAGCTGCTAATGGTCTACCGAACAGGTAGCTACTAGCGAGGAACCACGAAGGTCTTCGCGGGCATCAGCGTGTCGAACGGCGTTGCCGAGTGCGAGTAGAACGCCGACGGCGTTGCCGAGACACCAGAGAAACCCGAGGCGGCCTGTGTACCGGCCTGGATCTTCGTGCCGGCCCTGGCTTTGAGCAACGCCAGCGGCACCGGGATCGTGATCGTTCCTGAGGCAGCATCGAAGGTTGCCTGCACGATTCCGAGTTCCTTGCACACGATGACCTGGTCGGCCGTGCAGTCGCCACGGATGAGGAACGGCTGCGAGCCGGGGTCCCGAGGCGGCGGGCAGTTCCCGGCGGTCGGGTCACACGCGCCACGACTGTAGTTGCTCCATTTGCCGTCGAGCTCGGCGAAGTTCCCGTCGACCAACAGCTGCCACGTGTAACGGGTGCCTTCGGGGAGACCGCCATTGGGGGGAAGGCTCGAGACCTTGATGATGAAGTTGATCGTCTTCTTGTCTGCCATGCCGATCGAGGCTTCTACGAGGTCCTGGCCGAGAGGCTCACCGATCGGTCCGAGGCTCGCGTCGACGTTGGAGCCCCAGTCGCCGGCCGGATCGGTCCCGACCACGATGGTCTTGGGCTTTGCCGCGGCCGAGGTCGATACGAACAAGCCGGTGGCGATCGCGGCAGCACTGAGTAGCAAAGAGATGCTCTTGCGATAAGTCATCTGGGGCCTCCTCAAAAAGAAATGTCTAAGAAGAGGATTCGGCGCAGCGGGGGCCGTTCCTGGTGGCTTACAGCGTAAGTAGAGTTAGACGAATCCGAGCGCCGACTTGGCCAGCGGGGTCATCTTCTCGGGCGTCCACGGCGGGTACATCACCATCTCCATGGAGACCTCGCCGATCCCCTCGATGTCCCGCGTGATGCCCTTGACCTCTTCTTCGATCATCGGCCCGATCGGACAGCCCATCGTGGTCAGGGTGTAGTCGATCTTGACGTTGTTGGAGTCGTCGATGTTGACCTCGTAGACGAGGCCTAGGTTCCAGATGTCGATGCCGAGCTCGGGGTCGTTGACGGTCTTGAGGGCCGCTTCGACCTGGTCCCGGACTTCCTCTTTTGTGGTCATCTAAAGAGGTTAACGCCGCGGTACGGCCCTGGATTCCTAGAGATCCAGCCCCAGCAGGCGGGCCGCGTTGTTCTTGAGGATGTCGTCCTCCTTGTCACCGAGCTTCATCTCGCCGATCTCGTCGAGGATGCGACCGGGATCGAGCATCGGGTAGTCGCTCCCCCACACGAAACGGTCGGACAAACGCCCGCGGCAATCTCGCTTCACCTCTTCGGGGATGTACTTCGGGCGCCATCCTGAGAGATCCACCCAGACGTTGGTCTTGTGCATCGCCGATGCGAGCACTTCGAGATGCCACGGATAGCCGAAGTGGGCCATCACGACCGTGAGACCGGGATGACGCGCGGCGACGGTGTCCATAAGCATGGGGCGTCCGTAATCAAAGGCGATCCCCGAGCCACCCGGTACCCCTGCCCCCAGTCCTGTCTGACCCACGTGCACAACGATCGGCAGCGAGTGTTCCTCGCACTTGTCCCAGAAGGGATCGAACTTCGGGTCATCCGGATAGAAAGCTTGCACCTGAGGATGGATCTTCAGCCCCTTCATCCCCAGCTCGGTGACCGCCCGATCGAGTTCCTCGATCGCGTCAGGCTTGTGCGGGTCCACACCGGCGAAGCCGATGAACTGCTCCGGATAGGCGTTGCAAATCTCGGCGACACGATCGTTAGTCAGGGGAGGAAGACCAGTAGCGGTTTCCGCATCCCATCCCAACAGAACACCGAGCAGGTCCCACTCCTTGTACTCGGCCGCCATCTCCTCAACGGTTCGGACGCGCACCTCGGAGCGGAAGTATTTGGCGGTGACCTCGAGCATCGGACCGATAGACCCCTCGAGCCACTCGGCCGTGGATGCATGAACGTGGAAATCGATTGCTCGTGGCATCAAGTCCTCCTAGGCAGATTGATGGATGTTACGTCCCGGCGCGTAACTGAGGCCGAGGCCGATGGCGAGAGAGCCGGCTGCGGCCACAGCCGGAGCGAGATGTTTCAGGTCGGTGTACCCAACAGCGAGATGAACGCCGATCGCACAGAGAAGCGAGGCGGTCCCGGCGACCGCCAGGGCCTGCCAGAGATGAGGGGGAAGGCCGCTCTTCCACAGACACAGGAACGAGGTGAATCCCGTGACGAACACAGCGCCCCCAAATCCCGTGCGATCGTGCGCGATCAAAGGCACCAATCGCTCGGAGATCGCTTCCAGGTCACTTGTCACGACATCCATGAACGCGAGGTCCTCGGGGACGAAAACGCCGGTGACGCCCACCCACAGGATGGCCAGACCTCCCAATGCGGTGCCGCCCGCTCCGGCGAGGAGGACGAGGCGGCCCACCTCGAACCGGTTCGCCCATTCAAGGGGGGCCGGGCGCAGAAGCGAAGCTGGAGACGACTTGGAGCGAACCAAAGATCGCGTCCGAATCAGGCCCACGACATAAACAGGCAACAGCAGGACCGTTCCGATGGCATGCCACACATCCAGATATCCGTAGCTCAAGTAAGACAAGAAAGAAACGAAACCGAGCATGCCGGCCGCCGTTAGCGTCCACCATGCCCAGTCTGCGCCATGTCGCAGCGGGAAGACGATGAGCCACACAAACATCGTCCCGATAGAGATCAGTGCTCCGCCCCACGCCACGCGATCGTGGATCATGAAATCAACGACCTTGCAGCCGTTTCGCTTACACAATTGAGTCGCGTCGAGCCCGAGGAAATTGACGTCGTGCGGCAGGAAGTCACCGGTCGCGGCGATGAACACGGCGAAGCCTCCAGCGAAAACGATGGCTACGGCGGCCGCAAGTAGAAGGGGGGTTCCGTCACCGACGAGCGCTAGGAAGAAGCTGTCCTCGCGCTGCGGGCGGGATCTCACAGAAAGAAGAACGAAATCGCCATGATGACGTAGGCGGACAGGAGCAGCACGCCCTCGAACCAGTTGGAACGACCGTCGAGGGCGATAAAGGACAGGATCGCCGCCGAGAACCCGACCGCCGCAATCTCGAAGCCGGTGAAGATCAGATCCAAGGGGTTGTCGGTGAGAAGCGACAGGAACACCAGAACGGGTGCCACGAACAAAGCGATCTGCACGGAAGAGCCGATCGCGATCTCGATGGAGACGCTCATCTTGTCCTTCGCCGCCAGAAGGATGGCCGAGGCGTGCTCGGCGGCGTTCGATATCAACGGGACGATGATCAATCCAACGAAGAGCGGCGAGAGGTTGAGCTCCTCGACGGTGTGGTTCAAAGCGCCCACCAAGAATTCGCTCATGACGGCCACAAAGACCGTGGCCACGGCTAGGGTCGTCACGGCGCGCCGGACCGACCACTTCGCCTCCTCGTGCCCGCCTTCGTGTGCGAACAAGCTCTTATGCGTCTTCATCGAGAAGATGAGGCTGAACACGTAGGTGATGATCAGTACCACCGAAACCCCTACAGAAACTGCTTCGGTCCGAAATTCGGTCACGTCGCCCGCGGTGAAGAACAGCGCCGGCATCAACAAAGCGACAACGGCGATCACGAGCGACGACGAATGCAACTCGGCGGAAGCGAGGGAGAACTTCTGCTGCTCCCGCTTCCAACCGCCGACGAGGAACGACAGGCCCAGGATCAGCAGCACGTTGCCGATGATGGCCCCCGTCAACGACGCCTTAACGATCTCGAGCTCACCTTCGAGGATCAAGAAGAAGGCGATGATCAGCTCTGCCAAGTTGCCGAACGTTGCGTTGAGGAACCCGCCGAGCTGAGGACCGGACCTCACCGCCAGCTCTTCGGTCGCGTGCCCCATGAGCACGGCCAGCGGCAGGACGGCCAGTGCCGCCACGGCAAAGATCGCCACCGGGTCCGCGTGCGTGAACTCGAGGACGAACGCGATCGGGACGCAGACGAGTAGCCAATCGAGTCTCGGTTTCAGTTTCACGGCGGCGAGACTAAAGCGGGACCTGGTCCAGCAGAGCGCGCAGCTCGGCTGCGGCCGCCGGAGGGTCAAATGCCTCGACGATGGCTCGGACCACGACTATGCGACGGCCCCCGGCCTCCAGCACCTCTCCCAGGGTGTCGACCGCCATCCCACCCGTGATGAACCAGGGGACGTCCACGACCTTGGCGGCATAAGTAACCAGCGACAATCCGGTCCCCGCCCGACCGGGTTTGGTCGGAGTGGCGTTGATCGGGCCGACACCGATGTAGTGGGGCGAAAGCCTCAGAGCTGCCTCGATCTGCTCCTCGGAATGGGTGGAGAGCCCGTGGACCCCCTCCGGCAGGATCCGCCGAGATATATCGATCGGCAGATCGTCCTGGCCGAGGTGAACGCCGTCGGCCTCGAGGGCGAGAGCGACGTCTGGCCGGTCGTTCACGATGAACGGCACACCGGCATCACGGCACGCTTCCGCCAAGGGGCGTCCCAGCGCAAGGACCTCGCCGGCCTCCATCTCTTTCTCACGCAGCTGGATAACGTCGACACCGGCATCGGCTAGCTCCGGGACCAGATCCGCCAGGTCGCCTGCTGAGATGCGTGCCGGGGACACCAGATACAGCCGAGCGTCCGCCAGGCTCACAACGCGATCGCCGTAGGGCCCCCATCGCCCGTCCCGTAGTCGAGATCGGGGTCCTCGCCCAGGTCCCGTTCGTACTCCTTCATCCGCTCGGCGATCCTCCGTAACGTGCTCGGCGTGCGTAGGAGGGCGATACCGACGAGCACGTAGGGCAGGACATCCAGGGCGACTTCGTACCAGCGCTTGTCGAGCAGGCTCGCGATCGCGATCCAGACGATGACGAGCCCGAGCAGGGTGTTCGCCAAGGTTCGTGTGATGCGGTTGTCGGCCGCGTGGATCAGGCGCTCGCGCATCGCCCTCACCGCTCGGCGCCCATGCTTGCTCCTGAGCCTGACCCACGTTTGGTGCGAGGGATAGAAACGCCGCATGCCCTCCTCGAAACCGAGAGTGAGGACCGAGATAAGGCCTGCGAGGACTCCGCTGATCACCTCCCGAGCGTAGCCGCGGGCACCCGGCCCGTGGACGAAATACCCCTAAACGATGACTCGGGGCAGGGGGCCGGTGTCCTCTTCGTCGTCCTCGTATTCGTCCTCGTAGAGATCCAGGGCCGACTCGGGGTCGGACCGCGGCATGAGGCCTCCCGTGACGAGCCACGTGATCGTTCGATAGAAGTCATCCGGTCGGGGCAGGTGCCCGATCCGATGGAGAGATTGATCCTGGCCTGCGGTTTCCACGATCAGTTCACCGAACCCGAATAGGCGTCCGAGGATCGAGCGCCGGTATGTGATGTCGGTCATCTTCTCGAGCGGCATCGATGCAACTTTTCTCGTAAGCACGCCCGACACCTCGAAGATGCGGCGATCGGTCACGACTATCCGGTCGGCGCGCCACTGCCAGAGCTTCCAGGCGAAACGTACGACGAAGAACGCCGCCACCAACCCTGCTGCGAGATCCACCAGGTCGCTTCCTTCGGCAGGACTAGCGACCACGCCTATGACGACGGCCAGAACGACCGCAGCAACCGCTTGGACGAACGGACCGAAGAGGACGATCAGATGTCGCCTCACCCTCAGGACTATCGATTCGTCCTGCGCGAGGTAGCGCGCGTCGCCGCGCATCAACCGAGGGACTCGAAGAACCTCGCTAGCGATTTCCCCGCGACGCCGAACCAATGCCCCGCGTTCTCGCCAAGGCCCTGGACGAGTTCAGCTGCCTGTCGCGGCGAATTGATCAGAAAGAAGATCCCGAACGCGATCGCTGCCCACAAGGCCAGTTTCTTCAGGTTCATCGTTCCAAGATAAGGGGGAAAGTCCCTGATCACCCGGTTTTTCTAGGCCCCCCACCACTTCAGCCACAGGGAGCGTGACGTCCTCAGATGCTCCCGCTCGCGCGAGAACACCTCGAGGGTGACCGTCCCGTCGTAACCGATGTCCTTCAACAGTCGTACGGCGCCCTTCCAGTCGATCGAGCCCGCCCCCAGGGGCAGATGCAGGTCTTCGGCGCCGCCGCGGTTGTCGGAGATGTGGACGTGACTCAATCGATCCTGGAACGCGTCGAGAAGAGTCTTGGTGCGATTCGGCTCGCCGAGCCCCAAGCGCAAGTTCGCGTGGCCGATATCAAGGTGGAATCCGGCTTCGGGAACCGCATCGAGGATCGCCTTCAAGTCCCCGACACCGGAGAACCCCCGGTCGAGGTTCTCGACCATCAGCTGGATGCCACGCTGAGACGCCTCTTTGGACAGTCGCCCGATCGCTTCCGCGTTCATGTCGCGAACCTTGTCCATGGAATGCAGCGGCACCTTTTGGTCGGGATGGATGTTCACCAACTTGATGCCCGCATCCGCGAACGCATCGAGGCCACGTTTGTACAGGTCGTGGGCCGTCTCGCGTAGCTCTGGGAACGGAGATGCGATCGGCAGGTACCAGGCCGTGTGGCCGACCGCGAACATGCCGAGCTCCTTGATCAATCTGCCGATGTCCTTGGCATCCGGCAGCCAGGCCGCAGGCGGCTCGAGCGTGAGGTCGACGAAGTCGAACCGGTCCTCCGCTATCCGATGAACCTCCTTGGCGACCGAGCGGCCCGGGAAGTTCATCGCTCCTATGTACATAGCGCCATTCTGCCTGGTCTGACGGTGTCGGGTGTGTGTGTTAGCAAAGAGGTGATGGTGACCATGGAATGGGAGGGGTGAGATGGAGAACAACAAGCGGGCAGCCTTCTTCGATCTCGACAAAACCCTGATCCCGGGGTCCAGTCTCTTTCTCCTCGCTCGCGGGCTTTACGACCGCGACATGTTCCGGGTGCGGGATCTCGCGCAGTGGGGTTGGGGACAACTGATGTTCCGATTGAGAGGCGAGAACACGCGTGACATGGATCGCTCACGCGAGTCCACGCTCGAATGGGTAAAGGGCCGCAGTCGCGAGGAGCTCATGCAGTGGGGCCGCGAGATCGCTGCCGAAAGGATCCTTCCGATCGTCTACGAAGACATCGTCCGGGTCATCGAGGGTCATCGCGAGCGTGGCGACCTCACATACTTGGTTACAGCAGCACCGATCGAGATCGCACAAACGATCGCCAATGAACTGAAGATGCATGGAGCGGTCGGCACGGTGTCGGAGGTGAACGAGTACGGCTACTACACAGGCCGCCTCGTCGGCGACATCATGCATGGACCCGCGAAAGCAACGGCAGTCGCAGAGTTGGCTAAAGAACAGAACCTCGACCTTGCAGAGTGCGCCGCCTATTCCGATTCGATAAACGACCTGCCATTGCTCGAATCCGTCGGGTTCCCACATGCCGTCAATCCCGAAGCCGAGTTGCGCCGGATCGCACTCAACCGAGGATGGCCGATCCACGAGCTCCGAACGAGACGCCGAGCCGTGCTGATCGGGATCCCGGCTGGTTTGGGGGGCGTTGCTCTGTTCTCATCCGGGCTGGCCATCGGAGCCGCCCTGGAGCGCCGCAGAGCTCGAGCCACAGGTTTGCTGCAACGTGCGTCGCTGCGCATCCGTCGTAACTAACCAAGGCAGGCTCGGATGAAAAGGCATCCGCACTAGACCGTGACCTTGTGCACGGGTCTAATCGACTGCCACGCCCAGGGCAGATCGGGCGAAACGCCGATGGGCTAGGCCATCGGCGCAAAACAAGGGAGGAAAGATGAAGCGAAGGTTCCTTATTGCCGTCCTCGGCACGGCGCTGATCGGAGCGATGCTGGGCGGAGTCCCGGCGCGCGCCGCAACAACTCTTACGGTTCACACGCTCTCGGGCCTCGGCCGCGAACTACCGGCGTACACGGTCCGGGCGATGGCACCGGAGGAAGACGGCGCGCCGACCGTCAAGGTGATGGAAGGCGACACACTAAAGATCGCCGGGTTCTCGCTCATACTCCAGGAGAACGAAGACCCCTACACGTGGCATGAAGAGAACGCCCGCGAGATCGATTCCGCCTACGGAACGTTCGCCAGCGATCCCGATCCCGACGTGCCCAACTTCCTGGATGCTCCGACGACACTGAACCCGTTCCTGATCCACACGCCCGACGGCTGCGGGACCGCCGCCGAGACGCCCTGCCACTTCGACGGAAAGACGACTCTCAATCCGTTCGGCTTCTTCTCCGGCCCTCGTGCATGGGTCCAGATCGATGCGAAGAAGAACAGCGAGTTCTGGATCGTCCCCCAGACCGGGGACGCCACCGCGGAAACCGCGCTGAAGGTCGAGGTGACCGACGACCCAGCCGCCGTCACCACCCAGGAGTCTCTCGACGCGTATTTCAAGAGTGCCAAAGCCAGTGACAGGGCAGCAGCGGAAGCGACCTTCAAGGCGATGCAGAAGCCGCGCTTCCGCGAAGAGGACGGTCACCGTATCTATCAGGCATACGCGGGGTACGAATCGGGACCGATCGTCTTCGACGCGAATTTCCCGTACAAGCTCACCATCCGGAAAGGTGACGAGGTCGAGTGGAACTTCGACTACGAGTTCAACTTCCACACCGTCACCTTCCCGTTCAAGAAGGGCGTCAAGCTCGCTAACGAGAAGGGGTTCATCTTCGCCTGCGACCCGGATGGTTCGGGTGAAGGGCCCGACAACCCGCCCGACTTCGAGGCAACTACACCCTGCGAAGACATGACGCAGTTCGAATTCGACCTCGCCCGGAAGTTGACGGCCGAAGCGGGCGACGGTGTCTTCCCTGGTGGATTCGAGAACTCCGGGTTCAAGGGGGCCGATGCTCCGACGACGTCGGACATGAGCGGAGGGACATCACCTTGGTCGCTAACCTTCGACAAGAGATCGACCAAGAAGGGTTACCGGTATGTGTGCGCCGTCCACGGGTCGTTCATGGACGGCAGGATCAGGGTTAAGTAACCGCAGGTGGGTGGAGGACGTCGTCGCGGCTGTAGTGCCCGACGACGTCGAACCACCGCTTGGCCGTCATGGTGCGACCGAGGTCGATGTCCGCGGTGACGATCCCTTCCTGGTCGTACAGCGGCCCGGCTATGGCCCGTCCATTGACGGGCTCGAAGATCGCCGCACCACCGCGCCCGTGTACTTCGTCGTCGGGCAGCTGGATCGGAAAGGACTCGGGAAACGCGGAAGCCGGGATGTATTGGGGGGCCGAGATCACGAAAGCTCCGGCTTCGATCGCGATGTGGCTCATAGAAGCCTGCCACCCTTCTGAATCATCGGCGGTGGGCGCCACCCAGATCTGCACTCCTTGGCGGTAAAGCTCGTACCGCGCGAGGGGCATCCTGTTCTCCCAGCAGATCAAACCGCCGATCTTCCCGACTCGCGTGTCAGTGACTTCGAGGTCCTGACCCGAGCCGATGCCATGGAACAAACGCTCGTGCATCGTCGGCATCAACTTCCGGTGCTTCCAAAGAAGCCCTTCGGGACCGAGCAGCACCATTGTGTTGTAGAGACTGCCCGGTCGCGAGGACTCGCGTTCGTTCAACCCCATCACGCAATGGATGTCGTGCTCGGCACAGGCGGCGACAAGCTTGTCGATCTGGGGGCCGGGAACGTCAACCGAGTTGTCCCACAACTGCGTCCACATCTCGTCGAACCCATCGAAGCGAGCGGCCTTGTGCGCCCACGAACCAGAGGGATAAAGGGGAACGAAGGTCTCGGGGAACACGGCTAGTTGCACGCCGCCACCCGCAAGCTCGCCCAAGAGCCCGACCGCCTTGGTGATCGATGCTTCCGCGTCCAGGATCACGGGAGTGGCCTGCACGGCGGCGACTCGAACCGTTCGCTCCGACATGGGTGCAACGGTGGCACGACCGACGAAACGGGTCAAGCGGCCCCTATCCAGTCCGAGGTGCCACCGTTCGCACCGAGACGGGAGCACCCGGTAGGCCGCCCGGGGTCGATTCGTATTCGGGCACCCCCACGCAGGTGAACAGCAATCCGTCCAACGGCTCGCCCAACAGGGCGGGTATCTCACTATCGAGAAACGTCATGCCCGTGGCACTCGCCCCCAGGGCGTAAGCGAGAAGGTGCAGCCGGCCTTCGACCACGCCGGCGACGAGCTGGGCCTCGCGATACTCCCGGTCGTCGAGCACCGCAACGTCCGTAGCCGCGATCACGACGAACGCCGCGTCGGCGCCGAGATCCTGCTCGAGACAAACCCGGTAGAGCTCGTTGCGCAACGATCCTGGTCGGACGGGGGTCGACAGGTCCGGCCAGCGGTAGACGCCGGTTTGGAGCCCCTCGACATCGTGCACGACGACGAAGTGCGGAAGCGCGACGCCGCGCATCGCCACCCTCATAGCCGCGTGCAGAGTCTTTTCCGCCAGGCCGCGGGTGGGATCCATACGGCGTTGGGAACCTCGTTTGAGCACGACGACTTCCATCGGCTCGGCATCGGATGAAGACACAGCAACCGGTGCGCCGCGTTCCAAGGGCAACCCAAAGGCATCGTGCTCACCCGCTCGCTGCGCGGCGGTGATTATTGGGAACTCGACCGGTGATGCATCGACTTCCCCGGCAGTGGCGCGGTCGGATCCCTTCACCCTCAGCGGATGGTCATCCAGAGCGATCACGGCAACCGGGAATTCATGCACACGATCCGCTCCGATGAGAGCTGCTACGTCTCCATCGGGCCAGCGAAGGTGTAGCCCGGCAGGGATCCCTGCAGAGTCGGCCAGGGCAAGGAGTTGGGCGAGCATGGTCCCCGCATCCCAGTAGACGTGGCGATAGCCACGCTCCCTGTAACGCCACCCCGTTCGCCAGGGGATGCCGGTGACGACTATGACCGGGGCGTTTCCGTCGGGGGCCGGTCCGATCTTCACGAGGGCATGCTCTAGCGGGTGGTACCAGTGCACGCCGGCCGGGATCGACAGACCCTCGGGAACGGCAACGTACAGCTCTAATGGAAAGCGCCCACCGGCGGAACCGGCCGCGCGGAAGAGATGCGTTCCGTAAGACCTCTCTCCCGTGCGGACGACTCCGGCCGAGAGATAGAGCAAGCGCGCGAGATGCGGTAGATCCACTTCGGTGCGGGGAACATGCGCCGACCCGGCAAGCACATCCACGGCCGGCGCGGATGTGGGCGGCAGGTTACGAGGGAGCGCCACACGTGGCAATGTTTCCTCATACCGTTTGTAGAACCACGGAAGACGAGCGAGGTCGTTGACCTCGAGGTCCTGCACTATCCGAGGATCATCTGCCGGCTCGGTCCACTCGCGCCCAGGCTCATAAGAGGTGAGCCGGTGCAGTGCCTGCGTTGCCGTTTCCACGTGCCGACTATGCCCGAACTTCAGGCAGTAAGACCGGCACTAGCCTTGCCACAGGTCGCGCTGCACGAGCCCGGAGGTAAAGATGAAGAAGTCGAACTGGAAGGCCATACTCGACGCATTCACCGGCCCGGCTATCGAGTATCTGGAGTCACTTCCGGAGCGGCGCGTTTATCGACATGCCGAACCAGAGGACATCCGCGCGATAGTCGATGGTCCCCTTCCCGAACACTCCACACCCGCCGAAGACGTAGTGGCCGATCTCGGACGCGACCTCGAACCATTCGTAACGGCGCATTCGTCCGGCCGATACTTCGGATTCGTCATCGGGGGCCTCCACCCAGCGGCCTACGGCGCCGAGCTCCTCACCTCGACCTGGGACCAGAATGCCGGGTTGTACGCCGTAACGCCGGGCGTTGCGGTCGTCGAAGACGTTGCTCGGGGATGGCTGCTCGACCTACTCGACCTCCCTCGCGATTGTTCGGTGGGTTTCGTCACCGGCGGTCAGATGGCGAACTTCACGTGTCTCGCGGCAGCCAGAGACTCTGTCCTCCGAAAGGTTGGATGGGATGTCGAGACCGATGGGCTGCAAGGCGCTCCACACGTCAACGTGGTCGTCAAGTCGGAAAAGCACTCGACGGTGGCTCGTGCTCTGCGTTTCTTGGGGTTGGGGCACGCAAGCGCGATCGAGGTGCCTTCAGACCGGCAGTCGCGCGTTGATGTAACAGGGCTTCGGGCCACGCTCGGGAAACTGGAGGGCCCGACGGTCGTGTGCGTCGAGGCGGGGAACGTCAACACCGGCTCCTTCGACGACTTCGTCGGGGTTGCCGATGCAGTGGAGGCGCATCAGAGCAGCACCAGGCCGATCTGGGTGCACGTAGACGGCGCGGTCGGCCTATGGGCGCGGGCATCCGAGGCCCGGCGCGGCCTGGCGGATGGTTTAGACCGACTCGATTCGTGGTCGACCGACGCCCATAAGCTCCTCAACGTTGCTTATGACTCGGGCATCGCCATCTGTAAGGACGCTTCGGCTCACCAGGCAGCCATGAGCGTCCACGCGAGCTACCTGATCCACAGCGATACCGAGGGGGCTCGCGACCCGATGGATTGGAACCCCGAGTTCTCGCGACGAGCTCGGGGTGTGGGTGTTTACGCCACATTGCGGTCCTTTGGACGGAGGGGGGTCGCCGAGCTCGTCGACCGTACCTGCGAGTTGGCAAGAGGGTTCGGCGATGCACTTAAGGAGACCGGCAAGGTCGAGATCGTTAACGACATAGCTTTCAATCAAGTGCTCGTCCGATGGCTTGCCGAAGACGGTGATCACGACGCCTTCAACGATCGCGTCATCGAGCGCGTGCAACATGACGGGATCGCTTTTTTCAGCGGCACCACATGGGAAGGGATGCGCCTGATGAGGATCTCCGTTTCCGACTGGGCAACCGACGAAGACGATGTTCGGCGAGCCGTCGACGCCCTTCTGCAGGCCGCGGCTGCTGAGTGATGGAGTCCTCAACGAGCTTTTCAGGGCAGCGCGTCCTCATCACGGGGGCGGCCCGGGGCATCGGTGCCGCGCTCGCGGTGCGTCTCCATAGCCGTGGTGCCCGGGTCGCGGTCGTCGGCCTCGAGGCCGAGAAGCTGGAGTCAGTGGCGAAGGCATGCGGCGACGGCCCATGGCATGTCTGCGACGTTGGGGACCGAACCGAAGTTCAGACGGCAGTAGCGACGGTGGTCGACGCCCTAGGTGGCCTTGATGTCGTGGTGGCCAATGCAGGGATAGCCGCCCAGTTGCCGCTCTCCGGCGGAAATCCCGAGGTCATGGATCGAGTGCTCAAAGTCAACCTGATGGGGGCCTACAACACGATCTGGGCGGCGGCGCCTCACGTGAGTCACTCTCGCGGATACTTCCTCCTGGTGTCATCGCTGGCCGCCGCACTTCATCTCCCCCTCATGGGTGCCTACAGCGCCTCGAAGGCCGCCGTCGAAGCCCTCGGCAACACCCTGCGCATCGAACTGCGGCCATCGGGGGCGAGGGTCGGCGTTGCCTACTTCGCCGAGCTGGACACCGAGATGACGCGTCGTGGATACGCAACCCGTGCCGCTCGTGCTCTTCCGGCATCGAGATGGATCGGGCACGGACGACCGCTCGAGATCGGGATCGACGCGTTGGAGCGTGGAATAAAGCGGCGTTCCCGCCGGATCGTCGCTCCGCGCTGGATGACGGGGGCACTTCCGTTCCGGATGGCGATCCAACCCGTTATCGAGCGAATCACGCAGCCCGGGCTTGCCAAGACGCTCGAGATCGCGCGTGAGGAGCTGGTCGGCCTGACTACCACCCAGCCCGAGGACGAGCATGACTGATCCCCGCATCGTGCCGGGAACGCGATCCGACACCGGGTGGCTCAACTGGACTATCGCCAGCGTCGCAGGACGCGTCGCCGGCACAAGCGCGCCTAACCTTTTTCTGACGTTAGCCCGGCACAGAACATTGTTCCGGGGATGGCTGATGTTCGCCGGAAGGTTGATGCCTCGGGGGAAGTTGCCTCGAAGAGAGAGCGAGCTCGTGATCCTTCGCGTAGCACACCTCTGTACTAACAGCTACGAGTTCGAGCATCACGCCCGGCTCGGCCGCAGAGCAGGACTCACCGATGGAGACCTCGACGCGATCACCCGCGCTCTAGCCGAGGGTCCATGGTCGGATCGAGAAGCGACGATCCTCACAGCGGTCGATCAACTGCACACTGAGCGTGATCTCGATGAAGACGCGTGGACGGCACTGCGAAGGCATCTCGATGAGCGCGATTGCATCGAGTTCTTGATGCTGGTTGGTCACTACGAGATGCTCGCTACCTTCCTTGGAACGCTCCGCGTCCCCCTTGACTCCAGAAGGGCGTGACGGCCCTCCCTAATCAGCCCTCCTGTGGGGCGCCATGGTTGACCATCCACCCGATCCCGAACTTGTCCTTCAAGCTCCCGTAGTAGTCACCCCACACCTGCTCGGCCATGGGCATCTCGACGTCTGCTCCCTGAGATAGACCGTTGAAGATCCTGTCGGCTTCCTCGCGGCTGTCGGGGTGCACCGAGATGTAGTGGTTGTTCCCTTGCACCAGGTTCTGGCCCATCGACTCGATGGCGTCCGTTGCCATAAGTAGATGGTCCTCGCCGAGGGGAAGCGCTATGTGCATGATCTTCTCTTCCGCTTCTTTCGGGAGGTCCACGCCCTCCATCGGCATGTCCTTGAAACGAACGAGCGAAGTGAACTCGCCGCCGAACACGGACTTGTAGAACTCGAAAGCCTCTTCCGAAGTACCGGGGAAGTTCAGATACGGGTTCACGTTCATTACGCTTGACCTCCTACTCGTGCGTCTTCTCCTTCAAATGCCCTTCTCAGCTCCGCGATGTCGAACTTCTTCATCTGGAGGAACGCTTGGGTGACCCGATCGATCTGCTCCTGCGTGCCTCGTTCCAGCATCGCGTCCATGTCAGTCGGCACGATCTGCCAGGACACTCCGAACCTGTCCTTGAGCCAGCCGCACTGTTCGGATTCGGGAACGGCCGTAAGACCGTCCCAGTAGCGATCGATCTCGTCCTGGGTCTCACACGAGACCATCAAAGAGATCGCCTCGTTGAAACCGAAGTCGTGCTCCCGTGCGCTGTCCATCGCTGCGATCTTGTAGCCCTCCAATGAGAGATAGAGGTGCCTCACGGTGCCCGGCTGGTCGGGCTCTTCCCCCTCGCCGTAACGCATGACGTGATCGACACTCGACTGGGGGAAAACCGACGCGTAGTGCTCTGCTGCCTCTTCTGCCTTCCCACACACGTCCCCTACGAACATCAGCGTCGGAACGATCGCCTGATCGATCTCGCCCCGAGTGTCCTGCATCACCTGCCATGAGAGCCCGTAGCGGTCGGTGGTCCAGCCGTACCGCTCGCTGAACGCGTAAGTGTCGAGTGGCATCAGTGCCTCGCCTCCCTGCGACAGCTCGGCCCATAAGGCATCCACCTGCTCGCGCGTCGCGCACCGGACGAGGAACGAGATCGCCGGCGTGAACTTGAAATGAGGCCCGGCGCTGATCGCCTGGAACGGCTGGCCAAGCAGGTCGAACGAAACGACGTCGCAGTCGCCGGAAGGGGTGTCTTTGATCGTGGACACGTTGGTGATCTTCGAATCGGGAAAGGTTTTCGCGTAGAACTCGGCCGCCTCGACGGCCTGGTTGTCGAACCACAGGTGTGGCGTGATCTTGCTCATCTGACCTCCCTATCCGTACGGTTTTGCCATTAAGACCCGGGCCCGGGCGGAAAATCATCGGTCGAGGACGATCTTTCCTCGTCGACGCCCCGCTCGAGGCCCAGGGTAGCCAGCAGGTCCTCGTGCAGCTCGAACCAGACCATGTGGCAGGAGTCGATCCCCGGCTCGTCCACCCACTTCGTCTCGCCTCGGTCGACCCGGGCCAGTGCCCCTTCGATCCGGTCGGCATAGCCCCCGAACCGGGCCAGTCTGGCGGCCAGTTGCTCCTCCAGCGGTCGCAACCTCCGAGCCAGGCCGTTCAAAACCTCCAGAACATCACCGTCCCAGCGCGGATCGGAGTGGTCGTTCAGCGCCATCCGGTCCCACGGCGTCGGCCGGACCTGCCACTTCGTCACGGCATCGAGGAACCTTGTGTTCAGTCGGACGAAAGCCGTATGTGTTGTCGCCACGACGTCACGCGCCCCCACCCGATCGAGCTCATCCGACAGAAGGCGTTGGACCTCCATCCGGCCCCGCTCGGTGATCGACCAGCCCTGAAGATCGGCGAACGACACGCGCTCGACCCAACCGCGAGCCTCGTGGTCCAGAAACAACTCCTTCACATCGCCGGCATCGAGTGAATAGCGCCGAGCGACCTCGGCGGGGTCGACTCGGCCCCTCAGGCGAGCGGCGTGAAGCACCAGCAGCTCCGGAGAAGAAGCGAATGCCATCCTCAGAGGTCGCGGGCTGCGGCACGGCCCGCGGCCCGACCGCCGAAGAGGCAGCCCCCAAGGAAGGTTCCCTCGAGAGCGTTGTAACCGTGCACGCCGCCGCCGCCGAAGCCGGCGACCTCACCCGCAGCGAAGAGTCCCGGGATCGGCGTCCCGTCCGAGCCGAGCGCACGTGAGTCGAGATCGGTCTGGATGCCGCCGAGGGTCTTGCGCGTCAGGATGTGCAACTTCACCCCGATCAACGGTCCTGCTTCGGGATCAAGGATCCGGTGCGGCTTCGCCGTGCGGCTCAGTCGATCGCCGAGGAAGCGCCGAGAGTTCCGGATGCCCTGCACCTGAGCGTCCTTGCTGTAGGGGTTCGCTATCTGCAAGTCACGTGCCTCGATCTGGGCACGGATCGTGCCGACGTCGAGGGTGTGCTCGTCGGTCAGTCCGTTCATCTTGGCGACCAACGCGTCGAGATCATTCGCAACGACGAAGTCCGCTCCGCGCGTCTTGAACGCTTCGACCGGTGGAGGCGCGCCCTTCCCGAGCAGTCGCGACTTCAGGAAGGCTTTGCGGTCCGCATTAGTGATATCTGGATTCTGCTCCGAGCCCGACAGCGCGAACTCCTTCTCGATGATCGTCTGAGTAAGGATGAACCAGGAGTGATCGAAGTCGACGATGTCCGCTGTGGTCCGCAGATGCTCGAGAGTGCCGAGCGTGTCGTATCCGGGAAGGCACGGGTCGGGCAGCCGACGCCCCAACGCGTCGAACCACATCGAAGAGGGACCGGGCAGGATTCGGATGCCGTGTCCGGGCCAGATCGGGTTCCAGTTCTGGACGCCTTCGGTGTAATGCCACATCCGATCCCGGTTGACGAGCCTCACCCCCGCGTTGGCGGCGATGTCAAGCATGCGTCCGTCGACGTAGGCGGGCACCCCGGTGATCATCTCGCGCGGCGGACGCCCTAATCGCTCCGGCCAGTAGCTACGGACATGGTCGTGATCGGCTCCGATCCCACCCGTCGTGACGATGACGGCTTGGGCGGATAGCTCGAACTCGCCGGCCTTGTCCCGGTTGCTCGCCACACCACGAGGTGAGTCGTCTTCCGTGAGAAGAGTTCCACGCACACCTGTCGCCGCACCGTTCGTGAGGACCAACTCGTCGACCTGGTGACGATGGTGGAAACGCAGCAAACCATTCCTAGCTGCTTGGAGCGCCGATTCGGCGAACGGCCGGACGACGCCCGTACCGGTCCCCCACGCGATGTGGAATCGCGGAACCGAGTTGCCGTGGCCATCGGCGCGCAGGTCACCTCGTTCGGCCCATCCGACGGTAGGCAGCAGATCGATACCGTGAGACGAGAGCCAGTCGCGCTTCTCACCAGCGGCCCACTCGACGTAAGCGCGCGCCCACTTGACCGCCCAGACATCCTCGTCGTCAAGCCGATCGAACTGCGCGCTCCCCCGCCAGTCGTTCCAGGCCAGCTCGAGCGAGTCTTCTATCCGGAAGCGGCGTTGCTCGGGTGAATCGACAAGGAACAGCCCGCCGAAAGACCAGAATGCCTGGCCGCCGAGATTGGCCGCGTTCTCTTGATCGACGAGTGCGACGGTTTTCCCTCGGGACGTCAGCTCGTGGGCCGCGACGAGTCCTGCGATCCCGGCCCCCACAACGATGACGTCGGCGTCTGTCTTGATGTCGTGCCTCCTCCAATCGCTCTCCGCGCCGGAACTTACTTGTGCCCGCTTATACCTTGTGGTTCTATGCATGGTAGTTCGAGCCATAGGAGGTGGACATGCACATCGACAAGGATCTGGTCGCGGCCTCGGCGACGCCGCTCGTGCTGGCCATCCTGGCCGAGGACGAGAGCTACGGCTACGCGATCCTGAAGCGGGTGCGTGAGCTGTCCGGCGGCGAACTCGAATGGACCGACGGCATGCTCTATCCCCTGCTCCACCGCCTCCGCCGGCTCGGGTACGTGACCACGGACTGGAGGACGCCGCCAGAAGGGCGGCGTCGCAGGTACTACGCCATCACCGATGACGGGAAAGCTGCCCTCAAAGAGCATCAACGGCAGTGGATGACCGTCACGCGTGCGCTGGCTGACGTCTGGAAGGGTCCCCGAGGGTTGCTCATGGCAGGCGGTGTGGCGTGAGTATGGATGCCGTGGAGTCACAGATCGCCGAGTGGCGGACGTACGTCGCGAAGGCTCCGGCCGTCGACGGCCGTGACCTCGATGAGCTCGAGGTTCACCTTCGGGACCAGATCGCCGAGCTGATCGCCGCGGGCCTCGCAGCAGATGAAGCGTTCCTCATTGCCGTGAAGCGGATGGGCGACGTGGACACCCTGTCTCGGGAGTTCGCCCGCGAGCACAGCGATCGACTGTGGAAGCAACTGGTCCTGACGGGGGAAGACGAGCCCGAGCGCGCGTCCAATGGGTGGCTCCAGGCCCTCTTTTTCGCCGTCGCCGCGGCAGTCACGATGCAGGTAGCACGTCTTGTCGCGGGGTTCCCCGAAGAGGAAGCACAGTGGTTCTTCCGAAACTTCAGTTTCTTCGTGTTGCCGTTCCTTGCCGGATACTTCGGCCACCGCCGCCAAATCACCACCCGGGGATGGGTGCTGACGCTTGCGCCGTTCGCTCTCCTCGCGCTCGCGGTAAACCTCTACCCCTACGGCTCGGGCTCCGCCACCGAGATCTTGGTTATGGCGCACCTGCCCATCCTGTTGTGGTTCGCGATCGCCTACCCATACATGGGCGGCACGTTCGATTCGCACGAACGCAGAATGGACTTCGTCCGCTTCTCGGGCGAGTGGGGCATCTACTACGTGCTCATAGCGCTCGGCGGGGGTGTGTTGATGGGGCTCACCGCGCTGATCCTCGAGCCGATCCAACCCGACCTCGGAGAACGCGTCATCGAATGGGTTATCCCGTCCGGGGCGGCCGGTGCTGTGATCGTGGCAGCTTGGCTCGTGGAGTCCAAGCAGCATGTGGTCGAGAACATGGCTCCGGTCCTCACGATGCTCTTCACACCGCTGTTCGCCGTGATGTTGACCGTCGCCGCCGTCACCTATGCCTTTTCAGGAATCACCGGAGAGTTCGACCGCGGGCTGCTCAGCGTTTTCGACGCGCTCATGGTCGTCGTACTGGGCCTCGTCCTTTACGCGCTGTCGGCGCGAGAGCCGTCCCAACCGGCCGGATTGATGGACCGTGTCCAGTTACTCGCCGTCGCGAGCGCGCTCGTGCTCGACCTGATGGTGCTCGGCTCGATGGTGGCTCGGATCGGTGAGTTCGGGTTCACCCCTAATCGTGTGGCAGCGCTCGGTCTCAACGTCGTGCTACTCGTTAACCTGACGGTGACCGCGTGGCGTTCGTTCCGGTTCCTCCGAGGACGGATCGCTTTCCATCCCGTCGAGCGATGGCAGACCTCGTACCTGCCGATCTTCGCTCTGTGGGCAGTAACCGTCGTCGTCGTTCTCCCCCCGCTTTTCGCCTTCGAGTAAAGGAGACTCATGAATTCCGTCGTCACCATCCTGGGACCCGCACTCGCCGGCGGCGTCGGGGTTGCCGCCATCGCATATGGGCAAGCCGACGACGCGCCCGGCCTCGTCCTCTTCGGCCTCTTGATCATCGGCGGAGCACTGGCGTATGGGCTGAAGCCGTCCCTGCGTAGCAGGTCACGCGTCATGGGTCTCCTTTTCGGAGCGATCGCCGTAACGGTCGTTGGGGCTCTCGTCGCCGGCTGGCTCGAGAACACCTTCTAGCCGAGGGGTCCCTACCCGGCAGGGAAGGAGTTCGCGCCTCCGCGTCTAAGAGTTCTCCGAACCCGATTCTCACCCGATCGCTTAGGAGAACCAATGACCCGGCCTCGCGCCCCCTGGCTCGCCGTACTCGTCGTCCTGTCCGCTCTCGCTACCCTGCTGCCGGCGGCAAGTGTCCAAGCCCAAGTCCCCGAGGTTCCCTCGAACCTCAATTGCGATCCGCTGGACCCGAAGATGTGCCTATTACCGTTCCCCAACGATCTCTTCACCGTGCCGGACGCGTCGATGGATACCGGACGGAGGGTGAATTTCGGCCTCGATGCGATGCCCCGCAGCGGCGCGGACGTGACGACCGGCGGCGAGGGCAAGCCGATCGATCCGGCCGAGTGGAACCGCAACGACGGCTTCTCGCCCGGCTCGATGGTCATGACCTACGTCCCCGGCATCGACCTGCACGCAACTTGGGGCACACAGAGCCGTGCTCACAGCACTGCTGGCCCGAATGAGGTCGGCTACTTCGACCACCGAGACACGATCGCCGACCCCGGGTTGTCACTAGCACCAGACGCCCCGATGGTGATCATCAACGCAGACACCGGCGAGCGGCATCCGTTCTGGTCGGAGCTCGACACCCATCCCGGCGCGGTCGAGGCCGGTGAGCAAGTGCTCATCCTCCGTCCGGCAGTGAACTTCGAGGAGGGAGCGCGCTACATCGTGGCGCTCCGCAACCTCACTAACCTCAGTGGCGAGACGATCGCTACGGGTCAGGAGTTCGAGGCCTACACGGGAGGCTCTGGCTCCAACGCGGACCGTCAGGCGCACTACGACACGGACATCTTTCCGGCGCTCGCCTCGGCAGGAGTCACAAAGGATGACCTCTACCTAGCATGGGACTTCACGATCGCGAGCGAGGACAACCTCGCCGAGCGCATGCTGTCGATGCGGGACGACGCCTTCGGCCGCATCCTCGGTGATACGAACCTCGCAGACCGGCAACTAGGAGACAGCTCTGCGCCGAGTTTCGTCGTCGACGAGGTCACCGAGCGCGACGACAACTATGCGGATGCGCACGGCGTTGCACACAGGCAACGCATACGTCAGATCGACGGCCGGATCACCGTTCCGAACTACATGGATCGCATCCAGCAGACCGAAGGGCACGTCAAGGCCAATCAACTGCCCGCCGATGGGCCGGCACCGCTCTCCCGTCTCTACGACGATCCTCTCGACCCCGACACGCTTCCCGACCAGAACCCGGTCGAACCACTCGTGAACGTGCCCTTCAGCTGCGAGGTGGCGATCGCCCAGGATGGTCAACCTCTGGAGCGAGAGAACCACCCGATGCTCTACGGCCACGGTTTGCTCGGCACGCGCTCGCAGGTCGGAGACCTGAAAACGCCACGTCGGGCGGCCCCATTCATGGGTTGCGGCGTCGACTGGTGGGGCATGTCCACACCCGATCTGCCCTCGGTGGCGGCGGCGATCGCGGACCTGTCGAACTTTGGAACCATCCCCGACCGAGCGCAGCAAGGCTTCCTCAACTTCATGTTCACCGGGCGCGCCCTGATCCACCCGGATGGCTTCGCGTCAGACCCTGCCTTCCAACTCAACGGACAGTCGTTGATCAACGTCGATGATGGCGAGGGCTCGACCCTGTTCTACGACGGGAACAGCCAGGGCGGGATCATGGGTGGCTCGCTCGTCGCGGTTTCGCCCGACATCGTGCGCGGCATCCTCGGCGTCCCCGGAATGAACTACTCGACGCTCCTCAATCGCAGCGTCGACTACGAGGACCTCTACGCCATCCCCCAGTACCAGGTGTATCGGGATCCTGTCGAGCGCCAGCTCGTCTTCGGGTTGATCCAGATGCTTTGGGATCGCGGCGAGGCAAACGGCTTCGCGCACCACATGACCGACGATCCCTATGCGAATACGCCGTCTCACGAAGTCATGCTGCAGGTGGCATGGGGCGACCATCAGGTCGCGAACGTCGCTGCGGAGGTCGAAGCGAGGACGATCGGTGCGCCGATCATGACGCCCGGTCTCCCAGCCGGGAGGCACTGGGAGATGGACCCCTACTTCACCCCGACCGCCACTTATCCGTACCAGGGCTCGGCGCTCGTCTACTGGGACAGTGGCAACATCATGCCTCCCAACGGGAACATCCCCGCCGATGACAACCCCGCGGCCCCCCGCGAGAACGGCGATCCACATAGCCATGGACGCGACGAATACGCAGCTGGGTGGCAGGAAGCGCATTTCCTTCTCACCGGCTGGCTGGAGGATGTCTGTGGTGGCGGGGATTACCTGACACGTCGCCACCAGGACAACAACGACACTGCGAGTTGTGTCCCGCCGGAATGGGCCCCGGGAAACAAGCCCAACGCGCCTGCGCCGACCGGGATCACGCTGACGGTCACGGAGGGAAAGAGGCACAAAACCTCGCTCGAGGCTGTGCTCCGCGACGCGGAGTCGGGAGCCGGACTCGCCGACCGGGTTATCGAATTCTTCGCCGATGGCGAGTCGATCGGGGCGGCGACGACCGGAGCCGACGGCCGTGCCACCCTCTCCCTTCCCAAGAAATATCGGGGGGGTCATCACTCGTTCGAAGCCCGCTTCCCCGGCGACGATGACTACGGGCCGTCTACTGGCTCCGCCGCAACCTGACCGATAACGAGTTGCTAGGAGCCGACTGGTGCCGCTGACCGAACCTGACTGACCACGACACCGACAATGACCACGATCGCGATCGGGGTCATCACCACAGTCCAGAACCAAATCGCGCCCAGCGTTGCGCCGACGGTAATCAGTACGCTCCCCACCCAGCGAGCTCTCGGCCGGATCCAGATTCCGGCGGCGAGAGCGACGGCACCTCCAAAGGCGAGCGAGGCACCTGCTGCTGTGCTTTCGGCGTCGAGAAGATTAGAAGTCCCCTCTCCATAGAAGAACGCTAGCCCTACCCACAATTGAGCGAGCGCCAACACGATCGCGAAGGGGGCCCACCAAGCCTGCCTGAGGGCACGCAACATTGTGACTTCCTTCCGTCGAGGGGCAAAGTCCTTCGAGGGTGTGAGCGACGGTCGTGATGCCTATCGCTACTAGCAACATTTGACCTACTTCACCGTGAAAGTCGCTCGCATCCCGAGCTTTATGTGCGGCTTCCCCGTCTTGGGATCGGGGAAGTAGCAGAGAGCTTGGTATTTCCGAGGCTCGAGGTTGAACTCGGCCCACGCGGTACCGCCTGGGGCGGGGACGAGCATGAACGCTTCACCCTCTTCGCTACCACCCTTGACGAACCCGAGTGACATCTCGTGGCTCTGCTCGCCCGCGTTCGTGACGGCCAGCGTGACCGGACCCGCTGCGATCGTCTTCGGCATCTCGAAGTAGAAGTCGCCGGCCTCTACCTCATACTCGGACTCAGGCATCTCGTACTCGCCGGAGGCCGCCGTCACACTGAAAGGAGCGAAAGGAATCTTCGCTTCCGGGTCGAGGGCGATGTAGTCCCCTTCTGGGAATTGGATCGTGACCTCCGTCGTGCCACCAGGCTTCGCTGCATCCACGGTACTGCCCGCTACGGTGATGAGCTCGAGGACTTTGTCCGACTGGATGTTCTTCTCAACTTCATCGAGGGAGACACCTTCATTCAACCGAGCGAACGCGATGTGGTACGGGCCCTTCGTGTTGTTCGTCACCGAGACTGTTACGGGAGCAGCCTTGATCGAGTCCACCGAGAGTTGGGCGCCTGACTTCGCTACCGTCACAGCAAGTTCTTGGATGGGCCTCCTCTGGGCGACGGGATCGGTGCCGGGAGTGCCGTCGCTGCCATCAGCGCAACTGGCAGCTAAGACGACGCAGACTCCAACGACCGCGAAACGAATGCTGTTGGGAAACAAGGCAGGCCCCTCCTCAACTGACAGAATCTTTGAGCCACACAGATATCACACAGAAGAGCTATTCGGTTATAGAAGGCTCGCAAAGCTATCGGCGGCTCAGGAGCTCACTTGTTGCTGAAACGGAGTACCTCCAGACCGCGGACGTAGTCGTGCACGTACACGATCTCGTCGTCGATCCACTTCGCCGACGCGGTGTAGCCGCGAACAGGTTGGAAATAGCCGATCTCAGTGATCTTCCCCTTGCGGTCGACGTCGAGGAAGCGCGTTCCCCAGTCGTAGTGAGCTAGGGCTAGGACTCCTCCTGCCCGCCAATCGGGATGCGTGTCGAACCAGTGTCCGCAGTACAGCGTGTGTGCAGGCGCGTTACCGTCGGCATACGCGCCGCGCCCGGATACCCGCCATTCCTGAAGCTTCCGGAACGTCGCCCCCTTCTTCCATCCCGAACGATCGGCCTTGACCACGCCGCGTGCGTCATACGTAGCGACCGCGTGGATGTTCTCGTCGGTGCAATCACTGCCGGCTGCGTTCGTGCCCCCCTGCGGCGCAACCTCGGCTCCCATGACGAGGAGCGGATCCTTGCCCGCGTTGGCCCAATCTGCGCCGTGGTAACCGAGGCTGTGGAACTTGGACTCGATAGCCGTGAGGATCCTCGGCTTGAGGGGATTCGTCACGTCCATGTACAAAGAGGGCTGACCTGACGCGATGACGCGGCCTCGCCGGATCTCCTCAAAATCGTGCACGTAGCTCGCGACACCCGTCACCTCGCGCCAGTCACCGACGACCTTCGGCTTAGTCGGATCCCTGAGATCGACGATGTAGCCCGTGCGGCCGATCGCGTACTTGCAGTCGAGGATGCAGGTCCACGTGTGGTCGGACACCGCGACGGAACCGACGATCGCCGGCGCAGCGGGGTCTTCGACGTCGACCACGTAGAGATCACTCGTTGCGGCGGGCCCGCCGGGGCTCGAGGGGTTGTACGCGTTGACCAGCAGAATCTTGCCGTTGGTGTCCGGCTCTTCCTGCGCCAAGGCGGCCCCGGCGCCGATCTGCGCCGCCGGCAGCTGACCGAGGAGCGTCGGCGCCGCTGGGTCGGACGCGTCGTAGATGTGGACGCCACGAGGATCGGTCATGTAATAGCGCTTCCCGACGAGCTTCCCTCCCGACGTCCCGCTGTGCTGCGGCATAACCGTCACCCATTCAACGTTCTCGCTCGCGAAGCCGACGCTGTCGGCGTCGGCGACGCCGGAGGGACGCTCCAGCGGAAGGGTCGAATAGGGGGCACTGGGGTGCGCCAGGGCTATCGGGGCCAGCAGGGCCGAAACGCCCAGCGAACCGAGTATCGCCTTCACAACATGCTTCATCGCGTGGCACCTCCGAGTCGTTTTCCTGTAGGGAAGGTTTGACCCGGGGGCCCAGAAACCTGCTTGCCGGATCTCTTCAGTACTCGTGGTCAATCGAGGGCCGATCAGCCAACCCTCCAGCAATGCTGGGGATCAACGGCCAACCGCAACCCCTCAATTCGGCTCCGGAGGTGGCCAGGTCGCCAGCTAGCTAGGCACTGCGCACTAGCTCCGCGAGTTCTTTGGCGTTGCGCTGCGCATAGTCGCTGTAGCAGTTGTCTAGTTTCGGATTAGCGCTGTGCTAGGTCACGTTTTCGCAGGTTGACCCTGAGCGCCGAAGGATGTCTATCAGGACTAGCGCCGCTCCCCTTCCAAGAAATCCGGTCTTCCGCGATGGGAGAACGCCTGCCAAAGGGTCTGGAAGCGTAAAAGGACCTATCGGCCGGAGACAGCGGATTGCATGCTGAGACGATGAGTGAGCCGCAGGCTCGAACCTCGAGCATGGAGGAGCAATACGCGGCCAACGCTCAGAGGGCCGGGCGCCTCGCTTACTTTCTCGTCGGAGATAGGGATCTCGCGCAAGACCTCGTTCAGGAAGCGTTCCTGAAGGTGTTCGCACGCTGGGGCAACCTGCGCGAGGCGGATTCGTTCGCGGCTTACCTCAATCGCACGATCGTGAACCTGGCTCACAAGACGCATCGGCGGCGCGGCGTCGAACGACGCTACCTCGAGAAGCACCGGGAACCCGAGGCAGTGACTGCGGAACGCGACTATGAAACGGCCGACGAGCTGTGGGGGCAGCTGCAGTTGTTGCCCCAAAGACAGAGGACCGCGATCGTGCTCCGCTACTACGAAGACCTCACCGATCATGCGGCGGCAGAAGCGATGGGTTGTTCCGAAACGGCAATCGCGTCTCTTGTGCAGCGCGCATTGGGCACGCTGCGCAAGAACGCACCGGCGGCAGAGGTGGGTTGATGGAACAAGAGCTGAGAAGGATGTTCGAGATTAAAGAGACCGACATGGTCACGTCGCCGACCTTGTCGCCCGAATTGCGCAACCGGATCGGACGGCAGCGGATCGTCATGGGAGGAGCCGTCGCGGCGACGGCCTTCGCACTGGTCCTTGGTGGATTCGCCATGACATCGGCACTCTCGACCGATGCAGCTCCCGTTCGGCCGGCCGAGGAGAGAAAACCTCCGACGGAACCCGGCCCGGAAGGGCTCTTCGCCGATGTCGGTGGCTGGATCGCCTACCGCAGCGTGGACGGGATCTGGGCAGTGGATCCGGAGCGACCGGAGCGGCGGATCCGGCTGAGCCGCGCGGACGGCTTCCCCATTGCCTGGTCGAACGACGGGGCGAAGCTACTCATCCAGCGACTATCGCCTGAAGGATCCGACCGCCCCTCCCCAGGTCTCTACGTTCTCGAGACCGACGGCACCGAGACGCGCCTGACCGAGCGCCCGTTCGATGCCTCGTTCTCACCAGATGGCTCCGAGGTCGTCTACGCCACGTCCCGAGCGATCTACGCGGTGAGCTCCGACGGGGGGGCTCCCAGATTGATCGCCCGCGCCACTCGGCAGATATTCATCGGAGGACGGAGTTACCTCAGCTTCATCGAGCTGCCGGCGCTGTCGCCCGACGGAACGCGGATCGCCTACTTCGACGGTTATGGGGACCACAGCCACAACCTACGGGTGATGAACGCCGACGGCACTGAGCGCCGACTGGTCCTCGACGAGGAAGTGTCTGGCGCGGGTCACATGAACGCACTGAGGTGGTCGCCAGATGGCGAATGGCTCGCCTTCACCACCGACGACGGCATCTACCTGGTGCGGCCGGACGGCACGGGGTTCAGACTGATGGTCCGGGGAGACTTCGTACAGTCGTCCACCGTGCAGTGGTCGCCGGATGGGCCGCGGGTCGCCTATTACCGCATGGGCGCGACCACGACCTGCGGCGCCTTCAATGGGCCCTGTGAAACGGTGGGCTCACTGTCGATCGTGAACGTGGATGGCGGCGGCGAGCAGATCATCGAAGGGATCCGTACCCCAGAGAACACGTCGATCGCTTGGAACCCTGCGGTGTGATGGCTCATCTGCACGGAATCGATGGATGGGGGGCGGGAATGAGGAGGCATCACGGCCGCGTCTTGGCTTTGGCCATGGTCGTCGTGCTGGCGGGATGCGCGCAAACCTCCGACGGGACGGAGACGGCGGACACGGTTGAGCCGTCGGTGGCTAGGGCTGCATCGTCATCCCCGAGTGAGCTGGCTGAATCGTTCCCGACGGCGGCGTTCGCCAACATCAGGGAGGACCCCGTCTCGGAAGAGACGGCGGCGAAGTTCCAGGCGGCCCTCAATGAGATGGCCGACGGAGGCGGGATGTCGGCCACGGTGATGACCCCCGACGGCACATGGAGTGGAGCGGTGGGAAAGGCTGACGGCGTTCGAGACATGCGGGTCGACGATCAGTTCGCAATCGCCAGCGTCACGAAGCCAGTGGTCGCAGCCCAGGTGATGCAGATGGTCGAGGCCGACGAGCTAGCCCTCGACGACCCGGCCACCGATCACCTTCCCCCTGACCTCGACTTCGACACCAACG
>Ga0190275_10000323_pt1 | contig 45033 bp, 51 predicted proteins | sample Popmic550T_FD_133745 | JGI IMG/M metagenome (GOLD analysis project Ga0190275, IMG submission 133745) | Populus adjacent soil microbial communities from riparian zone of Yellowstone River, Montana, USA - 550 T | ecosystem: Environmental > Terrestrial > Soil > Riparian zone > Trees stand | place... | reverse complement strand
TTCGCGATGTGGGAGGACCAGCGGATCGTGTCGCGGCCGCGCTACCGCGAGCTCGTCGCGGGCCTGCAGTGGGTGGCGCGCCAGGAGCTGATCTTCGGCATCCACGTCCACGTCGGCGTCGACGACCCCGACAAGGCGATCCACATCGCCAACGGGATGCGCGTCCACCTGCCGATCCTGCTCGCGCTGTCCGCCAACTCGCCCTTCTGGCGCGCCGACGTGACCGGCCTGCTGTCATCGCGGACGCCGATCTTCCGCGCCTTCCCGCGCGTCGGCATCCCGCCGCGCTACGACGACTGGGCGGACTGGGAGCAGCGGATCGAGTTCATGGTCGAGAGCAAGGCGATCCCCGACTACACCTACCTCTGGTACGACGTCCGCCCGCACCCGAAGTTCGGCACCGTCGAGGTGCGGGTCATGGACTCGCAGACGCGGCTCGAGCACACGCTCGGACTGGCGGCGCTCGTCCAGGCGATGGCGAAGGAGCTCGGCGAGCACTTCGAAGCCGGCAAGGAGCTCTCCCGCTACCCCTTCGAGATGCTCGACGAGAACAAGTGGTTCGCCGCCCGCCACGGCCTCGACGGCGAGCTCGTCGACCTGCCGAGCCGCGAGCGCGTCAGCACCAAGGCGCTCGCACGGCGGCTCGTCGACCGCCTGCGCGGCCACGCCGAGGATCTCGGCTCCGGCGACGAGCTGGGCGCGATCGAGGACCTGATCGAGCACGGCAACGGCGGCGCCCGCCAGCTGATCGTCTACGAGGCGAACCGTGATTTGCTGGAGGTCGTCGGGGAGATAGTCGCGAAGACCTCGCCGTCGGCTCCGCTCGAGAGTTGAAGCGCCGTCCGCCTTGCGGGCGCCCAGTATCGTCAGACAGATAGTGAGTCAGCCTGACCTTTTCGTGGTCTGCCGGAACTGCGGGTCTGAGGTCAGCCCGTATGTCACCGAGTGCCCTTACTGCGGCCAGCGGATCCGCAAGCGGGCGCCGAAGATCGAGCGCGACGAGGAGGGCGCCGCGCAACGCAAGCAGCGTCGCCGGCCGAAGCTGCCGCGCCTGCGGTCGGGCGAGATCGAGGGAATCGCGCCCGACACCCGTCCGGTCGCGACGTTCGCGCTGATCGGCCTGTCGCTGCTGGTGACGCTCGCGCTGGCGACCAACCAGGTGGCGCTCAACGAGGTCGGCGGGATCTGGCTGCCGCTCGACGACGACCCCTGGCGCTACTTGACGACGCTGTTCGTCTTCGACAAACTCGGCTACCAGTTCGTCGCGCTCGTCGCCGTCGGCGTCTTCGGGACGCTGCTCGAGCGGCGCTTCGGCTTCCTGGCGCCGATCGTCGTCTTCCTGCTGGCGGGAGCCGCGGGAGCGGCGGCGGCCGTCGCGGTCGATCTCTCGCCGCCGTTCGTGGACCTCAACGTCGGCTACTGGGTGCTCGGCGCCAACGGCGCGGCGCTCGGCCTGCTGACGGCCTGGACGGTCGACGACCGCCGGGCGGCACGACGGGGCGACGAGCGTGGCAACGACATGATCGGCGTCGCGGTCTTCGCCGCGGTCCTCGCCCTGATTCCCCTAGCGGTACCTGAGGCGAGCCTCGTCGCGGGCGTGGTGGGCGCCGCGGCCGGCGCGCTGCTCGGGCTCGTGCTGCCGCTCCTCGCACGGCGCTGAGCGAACAGCCCGTGCCGCGCGCCTATGATCGGACGCCGATGGCCGAGAACAGCTACAGCGACGCCGAGCTCGATGCCGCGGTAGCGGCGCTGAGCGACCCCGAGCGCTTCAAGGCGGCGGAGGCGCGCGTGATGCGCGCGGCGCCGCAGTTGCAGCGGGTCCTCGACGAGGCGATGGCGAGCAGCGGCGGGCTGCTCGACACCGTCCAGGCGCAGCAGATCCGCGAGGCCGCCGGCCACGCGGATCCCGCGGATCGGATGGCCGCGATCAGCCGCCTGATGTCCGAGGAGGCGCGGCTCGGCATGTTCGTCGGCGTCGCCGTCGGCTGGGAGCTCGCGCTCGAGCTCGAGTTGAACAGGGATACCACCTGAATAGGTGGATGGAGGAGGAGCCAGATGGAGATTCGCTTTCTAGGACAGTCGTGCTTCGAGCTGGCGGAGGGGGATGCGCGGGTCCTGATCGATCCCTTCCTGACCAGCAACCCGAAGGCCGCGGTCGCCGCGGACGACGTCGATCCGACGCACATCCTGCTGACCCACGGCCACGCCGACCACTACGGCGACACGGTCGAGATCGCCAAGCGGACCGGTGCGCCGGTGATAGCGATCGTCGAGCTGGCGAACGAGATCGGCGGCAAGGGCGTCGACGTGGTCGATCCGAACCTCGGCGGCACCGTCGAGCTGCCGGGCGGTTGGGTGCGGCTGGTGCCGGCTCTGCACACCGCCGTCTCGGCCGACGGGACACCGCACGTCGCGGCGGGACTGGTCGTCAAGCTCGGCGAGACGACCGTCTACCACCTCGGCGACACCTGCCTGTTCTCCGACCTGGCGCTGCCGGGCAGGCGCGACAAGATCGACGTGGCGCTGATGTGCATCGGCGGCCACTACACGATGGACCGCCACGACGCGGTGACTGCTGCCGAGCTGGTCGGCGCCGCGACGGTGATCCCGTGCCACTACGACACGTTCCCGCCTATCGAGGCCGACGCCGAGGCGTTCAAGCGCGACGTCGAGGCCAGCACCGGCTCCGCGGTCGTCGTCCTGCAGCCGGGCGAGACGCACAGCGCCTGACGCGGGGCTTCCGGGGCGCTGGCTACCGTTTCGCGCATGCTTCGACCTTCCAAGTGCTCAGCGGCCATGCTCGCCACCGTCCTCGCCCTCGGACTGGCGGCCTGCGGCGGCGATGACGAGGACGACGGCGGCAACACCGGCGCCGGTACGACGACGGAGCAGACCGACACCGCGACGACCGAGACGACGCCGACCGTCACCGAGACGACCGAGACCGGCGGGGGCGAGGCCGAGGGCGGCGGCGCGAAGCCGCCTTCGACCGTGCCTTCCGAGGACCAGGAGGGCGGCGCCGGCGACGAGGTCCCAGCCAGCTCGCAGGCGCTCGTCACCGGCAACGGCGGCAAGCTCAGTCCCGGCACGGTGCGCGTCCCGCCGTTCATCGCGATCCGCGTCCAGCTGCGCTCGGCCGACGGCGTCGAGTACGAGCTGACCGGCGGCGGCAAGACGATCAAGGCCGGCGGCGAGATCGAGAGCGCGGGAACGACCTTCGACGGTCTGCGCACCGGCGAGAAGCTGGTGCTGACCGGCCCTCAGGGCAAGGTCACGGTCATCGCGAACGCGGAGCCCGGCCCCTGAGGAGCGGCTAGCCAGCCGGAGGGGGCGGCGGAGGCGGCGTCGGCGTAGTGCCGGTCGTCGGCGGTGTCACCGGCGGCGGAGGCGGTGCCGGGGTGGTGGTCGTCGGCGGTGGCGGTGGCGGTGGAGTCGGCGTCGTCGTGGTGTTGGTGGGCGGGGGCGTGGCCGGCGTGGTCGTCGTGTCGGTCGGCAGCGTGACGGTGCCCTCGTCCTCCTGGACGGTGGGGTCGGGCGCCGGGACCGGAGCCGGAGCGGGTACCGGCTCGACGACGGGCGTCGGAGGGGCAACGGCAGCGACCGGTGCGGGCTTCGGCTCGGCCGGCTTGACGGGCACCACCTTCAGCATCTTCGCCGGCTTGGCCTGAGTGGCCGCTGCGGGCGGGGCCGGGTGGCTGGAGATCGACTGGATCTGGGCGGTCATCGGCTCGGCGGGCTTGGTGACGTGCTTGACCTCGACGGCGCCCGCGGTGACGATCGCGGCCGCTGCCATGCCGGCCGCCGCCTTGCCGGCGAGTCCCCCGCCGATCGCCGAGATGCCGCCACCGATGGCGGCCGCGCCACTGCCGGCGGCGACGGCGCTGCCCGCGGCGATGCTCGCTCCGCCGGCGGCGGTGCCCGCTCCGCCCGCCGTCGCGGCGCCACCGGCCGCCGCGCCGCCGAAGCCGAGCTTCGCCAGGCCGAGCTTCTGAAGGACGATCAGCGGTCCGAACGGCGCGATCGCGGCGAGCGCCTTCGTCGTCTGCTTCAGCTCGCCGCGGAAGACGCGGCACTGCGGGCAGGCCTTGAGGTGACGGCGGACCGGAGGCGAAGTCTTCGTCAGTCCCTCAGCGACCTGTCCGAGCTCCAGCCGCACCTCCGCGCAGGTCAGCAGCCGCGCCTCGGCGGCCTCGGCGAGGCTGACGCGGGCGCGGACGAGAAGCGACTTGACGCTCGGCACCGTGGTGTCCATCGCCTCGGCGATCTGGTCGTAGGAGAGCGCGTCGATCTCACGCAGCAGCAGCGCCGAGCGCTGCGTCTCCGGCAGCAGGCCGACGTCGGCGACGATCTGGCGGAACTCCTCGCGGCGGTGGACGGTGTCCGCGGTCGACGTGCCGTTGTCGCGCTCGAAGATGTCCATCGAATCCTGTCCCGACGGCTTCGGCTTGCGCAGGTGGTTGAGGCAGCGGTTGCGCGCGATCCTGTAGAGCCAGGGGCGGGTGTTGATCGGCCGGTCGTCGGCGAGCAGCGCGTTGTAGGAGGCGGCGAAGACCTCCTGCAGGACGTCCTCGGCGTCCTCCTTCGAACGCAGCATGTGCTGGCAGAACGCCAGCAGGCGGCCCTGGTAGCGCTGGACGAGCGTCTCGAACGCGGCCTGGTTGCCGCGTCGCGTCATCGTGATCAGCTGCTCGTCGCTGCGCAGCTTCAGCAGCGGTGACCGCCCGGCGGCACCGGCGAGTCCTTGGCTTGTTAGTGCGGAAGCCTCCACGCGTCACCCTGGGAGTACCCGTTCCCTGCCTCTGGGACACGGTAGCGGGACGTTTGTTGCGCTCAGGTTGAGTTGGCTTGCAATGCCCGGGACGGGATTCGAACCCGCACACCCCGTGGGGTCACGCGTTTTAAGCGCGCTGCCTGGACCAATTCGGCTACCCGGGCCAGACGATGGTAGACGGACGTTCGACGGGAACCGTCGGCTCTCATCGGGGTTGCGCGCGGAGTCGATGCGAACGCATGGGTTCGGGTGTGCCGCTACTCGCGGCGCTGGCTCTGCTGCTGGCGCTTTCCACCGGCTATCTGCTGGCGGCGGCGCGTGCCCGGAGGCTGAGCGCGCAACGCGCCAGCCTGCTGGAGGAAGTGGGCCTGTTGCAGCGCGCGCTGTTGCCGCCGGTTCCCGAACAGCTCGGCGCCGTGCGGACGTCGGTCGCCTACCGGCCGTCGGAGGGAATGGGGGCGGGCGGCGACTTCTACGACGCGCTGACGCTGCCCGGCAATCGCGCGGCGTTCATCCTCGGCGACGTCGCGGGCCACGGCCGCGAGGCCGTCGCACAGACCGCCTTCATGCGCTTCACGTTGCGCGCCTATCTAGAGGCCGGCATGGCGCCGCGCGAGGCGCTTCAGGTCGCCGGACCGGTGATCAGCCACCACCTCGAGGACGGGGTCTTCGCGACGGCGGTGATCGCCGTGCACGACCCGGCGACCAGCTCGCTCGTCTACGCCTGCGCCGGGCATCCGCCGCCGTTGGTCGTCGGGCCGGAGCGGCCGGAGGCCGTGCTCGCCGCGTCGTCGCCGCCGATCGGGCTCGACCTCAAGACGGGACTGCGCCAGACCACGCTGCCGCTGCGGCCCGGCGCCGTGATCTGCCTCTACACCGACGGGCTCGCCGAGGCGCGCAAGGCGACGCGGATCCTCGGCCGCCCGCGGATCGGCGACTTCGTCGAGCAGCTCAGCCCGACCGCCCCGGCCAGCGAGCTGCTCGCGCGGGTCGCGGCCGAGGCGCGGGTCGTGACCGACGACATGGCGGCGGTGCTGATCCGGCCGACGGGCGCGACCGGCGAGCCCGGTGCGCGCCACGAGCAGCTGGAGGTCGACGTCGACGACGCCGCGAGCGGACTCGCCGAGCAGTTCCTCGCCGCCTGTCACGTCGGTGAGGCGGAGCGTCCTTGGCTCGCCTCGGAGGCTCGCCGGCTCGCCCGCGAGCACGGCACGGCGGTACTCGACGTGGCATTCGCTTCCCCGCAACCGGTCGCCGCAGTGCTGCCGGGCAACGTCGTCAGCATCGGCGCGGCAGCCAACCGCCCGCCGACGGTCGGCCACTGGCCGCCGCCGGCGCTGCGGCGTACGGGCAATTCGCCCTAAGCCGGGTCGGGGCCGACCTTGACGAGCATCTTGCCGATGTTGTCGCCGGACAGCAGGCCGTTGAAGGCGGCCGGCATGTTCTCGATCCCGTCGACGACCGTCTCGCGGTAGCGCAGCTCGCCGGAGCCGACCCAGCCGCCGACCTCGTCGATGAACCGGCTCATCAGACCGAAGTGGTCGAGCACGATGAAGCCGCGGATCGTCAAACGCAGCGGCAGGACGGCGAGGAAGTTGTCCGGTCCGGGCTGCGGCTTCTCCTCGTTGTACTGGGCGATCGCGCCGCAGAGGGCGATCTTGCCGTGCAGGCGCATCCGCGCCAGCGCGGCGGAGAGGTGGTCGCCGCCGACGTTGTCGAAGTAGACGTCGATCCCCTTCGGCGCGTGCTCGCGCAGCGCGTCGGCGACCGGCGTCTCCTTGTAGTTGAACGCCGCGTCGAAGCCGAGCTCGTCGGTCAGCCAGGCGACCTTCTCGGGCGAGCCGGCGCTGCCGATCGTGCGGCAGCCGCGCAGCCGGGCGATCTGGCCGGCGGCGCTGCCGACGGCGCCGGCGGCGGCCGAGACGAAGACGGTCTGGCCCTCCTCGATCGGGGCCACGTCGGTCAGGCCGGCATAGGCGGTCAGGCCTGGCATGCCGAGCACGCCAAGCGCGGTCGAGATCGGCGCGACCGCCGGGTCGGCCGGATAGCCGCCGTCGACGACCGAGTGCTCGCGCCAGCCGGCCTGGTGCTGGATCCAGGCGCCCTCCTCGAACGGGCCGTCGTTGGAGGCGATGACCTGGCCGACAGCGCCGCCCTCCATGACCTCGCCGACCTGGAACGGCGGCAGGTAGGACTTCACGTCGCGCATCCGGCCGCGCATGTAGGGATCGACCGAGAGGTAGCTGTTGCGGACCAGGACCTCGCCGGGCCCGGGCTCGGGGACCGCCGTCTCCGCGATCTCGAAGTTGTCGTCGGTCGGCTCGCCGTCGGGTCGTGAGGCGAGACGGATCTCGCGGGAGGTCGCGCTCATGGGGTGACCCTATGGCCTGGGGCGGCTGCGGCCATGGCAATAGGATCGGGCGATGGGAGCTACGGAGCAGGAGACCGAGGCAAGGCTGCACGGAGGGAGGCTCGTCGCGAAGCGCCTCAAGGCGCACGGTGTGACGAAGCTGTTCACCCTTTCCGGCGGGCACATATTCCCGATCTACGACGGCTGTCGTGAGGAGGGAATCGACATCGTCGACACCCGTCACGAGCAGACCGCGGCGTTCGCGGCCGAGGGCTGGGCCAAGGCGACGCGCGAGCCGGGCGTCTGCGCTGTGACCGCCGGCCCGGGCGTCACCAACGCGATGAGCCCAATGGGCTCGGCGCTCATGAACCGCTCGCCGATGGTTGTGCTCGGCGGCCGTGCGCCCGCGATGCGGTGGGGGATGGGCTCGCTCCAGGAGATCGACCACATCCCGTTCGTCGCTCCGCTGGCGCGGCTCGCGAAGACGGCCGGCTCGACGGCGGAGATCCCGGCGCTGATGGACGAGGCCTTGGCTGCCGCTGCCGGACCGCCCGGGGGCCCGGCGTTTCTCGACTTCCCGATGGACTACGTCTTCATGGACGTCGATGTCGACGCCGACGGTCCGGCGGCCGAGGTCGACCCGCTGCTCGTCCCGGCGGCCGAGGGCGTCGAGGCGGCGGCCGAGTTGCTGCGCGGCGCCGAGCGGCCCGTGATCATGGCCGGCAGCGGGCTCTACTGGGCGCACGGCGAGCACGCGCTGCGGGCGATCGCCGAGGAGCTGCGGATTCCGGTGTTCGTCAACGGGCTGGGCCGTGGCTGCATCCCGGCCGACCACGAGCTCGCCTTCTCGCGGGCGCGCGGTCAGGGGCTGAAGGGCGCCGACGTCGCACTGGTGATCGGCGTGCCGATGGACTTCCGGCTCGGCTTCGGCGACTCGTTCGGCGAGGACACCAAGATCGTCGCGATCGACTCGTGCGCGCCGGAGCGGGCGCACCCGCGCGAGGTCGCTTTCGACCTGGTCGGCGGCGTGCCGGCGACGCTCGACGCGCTGCGCGAGGCCGCGGCCGGCGGGCCCGACCGCGCGGGCTGGATCGAGGCGCTGCAGGCGGGCGAGAACGAGAAGCGCGCCGCAGAGCAGGAGGAGCTCAACGACCCGCGCGCGCCGCTGCACCCCATGCGGCTCTACAACGAGCTGGCGCAGGTGCTCGACCGCGACGCGATCGTGATCGGCGACGGCGGCGACTTCGTCTCCTACGCCGGCCGCGTGATCGACACCTACGAGCCGGGCTGCTGGATGGACCCGGGTCCGTACGGCTGCCTCGGCGCCGGTCCCGGCTACGCGCTGGCCGCGAAGCTGGCGAACCCTGATCGCCAGGTCTGCCTGCTGCTCGGTGACGGCGCGTTCGGCTTCAGCGGGATGGAGTTCGACACGCTCGTGCGCCACGACGTCCCGGTTGTCGCGGTGATGGGCAACAACGGCATCTGGGCGCTCGAGAAGCACCCGATGGAGTTCCTCTACGGCTACTCGGTCGCCGCCGACCTGCAGCCGGAGTGCCGCTACGACCAGGTCGTCGAGGCACTTGGCGGGCACGGCGAGCTGGTGTCGCGGCCGGAGGAGCTGAAGCCGGCGCTGGAGCGGGCGTTCGCGAGCGGCAAGCCGGCGCTGGTCAACGTGCTGACCGACCCGGCGGTGGTCTACCCGCGCAGGTCGAACCTGGCGTAGGGCCGGCTGCCTCCGATCCAGCGCGACCTAGGAACCGACCCTAGAAATAGAACCGCCCGCTTGCGCGGGCGGTTCCTTGGACGACCCAGTCAGGACGGGCAGGGGTACATGTCTTGATTGGGTCTGACAGCCCGGACGGCGGGAGGCGCCGATACATGCGGCTACGCCCGGGCCTATGTACCGGGATGACGGAGGTGTCAGCGGTCTTGCCGCATGGCTCCTCCTTCCCGGCTAGGCGCACTATACGCCGGAGCGGACAACCTGCAAGTACAAAATTCTCGCCGTCCTTTTACCCAACTGGTAAGACCAGTCTAGAACCACGAATGGCTCTAGAGCGCGGTTTCCAGGAGGTCTATGCCTATTGGATTAGGGTAGCGAGTGCAGCGCCGTCGAGGATGTCGGACTCGCTCACCTCGACATTCCGCACTCCAAAGAGGCGTAAGGCCTCGACGAGGATCACGACGCCCGCGACGATCGTCGGCGCGCGGTCCGGATGGAGGCCGGTGACGGCGCGCCGACGCTCGAGCGGCAGCACGGCCAGCTGGGCCAGGATTCGCTCGGCCGTCGCGAGCTCCAGGTCGTAGCCGTCGACCTTCTCGGGGTCGTAAGGGGCGAGCTTCTGGTCGATCGCGGCGAGCGAGGTGGGTGTGCCGGCGACGGCGATCAGCTTGTCGACGCTGGTGCGGATCTCGGCGGGGACGGCGTCGACGATGATCCGGCAGGCCTCGTCGGCGAGCGCCTCGAGCTCGCCGTGGCGGGGTGGGTCGTGGGCAAGGTGGCGCTCGGTCTGGCGCACCGAGCCGAGGTTGGTCGAGACGTGGAAGCTGGGGGTCTCGCCGGGGTGGCCGCTGACGAACTCGGTGCTGCCGCCGCCGATGTCAATCACGAGCGTCTCGGCGCTGGCGGGCGCGCGTCCGGCGGTCGCGCCGAGGAAGGTCAGGCGTGCCTCCTCGTCGCCGGTGATCGTGCGGATGTCGAAGCCGGTCTCGTCGCGGACGCGGTCGGCGAGCTCGGCGCCGTTGTCGGCGTCGCGCACGGCGCTCGTGGCGACGGCGATCCGCTGCTCGGCTGCCGCGGCGTCGGCGATCTCGCGGTAGCTGGTGAGCGCGGCGAGGACGCGGTCGATCGCCGCGGGCTGGAGGCGGCTGCTGCCATCGACGCCTTCGCCGAGCCGCGTGACGGTCGTGTGGCGCTCGATCTGGGTCAACTGCCCGCTGGCCGCCACGTCGGCGACCAGCAGGCGGGTTGAGTTCGTCCCTAGATCTGCGACAGCGAGTCGCATGGCCCGAGGTTTACTGCTCGGGCGACTCGCACAGCTTCTGCGGGTTGCTCTTGCAGAGCTTGTAGTTGTTGCCCGGCTCCATCAGGTGGCGGGCCGTGATCGCAGTCGGGACACCGTTGCCGGCGCCGGCCGTGACGACGTACAGCGAGCCGTTCTCCCAGTCGCCGAGTCCGCCGAGCGCGGCGTTGGCGCCCGTCACGGCACCCTCCTGCTCGCCGTCGGCGATGCCGACCTTCTTGCCCTTCTCGAAGCCGACGCGCTTGCCCGCGCGCAGACCGGCTCGCAGGCCCTCGCGGTCGCCGCGCCGCTGGCCGCGGACCGCGCCGACGACACGGCCGGCGTTGTAGATCTTGCGGTAGGCGGGCTTGCCGGCGGTGTACTTGGCGGCCTCCTCGGCCTTGCCCTGCGCGATGCCGTCCTCCTTGCCGGAGTCGGACCCCTTGCTGTGGCCGAGCGCATAGCCGCCGCCCGCGCCGATCACCAGGGCGATCAGCCCAGTCGCAACCAGGGCCCCGGTACCGAACCCGGAGCTACTCCCGCCCGACTCGGATCCTGCGCCAACACCATCGCTCACGTCGACTCCTCTCGAATTCCACCTACCAGAAGCCCTATTTCGGGTTCGGGGCGGCAGTCCTTCAGCCGCGGGCCGGCCGGCTGGCCTCCATTGCCGCCGATGAACGCCCGCTTGCCGCGCGTTGACTCCCTCGCCCGGCTTGCTAGCCTCTACAGAGCGACGCGGGGTGGAGCAGTCAGGTAGCTCGTCGGGCTCATAACCCGAAGGTCGCGGGTTCGAATCCCGCCCCCGCTATTCGTCGGAAAGCCGCTTGTGGAGCGGCTTTCCGCGTTTTCGGGGGTTGTCCGAAACGCTCGAAAACCGCCCTGGGGCAACAGATGGGGCAACACGAGCTTCGGGAGAGGTTCGGCCGCCGGCCTTGAGATGGGTCTTCCGTCCGCCTACGGTCGCTGACGGCAAGCGACAAGAGAGTGGCCCCGGCGCAGCGCTAACTGCCCGGGGCCTGGCACCGAAGGAACGTGGCCTTCGATGCACCGGGATGGTCCCACAAGCCCGTGGCTTACCGGGCTGGGTTCCGGTGCAGTCGGCCGCCCCTTCGGTGCCCCTATCGAAGGGAGCCGGGATGGGCATCACGATCGGGCGGGAGCAGCGGGACGCGATCTATCAGGAGGTCGCGCTCGACCTCAACGGGTTGACGGACCTGTGGACGGAGTTCGACCGAGGCAGCTTCGATCGGGCTCGGGAGTTGCGGACGCGGTTCGAGCTGGACATGCGGCTGCTCGACGACATCGGGTGGGAGCCGGAGCAGGAGGCCGGTAAGTTCGAGTTGACGATGGACGGCGTCGACCTCGCGGCGGTCGTCTCCTATCTGATCGGCGAGACCGGGGCGATCCTGCGCACGCACATCGTCGAGCCGATCGAACGGGCTCCGCACGCCGAGCGGTCGGTGCGGGCGCAGACGGCGTTCGGGTCGATCCTCGCTCAGCTCGCCCAGGGCAGGGCGGTGGACGAGCAGCCGCGCGACCTTCGCGATCGGCGAGACCACTGACCGCCGCGGCTTCGTAGCGAGGACGGCGCGATGGCGCTCGCCGATCCCGACCTGCCGCCGGGGATCGCCCTGCCGGAGCTCGATGTCGATCCACCGCGCGGGTTCGCGGCGGATCGCTACCGGGCCCTGCGTGCCGTCTACTACGAGCTGCCGCGCCGGTCGCGGGTGATCGTCGTGCTGCGGCTCCCGCTTTGGGGCCGGCGTCCTTTGACGCTCCGTGCGATCGGCGAGTTGTTCGGCATCGGCCCGGAGCGGGTGCGCCAGGTCGAGCGTCACGCCGTCTGGATGCTCGTGCTCGCCTGGCAGCCGCAGAGATCGCCGGGCGACCTCACTCGCAGCGAGCAAAACGCGCTGCTGGTGCCCGTACTCGGCGCAGCGCTCGACGGCAATCCGCTCGAGGGGAGGTCTGGGCGGTCCGGCTAGAGTCGGGCTGCTATGTCGGCTAAGGAGAAGCTGCGCCAGCTCGTGGACGAGCTGAGCGAGGCCGAGGCGGCGGCGGAGTTGAAGCTGTGGTCCGCTCGCCGCAGCGGGCTGGTCGCGTTGATGGACTCCGCGCCGGTCGATGACGAGCCTTTGACCGCGCGGGACGAGGCGGCGCTCGCCGAGTCCTACGACGAGCTCGCCGCCGGCGGACAGACGGTGTCCGTCGACGAGTTCCGCCGCCAGGCGTGAGCGACCCTGCCTGGCGGTCTGAGCTCGCCCCGCGGGCACAGCGCGACCCGCGGTCTTCCCCGCCCAACGACCGTTGACCCCGGTCGGTCAGTCGCGGCCGAAGGTCGTCTTCAGTGCTCCCGTGACTGCTCGCGTGGGTGCTCGTGTGGGTGCTCGCGCCATGCTCGCGTGGCTGCTCTCGGCTCGGAACGGACGAGGCATCTCGATCGTGCGTGTGGCCTGCGTTTGCGGCCGGTAGCCGAGGCTGGCATCTATCCACAGACCTGATGTATGTCGCTGCCGTTGAGCTCAATCGCGCGCCGCGCTCGCAGGGGCGCCCCGCTGCAGTCACCCTCGTCGCGGCTCTGGTGATGTTCGCCCTGTGGCCCTCGCGGTCCGGCTCGTTGTGACTCGCCGGAACCTGCTCAGCGGAAGGCGGGGCTCGGACGCGGCCCCAGGCACGGTCGCTTGTACTCAGGTTGCCGCTGTGCAGCTCGCGATCCCCCATCAGCACCGGGATTGAGGTCCGCGAGCGCGCTTCGGAGGACCGTCCGGTCCTGATAGCATTTAGTCCGTCAACGGCAATGGGGCGGCGCCGCTGGAACGGCCCGCCCCCGGCCCACGAGGTACAAGCTCATGAGCACGGTGGATGGTACGTCGCCGACCGCGCAGAGTCCAGGCTGCGGCGACAAGCGAAGGCTTCGCAAGACCAAGACGCCTGGAGTCTTCAAGCGGATCGACGGCGAGGGCCAGGTGATCGGCTACGTGGTCGTCTTCCGCGTAGCGGGCAAGCAGCGCAAGCGTCACGCCCGCACCTACGACGAGGCGCGGCGGATCAAGCGTGAGAGCGAGACGGACCGCGACCGCGGCGAGCTCCAGGAGCGCGCGACGATCACCCTCCTTCGCTACCTCGACGAGTGGGTCGAGCGCTACCGCGGCCAAGGCCGTCGCGGCTTCCGGGAGAACACTCGCGACGAGTACCGCCGTCTGATCGCCAACTACTCCCATCGCTATTTCTCGGGCAGGCTCAAGCTGATCGACGTGACCACCTACAAGCTGGCGCGGTTCGTGGACTGGCTCGCGGACGAGGACGAGCAAGGCAAGCGTTTGGGCGATGCGACGATCGCCAACATCGTGATCCCGCTGCGTGCCGCGCTGGCGACGGCCAAGCGCGAGGGGCTGATTCGCCACAACCCCGCCCAAGGGTTCTCGCTACCCCACCGGGAGCAGATCACTGACGACGACCAAGAGGTCAAGGTGTTCAGCCGCGAGCAACTGGCCGCAGTCCTCGCCATGACCCCGGCGCGGCATCGCCTCCTGTTCGAGTTGTTGGCGACGAGCGGGCTGCGGATCAGCGAGGCGATCGCCCTTCAACGGCTTCACCTTCAACTCGACGGCAGCGAGCCCGAGGTCTGTGTCCGCCGTGCGATCGTGCGCGATCGGATCGAGCCGCCCAAGACCAAGTACGGCCGCCGCGACATTCGGCTGCCGGCGTCGCTGGTCTCCCGGCTGCGTGTCCACTTGGCCGGGCACGCCGATCAAGACTCGACCGCGCTCGTCTTCACGAACAAGACTGGCGGCGTAGTTGAGCCGAACAACCTGCGCCGCCGCGTCCTCAAGCCGCTCGTCGAGGAGGCCAACGCGCCGTGGGCTGGCTTCCACACCTTCCGGCATACCTTCGCCTCGATCCACCTGAGCGAGGGCACCAACCTGCTCCAGCTCAGCCGAGCGCTTGGCCATCACTCTGCTGCGTTTACGCTCACGCGCTACACGCACCTGCTGCCGGGCGATGAGGCCCCGGCGCTTGACCTGACGACAGACATAGCCGTCGACAAACTGCCCCAGTTGGCGTCTGGCCGACGTCTCCCGTAGGATCGCCGATGGTGGGAGCGGAGGCGATTGTCGAGGGTGTAGTTCAGGGTCGGAGGGGCGCGAGAGTCCTGACGGCTCTCGAGTTGTTCGCGGGCGCCGGCGGACTGGCGATCGGAGTTCACCGAGCTGGCTTCGAGCTCACCGACCTTGTCGAGTTCAACGAGGCGTGCTGCGAGACGTTGCGATTGAACGCCGATCACCTGGGGTGGAAGGACACTCGGGACCTCCATGCGCGTGACGTGCGCGGGATTGACTTTGCGGCATATCGCGATCAGGTAAGCCTGTTAGCAGCTGGCGCGCCCTGCCAGCCGTTTTCCAATGGCGGGCGTCGTCAGGGACGACACGATCATCGCGACATGCTCCCCGAGGTGGTACGCGCTGTCGCTCAAGTCAGGCCCCGCGCCTTTGTGATCGAGAATGTTCGCGGACTCTTGTTTGAGAGCAGTGCCGGCTATCTCAAGTCGATTGTCGCCCGTTTGCGTAATCCCACCGTCGAGAACCCGAGTACGCCGGGCAGCGAGGACCTCTACCACCTGCGAGCAGGACCACCTAGCGATCAGGACATGTATCGCGTCGAGTACAAGGTGCTCAATGCGGCCGACTTCGGCCTGTCTCAGAATCGCGAGCGACTGTTCATCGTTGGTGTTGCTCAAGACGAGGTCGAGTTCCAATGGCCCGTTGGATCGTTCAGTCGCGCCTCGCTGATTGAGGACCTTCGCGGCGATGCCTACTGGAGCGACCATCCTCAAGTCTCGCTTGCGGCGCGCGACCGAGCGCGACGATTGCTACCTGCTAAGCCCCTCGCACGAGAGGGTCAGCGGTGGCGGACGCTGCGCGACTTGCTCGCCGAACTCGGCCCACCCGCGAAGACTCGCGACGACGCTGCGGACGCCTCGCATGTCTTGGTGGCCGGTGCTCGACTTTACGGTCGCCACACAGGAAGCCGCGTTGATTGGGTCGGCAAGACAGTCAAGGCTGGTGTGCATGGGAGTCCTGGTGGTGAGCACATCGTCGTCTTCAGCCCCAAGCGATTTCGCTACCTATCCGTTCGCGAGTGCGCCGAGCTTCAAGGATTCCCGCGGACCTTCCACCTGCCGGCGAAGCGAACTCCCGCTATGCGTCAGCTAGGAAACGCGGTGCCCGTCACGGTCGCCGAGGCCGTTGCGACCCAAGTCCGAAAGTGCCTAGACCAGCTAGGCAGTACCCCGACCAACTGAGAGCCACAGTGACCTCACCCGCAGCTACCGAGACCATCCAGGTCCTACCGCACCCGCGGATCCTCAGGGCACTAGCTGAGATCGACTTCGACCGCTGGCAGTGCATCGCGGAGCTGGTTGACAATGGGTTTGACGAGTTCTTGGAGATGGAGCGCGCTGATGAGGTTGGAGATCAAGTCCCTCGCGTCCACGTCGCGCTTCCAAGGTCTGCGGACGGCAAGATCGTTGTCTCGGACAACGGTCGCGGCATGGTCCTCGATCGCATCAAGAATGCGGCCCGCGCCGGCTATTCGGGGAACGACCCGCTCAGCAAGCTGGGCCTATTCGGGATGGGCTTCAACGTCGCAACTGCCCGTCTAGGCGGAGTGACGACCTTTCTATCGACCCGTGACGGTGATACCGAGTGGGTGGGTGTACGGATCGACGTGCGCGACATGGGGGACGACTTCTCCGTGCCGGTCGTCCGGATACCAAAGGATGATCCAACCGAGCACGGGACTCGAATCGAGATTTCTGATCTCACCCAGCTAGCGCTCCCCTTTACAGACCCCACGAACCGGACTCGCGTGCGCGCGCAGCTTGGAGCGATCTACTCACAGCTGCTCGACGAGCGCGGCTACGAGCTAGTAGTCGATCAGACGTCCGTTACTCCGTATCGCCACTGCGTGTGGTCCGCCGAGCGTTCGGTCGTGCGTGGTGGCAGGACGATCCCGGCTCGAATTGAGATCGATGAGACCCTTCCGCAGGCCAAGGTGTGTCCAGACTGCGGCGCCTGGCAGGACAAGGACAACGAGCGATGCCAGCAGTGCGACTCTGACGGGCTTGTGTCGCGCGAGCGGCGCGTACACGGCTGGTTGGGGGTGGCCCGCGAGCTCGACTCCAAGGACTTCGGAATCGATTTCCTACGTAACGGTCGCAAGATCCTGAGATTCGACAAGCGGCTGTTCGAGTGGGTCGATCCGGACGACGCCTCCGGGGCCGCGATCCCCGAGTATCCGCTTGAGGTTCCGTATACAAAGGGCCGCATAGTCGGCGAGATCCACCTAGATCACGTCCCCGTGATCTACACGAAGGACGCCTTTGACTTCTCCGATCGGGCATGGAAGACAGCCCTACGGATCATCCGCGGTGAGACGAGTCTTCTGCCTAAGACGGCCAAAGATCGCGGCGACGCTCCGAACGAGTCCCCACTGGCGTTGCTCCACTCCGGCTACCGGCGTAACGATCCCGGTGCGAACTACTTAACGGCCGGGGACGGCAACTCACGCCTAGACACGAGCGATTGGGTTGCGGCGTTCCACAAGGGCGTCGAGGAGTACCAGGACGACAGCAAGTGGTGGGAGGCCGCAGCCGAACACGACAAGCTGAAAGAGGAGATCAAGCTCGACAAAGAGCGGCGTCAGCGCGAGCAGGCGGCATCAGACCGCGGTGAGCGCGAGGACCCCACAAACGAGTTCTTCACCGGCGACGCCCCCAGCGGCGACGGAGCCGGCCCGGCCGCAGAGCCCGCAGCCACGCCACCGCGCCCCCTCACAGAGCAAGAGCGCATCGAGCAATGGGAAGCCGCGGGACGACCCCTACCAGCCCTAAAAGCGGAGTACACCGCCAGAAGCGTCGGAAGCCAGGCCGTTTCCCTCGACGCCTACGCCGTCACCGGAGTGCCAGTCGTCGTTGAGGGCGGCGAGCGGGTACCCGTCCATCTTGTGTCACGCCCCAAGGGCGCATTCACGGCGTTCGTTGATCTAGACCATCCCTTGTTCGTCGAGTTCGACGACGACCCCGAGGACCTGGTTCTCGTCGCGCTTGCGCACATGCTCATCACCCGATCGCGATCTGGCGCGTCCGTGCCCCTCACCGCCGTGTACTCCGACCTGAAACAGCGCTACCTCAGCCAACGGGCTGTCAACGCGAGTTCGCTGCAAGCCGAGGCCAACCAACTGCTAAGCGACTTGCAAAACCGCATGACGCCGCTGATTGCCGACGATCCGACCCGGCCCTGGCACCACGCCCTAGCCGACCATGAGCGGGCTTTGGCTCGCGAGCGGATCGTTGACACGATCAAGACAGCTGATATCGACGCGGTAGTCAACACCGGTGACTACCTGCCGCTGATCCCCGCGACGGCTGTTCCGCGCATCGTGTCTCAATGGCCCGAGGCCTTCATGGGCCATCGGCTTTTCGCTCGCCCCTACCAGGGGCTGGAGCCCGCCAGTCAGCAGCAGGCGCTCGGGCGCATCGTGGGCTACCTAAACGACATCGCCTGGCTCGCCGGATCTCCCGTCGGTGCTGACCGTGACGATCTCATCCGTGCCCGGCTAAGCCTGCGGCTGTTGCCTGACGAGCTCGCCGCCGAGCATCAGCCAGAGTGACCGAGGCGGCTCTCACTAGCGCAGATCGGCTGACGTTCCTTGATCCGGGCCGCCTAGGACTTGGCGGCCCCTATGCCTTTGCGCGCGCCGGCGAGCGCCTCTTGCTGCATCTTGGCTTCACGGACATACGCAACATCGACGGCGCGGGAGACGAGGGCGGGGACATTCTCGCGGCGCGAGCAGGCGTCCGGTGGGTGTTCCAGAGCAAATGGACCAGCGGCCAAACGATTGATCGCAAGGCAGTCGAGCAAGCTGACGCGGCCAAGACCGTCTACCGGGCCGATCGAGCCGCCTTCCTGACGAACGCGCGAGAGAGTCCCACCGCCAAAGCCCGGCGGGAGGAGCTCGCGCTCGTCGGATCGCGCGTGGACGCCTGGCAGGGCCGCGACGTAGAGACCTTCGCGGTGAAGATCCCCGACTACCCTCCGGGCAGGCTCGACGGAGACGCGCTACGGCCCTACCAGGTTGCGGCCGTGAGCAAGATCCGCGTCGCTCTAGAGCAGCGCAAGCGCGCCCTAGCGGTCCTCGCGACCGGGCTAGGCAAGACCGTTGTGGCCGGGGAGGTGATCCACGCCCATCTCGACGAACATCCAGACGACGATGTGCTCGTGGTCGCGCACACGAAGGAGCTAGTCGCTCAACTTGAGCGCGCGCTTTGGAAGCACCTACCCAAGCAGGTCGCCACACAAGTCCTGACCGGAGACAAGCGCCCCCCGTCGCTCAGCGGCGTCACGTCTGCCACCGTCGCGAGCGCGGTCAAGGCCGTCGAGGACGGATATCGGCCGTCACTAGTCGTGGTCGACGAGGCCCATCACGTTGGCGAGACGGGCCACTTCCAGCAGCTTCTAGACATGCTGCCCAAAGCGGATCAAGTTGGCGTCACCGCTACGCCATGGCGCGGTGATGGCTATGACCTCTCTGAGCGCTTCGGCGAGCCCGTCTTCCGCATGGGAATCGCGGACGGGATGGCCGCCGGATACCTCGCCCAGGTGGACTATCGGCTTCTGGTGGACGAGGACATCGACTGGGAAGACATCGCACGCGCCAGCCAGCAAGGGCTAACGGTCAAGGATCTCAATAGCCGCCTCTACCTTCCGCAGCGTGACGAGTCGATAGTCGACTCCCTTCGGGAAGTATGGGATCGAACCACCGGGCCGCGGGCGATCGTGTTCTCTCGAACGATCAACCACGCCGAGGAGTTCGCGCAGCTGCTACGAGAGCGGGGGTGGCCGCGCGCCGAGGCGCTGTCCAACCGTCAGTCCAAGCGCCAGCGCAACGTCCTGATGAGCGAGTTCGCCGATGGTCGTGTCCCGATCATCACGGCGGTCGACGTGCTGAACGAGGGGGTAGACGTACCCGACGTCAACATTCTCTGCTTCCTGCGCGTAACCCACTCTCGCCGCATCTTCATCCAGCAGCTGGGCCGCGGCCTACGGCTCCGTCCCGGCAAGGACCGCGTGACCGTGCTCGATTTTATCTCGGACATTCGCCGCGTCGCGGCGACACGCAAGCTCGAGGAAAACATCGAAGCCCAAGAGAAGCGGCTGCGCGAGAAGGACATCGAGCGATTGCAGGTCCCCGGCTCGTCCTTCCTCTTCGAGCAGCCCGCGGTCGGAAGCCTCATGGAGGAGTGGATTCGCGATGCCGCCTCGCTTGAGGACGCCGACGAGGAGGCTCGCCTTGAGTTTCCAGTCGGCTTCAAGCCAGACTAGGACCGTCCACGATGGCCGACAAGGTCGACTCTCGAACCCGCAGCCGCATCATGGCCCGTGTCCGCTCCAAGGACACAGGACCGGAGTTACGCCTCCGTCGCGCTCTATGGGCCGCCGGTGTGCGAGGGTGGCGGTGCCACGTCCGCAGCGTCCCCGGTACACCTGACCTCTGCTGGATCGGTCGCCAGGTCGCCGTGTTCGTCGACTCGGCTTGGTGGCACGGCCATCCGTCGCGGTGGACCCCTGGACGCCATCCTCCGAAGTGGGACGCCAAGATTCGAGCCAACAAGGCCCGCGACGTCGCGGTCAATCAGCAGCTAGCTGATGCGGGCTGGCGCGTCGTAAGGATCTGGGACTTCGAGCTTGAGGCGGATCTGCCCGCTGCCGTCGCGCGAGTCCGGGGCGAACTCGATAGTGGTGGGCGACACAGCTAGCTCGTGAGACGCTGGGCAACCACTGCCCTGGGCACGACCGGGCGACCTCCAGAGCTTGGGTCCGCCCTAGGTCATGCGGGGCGATGAGGCGATCAGGCACTAATCTCGCCGGGTGGACAGCGTCGATGCGCGAGCGCATCTTGAGGCTCTAGCGGGCCAGACCATCTCGACGGTTGCAGGCCGGGACAACACTGTCGTGGCGGTTCGGGGCGATGAGGTGTTTGTACGCACGGATGAAGCCAAGTCGCCTGGGGGGGAGCCCATCCCGATTCAGTGGGTTCAGGATGCCGCAGATACCTTGTTCGCTGAGGGCGAGATCGCCATCAATGTCGAGGAGGCTTCTCATCGGAGCGCGTTCGTGGGGGCTGTTCTGAGCACGATTCCTGGCGCAAGGGCTCTACGTCGGCCGGCGCGCGTAGTGCTCGACCGCGTCCCGATGGCCTCGCCCGGACGCAACCCGCCTTGGGAGTACGACGAGCTTGTGCTCGCGCTTGACGTCTACTTTCATGAGCCGGGAGCCAGACAGTCGAAGAATGACCCGGTGGTGGTTGAGCTCAGCCGCGTTCTGCGGGCCTTGCCGTTGCCCATCGAACGACCTGACCCCGAGCGCTTCCGCAACGTCAACAGCGTCTTCATGAAGCTCCAGAATTTCAAGGCTGTCGATCCCGACTACACGGCCGACGGACGAGCAGGACTTGGAGCCGGCGCCACCCGACGGGAGCGGACGCTGTTTGACCGATACAGCGGCAACCGGGACGAACTCCGCGCTCTCGCGCAGCAGATTCGAGACCGCATCGACGACGGTGGAGAGGCCCTGCCAAGCGCGCCCGAGGAGGGTGAGGAAGGCGCTGTCGAGGGACGCGTCCTGTACCGCGTCCATAAGACGCGGGAGCGCAGGAAAAGCGCGGATAAGAAGCGTGCCGTGATGGAAGCGACGGGCCGGCTCGAGTGCGAGGCGTGCGGTTTCGATTTCTTCGCCACCTATGGCGACAGAGGCCATGGATTCGCCGAGTGCCACCACACCCTGCCGCTCTCGAGTGGTAAGCGCACCACGTACTTGCGCGACCTAGCGATCGTCTGCGCAAACTGCCACCGGATGCTCCACCGCGGGGACTTCATGAGCGTCGATGCCCTCCGCGAGCTGCTAGGTCGCTACTAGTTGCTCGGTCTTCGGCACGCATCTGCTGGGGCAACAGATGGGGCAACACGCCCCACAGATTCCAGACGATTCCAGACGAACTCGACCCGCCCGAAACCGCTTTAGAATCGCCTCCACGGTGCCCAGCCGCACCCCCAAGCGCGTACTCATAACCCGAAGGTCGCGGGTTCGAATCCCGCCCCCGCTATTCGCAAAGGCCCCGCAAATCGCGGGGCTTTTGCTTTCCAAGGGATCCTTTAGCTAGGAGCTATGTTGTGCGCGTTAATAGCCGTTGGTCACAACCACCGTATGAATTCTGCTAGCTGCGAAGGTACCCTTGGGCTGAGGCCGAGGGCAGCAAAGAAGGTGATGCAGAGGACGAGCATGCTTCGCCGACGTCGCCATCGGCGATCTCGAAGCTCCTCGCGCTTTACCTCAAGCTCGAGTTCAGCGGGCGTAGAGAGAGCTGAGATTCGATTCAAGGTAGATACTCCTATGAACCGACTGTCTCGTCTACTCGCTTCGCGCGAGGTGCGCGCGCCCGGCCGTGGTGATCTCCCAGACCCCTCGCTGAGAGGTATCGCTGAGGAGGCCGCGCTCCTTCATCCGTAGCCGCGCAAATCGGGCACGATTTCGCCACCGCACCTCGCCGTTTCTCAGGGTCTCTAGGTCCCGGTCTTTAAGGGCATTGCCCATCCGTTCCTCGAGGGCATCAATGACATCGTTTGCGGGTGCCGAGCCCCCGGCGTCGGCAAGAACGCTGAGGATAGGTCGCCAGTATTCGCCGACCGGGAGGATCGAGCCTGGAGGAGCCGGTGCCTTGGTCTTAAGGGCCTTGCTGCCCTGGTCACCCCTGGCTTCGGCTTCCGTCTGGTTAAGCAGACGACCAATGACATCGTTAGGTGTGTCGTCGAAGGATGCGGATCTGCGGAGCAGTCGCTGGTAATTCGACGACGAGATTCCAATCGTCGGCATATTAACAACTTAGCATAAGAGCTTATTGTCGGTGGCGGGATCCAAATTGAGGCGGAAAGTTGAAGAGCGGGCTCAGCCGGGCTCAAAGGCCCGAGCACGGTCACATCGCGATAGAGAGACGCTCGGTCGGCGCGCCGTCCTCGGCGTCCGCGACTGAGACGAGATCCGAGGTGACTGAGCACGCGCAGGGCCGTGAACCTCGCGTGATCTCTGAGAGCGCCGATACGCGTTTCCGGGTGCTGCAGATGGGAGACTCCGTCCATGGAGGCTCGAGAGTGGAAGACCGGTGCCGCCGCGGCGGGGGACCGGAGGCCCTGCGGCCAGATCAAGTCTCGGGAGCGGGTTCGGGATCTGGCCGAGGTCTACACGCACGAGCGCGAGGTCAACGCGATGCTTGATCTCGTTCCAGACATGTTCCCCAGCGAGCGCCAGCCGGCCAACACGGACCGCACCTTCCTCGAGCCGGCGTGCGGCGACGGGAACTTCCTCGTTGAGATCCTGCGTCGTAAGCTCGCGTACGTGACGCGGCGGCGCTACGGGCGGAGCGAGCGGTTCGAGCACAGGATGCTGCGCTGCCTGGCGTCCGTCTACGGGATCGACATCAGCGACGACAACGTCCGGGAGTCGCATGGGCGAATGCGGGCCGTACTTGATGCGCATGCCGGGACGCACCTGGGCGCCGGTGGCACCACGCCCGGATTCTGTAGCGCGGCCGACACCATCCTCAAGACCAACATCATCTGCGCCGACACGCTCGCCGACGCTAGCGAGATCGAGTTCGTCGAGTACCGGCCGGGAAGCGCGGGCACCTTCACTCGCCAGTGGTCGTCCTTGGAGCCGCGCGTGAGCGAGCTGAACTTCTTCTCGTTTCGGCCGCGCCGCGACGCGGTGCCCATCCACTACTCCGATTTGAGCGACAACCCTGGGCCAGTCGCTTACGGTCCTGCCGAGAGGACCGCTGCGTGATGCAGGTTCGCGACCGTCAGCACGTCCCCGACATCCTCGACTGCCTCGCCCAGCTCTCGAGCGACGAGGTACCGACGCCGCCGAAGCTCGCCCGAGCGATGCTCGACCTCTTGCCTGAGGATGTCTGGAGCGATCCCACGCTACGCTGGCTCGACCCCTGTTGCAAGTCGGGTGTTTTCCTGCGTGAGATCATTATCCGCCTGCTCGAGGGCCTCGCCGAGTGGCAGCCGGACTTCGAGAAGCGCCGGGAGCACATCTTTCGCAGCATGGTCTTCGGCGCGGCGATCACAGAGGTGACCGGCTACGTCTCTCGTCGCACCGTCTACTACTCGCGCGATGCGTCTGGCGACCAATCGGTCGTTCGTTTCGATGAGGAGGCGGGCAACCTGCCGTTTGTCCCCGCAGTGCATGACTTCGAGAAGGGCCGCTGCCGATCATGCGGTGCGCCCGAGGACCTTGAGCGCGGGGATGCCCGCGAGAACTACGCCTACGCGTTCCTCCACGGGGCGTACCCGACCGAGGAGATGAGAGAGATGAAGTTCGACGTGATCGTCGGGAATCCGCCCTACCAGATCGACAGCGATGGAAACACGCGCACGAAAGCGATCTATCAGCTGTTCGTCGAGAGGGCGATTGATATGAATCCCCGCTACGTCTTGATGATCACGCCCTCACGCTGGTTCGCGGGGGGCCTAGGGCTTGACGGTTATCGGGCTCGCATGCTCAAGGATCACCGACTGGCCAAGGTTGTGGATTATCCCCAGTCGAAGGATTGCTTCCCAGGAGTTAAGATACGCGGAGGGGTGTCCTACTTCCTCTGGGACCGGAATCACAGCGGCGGATGCACAGTACGGACCGTTCGGGGGAACGTCACTGGACAACCCATGACGCGGAATCTGGACGCCTACGACGTATTTGTGCGCTTCAATGAGGGCGTCGGAATTATCGAGAAGGTTCGCTCCAAGGGTAATCCGACAATGGATCAACGCGTCTCACCTCTCGTACCCTTTGGGCTTCGCGCAAAATTCCGCGATTACGTAGCGGCCGATTCGCCGGGAGCGATCGCACTGCACGTCATGGGCCGCAAGATCGAGTGGATCGACCCATCTTCGGTTACGAACCACGAGCCGTGGGTGTCGAAATGGAAGACGCTGCTCCACGCTGCATACGGTGAGGATAATGAGGGGCCGTATTCCGTAATCGCAAATCCGCTGGTCGCTGCACCGGAGTCAGCATGCACCGAGACCTACCTTGTGATCGGGGCCTTTGATACCCAGGAAGAAGCAGAGAACCTGGCCGCATTCCTTCGGACGCGTTTTGCTCGCTTCCTTATCTGGTTGCGTATGAACACGCAACACATCCGAAGAGAGTTGTTCGCATTCGTTCCAGATCTCGACTGGACACGTAGTTGGACCGATGACGATCTCTACCGATGCTTCGGGTTGACTGAGGCGGAGATCGCGACAGTCGAGGCGAACATCAAGGAGATGTCCGCGCCTGAGTTCGTCGCGGCGTGAGTAACCGCATCTACGCATATACGGTGGTGGGCAAGGACGCCGAGCCGTGGGAAAGAACGGTCGGTCAACGGCATATCACCGGCGCGGGCCTGATCAAGGTCGGGCAGACGACTAAGGCGAGCGCGGAGGCGCGGATCAAGGAGCAGTTGGGCACGGCCTATCCGAACCTCGACGGCGTGGAGATCCTGCTCGACGCGCCTGCTGTCAAGGTCGACGGGACCGAGTTCAGTGACCACGAGATTCATGCGACGCTCGTCAAAGCGGGTATCAGGCGACCCGGCGGCGAGTGGTTCGAGGCGACTCTGGACGAGGTCCGTGCCGCGATCAACACAGTCACCTCCGGCGTGGCGTTTGACGCGAAGCGGACCGACACGTTCGGCATGCGCCCGGAGCAAGCGCGCGCAGTTGAGCTAACTGCTCACTACTTCCACGCGCGTGATGGCGGTGGCCGGCCGCGGAAGTTCCTCTGGAACGCAAAGATGCGCTTTGGGAAGACCTTCACGGCGTACCAGCTCGCCAAGAAGATGGGCTGGACCCGAGTGCTGGTCCTTACCTACAAGCCGGCCGTTCAGACCGCCTGGCGCGATGACCTACTTGGACACGTTGATTTCGCCGATTGGCACTTCGTCGACCGGGACACGCCGATCGCCGAGGCCGACGATCTGCTGAGCGGCGCCGCCCCCGTGGTCCGCTTCGCCTCCTTCCAGGACTTGAACGGGAGGGCCACGAACGGCCTACCCAAAGCCCACAACGAGTCGCTGCTACTTGCCGACTGGGACTGCATCGTCATCGACGAGTACCACTTCGGCGCTTGGCGGGATTCGGCCCGCGACCTCTACGACCCCACCGACGCGCAGCTGGCCGTGGACGAGGAGCCCGAGGACTGGGTGACCGAAGAAGACCTCGGGTTGAAGGCTGCCCACTACCTCTACCTCTCCGGCACGCCCTTTCGGGCAATCACCAACGGCGAGTTCACCGAGGACGCGATCTTCGACTGGACCTACGTGGACGAGCAAGGGGCCAAAGGGGGCTGGGAGGACTCCGAGGGCCCAAATCCTTATTGCGAGCTGCCGCGGATGGAGATGTACACGTATGAGTTGGGCCCCAATGCTGTCGCCTATGCCGAGGACGGCGAGTTCAGCGGCTTCTCGCTTAACGAGTACTTCAAGGCGACGAAGATCGACAGAAGCAGTGGCTTCACCGGCCAGGGTGCCTATCTGTTCGAGGACGAAACCCGCGTGTCGGAGTTCCTCGACATGCTACGCGGCAAGCTCAGCGAGCAAATGAAGATGCAGGTCGTCGCCGGGCAGAAGGCGCCGTTTCCGTACGAGAGCCCCGTCTTCACCAATCCGATTAAGCACTCCGTTTGGTATTTGCCTGACGTCGCAGCGTGCTTCGCGATGCGCGACATGCTCGACCGGCACCCCTACTACTCGGACTTTGAGGTCGTCGTCGCAGCGGGCAGCCGCGCCGGCCAGGGCGCCGATGCCAAGCCGCCCGTGGAGGCGGCGATCGGCAAGGCGACGAAGGACAACCGTTCGGGATCGATCACCCTCTCGTGCGGCAAGCTAATGACCGGCGTTACCGTCCGGGAGTGGGGCGCAATTCTCATGCTGCGTTCCCTGAAGTCGCCCGAGTCTTACTTCCAGGCGGCGTTTCGAGTGCAGTCGCCCTGGGCGTATCGCGATGCCGAGGATGGGCTCGACGTGCAAAAGCCCACCTGCTACGTGTTCGAGTTCGACCCGAACCGGGCGTTGGCGCTGGTGGCTGAGTATGGGGTACGGCTTGCCGCCGAGGGTGCGGAAACGCCGTCAGAGGCGATCGGGAAACTGCTCGACTATCTACCAATCTTCGGCTTCTCCGGGGGCTCGATGCTGCAACTCGACGCATCCGCAGTTCTCGATTGGGCGACGGCTGGGACCGGCGCAACCGCTCTCGCGCAGCGATGGAACTCGCCGTTGCTCGTCGATGTCAACGAGCGCACCCTCTCAGCGGTTCTGGAGCATCCTGGACTGCTGGAGACCCTCGCGCAGATCGAGGACTTCCGCGCCCTAGTCGACAACGCCGAACATGTCGTCACGTCGACGAAGATGCTTAAGAAGGCCAAGCGCGAACAGGGCGGCGAGCTTGATCCCGAGCAAAAGCGGGAGCAGTCGGAGACCTCCAAGCGACGCAAGGAGATCCGCGAGAAGCTGCAAAAGTTCCTCGCGCGGGTTCCGGTGTTCATGTACTCGACCGACTTCCGGGAGGAGGCGCTCAAGCACGTGATCGAGTCGCTGGACCCGGGCCTCTTCGAGCGGGTGTCTGGACTCACGATCGCCGACTTCGAGCTGCTCAGCGACCTCGGTCTGTTCAACGCCCGCAATATGGATGCCGCGATCTACCAGTTCAGGCAGTTCGAGCGGGCGAGTCTCCGCTATGCGGATGCGGATGACGTCGATAACGAGCACGACATTGGGCTTTGGGATCGGACCGTCGGTAAGTGAACGGTCGCGCGGACGGCAGCTGACAATGGGCCGGGACGGCACCTGGCTCCAACCCGCTCCGGTCACACCGCTGACTGGTGACGAGTCGCTGTCAGGCACAGGGGCGACGGTCCGGGACTTCTGGAGCTTCGCGCTCAGCGATCTGAAGACCAACATCGCTCGCGGCGTCCTTGCCGAGTTCCTGGTTGCGCGAGCGGTTGGCGCCCAGGAGGCAGTCCGCGTCTCCTGGGACAACTTCGATGTCAGGACTCCGGAGGGCATCCGGATCGAGGTCAAGTCGTCCGCCTATCTCCAGGGCTGGCATCAGAAGGTGCTTTCCACCATTCGCTTCTCCGGTCTCACGGGGTTGGCTTGGGACGACAAGGAGGGGTGGGGCGCCGAGCGGGAGGTGCGAGCCGACGTGTTCGTCTTTGGCATTCAGACACGGAAGACGCATGAGGATTACGACGCTCTCGACGTCGCCCAGTGGGACTGGTACGTCGCGTCGGCAAGTAGCGTCGTCGAGAACGGCATCCGTTCGGTAGGGATGGGCTTCCTCGAGCGCTACGCCGAGGGGCCGCTGGGCTACGAGGAGATCGCCAGCGCTGTTAGAGCCTCGGCTCGTCCCTAAGACGTGCCCTCCCCGAAGCGTAGAGACCGCGAACCGTGGTTAGGGCGCCGACGAGTCATTCGACCCGGGGAAGCGGCAACTCGGGAAAGCCTAGAGCCGATCCTTTCCTAAGACCCAAACTTGGGATAGGATGATGGTTAGGAAAGGAACAGCACGATCCTTTCCTAAGACCAGGGTCAAAGAAAGGATCGCGGTGCGAGGGCGGCACATCCATCAGATCTGGCAGGCAGATCCAGCCATCTATGCGCCTCCGCGCTACCGGCGCGCCTGCGAGTACGAAGCCTTCATCCCCGAGCCGGTGGCCGGCGTCGATGTCGTCCTTCCCGGCGACGTTGCCGGAGTGATCTCCGATGCGGAGAAGGCGATCGCTGATTTGAACCGCGTGGCCGGGCCGGAGCTGATGCCACTCGCTCGCTTGCTGCTGCGAACCGAGTCCATCGCCTCCTCGAAGGTCGAGGGCATGCAGCTCGATGCCCGCAGCCTCGCGCGGGCTGAGGCCAATCAGGAGACCGGGCGCAAAGTCGGGTCGGGCGCCGCCGAGATCCTCGCCAACATCGACGCGATGCAGCTCTCGATCGAGCGAGCTGCGGACCTCGAGGGGGTGGGTCCCGCGGACTTCCTGGACATCCATCGAGTTCTGCTCGAACGCGCGCCGAACTCTCAAATCGCCGGGAGGTTCCGCACCTCGCAGAATTGGATCGGCGGCAACGACTACAACCCCTGCGGTGCGGCGTTCGTGCCCCCACCGCCGGGAGAGGTCGATCCCCTACTCGACGATCTATGCGCGTTCGTCAACGACGTCGCGCTTCCGCCGCTCGTGCAGGCCGCGATCGCTCACGCGCAGTTCGAGACGATCCATCCCTTCGAGGATGGGAACGGCCGGACTGGCCGCGCCCTGGTTCAGGTCGTCCTTCGAAGGCGCGGTCTGACACCCGCGTTCGTTCCCCCGATCAGCGTCGTGCTCGCTCGCGACAAGGATCGTTATCTGAAGGGTCTGACACTGTTCCGCGAGGATCGCCTGGCCGAGTGGATCGAGCTTTTCGCCGCCGCGACCGCCGAGGCCGCCACACTTGCTGCTCACTACGCGATCCGGGTTCGCGATCTGCAGGATGAGTGGCGCGAGCGCTTGCGTCAGCACTCGAACCCTCGTGCGGACGCAGCCGCCTGGAGCCTGATCGCGGTCCTTCCCGCTCATCCGATCATCACGGTGCCGGTCGCCGTCGCGGCCGCCGGTCGAACAAAGCCCGCCGTTGCGAACGCGATCGAGCAAATGGAGGCTGCCGGCATCCTCAGGCGTCTCACTGAATCGGCGCGCAACCGGGCATGGGAGGCCGAGGGTCTTCTCGACCTGATCGTTGGACTCGAGGCCGGTGTCTCCTCCGCGAGCGGTGCGTGACCCCGAGGCGACTGCCGTCTGCTGCTACTATTGCAGGTGCGCTCGGAGCTGCTCGGCGAGGTAGTGGGACGGGTCCAGCGTCGGCATGAACGGGAACGGGCGCTCGGCCGGGTTGCGCTCGGTCTCGTCGTCGATGTCGTAGCGGCGTTGCTTGAAATCGAGCAGCCCGGGTAGCCGAGGGCATGGCCTTGGACGAGAATGCCACCAAGGGCGGCAAGCGCCTGCTTTCGATCTACCTCAACGACCAGTTGGCCGCCGGCGTGCTCTGGCGCGAGTTGGCTCGCCGCTCCTGCGCCAGCAACGAGGGCACCGAGCTTGGCACCGCGCTGGAGGAGGTTGCGTCGGCGATCGCCGAGGACGTCGAGACCTTCCGGCGCATGATGGGCATGCTTCGGCATCCCTCGCGGGCGGGCGAAGCCAGCTCTCGCCGTCGTCGCCGAGCGGGTGGGTCGGCTCAAGCTCAACGGCAGCCTGACCGGCTACTCCCCGCTGAGCCGGTTCGTGGAGTTGGAAGCCCTTGTCATGGGAATCGAGGGCAAGAAGGTGCTCTGGCAGACGGTGGGCGACATCGCCGGCGTCCGGGCGCGGCTGCCGCAACTCGACTTCGACGAGCTGATCGCACGCGCGGACGCTCAGCGCCGCCGGCTGGAGCCGTTTCGCGTCGAGGCCGGGCGGCGGGCGTTCAGCCCCACCTCCGAGTGACCCTAGCCGGCGTTCAGCGTTCGCTGCAGGTTGTCGAAAACCTTGGTCCAGCCGCCCTCGTGGGACCGGACCGCCTCCTCGTCCCAGAGGCCGCTGTGGGTGAAGCGGACGGTGGTGACGCCGTCGGTCTCCTCGAAGTCGACCTCGATCAGCTGGCGGATCGGGTTGTCGTCCCAGAGCCAGGTGAAGGCGAGCCGGTTCGGCGGGTCGATCTCGGTGTAGAGCCCGCCGCCGTACTCGGCGTCCTCGTGCGGGTCGCGCATCACCACGCGCACGGCGCCGCCGACCTGTAGGTCGACCATGGCCTCGGTGGTCTCCCAGTCGTGTCCCGCATGGAACCAGCGCCGCATCACCTCCTCGCTCGTCCAGGCGTCGAACACCTTCTGGGCGGGCGCGCGGTAGGTGCGCTCGATTCGCAGCGTGTGGTCGACGGTGGTCATCTGCGTGGCTCCCTTACCCGGCGCAGGCGCAGCGCTACCCAGGCGCGCGCCAGCAGGAGGCCGGCGCTCGCGCCGGTCAGCGACGGCAGCGCCTCCTCGATCGGCACGCCTCCGAGGTGGGCGATCATGTCGCCTCTCCGTACTGGTCGTGGAGCCTCCACCACTGGTAGGGCGCTGTCTGCGGGTAGCCCTCTGGCGAGTCCTCCCACTCCTCCTGGCGGCCGAGCGCCGTCAGATCGAGGTAGCTCCAGGTGCTGCCCATCGCCTCGTCGCCGCGGTTGTTGACGAAGTAGGTCCGGAAGACGTCGTCGCCATCGCGGAAGAAGGCGTTGGTGCCGTGCCACTTCTCGACGCCGAAGTCGGCGTCGAAGTCGTCGGTCAGCGTGTACCAGGGGATGTCCCAGCCCATCCGCGCCTTCCAGCGCTCGATGTCCGGCTGGGGGGCGCGCGAGACGAACGCGAGTGTCGTGTCGCGCGCGTTGAGGTGCGCGAGATGGGCGACCTGGTCGCCGACGAACGAGCAGCCGCGGCAGCCGCGCTCGGGAAAGCCGGAGACGCCGGGCTCGTAGAAGAAGCGGTAGACGACCAGCTGGCGGCGGCCCGCGAAGAGGTCCTGAAGGCTCGCCGGGCCGTCCGGCCCCTCGAAGCGGTACTCCTTCTCGACGGCCATCCGCGGCATCCGGCGGCGCTCGGCGGCCAGCGCGTCGCGGGCACGGGTGAGCTCCTTCTCCTTGACCAGCAGCTCCTCGCGCGCGGCGTCCCATTCCTGTGGCGACACGACCGGTGGCATGTTCATCGGGTTTCGTCCTCCTTGAGGTTACTCGTCGACTACATCGAACAGGCGCCCCCACAGGGCGCGCTGGTGATCCATCCAGTCGGCGGCCTCGCTGAGCACCTCGGGCGCCAGCGAGAGCCGGTGCGTCCGGCCCTCGACTACGCGCGTCACGACGCCGGTCTCCTCCAGCAGCTTCAGGTGCTTGGAGATCGCGGGCTTCGAGACGCCGAAGCCGCCGGTCGCCTCGCCGACGGTCGCCGGGCCCTCGGCCAGGCGCTCGACGATGCCCCGGCGGATCGGATGCGCGAGCGCCTTGAACGGATCATTAACCATAAGGTTAACAATACCAAAGGCGCCAGGGATTCGACTCGGGCTCGCTGCTCGTTCGCGCACCAAGTAGCGGCCCTCGCTACGCTAGCCGGCGCGTCGTACGGCGCTCTCGATGCTCGCAACGTTGCGCGGCAGTACGTCGACGATGCGCCGGCCTCCGAACGCGACGCTGACCACTGCGCCGTCGAACCGTGCCGCGATCCGGCGCGCGTCGTCGGCCGCCGCCTCGGGCACGCCACACTCGGCGAGGAAGCGCTCGAGCAGCGGTCCCTCAAGCTCCTTCGCCGTCAGCTCGAGCCGCTCTGTGCGGAAGCTCCCGGCCGTCACGCGGGCCGTGGGAGTCAGGACGCAGGTCGCCATGTCGTCGGGCACCGTGACTGCCTCGGCTGCGACGCGTTCGAGCAGTTCCGTGGCCGTTGCCTCGGGACCGAGGCCTTCGACGATCTCCTGAAGTCGCTCGCGTCCGAGCAGGCCATCGGCGGTGCGTGCCTCGATCAGCCCGTCGGTGTAGAGGCACGCCACAGCCCCAGGACCGAGCGGCACCGTTGTCTGGCGCATTCCGGTCGGCTCGCCGACACCGATCGGCGGCGAGGAGCCTGCGATGACCGGCTCGAAGCCAGCGGCGCCGACGAGGATCGGCGCCGGATGGCCGGCACTTGCATAGGTCAACGAGCCGCTGCTGGGGTCGTGGGTCGCAAGCAGCACCGTCGCGAAGTCCCCGTCGAGCCCGTCACCGATCACACGGCCCGCTACCTCGAGGGCGGTCGACGGCTCGAGGCCAGCCTCGAGATAGGCGCGCAGCGTGTAGCGCATGAAGGCAGTGCGCTCGAGCGCCGCCCGTCCGTGACCGGACACGTCGCCGAGCACGAAGCCGGCGCGCCCACCGGGCAGCGGAAGCGCGTCGTAGAAGTCGCCGCCGGCGCCCGGTCCATCGGCCGGCCGGTAGGCGACCGATGCGGCGAGGCCGCCGAGCTGGTCGGGAATCGTTGGCAGCAGCGCCCGCTGTAGTAGTCCGACGTCGCCGAGTAGCTCGCTGCGCTGGCGGGCGAGCGAGCGGGCGCGCAGGGCACTGAAGGCGTAAGCGCCGGCGAACAGCAGAGCGAGTGCCCCGAGCGCGGCGATCGCGAGCTTGATCCAACCGGGGACCGTCTCGACGATGTCGCGAACCGTGCGCACGATCGGCGAGGGACGCGCATCGGGAGCGCTGTCCTTCCGGACGTCGGCGGGGCGCTCGCGCGGCGCCGTGGTGGCGAGCGGCGTGGCGGCGCCTCCCGCGAGGTTCGATGGTGTTGCCGCCTTCCTCGACGCGGTGCGCCGCTGCTTGGCCGACGGGTCGGGGCGACGGGTTTGCGCTTTCGGCGTCGATGTGGTCTCGACCGGAGGCGTGGGCGCGGCCGGCGGGGCGGTCGTCGAGACGGGAGGCGAGGACTGGGACCGTGTCGCCGGCGCTGGCGCTGGCGGTGTACCCGCCTGCTGGGCCTGCTTCGGGCCGCGATGTTGCTCGGGCTTGGCAGCCTTGACCTTGACGGGCTTTGCCGCCTTCACTGGAGCGATGTCTTTGGGCATCTTGGTCTTCTCGACCGCTACGCCAAGTCCCGGCGCCTCAGTCAGTCCGCGTTTGGCCAGTCCCGGCGGCAGCTTCGCCGTCTCCGGTTTCTCAGCCGGCGCAACTGGGGCCGCGATCAGGCCGACGATGATGGCGACGCCCACGGTGGCACGTAGCGCGTTGCCGCCGGCGCGGACCCTCAGGCGCCGCGCCCGCATGCGCAGCGAAATTTCACGCGAGGGCACCCTTTGGGTGTCGGAGCGCCGCCCATCCGGTGCTTAACCGCGAGCTCGCCGGTCGAACAGACGTCCAGTGCGCCCTCGACCGCGGCGTGAGCCTAGCCCCGCCCGTCCTCGCCGGTGCTGCCCGGCCGCACCAGCTCGTCCGCCAGTCGCTGTGCCTCGGACACCGGGTCGCCGCCGAGGTGGCGTGCCCCGAGGCGCTCGGAGAGGGCGGGGTCTGCGCCGGGGCCGGCCAGGACCAGGCGGGCCTCGCGGGCGAGTTGCTCGAGGTCCGCTGAGCAGGCTTCGAAGCGTTGGGGCACGGCAGCGCTGACGACCAGGACGTCGGGCGACAGTTCGCGGGTGGCGTCGGCGGCGGTGGCGACCGGCGTGTCGGCGCCAAGGTAGGTGATCCGCAGGCCTCGGGCGCGCAGCGCGAGGCCGAAGATCAGAAGCGGCAGGTCGTGCAGCTCGCCCGGCGCGCAGGCGAGGATGGCGCGCGGGCCGGCGCCGCGGTCCCAGCCGCTTGCGAGGGCGAGGAGCCGCCCGCGCAGCACGTTGGAGGCGAAGTGCTCCTGGGCGATCGAGGCTTCTCCGCGCTCCCAGCGCGCCCCGAGCTCGGCGAGGTAGGGGAGGACGAGCTCGTTCAGGACCGCGTCGGTGGTGAGTGTGGTCACCGCCTGGTCGAGGACGGCGTTCGCGGCCGCGTCGTCGAAGCGGTCGAGTGCTGCGCGGAGATCGGCGAGCGCCGCCGGAGCGAGCCGTGCCTCGGCGCCTGAGGGCACCGGCTCTGCGACGGCCAGCGCCGCGGCCTGGCCCGCCGAGAGGCCCGCGGCGAGGTGCGCCTGCATCGCCCGCAGCCGCGCCAGGTCGGCGTCGGAGTAGAGGCGGTAGCCGCCATCGGAGCGCGTCGGCTCGAGCAGCGCGTAGCGGCGCTCCCACGCGCGCAGGAGCTCGGGCGCCACGCCGATCCGGCGGCTCAGCTCGCCGATGCGCATGTAGCCGGTCATGGGCGCAGTCTAGAACCTTGAACAAACACTTGACAACCTGCGCATCGCCCTCTAGCCTGGCGTCAACACTGTACAAACCCTCTACAAGAGGAAGGACCCAGGAGGAACGATCATGCGAAAGATCCTCATCACTCTCACTCTCACCGCGTTCGTCGCAGCAGGCGTGGCGGTCCCCGCAAGCGCGGGCCAAGAGACCAAGAAGGCGAACATCGTCGAGACGGCACAGGGCGCCGGTCAGTTCAAGACGCTCGTCAAGCTCGTCAAGAAGGCCGGCCTGGCGAAGACGCTGTCGGGTCGCGGGCCCTACACGGTGTTCGCTCCGACCGACGCCGCGTTCGCGAAGGTGCCCAAGAGCACCCTCGACGGCCTGATGAACGACCGCGCCGAGCTGCGCTCGGTGCTGCTCTACCACGTGGTGTCCGGCCGGGTCACCGCCCGCAAGGTCACCAAGCTGCGCTCAGCCGAGACGCTCAACGGCGCCCGGGTGCGGATCCGCGTCCGCGACGGCAAGGTGTTCGTCAACAGGGCGAAGGTCGTGACCGCCGACGTCAAGGCGTCCAACGGCGTGATCCACGCCGTCAATCGCGTTCTCATCCCGCCGGCCGACTGACTGTCCCACGGCTGCTCCCAAGCTCCCCGCGGCCCCCACGGCTCCCGCGGCCTCGCGCCGCGGGAGCCGTTTTCAATCCCTAGCTCAGCGTGACGTGCTCGAACTCGACGCGGCCGTGCTCGATCCTCGCGAGGCCCATCGTGTGGGTGGGCGCGCGTCGCCGCTCGGTTGGGCTGCCGGGATTGAAGATCTGGAAGTCCGCGGCCTTCTCGTGCAGCGGGATGTGCGAGTGGCCGAAGACGACGGCGGCCGCCGAGGGGAACCGCTTGCGCATCCGCTCCAACCGGCGATGCGCCCGGCCGGCGTCGTGGATGACCGCGATCTCGACCTCACCGCAGTCGATCGTCGCCGTGGCGGGAAGCTCACGCCGCAACTCGGCGCTGTCGACGTTGCCGTGGACCGCCACCACGGGAGGACCGAGCGATCTCAGCTGGGCTAGTACCGCCGTGGTGTTGATGTCGCCGGCGTGCACGATCAGATCGGCCTTCCCAAGCAGCTCGACGCACCGCTCGGGCAGCTGCCGTGCCCCCTCCGGCATATGGGTGTCGGAGATGATGGCGAGCAGCAGCTTTCGCACTCTCCGGCGACCATGCCCGGAGGTCGCCGGTTCGAATCGACGCCTCTACTGGCACGCCCCGCGGACACTGCAGGCGACAGCTCGGCGCGACCAAGCGTCGCGCCGAGCGTTCGTAGAGCGTGCCGTTACCTGCTGCGGCGCAACAGGGCCCGTCGCAGCGGCGGGCGGCTGTGGTTGGCCTGGGCGAGCATCGCGTTGACGACGACAAGGCCGACGCCTGACGCGATGTTGGCGATGCCGAGCGCCCCGAGCGTCCGCTGGATCCGTGCGGCCGGCTTCGGCGTCTCCTCGGCGGGCACTGTCCCGCGCTCGATCGGAACCGCCCCCTCAGGCTCCGCCTTGGCCAGCTTGGATCCCCCGATGCCGCTCGCCACGCCGGTCAGGAGAGCCGCGACCGTCAGGCCGTCCTTCGCCTTGGCCAGGTCGCGCTCCCTGCTCGAGAGCCGGTCGGGGCGAGTCTCGGTCAGGCGCGACGCGAACCAGCCCGTGGCCACGGCGCCGAGCGAGACCGCGTTGATCATGTTGTAGCCGTTCCAGGCTGCGTTGACGACCTTGCCGCGCTCGCGGTGGTCGCTGATCTGGGCCACGGAGGGGTTGAGGGCGAACTTGCCGAACATGCTCCCTCCGAGCCAGCTGGCCAAGCCCCAGTCGTGGGCAGCACGGGCCGCCTCGGCAACTGTATCGTTGGTCATGGGGACCTCCTCGTTGGTAGGTAGGACGGGGTACCCGTCCCAGTCCCGCCAAACCTTTCTCAGCACGCTGCCGTCAGCGGCGGTAGACGAGATGGGTCACGTGGGGCGTGGCGCGGCTGCTCACCGGCGTCAGCTCCAGTCCCGCGGTGCCCGCGAACAGGCGCTCGCCGCCGCCGGCGACGAACGGGGCGACGTGGAGTCGCAGCTCGTCGACCTGGCCGGCGGCGAGGTACTGGTTGAGGACGCTGGGACCGCCGGCGATCGAGACGTCCTGCTCGCCGGCGGCGTCGCGGGCCCGCTCGAGCGCCGCGTCGATCCCGTCGGTGACGAAGTGGAAGACGGTGCCGCCCTCCATCTCGATGCTGGGGCGCGGGCGGTGGCAGAGGACGAACGTGGGTGCGTGGTAGGGAGGGTCGGCGCCCCACCAGCCCCGCCAGTCGAGATCCCACTCGCCCTCGTCGGACGAGAACATCTTGCGCCCCATGATGTAGGCCCCGGCCTTGGTGATCGCCGCTCGCTCCTCGGCGTTCTCGTCGACGTGGTCGAACATCCACGCGTGTAGGCGCTCCGGATCGATGTCGCCGAACGGCTTCTCCCGGCTCTGGTTCCTGCCGCTTGCGTAGCCGTCGAGGGTGATCGTCATGTCCGCGGTGACCCTGGGCACGTCTCTCCTGTCGTCAAGCGGGTTATGCGCTGGGCAGCAGGGTATCGCTGCCGACCCTATGCTCCGGGGACATGGCGCTTCAGCGGATGGACAACGTCCTCGTCGTCGTCGAGGACCTCGAGGCCGCCAAGGCGTTCTTCGTCGAGCTCGGCATGGAGCTGGAGGGCGAGACGCAGGTCGAGGGGGCCTGGGTGGGCCAGGTCGTAGGGCTCGAAGACGTCCGCGCCGACATCGCCATGCTGCGGACGCCGGACGGCCACAGCCGGGTCGAGCTGTCGAGGTTCCACACACCGCCGGCGGTCAGGGCCGAGCCGGAAGACGCGCCGGCGAACGCGCTGGGCATCCGCCGCATCATGTTCGCGGTCGACGACATCGACGACGTCGTCGCCCGCCTGCGCGGCCACGGTGGCGAGCTCGTCGGCGAGATCGCGCAGTACGAGGACAGCTATCGGCTGTGCTTCCTACGCGGCCCCGAGGGCATCGTCATCGGACTGGCCGAGCAGCTCGGCTGAATCGCGCTCGAGCCGGACGTCGCTGTGACGGGCCCCGACCCGCCGATGAGTTCCGTCGCCGTGGCCGGTCTTCTTCTCTAGAGACTCCGATCACCTCGAAGGAGGCACCGTCAAATGACCTCGAGCAGCAACGCGAAGATCTACCCGCACCTCTGGTACGCCGAGGAGGCGGAGGAGGCGGCGAGGTTCTACGCGTCGGTCTTTCCGGACTCGCGGGTCGACAGCGTGACGCCCCTGTTGAGCGAGTCGCCGAGCGGGCCTCCGGGGTCGGTGAAGGTGGTCGACTTCACGCTCTTCGGCCAGCGGTTCCAGGCGATCACCGCGGGGCCGCATCACGAGTTCAACGACGCGATCTCGCTGGTGGTGGCCTGCGACGACCAGGCGGAGCTTGACCGCTACTGGAACGCGTTGCTCGAGGACGGGGGCGAGCCCCAGGCGTGCGGATGGATCAACGACCGGTTCGGCGTCCGCTGGCAGATCGTTCCCGCGGCGTTGGGCGAGATGATGCGCGACGCCGACCCGGCGCGCTCGAAGCGTGTCTCCGACGCCTTCCTGAAGATGGTCAAGCTCGACATCGCGGCGCTCGAGGACGCATACCGGTCCTGAGTTTTGCCCGGCCGTCGCCGGGGTCAGCATCCTGAATGTTCGGCGCTACTTGCTGCCCAGGCCGTCCACGAGACCGGCCAGACGGGTCAGCGTGTCGCCCTCGTTGCCGTCGCGCGGCACGGTGATCGTGATGGCGCTGTCGGTTATGTCGATCGAGGTGGTGCTCTCGTCCTCGAGGCCCTCGTCCTCCTCCTCCTGTTGCTCGACGTCTTCGGGCTCCTCCTGCTTACGGGCCATGTCGACCTTCCTTCGGGGTAGGGGGAGTGACGCTTTACCCCGTTGGAAGTCCCGGAACCGACTCTCTTTGGCGTTAATTGGAAAGGGGGGTGACGATTGGCGTCGGTTACCTGGAGTTCAACCGGGTACGACCGTGCTGACATCGAGATCGAGGAGGACGGAAATGGCCTCGCCCGTCGACGATTTGACAGACATGGTCGGCTCAACTCTGGGGCGCTTCGCGCGTGAGGCGACTCACGCCGTTTCGCAGAACGGCCGCGGGAGCAGCTTCCCGTTGGGCAAGAAGGACGGCGGCGGCGGCTCCTCGGCCGTTCGCGGCGTCGTCGCGGGAGCCGCGCTGGCGGCTGCCGCGCCACTGGTCGGCAAGGCGGCGAAGGGCGCCGTTCTGAAGCGCGTCGGCGACGTGAAGAGCAACGTGACGGACGCCGTCGGCAAGAAGGTGGACCAGGCGACCGACGTGCCGGAGGTCGCCAAGGAGGCCGGCAAGAAGATGATCCCCGGCGTCGGCGGAGGCGACGGCGGTGGAGGTGGATCGAAGAAGGGGACGCCGGGCGTCGGCAAGGGGCGGCGGATGCCCGTCCAGCAGGCGTTCGACATCGCGGTGCCGCTGGAGGTCGCCTACAACCAGTGGACCCAGTTCGAGGAGTGGTCGCAGTTCATGCACCGCCTCACCCAGATCACGCAGGAGGACGACTGCACCGTGTCGTTCAAGACGAAGGTCTGGGGGATGTCGAAGGAGTTCGTGGCCGAGATCGTCGAGCAGCGCCCCGACGAGCGAATCCAGTGGAACGTCAAGCAGGGCGTGACCCACACGGGCGTCGTGACCTTCCACGAGCTGGCGCCGCGGCTGACCCGCGTGCAGGTGTCGCTCGACGTCGACCCGGGCTCGCTGATCGAGAAGGCGGCGCGCGGGATGCGCCACATCAAGCGGGCCGTGCGCGCTGACATGGCACGTTTCAAGGCGTTCATCGAGATGCAGGAGGTCGAGACGGGTGCGTGGCGCGGGGTCATCCACGACGGCGAGGTCGTCGAGGAGCATCCGAGCGACTACGACAGCGATCGCGAGTACGCGGACGTCGACGACATCCAGGACAGCGAGCACTCCCACGAGCCCAGGGAGGCAGCGGCCTCGGCCGCTCGTCCGACGAGCCGAAGCTCCAGCTCCAGCTCGTCTTCGCGCAAGGGCAGCGGCAACGGCGGGTCGGATCGCCACAACGCCCGATCCCGTTCCGCGCGGCACAACGCCCGCTCGCGTTCGAAGACGCCGGCGAAGGCCGCCGCCGGCCGCAAGCGAAGCGGCTCCAAGTCCAAGTGAGCGAAGGAGCGTAGGTGCGCGGCTTTCTGCAGAAGGTGGCGGCCGACCGGATGACCGGCGAGCGTCCGGCGCCGCCGCGCGCGCTCGCCGCGGCGGTCGTCGCCGGCTCTGCGGTGGCGGCGGTCACCTACCGGCTCCTGCGCCGCGAGCAATCCTAGGAGGATCGCCATGGCGGTCGACATCGAGCGCGTGGTCACGGCGGCGGTCGACTCATTCCTGCAGGACGGGGAGGACGGGGCCCGCCGCGCGGGCCGCGGCCGGGGCGGCCGTGGGCGACTTGGCACGGCGAGTGCCGTCGCGATCGGGGTCGGTCTGGGCCTGGCCGGGCAGGCGGCGTATCGCCGGGTCCGCGCAATCGATCTCGAGAACGCCGCGAGCGCGTTGGAGGATCGACTCAAACGCTGACTGGCCTCACCGATATCGGCGGCGACGTCGCACTCGGGGGTTGTTTTTTAGAGACACGTTTGTCCGCTTTTCGGTTGGGTAGGTGGCGGGTCCGCACACCGGAAATGGAGGCTCGTAATGGCCGAGGCCAACACCGGGGGGCAGCGCAGACAGCGCAAGACGAGTTCGTCGAAGAGCAGCCGCAACGGCAAGCCGTCGTCACGGAGCCGGAATTCGTCACGGAGCAAGGACTCGCGCCCCGACGTCCCCGATTACTCGATCGTCGACCCCGAGAAGATCCCCGAGGGTCCCGACGTCCTGCTCGACATCCCCGTCGTCAAGGTCGACGAGATCGACCTCGAGGTCGATGACCTCCGCGCCCAGGTCGCCGTGCTGGCCGAGGTTCGCGATCTGGTCGAGATCAGCGTCGGCGCTGACGTCGGTCTCGGCAAGGTCGAGCTGAAGATCGAGGGCGTCGAAGCTCAGGTCCTGCTCAAGGCGAGGCTCGACAACGTCAGCCGGATCCTGGGGCGCGTGCTCACCTCGCTCGACCGCAACCCGGAGCTCCTCGAGAGCATCGGGAAGGCCGTGGAGGACGTCGGCCAGGGCGCCGGCGAGCTGGTCGGCCAGACCGGCGAGGCCGTTGGCGAGGTCGGCAAAGGAGCGTCTGGAGCCGTCAAGGACGTCGGCCAGGGCGCCGGCCAGGGGGTGCGGCAGATCGGGCAGGGCGCCCAGCAGGGCGTCGCCAGCGTCGGGCAAGGCGCACAGAAGGGTGTCGCCGGCGTCGGCCAGGGAGCCGGCAAGGGCGTCGCCGAGGTCGGAAAGGGCGCCGGCCAGGGCGTCGCCGGGGTGGGCAAGGGCGCCCGCCAGCTAGCTGGGAAGTCCGGTAAGGGCGGGGGTGGATGATGGCTGCCACGAAGTCGAAGTCGAAGTCGAAGCCGGGCGCCGGGCGCCGGGCGTCCGAGAAGACCGAGAAGTACCGCTTCGCCCAGAACCTCGAGGGACAGGGCACGGCCGCCGAGCGCGAGTACCGCGACTACGCGCTCGAGGACTCCGACTCCCGCGGCGAGCCCGACGTCCTGCTCGACGTCCCGGTCGTCAAGGTCGACTCGATCCACCTCGAGGTCGACGACCTCGACGCGCACGTCGAGCTTCGCGCCAAGGTGCTCGACCTCGTCAAGCTCAACGCGGGCGTCGACGTCCATCTCGGCAAGCTGCGCCTGGACATCAAGGGCGTCGAGGCACAGGCGCTGCTGAAGGTGCGCCTCGACCACGTGGCGGCGATCGTCGACCGCGTCCTCACCACCCTCGATCGCAACCCGGAGCTGGTCAAGAGCCTCGGCCGGACCGTCGAGCAGGTCGGTCAGGGCGCCGGCCACGCGCTCGACGAGACCGGCGGGGCCGTCGAGGAGATCGGCGAGGGCGCCGGGGACGCCGTCCAAGACGTCGGCTCAGGGGCCGGTCAGGCCGTGGGCGACATCGGCGAGGGCGCCGGCCAGGCGGTCGGCGACATTGGCGAGGGCGCCGGCCAGGCGGTCGGCGACGTCGGTCAAGGCGCCGGTCAGGCGGTCGGCGAGGTCGGCGAGGGCGCCGGCCAGGCCGTCGGCGACATCGGCGAGGGCGCGGGGGAGACGCTCGGCGAGCTGGAGCAGGTGGTCAGCGGCACACTCCAGAGCGGCGGCGACGTCGGTGGCAGCACCGGCGACATCGCGAAGCTCGCCACCAAGATCGTCGCCCAGCAGCTGATGGGCGCCGCGGCCGAGGAGGCGCGCGAGCTCGGGCTCGCGGCCACCCGCAAGGCGCTGGAGGTGGGCGAGCGACGCCGGCAGCGCAGGGCCGACGAGCTCAACGCGACCGAGGCGGCGCTGCGCAAGGCGGAGGAGCTCGAGGTGGACATCGAGGGCGTCGAGGGCAGCGGCCCCGAGGGCCGGATCACGATCCGCGACGTCAGAGAGGCGGCGGAGGCCTGATCGAGATGGCTCGCAAGGACCGGCACCCGCCCGAGCGCCCAGACGTCGAGATCGGCGCCAGCGTCAAGGCCGACAGCCTGCGGTTCCGGAAGAAGCCGAAGACCGAGGTCGAGCTTCACGGCGAGGTCGTCGAGCCCGACCGCCGCCACGACGTCGACACGAGCTCCGGCAGCGAGCGCGAGAACCTGCCTGACGAGGTCGAGCCGGGCGTCACCTACCGCGACGTCAGCGTCCGCTGGCACGCCACCGCGCGGATCGAGGACGACGAACGCGAGGACAACCCAGAACGGAGAAAGCGATGAAGAGCAGGGCACGAGACAAGTCCGGCGGCACCTTCGACCGGGCGATGGGAAGGCTTCGCGAGGCCGGCGCATCGCTGCGCGGCAACCCCGAGGGCAAGGTCAAGGGGCAGGGCCGCCAGGCCAAGGGCACCGCGCGCAAGAAGAAGGGCCATTTTCGCGACCTGCTGAAGCGTTGAGGGCGTGACCAACCGAGCACGGAGGGAGTGACGACATGCACACCGCGGCAGTCGACATAAGCGAGAGCCTGCAGCAGGGCATCGACGACCTGATCGCCTTCCTCCCCAAGCTGCTGGGGTTCCTGCTGATCCTGCTGATCGGCTATCTCGTCGCGAAGGCGCTCGAGAAGGTGGTGGCGCTGGCATTGGAGAAGATCGGAACGGACCGCGCCCTCGCATCCGGGCCGACCGGCCCCCACGTGGAGCGGGTGCTTCCCGGGGCCTCTCCGTCACGCGCCGTCGGCAGCGTCGTGTTCTGGTTCGTGCTGCTCGGCGCGCTCTCGATAGCGATCGCGTCGCTCGGCATCGCCGCGCTCAACGACTTCCTCGCCGACGTGTTCGGCTACCTCCCCAACGTCGTCGTCGCGATCCTCATCTTCGTCATCGCCGGCGCGCTGGCGGGATGGCTCGCGCGATCCGCCCCTCGCCTGCTCGGAGACACCCCGACGGCGAGGCTCGCCAGCACGGCGCTGCCGATCCTGGTAATGGCGATCGCCGTCTTCATGATCCTCAACCAGCTCCGCATCGCGACCGAGATCGTCACGATCACCTACGCCGCCCTACTCGGCTCGGCGGCGCTCGGCATGGCGCTCGCCTTCGGCCTGGGAGGCCGCGACGTCGCCCACCGGATGCTCGAGGACGCCTACCGCCGCCGCCAGAGCGAGCCGCCGCCCTCTACCAGTCCGCCGACCGCTCCGAAGCTCTGAGGGCCGGGAGTCGAAGCGCTCCGTCACGGAAGCTCCACGGCCGCGCCTCGCAGGCTCACCCCTCGATGACGAGGTGGGCGACGGGGAGGCCGAAGCGCTCCTTCACCTCGTCGACGACGCCCTCCTCGAGCCAGTTGCGCTCGCCCCGCGGATGGGTGAAGAGGACGATCTCGTCCGCGGCGAAGGTCGTCAGGGCGTCCTGGATCGCCAGCACCGGGTCGGACTCGCCGGTGTCGCCGGCCGCGTCGACGCCCTCCTCGTCCATCCGCTCGACTGTCTCCTCCTGCACCGCCTCGGCGCGCTCGATCGCGGGATCGGGGTCGGACATCCAGAAGCGCAGCTTGCTGTTCAGCGCCGGGGCGACGACCAGCACCTCGGCGTCGTCGGCGCGATCCCCGATCGCCGCCCGCAGGGCGTCGCCGGAGACGGGCTCGGAGACCAGCGCGATGACCTTGCTAGCCACGGTCAGCCCTCACGGCCGGCTCCCTGCTTGACGCCGCCGCGCCGCCGCGCGGTCGCCCGCGCGACCAGGAAGCAGATCGTGCCGATCACCAACGCGGCGAGCAGGATCACGCCGATGATGATCAGGACGCCGCCGACCTCGGACGGGTTGTCGCCGCGACCCGCCCCGTCGCTCTGGGCAAGGGTGAAGGCTGTCGTGTAGATCGTCGCCATCATCGCTTGACACACCGCTACCCCGTTGCGGTGGACGGCAATCGCCTCCGCGCTCGCGCGCTGCCCGTTAGCCTGCGCGCGTGCCCGAGAAGGCCCACCTGGGGCTGCTCGAGCCGCCGCCTACGCGTCCTTGCCGTACTCGTCGTGGAGGCGCCACCACTGGTAGGGCGCGGTCTGCGGGTAGCCCTCCGGCGAGTCCTCCCACTCCGGCGACACGATCGGCGGCAGGTTCATCGCTGCTCCTCCTCAGGCGTTCTCTGCAGCGTAGGCCTCGGGGCCCTTCTCGACCGCGACCGCGTCCATCCACATGACCTCCCAGAGGTGGCCGTCGAGGTCGTGGAAGCTGCGCTGGTACATGAAGCCGTAGTCCTGCGGGTCCTTGCAGGGGGTGGCGCCGGCGGCGAGCGCGTCGTCGGCGAAGGCGTCGACGGCCTCGCGGTCGTCGGCGCTGACCGCGACGGTCAGTGCCGTGGCCTCGGTGGCGTCGGCGACCGGCTTGACGACGAAGTCGGCGAAGCGGTCGCGCTGCAGCAGCATCACGTAGGCCTGGTCGCTGACCACCATGCAGGCCGCCTGGTCGTCGCAGAACCGCCCGTCGAAGTCGAAGCCGAGCCCGCCGAAGAATGTCCGGCTGGCCTGCAGGTCGGCGACGGGGAGGTTGAGGAAGAGCAGGCGGGACATGGGTGGCTCCTTGATCGGTCGTGTTGTGCCTCAAAGACGATCCAGGCGCCCTGAACTAATCGGTAAGGGCGACTACGATCGTCCGATGCCTGTCTCCGCCGCCGGTCCGCCCACCTTCGAGCAAGACTTGGAGCGCCTGCGGCCGGCGCTGACCGGCTACTGCTACCGGATGCTCGGCTCGGGCTTCGAGGCCGAGGACGCGACGCAGGAGGCGATGGTTCGCGCGTGGCGCCGCTCGGACACCCTCGCGGAGCCCGGCGCGTTGAAGTCGTGGCTGTTCCGGATCGCCACCAACGTCTGCCTCGACCAGATCGACAGCCGCAAGCGCCGCGCGCGCCCGGTCGACCTCGCAGACGCGGGGACGGCCGACTCTCCGCTCGGCGCCCCGCTGCCCGAGACCACCTGGATCCTGCCGATCGCCGACGGCCAGGTGATCGACCCCGAAGCCGGTCCGGCGGAGCAGACGGCGGACCGCGAGTCGCTGCGGCTCGCGTTCGTCGCCGCGCTCCAGCACCTGCCGGCGCGCCAGCGCGTCGTGCTGGTGCTGCGCGAGGTGCTGCGCTGGAGCGCGAAGGAGGTCGCCGAGCTGCTGGAGACTTCGGTGGCCTCGGTCAACAGCGCCCTGCAGCGCGCGCGGGCGACGCTCGACGAGCTGGCCTTGGGCGATGCCGACGCGCCCGCCCGTCCGAGCAGCGAGGACGAGCGCCAGCTGCTGGAGCAGTACCTGGAGGCGTTCGCCGAGTACGACATCGACCGGATCGTCGCGCTGCTGCGCTACGACGTCGTCTTCGACATGCCGCCGCTGCCGCTGTGGGTGCGCGGCCCCGAGCA
>Ga0190275_10000322_pt1 | contig 45059 bp, 46 predicted proteins | sample Popmic550T_FD_133745 | JGI IMG/M metagenome (GOLD analysis project Ga0190275, IMG submission 133745) | Populus adjacent soil microbial communities from riparian zone of Yellowstone River, Montana, USA - 550 T | ecosystem: Environmental > Terrestrial > Soil > Riparian zone > Trees stand | place... | reverse complement strand
GATCGTCGACGGCAGCCAGGAGACGGACGGCACCTTCCGCCTGTTCGGCGGCAAGGGGAACGACACGCTCAAGGGCGGCGCCCAGAACGACCTCCTGCTCGGCAACCTCGGCGCCGACCAGCTCACCGGTGGCGGCGGGTCGGATACGTTCCGCTTCGACGGGCCGGGCGATTCCAATAGCGCCAATATGGACCAAATCCTCGACTTCACTCCGGGCACCGACAAGATCGACCTCATCCGCACCGACGCCAACACGCTCGTCGCCGAGAACCAGTTCTTCACCTGGATCGGCTCGAATGCGTTCAGCGGGTCGGCGGGGCAGCTCCGGGTCTATGAGCAAGGCGGCACCTGGTATGTCGAGGGCGACGTCAACGGCGACAGCGTCGCCGACCTCGTCATCGCCCTGACCCTGCAGGGGCCGACCCCGCTCGGGGCAGGGGACTTCCTGCTTTAGCCTACCGGCGGTCCGCTTGCGCCCGGCCGGCGAGCCGGCAGGCCAAGAATGACAAAAAATGCAGGAGACAGATTGAAATCGGCTGTGCAATGAACCGATTCGGATTAATTCCGTGGTAGACCTGCGTTTCGCGAGGGTCAGTCGATTGGGGATCGTCATTTTCGATGGGTTTCGGCGCTAGGCTTGCGGAGGAAAGGAAGCGGCTCGGCCTGAAGCAGGCTGAGTTCGCGTCGCTTGTTGGAACCGACGTTCCCAAGCAGAGCCTTTATGAGAATGACCGGCGGGAGCTGCGCGCCGATTATCTTTCGCGCCTGGCGGCGGCCAAGGTGGACGTGGTCTACGTCCTGACCGCCAAGAGGAGCGAGGGCGCCTGGCTCGGGGAAGAGGCCAGCCAGCTCCTCTCCGCCTTTCTCGCTCTGCCCGAGGATATGCAGGAAGCCGTGCTTCGACTCGTCGGCGATCTCAACCGGCATTTCACCCCGGGCGGGCGCACCCTCCATTCCGACCGGACGGAATATCGGGCGGAGGAGCCGGGCTAGGCGCCGAGCGTTCGCGACGGATGCTCGAAACGGCTATTCGTATCGGCACCGCCGGCTGGACGATCCCCGCCCGGGCCGCCGACGCTTTTCCCAGCGAGGGCAGCAGCCTCGAACGTTATTCGGCGCGCTTCGACTGCGCCGAGATCAATTCCTCCTTCCACCGCTCGCACCGCCCCGACACGTGGCGGCGCTGGGCCTCGTCGGTTCCGGAGGGCTTCCTCTTCTCCGCCAAGCTTTCCAAGGAGATCACCCACAAAAGGCGGCTTGCGGATTGCGCCGGGCCGCTTGCCGCGGCGCTTGCGGAGATGGCAGCGATGGGCGAGCGGCTCGCCGTCCTGCTCGTCCAGCTGCCGCCGAGCCTCGCGTTCGAGCCGAAGGTGGCGGAGGCCTTCTTCACCGCGCTCCGCTCCGGCTGGGACCGCCATATCGCCTTCGAGCCGCGTCACCCGAGCTGGTTCGAGCCGGGGGCCGAGGCGATGCTGGCGGACCGGCGAATCGCGCGGGTCGCGGCCGATCCGGCGAGAGTGCCGGCGGCGGCCGAGCCGGGAGGCTGGCCCGGCCTTCTTTATTACCGGCTGCACGGCTCCCCGCTGACCTACCGGTCGAGCTATGACGACGGCCGCCTCGAGGCTTATGCCGAGCGGCTCGCCGCCGCCACCGTCCCGACCTGGTGCATCTTCGACAATACGGCCTCCTCGGCGGCGACCGGGGATGCCCTCAAGCTGAAGCGGCTGCTCGCCTAGGCGTGCTCGCTCGCGGCCGGGATGACTCCGCGGCGGATCTGGTCGAGCTCGATCGATTCGAACAGGGCCTTGAAATTGCCCTCGCCGAAGCCCTCATTGCCCTTGCGCTGGATGATCTCGAAGAAGATCGGGCCGATCATGTTCTCGGTGAAGATCTGGAGCAAAAGCCCTTCGCCCGTCTCGGGCGAGCCGTCGATCAGGATCCGGCGCTTGCGCATCTCGGCGATCGAATGGCCGTGGCCGGGCACGCGCTTGTCGATCATGTCGTAATAGGTTTCGGGGCTGTCCTGGAAGGTGACGCCGTTGGCGCGCAGCTGGTCGACGGTGGCGAAGATGTCGTCGGTGGCGAGCGCCAGATGCTGGATTCCCTCGCCTTTATATTCCTTCAGGAATTCCTCGATCTGGCTGAATTCGTCCTGGGATTCGTTGAGCGGGATCCGGATCTTGTCGTCGGGCGCGGTCATCGCCCGGGAGAGCAAGGCGGTCTTCTGCCCCTCGATGTCGAAATAGCGGATCTGCCTGAAATTGAAGATCCTTTCGTAAAATTGCGCCCAATGGTCCATCCGCCCGCGGTGGACATTGTGGGTGAGGTGGTCGAGCGTATGAAGCCCCGACTCCGCGGTCGCTCCGGCGCCCTCGACCGGAACGAAATCGCGGTCGTAGATGGTCCGGGCGCCGTAAAGGTCGACCAGATAGAGGTAGGAGCTGCCTATCCCCTCGATCGCCGGAAGGCCGTATTCGCCTTCGACCCGGGTCGCGCCGCGCTCCACGGCGAGCGCCAGCGCCCGCTCGGCGTCGGCGACCCGGAAGGCCATGGCGCTCGCCGACGGCCCGTGGGCGCCGCGAAAATCCTCGGCATGGCCGGAGTCTTCCATGTTCAGCAGGAAGTTGATGTCGCCCTGCGCATAGCGGCGAACCTTCCTGGTCTTGTGGTCGCTGCGATGGGCGAAGCCGAGGCGTTGGAAGAGGTCGCCCAGCGCCTCGGGATCGGGGCTGGTAAACTCGACGAACTCGAAACCGTCGAGGCCGAGCGGATTGTCGTGGGGCATCTTCTACTCTCCTGGCGCTGGCGGCTCTCTATCAAGCCCCCCGCCGGGCGGCAAATGCGGGTTGCGCGGCAAGGGTTCCAGACCCTATCTCGCCTCCATGTCCGCGACCCACTCCACCCGAATGCTCATCCTCGGCTCCGGCCCGGCCGGGCTCTCCGCCGCCATCTACGGCGCCCGCGCCGGCCTGGCGCCGATCGTCGTCCAGGGCATCCAGCCCGGCGGCCAGCTCACCACCACCACCGACGTCGAAAATTATCCCGGCTTCCGCGAGGTCATCCAGGGCCCCTGGCTGATGGACGAGATGCAGGCCCAGGCCGAGCATGTCGGAGCGCAGATGATGTGGGACCATATCGTCGAGGTCGACCTCACCCGCCGGCCCTTCCGGCTCGTCGGCGACGGCGGCACCGTCTATACGGGCGACGTCCTCGTCATCGCCACCGGCGCCCAGGCCAAATGGCTGAACCTGCCCAGCGAGGAGCATCTGAAGGGGAAGGGCGTCTCCGCCTGCGCGACCTGCGACGGCTTCTTCTATCGCGGCCGCAGGGTGGCGGTGATCGGCGGCGGCAATACCGCGGTCGAGGAAGCGCTCTACATGACCAACCACAGCCATGACGTCACCTTGATCCACCGCCGCGATTCGCTTCGCGCCGAGAAGATCCTCCAGGACCGGCTGTTCGCCAATCCGAAGATCAAGATACTCTGGAACAAGGCGGTCGACCGCTTCGTCGCCGGCGGCGAGCCCGAGGGGCTGGTCGGCCTCGACTTGCGGGACACGAAGAGCGGGGAGGTGTCGCATATCGACGTCGAGGGCGGCTTCGTCGCCATCGGCCACTCGCCCGCCACCGAATTGTTCAGAGACAAGCTCACGCTCGACAAGGACGGCTATATCGAGGTCGAGCCCGGAAGCACCCGGACCAGCGTCGAGGGCGTCTTCGCCTGCGGCGACGTCATGGACAAGATCTACCGCCAGGCCGTGACCGCGGCGGGCACGGGCTGCATGGCCGCCCTCGACGCCGAGAAGTTCCTGGCGGAGTCCGAGTTCGAGGCCGCGGCGGCGGCCTGATCGTCACCCCGGCGAAAGCCGGGGCCCCGTGGAGATTGGCTGCGGAGCCTTTTGCGCGCCGAGGTCCCGGCTGTCGCCGGGATGACGTCACAAACGCTCCAGCACCTCCTGCACCGCCCGCAACAGCGCCGCCTCGTCGCCCGGCCTCGAGAAGGTGTGCGAATCGCTGTCGATCCTCATCGGGGCGGGATTGGACTGGCGGAGGCGCTTGAAGGCGGGGGAGGCCCATTCGGCCTGGGCCGCGATCGCGGTCGCGTCGCCGGCCGCGAGGACCAGCTGCGCGGGGACTCGCGCCTTGGTCAGAGCGGCGGAGATCTCGCCGGACAGGCTGGACGGCCCGCTCGAGATGATCCTGCCGAGCCCTTTCAAGACCTTCCGGTAAGATATTGATCCTGAAAGCAGGCGCTTCCAGCCATCGAGGCTCAGCAGCTGATCCTTGTAGCGCGACTTGATCGCCGCCGCGGGGGGCTCGCCGGCTTCCGCCTCGACGAACCAGGGATTGACGAGGATGTAGCCGTCGAGCCCGGCCGCTTCCCCGTGGAGGGCCAAAGTGGAAGCGCCGTCGCACAGGCCGAAGCCGAGCAGGCGCTTCAATTGCGGCTGCTCGCGGCGGAAGGCGGCGGCGGCGGCGGCGAGGTCGGGGCCGCTGTCCCTGAAGTCGGGGTCGTCGCCTTCGCTGTCGCCGACGCCCCGGCGATCGAAGCGCAGGCAGGGCCAGCCCGCTTCGGCCAGCGCGCCCGCCAGCCGCTCGTACATCCGGTGCGATCCGATTCGGGTCTGGGTGCCTCCGGTGACGAGCAGTAGCCCGGTCTCGCCCCCGGTCGAATCGAGGCTGGCCGCGAGCGCGGAGCCCTCGCAATCGAAGCTCAGCAGGCGCCGCATGCGCGCACCCATTGCGAGATATCCGAAGCCATTGCCCCGGCTAATTCATAGGAATTCTGAGGTTCGGCTCGGCGCCAGAGCGGCGGCCCTTCCAGCTTGAGGTCGGCCTCGCCGCGGTCGGTCGAGAGGCGCAGGGTTCGGACCTTGCCGCCGGCCGCCGGCTCAGCTTCCGCAAGCGCGGCGAGCAAGGCCTCGGACGGCGCATAGCCGCCGCCGCCCTCGGTCATCAGCCCGGCCCGCGCCAGGTCGCGCGCCAGGGACGCGCCGGTCGCCGGAGCGAAGCGCCAGCGCAGGGAGGCCGCCTCGTCGAGGAGGCCGCCGCCGCGCAGGCTGATGGCCGCCACCGCTCCGGCCGCTTCGGCCGCGGCCGCGGCGGAGTCGCGCCAGTCCTTCCAGGAGACCTCCTCCAGCGCCCGCTCGCTCTCGCCGGTGCCGGGGAGGTCGGGGAGCCAGCAGCCGAAGCCGTCGGCGGCAAGCGCCCGCATCGTCGCCGCGAGCAGCGCCCTTGTCCGGTTCATCTCCTCGAACAGAGGCGGCAGGAAGAGAAGGGCGGGGCCGCTCCCGATCCGCATCATCCATTCGTCCCGGTCTCCCACCCGGTAGCGGGAATAATGGAGACCCTTGGCCGTCACTGGAGCGTTTTGGAGCGGGCGAAAGTGAGCAGGGAGCCAAAGCTTTCAAGCATGTCGGCGTCGACTTCATGATCCTCGATGAGGATGCCGAGCCGTTCCTCGAGCTCGGTCAACAGCCCTGCGACGGCCATGGAATCGAATTCGGGCAGGGCCCCGAAAAGCGGGCTCGACTCGTCGAACGCGGCGACCTGAGCCTCGGGAAGGCCGAGCACGTCGCGAAGCACCGCCCGAAGGGTGGCATCGACTTCCTGTTCGTCGTTCAAGGCGGCGGTCATGCACGGGCTCCCCTCATGGCGCGCCGCGCCTAACGGCTTCGCGCCCGGCGGACAAGCGCGGATAGCTTGGCCCGCATCGCGCCGAGCAGCCCGAGCGGGGAAAAGGGGTTGAAGGCCTCGAGCCGCCACAAGGTCGCCCGCGCCTCCATCCAGTCGCTTTTGTAGCCATCGTCGCCGGTGCCGTAGTCGATCCGGGCGACCCGGTCCTCATCCAGCGCGGAACGGAACATCGCCATGCTCAGCACCGTCCCGGGGGACAGGGCCTTGGAATCCTCGCGGTAAGCGAGCTTGTGGATCCAGGCGGTGCCGTTCTCAACCGTCCACAATTGCGCGGCGAGCGGCCGCCCGTCCTTGCGGGCAATTCCGAGCCGAAGCCGTCCCGCTTCGCCCTCCTGCCCGGCGAGCGCGCGAAGAAAAGCGGGCGAGCCTTCCTCCGGCTTCCAGCTGGCGGCATAGACCTCCTCATAGGCGGCCCAGGCGCCGGCATCGAAGGCGCGGTGAATCTCGATGTCCAGGCCCGCGGCCTTCGCCTTGCGCTGGGCGGTATTGCGCAGCTTGCCGGGGCGCGCCGCCCAATAAGCCGCGAAATCCTGGCCGGTCGTGTCGATCCGCCACGAGGAGGTGGCGGGACCGGTCGAGACGATCCAGCCGGCGCCGCGGAAAGCGGCGGCAAGCGGCTCGACATTTTCGAGCGGCGCGATCTCCAGTCGGGCGAGGCGCCTGCGCAAGGCTTTTGCGATCGGCTGGGCCGCGGCCCTGTCCCCGATCAGGCCGAAGCGAAGGCTGTACCAGGTGCGATAGGCTTCGGCGCCGCCGCCGCGCTCCGCCAGGAACAGCCAGGCGGCGCGCTCGCCGTCGCGGGCCCGAGCCACCAGCGGCCGGCCGGGCGGCGGGCAATGCGCCTCGACCAGCCGGAACCAGGCGAGCCGCTCGAAGAGCGACGGCGAGCGTTCGAGGACGCTTCCGGCGTCGGCCGCCACCGAGTCGAGGCTATCGAACAGTTCCACCTCGAAGCCCAACGCGCTATCCCCCGGCTCAAAGCCCAGCCGCCCTGCTGTGGCGCACACAGGAGCCACGGTGCAAGCCCCCGATCCGACCCCCCGACCGCTCGACCACCTCGCTTCGATGGGCGATCCCGCCGCGCCGGCCCTCCTCACCCGGGAGGGCCTGCTCGATTATGCGGGGCTGGAGGCCGCCGTCGGCACGCTCGCCGCTTCGCTGAAGGCGCTGGGCTTCGACCCGGGCGAGCGGGTGGCGAGCTGGCTCCCCAAGACCCGGATGACCAGCCTTCTGCCGCTCGCCTGCGCACGGGCCGGGCTCGTCCACGTCCCGGTCAACCCGCTGCTGAAGCGGGCCCAGGTCGGCCACATCCTCGCCGACAGCGGCGCCAGGCTCCTGATCGCCGGCAAGGCCCGGCTGGCGACTCTGGGCGAGGGCGACCTTCCGCCCGGCTGCGCGACCGCCGCGGAGGAGGAAGGCGCCGCCCTGCTCGCCGGCGCCGGGCGGCTGCCGCCGTCCGCCGCCGATCCCGACGATCTCGCCGCCTTGCTCTACACGTCCGGCTCGACCGGCCGGCCCAAGGGCGTGATGCTGAGCCACGCCAATATGTGGCTGGGGGCGGTCAGCGTCGCTCATTATCTCCGCCTGGCGCCGAGCGACCGGGTGCTCGGAGTGCTCCCGCTCAGCTTCGACTACGGCCAGAACCAGCTGCTCTCGACCTGGGCGGCCGGCGCGTGCGTGGTGCCGCTCGAATATCTGACGGCCCGCGACGTCATCCGGGCGGTCGAGGCCCACGGCATCACGACGCTCGCCGGCGTTCCGCCGCTCTGGGTCCAGCTGGTCGAGGCGCAATGGCCGGCCACGGCCGCTTTGGCGCTCCGCCGGCTCACCAACAGCGGCGGCCGGCTTCCGGTGTCGATCGTCCGGCGCCTGCGCGAGCTGTTCCCGGCGGCCGAGCTCTATCTCATGTACGGCCTCACCGAGGCGTTCCGCTCCACCTTCCTGGAGCCGGCCCTGCTCGACGAGCATCCCGATTCGATCGGAAGCGCCATCCCCTTCGCTGAAGTCATGACGTCAAAGCCGGACGGCACGCTCTGCGGCCCGGGCGAGGACGGGGAGCTGGTCCATGCCGGGCCTCTGGTCGCCAAGGGATATTGGAACGACCCGGAGCGAACCGCCGTCCGCTTCAAGCCGGCGCCGCGGGGCTCGCACTACGGCGGCACCGCCGTCTGGTCGGGCGACCGGGTGCGCCAGGATGCGCAGGGCCTTCTCTATTTCGTCGGCCGCGAGGATTCGATGATCAAGACCAGCGGCAACCGGGTCAGCCCGACCGAGGTCGAGGAAGCCGCCGTCGCGAGCGGGGTCGTCACCGAGGCGGTGGCGCTCGGCGTGCCCGACGACCGGCTGGGCGAGGCGATCGCTCTGGTGGTTCGAGGGGAGGGGCCCGACGAGGCCCTGCGCAACTATCTTCGCCGCGAGTTACCGAATTTTATGCAGCCGGCGCATATCCTCTGGCGCGACGAGCTGCCGCGCTCTCCCAACGGCAAGCTCGACCGCGAAGTGATCAAGAGCGAGCTGACCCAATGAGCAAGCCCATGGGGGCAATCCCGAACGGCTTCGAAAGCGAAAGCGGGATGCTGCTGATCGGCGGCCGGCGCGCCGATGCGCTTGTGGCGGAGGCGGGCGACACGCCGTTGTTCGTCTACGATCTTTCGCGAGTAACGGCGCAGGTCCGCCGCTTCCGCTCGGCCTGTCCGGGCGTCAATCTGCACTATGCCATAAAAGCAAATACTTATGCACCAATCCTCAAGCATATCAGCAAGCTGGTCGACGGCCTCGACGTCGCCTCGGCGGGGGAAATGGCGGCGGCGTTGGGGTCGGGCACGGACTCCCGCGAAATCTCGTTCGCCGGCCCCGGCAAGCGCGACGACGAGCTCGCCTCGGCAATCGAGGCCGGGGTCACGCTCAACCTCGAATCCGAAGGCGAGGCCGAGCGGGCGCTGGCGATCGGCCGTGCCCGGGGGCGAACGCCGAGGCTTGCGGTCAGGGTCAATCCCGATTTCGAGATCAAGGGCTCGGGGATGCGGATGGGCGGCGGCGCCAAGCCCTTCGGGGTCGATTCGGCGCGGGTGCCGGCTTTGGTCCGGAGGCTGATCGAAGGCGGCGCCGAATGGCGCGGCTTCCACATCTTCGCCGGGTCGCAGGCGCTCTCGGCCGACGCTTTGATCGAGGCGCAGCGGGCGACGGTCGCTCTGGCCGCTGAGCTGGCGGGGGACATCGGAGCGACTCCGCCCCTGGTCAATCTCGGCGGCGGCTTCGGGATCCCCTATTTCGCGACGGAGGCCCCGCTCGACGTGGAGGCGGTCGGCGCGGCGCTGGCCGGGACGCTCGAGGCGCGGCCGGCGATCCTGGCCGAAAGCGCGTTCGCGATCGAGCTCGGGCGCTGGCTGGTCGGAGAGGCGGGAGTCTATCTGACCCGGATCGTCGACCGCAAGGAAAGCCACGGCAAGACCTTCCTCGTCACCGACGGCGGAATGCACCACCAGCTCGCCGCGTCGGGCAATTTCGGGCAGGTCGTGCGGCGCAATTACCCCGTCGCCATCGCCGGCCGCTTCGGCGCCCCGGCGGAGGAGGAAGCGAGCATCGTCGGCTGCCTGTGCACCCCGCTCGACCGCCTCGCCGACGACGTCATGATCCCCAGAGCCGAGGTCGGCGACCTGGTCGCGATCTTCCTCGCCGGCGCCTACGGCCTCTCCGCCAGCCCCGCGGCCTTCCTGGGCCACCCGCCGGCGCGCGAGATCGCCGTCGGCTAGATTTTCAAAACCAACGAAATCAACACCTTAAAATCCGGTGTCAGACACCGAATCTTTGGAAATTGATGCCAGGCACCAATTGTCCCGCAGGCAGAGATTTCAACGACTTAGTAATTGGTGCCAGGCACCAATTCCAGACGATCTACGAATGGCGCGCTTTCTAATTCAATGGCTCGGCAATTGGTGCTTGGCACAAATTTCGCCGTGTGGATGAGTGGCCAAGGCGGATTAACCCTCCCGTCCGCCCAGTCCCGATCTGGGACGCGCCTCTAAAGGCCATTGTTCCTAACGGTAATTTTACCTCTTCAGACCATAGCGGAGCCAAATCTCGCGTCCTGTGACGTCAGGCATGCGGATCCGCGGCGACCAGAAGAGGATCAGTAAGATGCGTCCAAGCCCCAAGCTCGCTCTCGCCCTCAGCCTCGGCGCCGTCGCCCTCGCGGGCTGCGGGACGGCCGGCGCCAAGTCCGGCAACCGCCTTCCCCCGGCCAGCTTCGTCGGCGCGGACGACACCGCGGCCAGCGAGCGATATGTGATCGGAGCGCTCGATCAGCTCAACGTCTTCGTCTGGCGCAATGCCGATCTCGGCGGCAAGGTCCAGGTCCGCCCCGACGGGATGATCACGACGCCGCTCATCCCCGACCTCCAGGCCGCGGGCAAGACCCCGGCGCAGCTCGCCGACGACATCCGCCTGGCGCTGACCAAATATGTCGACGACCCGCGGGTGACGGTGATGGTCGAGACCTTCCAGGGCAGCTTCAGCCAGCAGATAAGGGTCGTCGGCGCCACCGAGAAGCCGGCCTCCCTGCCCTACCGGGCCAACATGACCCTTCTCGACGCGATGATCGCGGTCGGCGGCCTGTCCGAATATGCCGCCGGCGATCGCGCCCGACTGATCCGCCACGACAAGTCGACCGGCTCGCAGACCGAATATGACCTGAAGATCGCCCGTCTGCTCAAGAAGGGCGACACCAAGGCCAACGTCCGGCTCGAGCCGGGCGACGTCATCATCATCCCGGAGAGCATGTTCTAGGGGCGCCGGCCGCTCCGCTCCGCACCCGCACGCAAGGAACAGCAGGCTCGATGGACGGACTTTACGAACAGATAAGGATCGCCATCCACCAGGTGTGGCGCCGCCGCTGGCTGGCTCTGGCCGTGGCGTGGGGGATTTGTGTGCTCGGCTGGCTCGCCGTCGCCCTCATCCCCAACACCTACGAATCCAAGTCGCGCGTCTTCGTCCAGATGCAGTCGATCCTCCCCAACCAGGTCGGGATCACCGTCCAGGAAAGGGAAGGGGATTTGAACCGGGTCAAGCAGACCCTAACCTCGAGCGACAATCTCGCCAAGGTCGTCCGCCGGACGGACCTCAACACGCTCATCGCCAGCGAGCGCGATCTCGCCGTTCAGGTGGCCGGGCTGCGCACGGCGATCAAGGTCACCGCCCAGCCCGACAACATGTTCGAGATCAGCGCCACCGCCAGCATCTCCGGCTTCTCCAACCGCCAGAACGCCAAGCTCTCGGCGGCGATCGTCCAGGGATTGCTCGACATTTTCGTCGAGCAGAATCTCGCCGGCGACCGCGACGAGGCCAATCAGAGCCTCGCCTTCCTCGATCAGCAGCTGAAGGCCCGCGAGGGGCAATTGCAGGAAGCCGAGCAGCGCCGGGTCGAGTTCGAGCAGCGCTATCTCGGCCTTCTCCCGGGCGAAGGCTCGATCGCCTCGCGCATGGGCGCGGCGAGGACCGAGCTGGCCGGGATCGAGCAGCAGCTGATGCAGGCGCAAAGCTCGCTCTCCGCCTTGCGCGGCCAGCTCGGCGCCACCCCCGCCTCGATGCCCATGATGGGCGGCGAGAGCGGCGGCGGCGGCGCCCGCGGCCAGCTCGCGTCGCTGGAGGCGCAGCTCGCCCAGTCGGCGGCGCAGGGCTGGACCGATTCGCATCCCGACGTCGTCAGGCTTCGCAACCAGATCGCCCGGCTGAGGCCGCTTGCCGCGCGCGAGCCGGCCGGGGCCGGCAGCATGCCTAATCCGTCCTACGTGTCGCTCCGGGCGATGGTGGCCGAGAAGGAAGGGCAGGTGAACGCCGCCGCCACCCGCAAGGCGCAGCTCCAGTCCGATCTCGCCCAGCTCGGCACCCGCCAGGCCTCCGAGCCGGGAGTCGCCGCCGAGCAGGAGCGGCTCAATCGCGATTATGACGCGCTGAAGAAGCAATATGACAAATTGCTCGAGGATCGCGACCAGGTGCGCCTCCGGACCGACGTCCGCAGCCAGACCGACGCGGTCAAGTTCAAGGTCATCGATCCGCCCAGCCAGCCCAGCGTCCCGATGACCCCGAACCGGCCGCTTCTGCTCACCCTGATCCTGTTCGTCGGCCTGGGCGCCGGCGCCGGCGCGGCCTATGTGCTGGGGCAGATCCAGACCACCTTCCCGACCCAGACCCGCCTCGCCGAGGCCACCGGCCTGCCGGTGCTCGGCTCGATCGGCGAGGTCTTCACCGAAGAGAAAAGGACGCGGCACCGGCAGCGCCTGCTGTGGCTCGGCGGCGGGGCGGGGGCGCTGGGAGCGGCCTGGGCTTTGCTGCTCGCGGTCGAATTCTGGCAGCGCAGCACGGTGGCGTGAGGAACAGCGAGATGAACAAGCACAGCCCCCTCAGCCATTCCGGCTCGCTCCTCGAGCGGGCGGCGGAGCTTTACGGTTTCGGCGCGACGACCGGAGTGGGGTCACTTCCGGAGGCCCCCGCCGCGGAGAGGAATGCGGAGCCGGCACCGGAGCCCGCACCGGAGAAAAAGGCGATTCCCCGGAGCTTCCTTCCGGCGGTCACCGAAGCGAAGGCCGAAGTGGACCGCAAATCGCTCGGCGAACGGGGCTTCATCGTCCCGGGCAGCCCGGCGGGCCCGCTCGCCGAGGAATTCCGGATCGTCAAGCGCCAGCTCCTGCTCGGAATGGGCGCCGGAAGCCCGGTCGCCGCCGACAAGCGCCGGACCCTGCTGGTCTGCTCGGCCCAGCCCGACGAGGGCAAGACCTTCTGCGCGGTAAACCTGGCGCTGTCGCTGGCCGGTGAGCGCGACATGGAAGTGCTTCTCGTCGACGCCGATTTCCCAAAGCCGGAAGTGCTCTCGATCCTCGGTCTCGAGGCGCAGGGCGCGGGCTTCGTCGACGCCCTGGCCGATCCGTCGCTCGATCCCGAGCGGCTCGTCATCCGGACCGACATAGGCGGCCTCTCGGTCATGCCGGCCGGCCGCTACGAGAATGACGTCCCCGAATTGCTCGGCTCCGACCGAACCGCGAAGGTGCTCGCGCGCCTGGCCGAAGGCCGGCCCCGGCGGATCGTGATCTTCGATTCCCCGCCGGCCCTGATGGCGTCCGCGGCCGCCGCGCTCGCCGCCCATGTCGGCCAGCTGCTTCTGGTCGTCCGGGCCGACCAGACCAACGAAGCGGACCTGAAGGAGGCCGCGGGCCTGCTCTCGGGCTGCCCCCAGATCAGCCTGTTGCTCAACGGCACGGGCTTCGCCGCCACCGGTCGCCGGTTCGGCTCCTATTATGGATATGGCCAATGAAACAGGCTTTTTTCCAAAGGCTTGCAGGGCGTAGCTGGCTCAGCATCGCAGCAATTGCGGGGGTCAGCCTGCTCGCCGGTGCGGCCTCCGTCCAGGGCGAGCCGCGCACCAGCGTCCACCCCTATCTCCAGGTCGAGCAGGTCGCGACCATGGACTTCGACCGGGGCGAGGTGCTGACCTACACGGGGGTCGGCGGGGGCATCAACGCCGCCGTCGCGACCCGCCGTGTCCAGGCGACGATCAGCGTCGACTATCAGCACCGGGTCGGCTGGAACGACCGCCTCAACGACCATGACGTGGTCAGTGGTCTCGCCGCCGTCCATGTCGACGCCGTTCCGGGGATCCTCGCGCTCGACGCCGGCGCCATGGCGGCGCGCTCCCATGCCGACATCAGGCTGCCGGTGCCCGCCGCGCGCACCATCGACAGCGCCAATGTCGCCGAAATCTACAGCGCCTATGCCGGCCCGACGCTCACCACCCATGCCGGGCCGGTCGCCGTCGGCGCCAGCTATCGCCTGGGCTATGTCAAGGTCGACGACCACAGCCTCGCCGGTACCGGGCTGCCGCCGGGCGCGCCGCGGGTCGACCGCTATTCGAGCAGCACCGTCCACAATGCGACAGTCAGCTTCGGAATGGAGCCGGGCCGGCTGCCCTTCGGCTGGACGGTCGGCGCCGGCTACGTCCGCGAGGACATGGACCGGCTCGATTCCAACTTCGAGGCCAAATATGTGCGCGGCGACGTCGTCGTGCCGGTCTCGCCGACCCTCGCCGTCACCGGCGGGGTGGGCTACGAGACGATGCAAGGCTCGCAGCAGGATTTCCTTCGCGGCCCCGGCGGCCTCCCGGTCCTCACGCCCGGCGGCAACCTCATCCCGGATCCCTCCCGGCCTCGCCTTAAGACCGTCGACCAGGACGGCACGATGTGGGACGTGGGAGTCATCTGGCGCCCGACCCGCCGGACCGAGCTTCAGGCCCGGGGCGGGTGGCGCTACGGCGGCGAGAGCTTCACCGCCTCGCTCGCCCACAAGATCAACAGCCGCTCGTCGCTAAACGCTTCAGTCTATGATGGCGTAAGCAGCTTTGGACGGCTTTTGATAGCCGATCTCAATGGCTTGCCGACGAAGTTTAAGGCTCCGTCCGATGGCAGCCTGACCGGCGCCGGATGCGTTTTCGGAAACGATCCCGGCACCGGCCGCTGCTTCGGCGATGCCTTCCAGTCGATCAGCAATTTCAACTTCCGCAACCGCGGCGCCAGCGTGCAATATTCGGCGGCGCGCGGGCCGTGGACGATGGGGCTGGGCGCCGGCTACGCCAATCGCAAATATCTCGCGCCCGACAGCAGCCTCTTCGCCCTGAACGGGGTCACCGACCAGAGCTTCTCCCTTCAGGGCAATCTCGGCCGGCGGCTGACCCGGAGCTCCGGCTACGATCTCAACGCCTATGCCGCCTGGTTCGACAGCGGCCTCGCCGATTCCGACGCCAGCTTCGGCGCCGGGCTGACCGGCCGCTATTATCGCAACATCTTCCGCGATCGGCTCCAGGCCCAGGTCTCGGCGGGCCTCTACACCACCCAGGCCGGGGAGTTCGACGCCAGCTACGGCTCGGTCCTCTTCGGCCTGCGCTACACTTTCTGAGGGACGGATAATGTATACCGACCATTACGGCCTCGCCGAGCGCCCCTTCCAGCTGACTCCGGACGCGCGCTACTGGTTCGAGAGCCGCACCCACAAGAAGGCGATGGCCTATCTCGGCTACGGCCTCGCCCAGGGCGAAGGCTTCATCGTCATCACCGGCGAGATCGGCGCCGGCAAGTCGACCCTCGTCGCCCATCTGATGGCGACCATCGACCGCGAGCGGCTGAACGCGATCAGCCTCGTCTCGACCCAGGTCGAAGGCGACGACATGCTCCGCCTCGCCGCCCAGGGGCTGGGTCTCGAGACTGGCGGGGTGGCGAAGGCGCAATTGCTCGACCGGATCGAGCAGAGGCTGCGCGAGGAAGCGGGGCGAGGCAAGCGCACCCTGCTGGTCGTCGACGAGGCTCAGAACCTCCCGGTCTCGGCCCTGGAAGAGCTTCGGATGCTTTCGAACTTCACCAGCCAAGGCCGTGCGCTCATTCAGATTTTCCTGCTCGGCCAGCCCGAGTTCCGGGACCGGGTCGCCGCCGAGGACAGCCTCGAGCAGCTTCGCCAGCGGGTCATCGCCAGCCATCATCTGGAAGCGATGGAGGCCAATGAGATCGAGCTTTATGTCGTCCACCGCCTTGCCGTCGCCGGCTGGCAGGGGCGGCCGTCTTTCGAGCCCGACGTCTTCGCCGCGCTCTACCGCCATACCGGCGGCGTTCCGCGCAAGCTCAACCAGCTCGCCAACCGACTCCTCCTCTATGCCGGAGTCGAGCGGCTCGAGACGATCGGCGGCCAGGACGTCGAAGCGGTGGCGGCGGACATGGCGGCCGATCGGCCGGCCAGCGCGTCGACGCGGGTCCTGCCCCTGCGCCGGCCCGCGGCCGAGGCGGCGAGCGACGCCTCGCTCGAGCGCCGGATCGCGGCGATCGAGGCGCGCCTCGACGAGCAGGAAGCGGCGGTTCGCCGGGTCTTGACCGTGCTCCTCGACTGGGTCGAGAACGAAAGCCGGCCGCGCCGAAGCAATGCCGCTTGAGAAACCTAATTCCTCCCCTGCCTTTGCAGGGGAGGGGGACCATGCGAAGCATGGTGGAGGGGCCTTTCTCATTCCGAAGAACCCCTCCACCGTCCTTCGGACGGTCCCCCTCCCCCGGAAATCCGGGGGAGGATTTGAGGAAGTCACATGCTGAACGCCCTTTCCGTGGACGTCGAGGACTGGTTCCAGGTCGGAGCGTTCGAGCGTGTCATCCCTCGCGACCAGTGGGATGGGCTCGAGCAGCGAATCGAGCGCAACGGCGAGGCGGTGCTCGACCTGTTCGCCGAGGCCGGGGTCAAGGCCACCTTCTTCACCCTGGGCTGGGTCGCCGAGCGCCATCCGGCCCTGATCCGCCGGGCTGCCGCGGAGGGGCATGAGATTGCCAGCCACGGCTGGGACCATCGGCGGGTCTTCAACCTGGGCGAGGAGGGCTTCCGAGCCGACCTGCGCCGCGCCCATGACGCCATCGCGGACGCCGCCGGAGTGGAGCCGAAAGGCTATCGGGCTCCGAGCTTCTCGATCGATGCGCGCACCCCCTGGGCGCACCGCATCCTCGCCGAGCAAGGCTATGCTTATTCCTCGAGCGTCGCGCCGGTCGCGCACGACCATTATGGCTGGCGCGAGGCGCCTCGCTTCGCCCACCGGCCGTTGCCGGACTCCGATCTGATCGAGCTTCCGGTGACCACCGTCGAGCTCGCCGGACGGCGCATGGCGGCGGGGGGCGGGGGCTTCTTCCGGCTTCTCCCCTATCGATTCTCGAGCTGGGCGATCGACCGGGTGAACAAAGAGGACCGGCGCCCCGCGGTCTTCTATTTCCACCCTTGGGAGATCGATCCGGGCCAGCCCCGGGTCGCCGGAGCGCCGCTCAAATCGCGGCTTCGCCATTACAGCCGGCTTTCGGTAATGCGCCCCAAGCTACTGAAATTGTTCAATGCCCATTCCTGGGGTCGCACCGACACGGTGGTCGATCGCGAGCGGGAGAGGCTGTCGTGACCCTGCACGCACCGATCACGGCGGTCGCGGTTCGGGCCGCCGACCTGTCCGACCCCGGCGAATGCGCCCGGATCGATTCCTATGTCGGCGAGCATCCCGAGTCCGTATTCTTCCATCGCCCGCAATGGAGCCTCGCGGTCGAGCGGGGCTGCGGCCAGCGCGGCCATTATCTCGTCGCGGAGCGCCCCGGCGGAGGCCTGGCCGGCTGCCTTCCGCTCACCGACGTCCGCTCGGTTTTGTTCGGCCGGGCCCTGGTCTCGACCGGCTTCGGCACGGGCGGCGGGGTCATCGCCGACGATGGCGCGGCCGCGGCCGCGCTCCTGGCCGCCGCCGCCGAGCTTTCGGACCGGCTCGGCTGCGCCACGCTGGAGCTGCGCGGCGGAGAGTTTCCTGGCGACTATGCCGTCCGCGACGACGTCTATGTCGGTTTCGCCATGGATCTGCCGAAGGGCGAGGAGGCGATCTTCCGGTCGATCAAGCGCCGTCACCGGGGCGTCAGGCGGGCCCGGGAGCGCGCCCTTGGAGTGCGGGTCGGCGCCGCTGCCGAGGACCGGGCCGATTTCTTCCGGGTCTATGGCGAATCGATGCGCAACCTCGGCTCGCCGGTCTTCCCGCCCCGTCTGTTCGAAGCGATGCTCGACCTTTTCGGCGAGGATTGCGACATCCTCACCATCTTCGACGGGGCGAGCCCGGTCGCAAGCGTCCTCAATTTCTACTTCAAGGGCATCGTCCATCCTTATTGGGGGGGCGGGACGACGGCGGCCCGAGCCTGCTTCGCCAGCGAGCTCCTCTATTTCGAGGTGATGAGCCATGCCTCGAGGCGCGGCTGCACCCGCTTCGATTTCGGCCGCTCCAAGGTCGGAAGCGGCAATCACAGCTTCAAGATGAACTGGGGCATGGAGCCGGAGCCCCTGCGTTACGGGATCCGGACCGCGCCCGGCGCCGCCCCCCGGGACATCAATCCGCTGAGCCCCAGGAATCGGCTCAAGGTCGAGGCCTGGAAGAAGCTTCCGCTCTGGGTCACGAACCGCCTCGGCCCGGTCCTGGCCAGGGGCCTGGGCTGATGGCGGATATCCTGTTTCTCGCCCACCGGATCCCGTTCCCGCCCGACCGCGGCGACAAGATCCGAACCTTCCACGAGCTCAGGCATCTCGCGGGCCTCGGCCGGGTGCATCTCGCCTGCCTGGCCGACGACGAGGCGGACGCCGCCAATCTCGACGGCCTGCGCGAGGCGATCGGACCCGCTCTCGGCGAGGTGCATGTCGAGGTCCGCCGGATCTCGCGGGCGGCGGCCGGCATTCGGGCGCTCGCCCAGGGCAGGCCGGTGTCGCTCACCCTGTTCGACAGCGGCGCTCTGCGCGGCTTCGTCGAGCGGCTGCTGGCGAGCGGCCGGATCGGCACCCTCTTCGCTTTCTCAGGGCAGATGGGGCAGTTCGTTCCCGAGAATCCCGGAGCCCGCTTCGTGATGGATTTCGGAGACGTCGATTCCGCCAAGTTCGAAGCTTATGGGGCCGAAGGCGGAGCGATGGCGCCGATCCACCGCCGCGAGGGCCGGAAGCTGGCCGCCTTCGAGCGCTCGGTCGCGGCGCGGGCCGACGTCAGCCTGTTCGTCAGCGACGCCGAGGCGGATCTGTTCAGGCGGCGGAGCGGGCTGGAAGACGCCGATATCCGGGCGCTTCAGAACGGGGTCGATCTCGATTATTACGATCCGGAGGCGGATTTCGTCCCCCTCTCCCGTCCCGCGAAAGCGGGAGAGGGAGAGGGGAATTCCCCCCTCATCGTCTTCACCGGGCAGATGGACTACGCCCCCAATGTCGACGCGGTGCGCTGGTTCGCGGACGCGGTGATGCCGATGCTTCCCAAGGCGCGCTTCGCGATCGTGGGCCGGAAGCCGCCGGATGCGGTCAAGCGCCTCGCCGGGCCTCGGACCATCGTCACCGGGGCGGTGCCGGACGTGCGTTCCTGGCTGGCCGCGGCCGACGTCGTCGCGGCGCCGCTCAGGATCGCGCGCGGAATCCAGAACAAGGTGCTCGAGGCGATGGCCATGGCCCGGCCGGTGGTCGCCTCGCCCGCCGCCTTCGAGGGCATCGAGGCCGAGCCCGGCCGCCATCTCCTCGTCGCCGCCGGGGCCGAGGCCCAGGCCGAGGCGATCGCCGGCCTCCTCGACGACAAGCGGCGGGCCGAAGCGATGGGGCAGGCCGCGCGCCGCCGGATGGAGCGGGTCTATCGCTGGGAGGCCCGGTTGGCGCCGCTCGGCGAAATAATCGGCATCGCGCCGCGTCAGGCGGCGGCATGACGGCGGTCCTCCCGATCGTCCGGGCCGATCCGCTGGCCCGGGCGTGGCGACTCCACCTCGCCGCGCTCGCCGCCGCGGCGGCGGCGATCCTGCTGCTGTTCGCGCGCGACGTCCTCGACATGACGACGCTCTGGTGGACCAGCACCACCTTCAACCACTGCGTGCTGGTCGTTCCGATCATCGCCTGGCTCGTCTGGCAGCGCCTGCCCGATCTGAAGGCGCTGGCGCCGCGGGCCTGGGCCCCGGGGCTGGTGCTTGCGGCGGCGGGCGCGGCGGCCTGGCTGCTCGGCGACGCGGGCAATGTCGCCCTGCTTCGCCATTTCGGCCTCGTCCTCATGCTTCAGGGGACGGCGATCGCCTGTCTCGGCAAAGCGGTGGCCCGGGGAATCGCTTTCCCCATCTTCTATGCTCTCTTCCTGGTGCCGTTCGGCGAGGAGCTGGTCTCGCCGCTCCAGACCCTGACCGCGAAGATGAGCATGGCGCTGCTCGCCTTGACCGGAGTGCCCGCGCATATCGAGGGGATCTTCATCTCGACTCCGAGCGGCCTGTTCCGGGTCGCCGAGGCCTGTTCGGGGGTGAGGTTCCTGGTGGCGATGGCGGCTCTGAGCGCGCTCGCCGCCAATCTCTGCTTCCGCTCATGGTCGCGCCGACTCCTGTTCGTCGCCTTCGCTTTGGCCGTTTCGGTGCTCGCCAACGGGGTGAGGGCGTTCGGGACCATCTACATCGCCTGGCGGACCGACAACGAGGTTGCGGTCGGAATCGACCATCTCGTTTACGGCTGGGTCTTCTTCGCCATCGTCATCGCCCTGATCGTGGCGGCGGCCTGGCGCTTCTTCGACCGGGCGCCGAACGCGCGCTGGTTCGATCCCGCCGATCTCCAGGCCCCCGGCGCCGCGCCGGGGCCCGCCGCGCGAGTCGCCCAGGTGGCGGCGATCGCCGTCGCGCTCGCGGCCGTCGCGCCTTTGTGGTCGGGCGCCGTCGCCGCGGCCGGGACTCGCGCCGTGCCCGATTCGCCGCTTCCCGACGTGGCCGGCTGGACGAGGCTTCCGGCGGCAAGCGACTGGCAGCCGCATTTCGTCGGCGCCGATCGGGTGAGGCAGGCGCGCTACCGCAATTCCGCCGGACAGCAGGTCGACCTCGCCATCATCGTCTTCGCCCGGCAGAGCGATGGGCGGGAGCTGGTCGGCTACGGCCAGGGCGCTTCGGACGAGGACGGCGCCTGGTCGTGGACCGGCGAGGCGCCGGCGCCGGCCGACGGCAAGGCGGAGCGGATCGGCTCGCACGGCAAGGTGCGCGAGGTGGCGAGCTTCTACCGGGTCGGCGAAATCGTCACCGGAAGCTCGACGAGGGTCAAGCTCGAGACGATCAGGGTTCGGCTGCTCGGCGGTCCGCAGCGGGCGGTGGCGGTCCTGGTCGCGGCCGAGGCGCCGGCCGACGGCCTGAGCCCGAGACCGGCGATCGACGCCTTCCTGTCCGATCTCGGGCCCATCGCCCCCCTTGCCGACCGGGCCGCCGGGCTGGCAGGGGATTGAGCGATGTGCGGCATCGCCGGCCTCTTCTATGTGAGCAACCCCAAGCCCGTGGACCCGAAAAGGGTTCGGGCGATGACCGACACGCTCGCCCATCGCGGGCCGGACGGAAGCGGGGTCTGGACCGCTCCGGGGGTGGGGCTCGGCCATCGGCGGCTCTCGATCATCGACCTCGCCACCGGCGACCAGCCGATGCGCTCCGCCGACGGCCGGCTGACGCTCAGCTACAATGGCGAAATCTATAATTTCCGCGAGGTGAGGGGAGAGCTCGAGGCGTTCGGCCACCGGTTCCGGACGACAAGCGATACCGAGGTGATCCTGGCGGCGTGGCGGCAATGGGGGCCCGATTGCCTCTCCCGGTTCAACGGCATGTTCGCCTTCGCCCTCTACGACGAGGATCAGGACTGCCTTTTCCTCGCCCGCGACCGGCTCGGGGTGAAGCCGCTCTACTGGACGACCCTTTCCGACGACGCTCTGGTCTTCGCCTCGGAATTGAAGGGCCTGCTCGCCCACCCCCTGCTCCGCCGGGAGCCCAGCCACCGGGCGATCGACGATTATCTCGCCTTGGGCTACGTCCCCGACGACAGCTGCATGGTCGCCGGGGTGAGGAAGCTCGCCGCCGGCCATTACCTGCTGGTCCGCCGGGGGCGGGTCGTGCCGAAGCCGGTCCGCTGGTGGGACGTGGACTTCTCCAATCCCTCCCGGGCTTCCGCCAAGGCGCTGGAGGAGGAGCTGGTCGAGCGCCTGCAGTCGGCGGTGCGCTCGCGGATGGTCGCCGACGTTCCGCTCGGCGCCTTCCTCTCGGGCGGGGTCGACAGCTCGGCGGTGGTCGCCCTGATGGCGGAGGCAAGCCGTTCGGCGGTCGAGACCTGCTCGATCGGCTTCGCCGAGGCCGGCCATGACGAGAGCGAATGGGCCGCCCTGGTCGCCAGGCGCTTCGCCACCAACCATCGCAGCCGGATCGTCGAGGCCGGCGATTTCGGGCTGATCGACACGCTCGCCGACGCGTTCGACGAGCCCTTCGCCGACGCCTCCGCCCTCGCCACCTACCGGGTCTCGGAGCTGGCGCGCGAGAGGGTCAAGGTCGCCCTGTCCGGCGACGGCGCCGACGAGGCCTTTGCCGGCTATCGCCGCTACCGGATGTTCGCCGCCGAGGAGCGGGTGAGGGGGCTGTTGCCGGGTCCCGCCCGAAACATGCTCGGGGCGGTCGGAAACCTCTATCCCAAGCTCGACTGGGCGCCTCGCTTCCTGCGCGCCAAGACGACCCTTCAGGCGATCGGCCAGGACGGCGGTCATGCCTATGCCGCCGCGGTAGGCGTGACGCCTTGGCCAACGAGATCAAATATCTATACCGCGATCTTCAAGCGTTTCCTCGACGGTCACCGCGCCGAGACCCGCTACGTAAGGGCGATGGCGAACGCCCCGGCCGGGGACTCGTTGTCGCGGGCCCAATATGCCGATCTCAAGATCTGGCTGCCCGGCGACATCCTCACCAAGGTCGACCGGACCAGCATGGCGGTCAGCCTCGAGGCGCGCGAGCCCCTGCTCGACCACCGCCTGGTCGAGTTCGCCGCGCAGGTCCCGGCCGGGATGCGGCTTCGCGGCGGCTCGGGCAAATGGCTGATGAAAAAGGCGCTCGGCCGCTATCTTCCCGACGAGGTGCTTCACCGGACCAAGATGGGCTTCGTTACGCCGGTCAGCGCCTGGTTCCGCGGTCCCCTAGCGGGCGAGGCGGCAGCGATCGCCGACAGCCCGGCCCTCGCCGAGCTCGGCTGGTTCAGGCCGGACGCCATCGCCCGACTCGCCGCGGCCCACCGCTCCGGCCGGGAGGAGCATGGCCGCCTGCTCTGGCAGCTCCTCATGCTCGACAAGTCGCTCCAGCGCCTGTTCGGCTTCGGCGCCGGAGTGAGGAAAGCGGGCTAAGCTCCTTAATTCCTCCCCGAGATTTCTCGGGGAGGGGGACCACCCGAAGGGTGGTGGAGGGGCCTCACGGAGTCCGAAGAACCCCTCCACCGCGCTTCGCGCGGTCCCCCTCCCCAGGAGATCCTGGGGAGGAATTGAAAGGGTCGTCGCCCTTACGTCGGATACACCGCTTCCACGAAATACAGCCCCTGCGGCGGGGCGTTCAGCCCCAGCGCGGCGCGGTCCCGCGCCTTAAGCGCCTCCTTCAGATCCGCGGCGCTCCATTTGCCGCGCCCGACCAGCTGAAGGCATCCCACCATGGATCGCACCTGATGGTGGAGGAAGGACCGCGCGGCCGCCTCGATCAGGATGATTTCGCCCTCGCGCCGGACCGCCAGCCGATCGAGAGTCTTGACCGGGCTATCGGACTGGCAATGGGCCGATCGGAAGGTGGTGAAATCGTGATGGCCGACGAGGCCCTGCGCCGCCTCGTCCATCGCCGCGGAGTCGAGCGGGACTCCGACCTGCCAGGCGCGACCCGCCTCGAGCGCCAGCGGCGCCCGCCGGTTGACGATCCGGTAGAGATAGCGTCGCCCGATGCAGCTGAAGCGGGCGTGCCAGTCGTCCGCCGCCTTCTGCGCCGCGAGGATGGCCACCGGCAGCGGGCGAAGCCGGGCGTTCAGCCCTTCCGACAGCCGGAACGGCGCGATCGGCCGCTCGATGTCGACATGGGCGACCATGGCGAGGGCATGGACTCCGGCGTCGGTCCGGCCGGCGGCGTGGAGAGTCGCCGGCTCGCCGGTGATCGCCTCGACCGCTTCCTCGATCGACTGCTGGACCGACGGCCCGTGCGCCTGGCGCTGCCAGCCCATGAATGGGCCGCCGTCATATTCGACGGTGAGCCGGAACCGGGTCACCCGAGCTTCGTGCCCGGCGGGACGGCGAAGCCGCGGAGCAAATCGGCGCCGCTCATCGGCGCCCGGCCCGGGCGCTGGACCAGGGTCGGAACGAGCCCGCCGACTCCGCAGGCAATGGTCAGCCACTCGTCCAGCACCGTCCCGGGCGCCCCTTCGACCTCGACGGCGTCGGCGGCGAGCAGCTTCAGCCGCTCCCCGGCAAGCTCGAACCAAGCGCCGGGGGCCGGATTGAACGCCCTGATCTGGCGTTCGAGCTCGAGGGCGTGCCGGGCGAAATCGAGGCGCGCTTCATCCTTCCTGATCTTGGGAGCGTAGGTCGCCCCGTTCTCGGGTTGCGGGCGGGGCCCGATCCGGTGGAGCTGGCCGAGAACCTCGACCATCCACTCGGCGCCGAGCCGGGCAAGCTCTTCGGTCAGCTCGCCCGCCGTCTTGCGGTCGACCTTCGTTCCCATCGCCGCCAGCATCGGCCCGGTATCGAGGCCCTCCTCCATCTGCATGATGGTGACCCCGGTCATCCGGTCGCCGGCGAGGATGGCGCGCTGGATCGGCGCGGCGCCGCGCCAGCGCGGAAGAAGCGAGGCGTGGACGTTGAGGCAGCCTCGCCGAGGCGCCTCGAGGATCGGCCGGGGCAGGATCAGCCCGTAGGCGGCGACGACCGCGACATCGAGCTTCAGGGCGGCGAAGTCGGCCTGGGCCTGCGGCTCCTTCAGCGAGAGCGGAGTCCGGACCTCGATCCCCAGTGCTTCTGCCCGCTGCTGGACGGCGGAGGGGCGAAGCGCCTTGCCCCGCCCGGCTCGCCGCGGCGGCTGCGAGTAGACCGAAGCGATCTCGTGGCCGGCCTCGACCAGCGCGTCGAGCGTCGGCACGGCGAATTCGGGCGTTCCCATGAAAGCGATGCGCATCGGGGCTGCTTATCCTCCCGGTCGCGAGATGGGGAGGGGGACGATGCGAAGCTGGTCGAAGGGGCGACGCTGGTCGAAGAGCCCGGCGCCTGCCGAAATCGTCATCCCGGACTTGATCCGGGATCCATGAGCACCGCCGGTTTCCAAAACTGCCCGATCCGCGTTCATGGATCCCGGCTTTCGCCGAGATGACGTGAATGACGGATTTGAATCGTCTCCGCGCTCCCCCTACCTACTCCCCATGGCTTCTCCCGAGATCGACGCCTTGACCCAGGCGCTGGCGCGCCTCCCCGGGCTCGGACCGCGTTCGGCGCGCCGGGCCGTGCTTCACCTGATGAAGAAGCGCGAAACCGCCCTGACCCCGCTCCTGAGGGCGCTCGAGCGGGTGAACGACAATCTCTCGATCTGCTCGGCCTGCTTCAACGTCGACACGGTCGATCCCTGCAGCGTCTGCACCGATTCCCGCCGCGACGACCGACTGCTCTGCGTGGTGGAGGAAGTGTCCGACCTCTGGGCGCTGGACCGCTCGCGCCTTTTCCCCGGCCGCTTCCACGTCCTCGGCGGCCGCCTCTCCGCGCTGGAAGGGGTGCGGCCCGAGGATCTCAATATCGACTCCCTGCTCGGCCGGGTCGCGAAAGGGGGAATCGACGAGGTCGTGCTGGCGATGAACGCGACTCTCGAAGGCCAGACCACCGCCCATTATCTCGCCGAGCGGCTCGAGGGCTTCCCAATCCGACTCACCCAGCTCGCCCACGGCCTGCCCGTCGGCGGCGAGCTCGACTATCTCGACGAGGGCACCCTGGCCCAGGCGCTTCGGGCCCGGCGGCCGGTCTCCTGAACCGTCCCGCGCGGACAGGTCTTCCGGGTAATATATAGAGAACAAACGACTTTTTAATTTCCTGGACGGCAACCAAACATAGATCAAAGTCGTTTAGCCTGTTCGTCGGGTTGTTCACGGTCCCGCCGCCGCCGAGTTCGAACAAGAGTTTACGATGCGCGCTCTGATCATCGAGCCACAGATATTCACGTCCTTCATGATCGAGGACGCCTTGAGGGATGCCGGCTTCACGTCGATCGCGACGGCGACGACGGAGGAGGAAGCCGTGGCCTCGGCCGAAGCCGATCCGCCGGACCTCGTCACCGCCGCCGTCGAGCTCGACCGCGGCAGCGGCATCCTGGCCGTCGAGCGGATCCGCTCGAAGCTCAAGGTGCCCGTCCTTTTCATCACCCAGCATATCAGGCAGGTGAGGGCCGGCGATCCGCAGGCGTCGGTCGTCAAGAAGCCCTTCGCCGCCGCCCACCTCCCCCCCGCCATCGCCGCGGCGAGAGCGGGCGGCTGAAGGAGAAGCGCCGCCGTCGAATCGGGCGCGTTCCTTCGGCCGGCAGGCCTATGATTTTCGAGAGAAGGCACGAAGGTACAAGAAGAGGTGAGGGTTGCGGCCCGGGCGAACCTCTATCTTGTACCTTCGTGCCTTCTCTTCAAAAACGGCGCCAAGGCGCCCGTGGCAGGCGCCGGCGTTCGACCCGCATCCAACGCGCGGAGCAGACGACGAGCTGGATCCCGAGGCCAGGAGTGACGAGTAGGGGAGAGGTCTAGCGATAGCTCACCACCTCATATTCGATTCCGTCGGGATCGAGGAAATAGAAGCGTCGGCCCGGCTCGTAATCGCCGTGGGAGAAAGGGGTGAGGCCGGCGGCGACGACCCGGGCCTCGGTTTCGTCCAGCGCGTCGACTTCGACCCCGATATGGTTGAGCGGCCGGCCCTTGACGAAATCCTCCTGCGAATAGGCTTTGTCGCGGGCCGTGTAGAGCGCCACATAATGTTCGTCGGTGCCGACATGGATGGTCCGCCCGCCCGCCATCGACGGTCCCTGCCAGCGAATCCGCCAGCTGAACACCGATTCCATCAGCCGGGCGGCCCGCTCCGGGTCGGTGACCGTCACGTTGACATGCTCGATCCTGGGCAAAGCCATCTTCATTCTCCTCGCTCTCAAGCCCCTACGATTTGCGAGTCGTACGACCTCAAGCTAAGTTGAGGTCAAGCTTCATTTCACAGGCGCTCTTCGATGGCATCTCCGACCCTCCTCACCATTGGCGAGCTGGCCCGGCGGACCGGCCTTTCGGTCTCGGCGATCCGCTACTACGAGGCGCGCGGCCTGGTCGGCGCGATCCGTACCGGCGGCAACCAGCGCCGCTTCATGCGCTCCGACATCCGCCGGCTGTCCTTCGCCCTGATCGCCCAGCGCTGCGGGCTCACCCTGAGCCAGATCGAGGCCGAGATGGCCCTGCTGCCCCACGGCAGAGCCCCCAACAAGGCGGACTGGCAGTCGATCAGCGAGCGCCTCCGAGCCACTTTGGACGAGCGCATCGCGATGCTCGAGCGGACCCGCGACCGGCTCGACGGCTGCATCGGCTGCGGCTGCCTGTCGCTCGAGACCTGCGCCCTCTACAACCCAGGGGACCGCGCCGCCCGGGCCGGCCCCGGGCCGCGCTTCCTGCTCGGGGATAAAGCGGCGGACTTCGCCTAGCGTCATCCCGGCGAAGGCCGGGACCTCGGGGAGGCCCGCCGAGACTTCTCGTCCTGAGGTCCCGGCTTTCGCCGGGATGACGATCTGGCTCCTAAACCTTCCGGCTCAGCGCCTTCATCGCGTCGTCCAGGCCCTCGAGCGTCAGCGCGTACATCCGCTCGTGCATCAGCTGGCGGATGATCTGGGTGGACTGGCTGTAGCCCCAATATTTCTCGGGCGTCGGGTTGAGCCAGACCGAGCTTGGATAGGTGTTGACCAGGCGCTGCATCCAGACCGCGCCGGCTTCCTCGTTGAAATGCTCGACCGAGCCGCCGGGATGACTGACCTCATAGGGGCTCATCGAGGCGTCGCCGACGAGGACGATCTTCCAGTCGTGGCCGAACTTGTGGAGGACGTCCCAGGTCGGCGTGCGCTCGGCGAAGCGGCGGCGATTGTCCTTCCACAGGCTCTCATAGGGGCAATTGTGGAAGTAGAAGAATTCGAGATTCTTGAACTCCGTGTGGGCGGCGGAGAAGAGCTCCTCGCAGACCTTGATATGAGGGTCCATCGAGCCACCGACGTCGAGCAGCAGGAGCAGCTTCACAGCATTGTGCCGCTCGGGCCGCATCTGGATGTCGAGCCAGCCCTTCCTCGCCGTTCCGTCGATCGTCTCGTCGAGGTCGAGCTCGTCGGCGGCGCCTTCGCGGGCGAAGCGCCTCAGGCGGCGCAGAGCCACCTTGATGTTGCGGGTCCCGAGCTCGACCTGGTTGTCGAGGTTCCTGAACTCGCGCTTGTCCCAGACCTTGATCGCGCTCCGGTTGCGGCCGCCTTCCTGGCCGATTCGAATGCCTTCGGGATTGTAGCCATAGGCGCCGAACGGGGAGGTGCCGGCGGTTCCGATCCATTTGCTCCCGCCCTGGTGGCGTTCCTTCTGCTCCTCGAGCCGCTGCCTCAATGCCTCCATTATCTCTTCCCAGGAGCCCAGCGCCTGGATCTTCGCCATCTCCTCCGGGCTGAGATAGAGCTCGGCGACCTTCTTCAGCCATTCCTCGGGGATCGGTACCGCGTCGGTGCCGTAATCGGCCTCCAGGCCTTTGAAGACCTTGCCGAACACCTGGTCGAAGCGGTCGAGCAGGCCCTCGTCCTTCACGAAGACGGCCCGGGCGAGATAATAGAATTCTTCAGGGCTGCTTCGGATGATGTCGGCGTCGAGCGCCTCCAGCAGGACGAGATGCTCCTTCATCGAGGCGGGAATGCCCGCGGCGCGAAGCTCGTCGACGAAGGAGAAGAACATGATGCATTGCGTGTAACTTGTTGCGCGCGGTGCGTCACCCCGGCGAAGGCCGGGGTCTCGGGGAGACCCGCCGTGTGCTCTCGTCCCGAGGTCCCGACCTTCGCCGGGATGACGGGAGGGGGCATAGTTAACGCGGTTTCAACACTTTCCCCTTAGCCCTCTCTTCCGAACCACAAACGGGGGCGGCGCGTGGCGAGTCACTCGATCGAACAATTGGACGGCAATGCGATCAACATCGTCGCTCGCAATTGCGGGGCGCTGGCGATCGAATGCAGCGACGTGTCGGGCTATGTCTCCGGAGTCTCGGAACGGATCTCGTCCAATCTACGCACCCTCGATTCGCTCGAGGAGGTGACCAGCCGGCTTCTGCTCGACCAGGCGCGGGTGGCGGAATCGACCGACGAGGCCCGGATCCTCGCCGAGCAGGCGCGCGAGCGCCTGTCGGAAGGCCGAGCCGCGATCGAGGACACGATCGGAATCTTCAGCGGCCTGACCGACCTCGTCGTCCAGCTGGGCGAACGGATGACCGGCTTCGCGGAAGCGATGAGCCGGGTCCAGAACGTCTCCTCGAGCATCGAGCGGATCGCCTACCGGACCAACATGCTCGCCCTGAACGCCACCATCGAGGCGGCCCGGGCGGGGGAGGCGGGGCGAAGCTTCGCCGTCGTCGCCGCCGAAGTGAAGAAGCTCGCCCAGGAGACCAGGACCGCGACCAGCGAGATCACCGGCACCATCGCCTCGCTGACCCGCGAGGCCGAGGCGGTCACCTCCGAGATCGAGACCGGAGTCGGCCGCAGCCGGGTCGCGCGCTCCGGCTTCGCCACCATCACCGACACCGTCCGCCAGGTCGCCGATATCGTCGCCCTGGTCGACCGCCAGACCGACGGCATCGCCCAGTCGACCAGCCACATCCAGCAGAGCGTCGACAGCGTCAAATCCGGCCTGTCGAGCTTCGCCGCCGACGCCCGCGACAATGGCGGGCAATTGCTCCAGGTCCACGGCCGGCTGACCCGGCTCGAGACCCTTTCCAACGAGATGCTCGACCGCCTTGCCAGCTCGGGCGTCCGGATCGACGACACCCCCTTCATCGAGTTCGCCCAGGCCGGGATGCGCGAGATACGCGACGTGATCGAGGCCGCGATCGTCGCCGGCGAGGTGAGCGAGGACGACGTCTTCGACACCCGCTACACCGCCATGCCGGGGACCAATCCCGTTCAGTACGAGACCCGCTTCTGCGACCTCGCCGACCGCCGGGTCCGGCCCATCCTCGACAAGCTGATGGCGCGCGAGCCGCGGCTGATCGCCTCAGCCATCACCGACAATAACGGCTATCTGCCCACCCACATTTCCGAGCGCTCCCGGCCGCAGAGCGACGATCCCGCCTGGAACGCCGAACATTGCCGCAACCGCCGCAACTTCCTCGACGACGTCACCCGCCGGGCGGTCGAGAGCGACAAGGAGGCGATGCTCGCCACTTATTCGATGGACCTCGGCCAGGGCCGCTATCTTCCGGTCAAGAACGTCTTCGTCCCGCTCTACATAAACGGCCGCCGCTGGGGCAATTTCGAGCTCGCCTACCGCGATGAGGCGATGCGGCTCTGAGCCCGCCGTCATCCCGGCGAAAGCCGGGACCCAGGAACACGGATCGTGCCGGTTCGCCGCTGACCGTGTTCATGGATCCCGGATCGAGTCCGGGATGACGATTCCGGGATGACAGCTGTGCCCGGCGCTGCTGTACCTTGCTCCCGCGAACGAGGGGGCGGATCATGGAATTGGCAACGAAGATCGCGTGGTTCCTGCTCGCGCTGGTTCATGCCTCGCCCGCCGCCGTGCTCTTCCGGCCAAGCCTCGTCGGGCAGCTTTACGGTGTTTCGCCGGAGGCATCGACCGGCCTGCTGCTGACCCATCGGGGCGCGACATTCCTCGCCATCGTCGTCGCGGCGGTCTGGGCCGCCTTCGACCTGTCGGTGCGGCGCCTGTGCACGGTCGCCATCGCCATCGCCGTCATATCCTACCTCATCCTCTACATCCGCGCCGGCCTGCCGGAAGGACCGCTGCGAACCATCGCCGCGGTCGACGCTTTCGCGCTCGTCCCGCTCCTTTTCGTCACCTGGAATGCCTGGCGGCCAACACTTTAAAGTTCGCGCAGAGACGCGGAGACGCGGCGGATCCGGGTCTTCCCGACCAAAAAGTCATTTCGACGAGGCTGACGGATTAGTCGCGGCTTTGCCGCCGGCACGGCACCTCGGCGTCTCTGCGTCTCTGCGCGAATCCTGATCCGGTTCGTTCGGATCGATGCTGGAAGCTAGCTTCCCGGCCGCCGGCTCATGAACGCCAGCCGCTCGAACAGCATCACGTCCTGCTCGTTCTTGAGGAGGGCCCCGTGCAGCGGCGGGATCGCCTTCGAGGGATCGCGCGACTGGAGGATTTCGAGCGGCATGTCCTCGTGGAGGAGCAGTTTCAGCCAGTCGATCAGCTCGCTGGTCGACGGCTTCTTCTTGAGCCCGGGCACCTCGCGGACCTGGTAGAAAATGTCCATCGCCTTGGCGACCAGCATCTTCTGGATGCCCGGGAAATGAACGTCGATGATCGCCTGCATCGTGTCGCGATCGGGGAATTTTATGTAATGGAAGAAGCAGCGCCGAAGGAAGGCGTCGGGCAGCTCCTTCTCGTTGTTCGAGGTGATGACGACGATCGGCCGCTCCGCCGCCTTCACAGTCTCCCGGGTCTCGTAGACGTGGAACTCCATCCGATCGAGCTCCTGGAGCAGATCGTTGGGGAATTCGATGTCGGCCTTGTCGATCTCGTCGATGAGGAGGACGGGGAGCCGGGGCGAGGTGAAGGCCTCCCACAATTTGCCGCGGCGGATGTAGTTGGAGATTTCGTGGACCCTGGGATCGCCGAGCTGGCCGTCGCGAAGCCGCGCCACCGCGTCATATTCGTAGAGGCCCTGATGCGCCTTGGTCGTCGACTTGACGTGCCATTCGATCAGCGGCGCGCCCAGGGCCGCGGCGATTTCATGGGCGAGGATCGTCTTGCCGGTGCCGGGCTCGCCCTTGACGAGCAGGGGCCGCCGGAGCGTGACGGCGGCGTTGACCGCGACCTTGAGGTCGTCGGTCGCGACATAGCTCTGGGTGCCTTCGAAGCGCATTCCGGCGGGATAGGGGAGGGGCCGGAGGAGGGCAAGGGGAGGGTCCCACCGTCATCCCGGCGAAAGCCGGGAACTCGTGGAGACCCGCCGAGCCTTTTCTGCCTGGGGTCCCGGCTTTCGCCGGGATGACGGGTTGCCTCAGCTTCCGACCCGGGCCTGCTGCCTCGCCTCGAGCAGATCCCACAATCCGTGATGCTGGACGAGGATCTGCTGGGCCCCGAACAGCAGGGCGCGCTGGACCGGGGCCGAGGCGCCGTAATCGTCGGCGAGCCGGACCACCGCGTCGGGCTCGGCGGCCGGATAAGCGGGCGTGTCGACCCCGAAGCGCGCCGCGGCGGCGTCGAGGCAATTGCGCACCACCGCCCAGTCGAGCACCAGCGCCATGGCCGCGCCCAGCGCGCAGCCGCGGCGCTCGGACAAAGCGAGGGTTTCCATGGCGTGGCGCTGGCCGAGCACGGCGGCGTCGGTGCCGCCGGCGCCCGGAGTGCTCGGCACAGGCCCGGCCGCGACGGCGAGCCGGGCGAGATAGGCGCGCTCCCCGGCGAAGGCGTAGGTCGCGTTGGTCAGCCAGGTCCGGGCGTCGGGCTCGACGACTCGCGCGGCGGCATGGTCGATCAGCCCCGGATAGCGGCCGTGGAGGACGCACAGATAATGGATGAGGTCGGCGAGGTCGCGGCCGGCGCTCGGCATTCGCAGCAATTGCGGGCTCGCCGCATAGGGATGGGCGGCGCTGCCATGGCCGGCGAGTCGCTCCAGCAGCAGCGCGCCCGTCGATGGGCCGCCGGCAGTCTCGACCGAAGCTGAAGCCATTTGGCCCTCCCGAAAGCGGTTCCCGGACCGCCCTAAAAGCCTGACCTATATCAATGCCGTAAAAACCCGGTTTACGCCCCGTTAGGGTGGCGGAAAGGCTGTTCCTCCCGAAAGGAGACAATCGCCTCCCCGTCATCCCGGACTTGATCCGGGATCCGAAGCGGAGCCGCCGTCGATCTGCCGCCCTACCATCGAGCCGATAACCTCGCCGGCCGGCAGGCCCTGGGATTTTTCGAGGGAAGGCACGAAGGTACAAGAAAGGGGGCGGCTGGCTCCGTGACGTTCCAACTTGTGCCTTCGCGGCTTCTCTCAATAAAAATGGCGACATCGCATCCCCGGCGTTCCCTCGTCGTCCGTGCGAACCCCTTTTTCGAGGGAAGGTGCAAAGGCGCGACGGCGCGACGTAGAAAGCTCTTCTCTACGTCGCGCCGTTGCGCCGTTGCGTCGTCTCTTCGAAATTGGCGCCCTGGGCGCCAGGGTGCACCGCAACCGTTCGACCCACAGCCCGACATTCGGACAGGCGACCGGCTGGACCCCGAAGCGAACGTTCAGGGTGACGCTGCGGGCGGAGCGGCAGTGGGCAGTGACGGTCACTCCGCTTGGGCGGCGGAGTGACCGTCACCGGATAGCCAGAGTGTCCAGTCCGAGTGACTGTCACCAGGCGTCGGGCTACTTCGACACGGTGAAGCTGTAGGGAATGTACAGGAATATTTCGGTGTTGCTCACCTGGGCCCAGCCGACGTCGCGGTTGAGGCCAGTGACGGTCACGCTATAGTCTTCGCCGTAGAAGCTGGCCGCGTGCTTGGCGCCGGCGGCGACGAGTCGGTAGATTTCGTCCCGGTACTGGTCGGGGTTGATGATGGTCAGGGCGAGGCCACCCTTCTGCTCGATTTGCGAGCGGCCGGTGGCGGGGACCGCTTTCACGAAGGCGGTGATCTTCTGCTGTGCACTGGCGATAGAGCCCTCGAGCCTGGTCTTGACCAGCAACCGCACGGTCGCGGTGCTGCCGTCGTCCTCGAAGCCGGGCTCGGGCTTGTCATCCTCGTCGTCGTCATCGTCGTCGTCGTCGTCGTCCTCGGCGGGCCTGCCGGCGAGCGCGGGGAACGCGTCGCGCCAGTTGTCGCGGGTGATCTCGACCACTTCGTAGTGGCCAGTGACAAGGCTCATCCCCTCGCGCTGGGCGCGGTCGAGCGCGGCGAGCAGCATCGCCTGGACCTCGCGCTGACGCAGTTCCGCCTCGCGCGAGTCCGAGACGATCTCGATCCGCCGCACCGCCGAATCCGCCTGCCGCTTCAGCCCGATGACGGGGCGCTGCTCAACCACGGAGACGGCGGTTGGGCCCGAGATCCGCGTTCCCGTGACGATGATCTCGCCTTCGCCGCTGTCCTGGGAGAGAGCGGGACCGGCGAACAGCGTCAGGCCGGCGAGCGCAAGGCAGGAAAGTCGGTTCATGTTTTCTCCCCGGCGCCCCTCATTTCGGCACTATGGTGTAACGGTAGGGCAGGGAGAGAAACACGTCGGTGCTGCTGACCTGCGACCAGCTGACCGGCCCGTCGATCCCGCTGATGTTGAAGGTGAAGTCGGGGCCGAAGATGCCCGCATTGTGCCTCGCGTCCTGGGCGACCAGTTGCACGATGGCATCGCGGTACTGATCGGGATCGACGATGGTCAGCGTCATCGCGCCGGTCTTCTCGACTGCCGCCCGTCCCGAACGGGGAACCGCCTTGATGAAGTCGACCAGCCGCTTTTCCGCGGCCGTCGCCGAGCCGGCGAGCCTGACCTTTACCATCAGGTCGATCTTGCTGGTATCGACGCGGCCGGCCCACTGGAACGGCAGCTCCTGATAGTTCGCCCTGGTGATGGGGTTGAGTTGGACCGTGCCCGAGACCAGCTCCAGCCCGCCCGCCGCCGCACGGTCGATAGCGGCGAGCAACGCGGTATGAATTTCGCGCTTGCGGATGGCCTCCTCACGCGTGTCCGAGGAGATCGCCAACGGCATCGCCGCGGCGTCGGCCGCCCGCCGCAAGCCCACCACCGGGCGGTCCTGCTGGAAGTAGCGAACGTTCCCCCGGGTCGCGGTGACGACCACTTCGCCGAGCCCGGCGGCTTCCGGCTGCTGCGCGAGCGCAGGCGGCGATGCCCAAGCGATCGCCGCCGCTACCAGCGCACGTGATGCTTTCATGAATGTCCCTCCCGATGGATACTTTCATCATTCTAGGTGGATTGGCAATGCCCGGATGGCTCCGTTCGGAGCAAATGCAGCCTGGTAAAAGCGGGGGAAGCGGGGCGGCTTCCGTCGTCTTCCCAACCAATGAACACTGGTGCCAGCTACGTGCCAGCTACGTACCTGGCACGTGCCTGGCACCGGCACCGCCCAACTTGTGCCTTCGCGCCTTCTCTCAATAAAAATGGCGACATCGCATCCCGGCCTTCCCTCGTCGTCCGTGCGAACCCCTTTTTCGAGGGAAGGCGCAAAGGCGCAAAGGCGCGACGTAGAAAGGGAGCCTCTCTACGTCGCGCCTTTGCGCCGTTGCGCCGTCTCTTAGAAATTGGCGCCCTGGGCGCCGGGATGCACCGCAAGCGTTCGACCCACAGTCCGACCCGAGCCGGGAGGAGGAACAGGCTCTTAACATGCGAAATTTGTGAGTTAGGTGCCTGTCCCCGTACCGGTGCGTTGGGAAGCTGGTGAAGCACAATCCGGTCGACAGGTCGGATCAGAACCAAAGTGAGTAGGAGAACCACAAATGGCGCATGATTTCCTCCCTCCGGAAACACTGGAAGAGGCCGGTGTCCGCATTCTCCGGCTGCAGTCGGAGGTCGCTGCTCTGTGGGCGTTCCTCGCGGACATCTACGCACGCCCGAACAATCCCGGGATGGCGGCTGAACTTCTCCGCCGAATAGGCGAAAACGGAACCCCCGTCGCTGAGGAGGTCGTGCGCAATCTCAGGCAGTTGGCCAGCCAGCAATGACCCGGCTTCGGGGTTTGTAAACTACCAATCGCCCATCCATGACCGTCACTCCGCGTCGGCTCAGGCGGCGAGGGCCATTTCCGGATCGGCCTGGGCTTCGGTGCGGTCGGCGGTGACCGGGGCGGCGTCGGCCACGGCCGGCTTGCGCGGGTTGGGGGCGACGAGGCGGGTGAAGGCGACGAGCAGGCCGAGGCCGGCATAAGTTGCGACCACGGCCCAGGGGTTGAGCAGGAGGCACACGGCGAGCGGAACCCGGAGGAAGACGGGGTTGGACCCCAGATCCTCGCCGAGCGCCTCGCAGACGCCGAGGATGGTGTGGTCGCGGGCGAAAACGGAAGGCAAAGCGGTCTGCATCATGGGCTCCTTGGCGTAGATGCAGGTCTTACAGCACGACCCGTGCCAGTTTTACGAAGTGCAGACTTTACAGGGGGTTATGCGGATAGAAGCGATAACGCAGCGGAACTTTTCCGCGGCCCTTCGCCAAAAGTTGGTAAAAATCGCCAAGCCCCGTGCGGCGGTTTCGATAGCTAGGCTGTATAGACATTCAGCTGAGTGCTGGAGCCGCATCTGCCCCTCTCCCGTCCTTTACGGGAGAGGAGGGGCCCAAGCGAAGCTTGGAGAGGTGAGGGTCTGTACCGCGGACTCAGCAAGACCCTCACCTCCCACCGCTTCGCGGTGGGCCCCTCCTCTCCCGCGGAAAGCGGGAGAGGGGAAGGAGCAGCCACTGAATGTCGATACAACCCGAGGCGTGACTGGTTCAGGAGCCACCGAATTCCCTGGCCAGGTCGATTCCCGATAGACGACGACTCCCATGCGCACGCTTGAGGCGCGCCTCGTGCCGTTGGCGAATACGGGCCAAAACCGGCGGCCCGGCGACTGCACAATTGCAGCCATTCCGGACCGGTCGAGCGCTTCGCGCTTTTGGCGAACCCCGGGATTTGGTACTGGGGTTTTCAATGAGTTCAGGTGCCCCCGCCGGCTGATTTGGCTTCCTCCGGCGGGGGCGGGGGCCGGAGCGTGCGAGCACTGCCTCCGGCCCCCATCTTTGATCCGATTACGGATGAGGTTACATCCACAATGCCGCCGGTGAGGTCAATCGCCGCAGCGTTTTTCGGCGCCCGCCGAGGAGTCGAAAGGCGGCCGCTTTCTTGGTGAGCGCGTCCGTGCGCGCTGCGCCGCTACTTCTTGCCGCCGCCGAACGTGTAGGTCAGAGCCAGGCCGCCGGAGAATTGGTCGCGCGATCCGTGGACCCGGACCACCGGCGAGTCCGCCGAGTCCCCGACCAGCCGGTCATATTTGGCGTAGCTGTAGAGACCGAAGCGTCTGGTGAGCTGCTTGAGGAAGCCGGCGGTGGCGCCCAGCGCCTGCACTCCGCCGCCGGGGCGGTAGGCGGCGAGGCCGGTGCGGACGGATTCGGCCGCGGTCACTCCGAAATAGGCGCGGTGGTAGCGTCCGTCCGAGACGGTGACCCGGGGTCCGACCGAGAACAGCCAGTCGTCGCCGTCGCGGGCGACGAAATCGGCGCCGGCCTGTCCGGTCCAGCCGTCATGCCCGCCCAGGCCCTTGCGAAGCTCGGTCCGGACCCGGAATTTGGAGCCGAACGCATATTGGACGAAGGCCCCCGCCTCGAAGGTGAAGGGCACCTTGTCGAGCGCGGCGCCGACGTCCTTGGCCGTCCGGCTGCCCTCGAAATTGAGGGCCGGGCCGATCTCGAGCCCGCCTTCCTTGATCAGCGAGGGGCCGAAGCTCTCGTCGGGCGCCTCGAAGCCGAAGGGCTTGCTGCCGCGGCTGAGCGACACGTCGACGAGGGGGCGAAGGCTGTGGCCGTCGGCGCCCGGATAAGCGGGCACGAACTGGGCGCCGAGGCCGACCCGGATCCGCCGGGGTTCCTTCTTTTCGCCATCCTCCTCCGCGGCGGCGGCCGGAGCGGCCCATCCGGCAAGCAGGAAGGGGAAAGCGGCGGCGAGGGCTTTGCTTCTCATGCGGCGCCAAACGGCCGCCGACGGCCATCGTTGCATCACCGTGACGTCTCCTTCACGAATCCCGGCTTCCACCGGTCAGATCCTTCTCGAACCCAAGCTCGCCCGTAGCCGTCATGCCCGTCTCGGTCCAACCCGCCTCGCGATAGAAAAGCTCGGCCCGGGTGCCCGGGGCGGTGCTCAGGCAAAGCCGGCGCAGGCCGCGCTCGATCGCCGAGCCGAGCAGGCGCCGGTGGAGCGCCCGGCCGATCCCCATCCCCTCCGCTTCGGGCGCGACGAACAGCGCCCAGATGCTTGCGCCGGCGACGTCGAGGATGGCGAAGCCGGCGATGCCCTGTTCGGTCTCGGCGACCCAGGCTCCGCTTTGGGCCAAATACGGCGGATAGGAGGCCTTAGTGACCCGCCCCGCATCGGCCAGTCGGTTTTCGGTCACGCGCAGGCGCAAAGCGTGCATGGCCTCGATGTCGGCGGCCCGGGCGGCCCTGATCCTCATCGCCGGGTCAGAAGGAAGGTGGCGAGGGCGAGGACGAGCGCGAAGACGGTCATGATAACCCCGCCGATCAGCAGGGCGAGCGGCACCAGCGGATCGGCGCCGTCGGCGCGCTCGAGGGCGAGCGCATAGCCGATTCCGGCCGATGCCGCTCCGGCGACAATGAGCGCGGCGCAGATCCGGTAGGTCCTGGGCGGGTTGCGAAGCGCGAGCGGCGGGTGGCGGCGGGTGAGCGGCTCGAAATGGGCCATGACCCGCCCGGCGTCGGCGCGCGCGCTCGCGGGCACCGGGATCCGGAGCGTCGTCGGCACCGGCCCGCCGTAGCGGCTTCGGGGATAGAGGAGCTGGAACTCAAGGCAGGCGGGCGGGCCCTCGAGCCAGCGCACCTCGCGAAGCTCCGGAAGGCCGCGCGGGCTCAGCGAATGATAGCTGCCGTCGACCAGAGCCGATTTCTCGCCGACGATCACCGCGATTCCGTCCACCGGCCTGGCCTTGCGGATCCACAGGTCGTTGACGAGCGAGGGGCGATCGGCCCGGCGCGAGTCGAGCGCCCGGAACCGCTCCCATTCATCCGGATAGACATGCCAGCGCGCGATCACCCGGTGCCCGGCCAGAAGCAGGGCCCGCCCGCGCATCGCGAACAGGGCCTGGATGAGGAAGACGAACCCGAAAGGCGCGAGGGTGAAGCCGACGAGGACCGGAGCGATCGCGGTCCAATGCTCGCCGATCCTCTGCTCGCGCCCGGCCCCAAACCAGATCAGCGCCGCTCCGGCGAGCAGGGCGATCAGGCAGTAGAGGGCCTTTCGGGCGGGGTTGCGCATCGGGCGGGTGATGCCAGCTTCGGGCGCCCGCGATCAACATCCCTCGCGACTCGCCAGGTTCCGGCACCGATTCAATAGAATCGCGCAATTCCTTCAAACGGCGAAAATTTCCGTTCTCCGCCAATGGCCTTGGCGCGATCCGAAAAAACCATTGTCCTATTTTGTACTTTCTATGTTCTAAACTCGTCAATGAGCAAGGGCAACAGAAAGCGGCGTCCCGAACGGCCCACCGGCCCGGCGGGCGCCATCCTTCGAAGCCATGGCAAGGACGGCCCGCAGCTGATCCGAAGCCAAGGCCATCGCTGGACCGAGCAGGCCGAGGAGATATTCCTCGACCGCCTGGCCGCGAGCAACAACGCGACCTGGGCGGCCGCGCAATGCGGCTTCTCGACCGAGGCCATCTACCGGCGCGCCCGCCGCGACCCGGTCTTCGCCGCGAAGATGGAGGCCGCCCGAGCCCAGTCCTACGGCCGGATCGACGAGGCCCTCGCCCGCCGCGCCGAGGAATTCCTCGCCGGCAAGCCGCCCGATCCCGAATCCCCGATCGTCGACATGAGCGTCCAGGACGCGATCGCCATCCTCAAGCTCCACCGCGCCGCCCGCGATCCCGGGTCCGACGCCCGCCGTCCCGCCTGGCCCGCCCGCCCGCGAAGCCTCGCCGAGGTGCACGAGTCGATCCTGAGGAAGCTGTCCGCCATCGCGAGGAAGAATGGCCTCCTCTAGCGCCCGCCGCCGCCGCCGCCGCGGCCCGCCCGAGCTCCCGCCCGGCACGGACGAGCTCGAATATCTCCTCTCGCTTCCTCCGGAGGTGCGCGAGGAGATGGTGCGCTCGCTCGGCGAGGAGGAGGCCGAGGGCTTCGACCGCGAATGGGAGAAATGGGCGCATGAAGGCCAGGTGCCGGAGGCGGGCGATTGGTCGACCTGCGTCGTCATGGGCGGCCGAAGCTTCGGCAAGACCCGCGCCGGGTCGGAATGGGTCGTCGGCCTGCTGAAGGGCCCGGACGGGACGAGCCCGCGCAATCCGCTCCGGATCGCCCTGGTCGGCGCCACCCTGGCCGAGGCTCGAAGCATCATGGTCGAAGGCAGGAGCGGCCTGATGGAGGTCGCCGGCCCCTGGATCCGCGAATGGCAGCGGGGCCGCGGCCTCCTCGTCTTCCGAACCGGCGCGCAGGCGCAGCTCTTCTCCGGCCACACGCCCGAGCTTCTGCGCGGCCCCGAGCATGATTACGCCTGGTGCGACGAGCTCGCCAAATGGGAGAAAGCCGGCGAGACCTGGGACATGCTCCAGCTCGGCCTCCGCGTCGGCGCACGCCCCCGCGCCCTCGTCACCACCACCCCGCGCCCCGGCCCGCACCTCAGGCGGATCATGGCCGAGCCCGGCACGATCGTCATCGGCGGCCCGAGCGACATGAACCCCCACAACAGCCCCGCCTGGACGAAATCGATGCGCCAGCGCTACGCCGGCACCCGCCTCGAGCGCCAGGAGCTGAACGGCGAGCTCCTCACCGACAATCCCGGCGCGCTCTGGACCGAGGAATTGCTTGAGAAGTGTCGGGCAGGAGGAGCGGCGGAGGGCGGAAACAACACCGTTCGCCCTGAGCCTGTCGAAGGGCCTTCCTTCCTTCTCACCGACCCAATTCAGGAAAGGGCTTCGACAAGCTCAGCCCGAACGGATGTCTCTTTCCCCGACCCGGCTGAAAGTACCACTTTCAGACGAATAATCATCGCCGTCGACCCGCCCACCGGCGACGGCACCTGCGGCATAATCGCCTGCGCCAAAGCCACCGACGGAAAAGCCCATATCCTGGCCGACCACAGCGTCACCGCCGTAACCCCGGAAGGCTGGTCCCGGACCGTCGCCGACGCCGCCGCCGTCTGGACCCACCTCCACCCCAACGCCCCGCTCCTCGTGGTCGCCGAATCCAACCAGGGCGGCCTCATGGTCCAGTCCGTCCTGAGGATCTCCGACCCCGCCCTCCCCATCAAGCTGGTCCCCGCAATCCAGGGCAAGACCGACCGGGCGACCCCGGTCGCCTTGCTGTTCGAGGCGGGAAGGGTGGTGCTGCACGGCCGCTTCCCGGAGCTGGAGGCGCAATTGTGCGGGATGATCGCGGGCGGGGGTTATGAAGGCCCGGGCTCGTCTCCTGATCGGGCAGATGCAATGGTCTGGGGCCTCACCGAACTTATGTTGCAGAAGCAGCGCCCTGAGCCGCGCATCAGCAGGTTGTGAAAGAGGGACCTGCGCTGGGAAGTCTCGGGAAAGCATGATGCTGCAAAAGGAAACTCCGAACAACACTATATCCTCCGATTCGGACACTTCACCGGTTGACGAATCGAGAATGTGGTTCACAATCGTCCTCTAGTTCTTCATTTAGAGGGCACCATCATGACATTCAAAAGGGTAGCAATCTTCTTCGCTTCATTCGGCCTGATGGCGCAGATATCTCCAAGCGAGCCGGACGGGACGATGCCCGAAAGCATCTGCAAGACCATCGCCAAGCAGTGCATCGAAAATCATGCGTTTTACGGCTACAGCACAGGCGCGGAATGCTTCGACGACCGCACCGGCGGCAATTGTCCGCCGCGCGGAGGAGATGACGGCATCGATCGCGTGTGGATGTGGTATGAGGGGCCGATCAACCGTTGCACCAACCCCTGTTGGTATTGAGTCCTTCGGGGTCCGGCGCCGGTCGGAAACACAGGGAACACGTGCCTTTTCGAAAAGGGGTACGTGTCGCCTAGCCGCATCGATCAATCGCCCGAAAATTGCACCGCAAGCCGAAGCACGTCCCGCCGGAGCGCCGCCAGGCTCGCCGGGCCGAACGACAGCTCCGACACATGGTGCCGGACGATAAGCTCGAGCTTCCCCGCCACCGCCCCGAGATCGGGCGCCGGCGCCCGAGCAGCCGAGCCAGGGCAGCGCTGTGGCGGCCGAGCGCCCGCCCGTACAGGTCGTGGTCCTCGGTGTGCGCCACCGCCTCTAGCCCCGCCTCGGCTTGCGCGTAGTCGGCGAGGGCCTTCAGCCACTTTCCGCCATCCCGGTCTTTCCCGTCATCCCGGACTTGATCCGGGATCCATCTTCCCTTCTCCACGGCGGGCAAGGAGGTAGATTCCGGGTCAAGCCCGGAATGACGGGAAATGGGCAGGGCCGCCCCCGCGCAGGCACCGGCTAGCAGCGCGCGGCGCGAGAGCTTATGGCCGTAGCGCCGAGCCGAAGGAGGCTTTGCGAAGCAAAGGCAAGCTTCGGCGAGAGACGCGGCGGCCCGGCCGGCGGGGCGCGACCCCGGACTTGATCCGGGGGAGCGAACCCGTCCGACGTCACGGAATTCAGTTCCGTGACGGCCTTCTTCCTTCAGGAGCAGGTCAATAGCCGAAAAACCGAAAAGACCGCCGGGCCGCCCCCGCACCGGCATCACGCCTCTGACCGGCCTCCGCATCCCCGCCGAGCTGAACGCAAAGCTCGACGCCTGGATCGAGCGCCAGCCGGACCCGAAGCCGTCGCGCTCGGAGGCGATCAGGCGGCTTTTGGAGAGGGCGATGGAGGGGACTGAGTCGCCATAAAGCAGATTCTAGTTTCTCCGTTTGCAGGCGTGACGAAAGGAGTTCTCCAGTAGAAGCGGGCCTGTTCCTGGAATCAGCTTTTGTGCGCTGGTACTACCGTTTGGTACGTCCCAGCTACGTGCCTGGCACCGACGGACCCTAACATCAAAAATTCCCCCGCACCTTGCTCGCCGATAACGCGCCAGGCCTCCTCACCCAACCGACCTCTTTGCGCCTTTGCGGCTTCGCGTGAACCAAATCTCCTGCGCCCGCGCACGATCCGACGCTTGAAGTAGAACTCACGCAAAGCCGCCAAGCCGCAAAGCAGAAGGTGGATCCCGGCTTGCGCCGGGATGACGTCATCGTTGAGTAACGACCGCTTCTTCCCTCTGCGCGACGGAGGCTTCAGTCCCAAAACGCCTTCCTGGCGAGCCGCCGGAGCCGCTCGCCCACCGATGGCTTCACGTCCAATCCCCCGTCGCGGCGCCAGCCGCTGTCGCTCCTGTGCTGGCGGCCGTCGCGGGGGGTGTAATTGTCGTCGCTCCGGACGAGCGCCACCTCGTCGGCGGCGAGCACCTGCCAGATGTTGGTTTCGTCGCTGTAATCGTGGCCGCCGGACCAGTCGTTCAGCTCGTAACGCTCCCAGCGATACAGGCCGCCGCAGGTCTCGCAGCGGTGGATTGCGATCTCGGTGCTGTAGCCCTCGCGGGTGCGCTCGATCTCGCGGACGTCGGCGAGGTGCCGGTGCCCGTCGTGGAGGCAGGTCCAGGGCTTACCGGTCATGCTCGCTCCTTTGCCGGGAGTAGAGGGTCCATCGCGCTGCAGCTCTCCGCGTCTCCGCGTCACCGCGCAAACCGGGAATCGTTGCCTCTTCGTGGTCACTTTTCGTGACCGCATCGTGCCCTCGTGCCCTCGTGCGCTTTGTGCCCTTTGTGCAAACCAAATTGCCTGCCCAGGCTCCCGCGAAGGTGGAACCCGGCTCGCCGGCATGACGGGGAGGGCAGGGCCTCTTTGCGCCTTCGCGCTTTGCATGAAGCTCAAGGATATTGCTGCCTCGAATGCACGACTCGGACGATCTCGACTGTTTCGGCGCCTACCCGGTAGATCAAGACGTAGTTCGGGTGCGCAACGGCTTCGCGAGTGCCTTGCACCCGCCCTGGACGATAGAGGAAAGGATGCTGCAAGTCCGTCGGCACAGGCTTCGATTGCGGATTGCAGCCGTTCCGCCGCTGGCACGCTCCGCTCCGCGATGTAGAAAATGATGGCTTCGAGGTCGGTGAGCGCCGTCGCCCGCCAAACCAGCTTCACCAGGCTTTGCGGGCCTTCGCTTTTATGATTGCTCGCACGCGCTTCATCGCTTCCTCGTGGTCGATCACGGGGCGGTTGTCGGCAAGGGATTCCGCGACCTTCGCCTTCAGCCAGCGCAGATAGCTCTCGGCTTCCTCAGCCGTCTCGAACTCTGATCCAACGGGCGACGGATCGTTCATGCGACAGAGACTAGGCGTAGGCAGGCGAAATGCAACGCCGCATGGGCGCGGCAGCACTGATATCAGAAGATCGTATCCACAGGCTTCATCGGACAGCGCCGGACTTGCCGACCCCTCGGCCTTTTCGTTCTCTTGTGCCCTTGCGACCCAAAGTGCCTGTGGCGGCTCCAGGGGAAGATGGATCCCCGCTTTCGCCGGGATGACGGGGAAGGCAGGAGCCTCTTTGCGTCTTCGCGCCTTCGCGTGAACCCAAAGGAGCCCGTCAGCCGCTGACGCCCTCCGTCTCCTCGATCAGGCGCTCCTGGCGGTCGTAGCAGGCGCCGATGTAGCCCAGCCGGTCGTAGCGGCGCAGCTCGACGCAGGTCTGGTGGCCGCGGCGCATGACGATCGGGAAGGTCTCCGCCCGGATGTCGTCCGCGCTGTCGGGCCTTGTGCGGGCGCCGGCCTCGGCGATCGTGCGTTCGATGAGCGGGCGGTCGCCCTCCTCGAACAGCGGCCGGCTGGCCTTGCGGTAGAGCAGGAGGTTGGCGACCAGGGAGGCCGCCAGCATCAGGAGGAGCGCGACGACGAGGGGCTTGCGAGGAATCCGTTGCGCCATCTTTGCCGACTCCTCCGCGCCTTCGCGTCTTCGTGCGAACCCAATCTCCTGCGTGCGTGCAGGCTCTTACGCTGGAAGAGATTTCACGCGAAGCCGCAATGCCGCCAGGAAGCTGGATGCCGGATCGAGTCCGGCATGACGTGACGATAGACAGAGATATCCGCAAGCCGCCGATACGGACCCGTTGCGGCTGGTCAGGCCCCGATGAGCCTGATCAGCGTGCCGTCGGGATCGATCACCGCGCCGACGCGGCCGCCCCAGGCTTCCCGGCGCGGCCGATGCAGGCGGGGCGCTCCGCATTTGGATTCCTCGAGGCCGGCGGCGCGGCACTCGGCGTAGAAGCCGTCGACGTCGTCGAGGCGCAGACAGGCGCCGAAGGAGCTCTCCGCCGGATCGAGGTCCGGATACGGGAAGAATTCCAGCTTGAGCGGGCCGCGCTCGAGAATCATCCAGCCCGAGTCCCGCCAGCTCTCGGTAAAGCCGAGCCGCGCGTAAAAGCGCGACGTCGCCTCGAAGTCGCGGGAGGGAAGGTTCGGGGTGGCGTGGTCCGTCATCGGCCGCTTATTGGTCGAGGAACGAGCGCATCTTCCTCGACCGGCTCGGATGCTTCAGCTTCCGCAACGCCTTCGCCTCGATCTGCCTGATCCTCTCGCGGGTCACCGAAAACTGCTGCCCGACCTCCTCGAGCGTGTGATCGGTGTTCATGCCGATCCCGAAGCGCATCCTCAGCACCCGCTCCTCGCGCGGAGTCAGTGACGCCAGCACCCGGGTCACCGTCTCCTTGAGGTTGGCCTGGATCGCGGCATCCACCGGGATCACCGCATTCTTGTCCTCGATGAAGTCGCCGAGGTGGCTGTCCTCCTCGTCGCCGATCGGGGTCTCGAGGCTGATCGGCTCCTTGGCGATCTTCATCACCTTGCGGACCTTCTCGAGCGGCATCGAGAGGCGCTCGGCGAGCTCCTCCGGAGTCGGCTCGCGGCCGATCTCGTGGAGGATCTGGCGGCTGGTGCGGACCAGCTTGTTGATCGTCTCGATCATGTGGACCGGGATCCGGATGGTGCGGGCCTGGTCGGCGATCGAGCGGGTGATCGCCTGGCGGATCCACCAGGTGGCGTAGGTCGAGAATTTGTAGCCGCGGCGATATTCGAACTTATCGACCGCCTTCATCAGGCCGATATTGCCTTCCTGGATGAGGTCGAGGAACTGAAGGCCGCG
>Ga0190275_10000321_pt1 | contig 45075 bp, 37 predicted proteins | sample Popmic550T_FD_133745 | JGI IMG/M metagenome (GOLD analysis project Ga0190275, IMG submission 133745) | Populus adjacent soil microbial communities from riparian zone of Yellowstone River, Montana, USA - 550 T | ecosystem: Environmental > Terrestrial > Soil > Riparian zone > Trees stand | place... | reverse complement strand
GCTGCCACCCGTGCCACCCGTGCCACCCGCGCTGCCCGTGCTGCCGCCGAAGTGCGGGGCCAGTTCCTGCGCGCGCGCCCACACGTCGGTGGAGTAGTCATTGCCCGTGGTGCCCTTGTCCATGTTCTTGATGGTCTGGACGTTGCCCGGGCCCGAGTTGTACGCGGCCACCGCGCCGCGCAGCTGCTGCTCGGGCGGCCAGTCGGGGTGCTTCGCCTTGATCTGGTTGTGGTACGACTTGAGGATGCCGGCCGCCTGATCGATGTGCGCGGCGCTGAACGGGCCGCCCTTCGGCGAGTGGAAGCGCTTATCGACCTGCATCAGCCCGAAGCCGTTGCCGTGATCGCCGAAGCCCCGGCTGTCCAGCGCCGAGCCGCCGCGCGACTCACGGCTGGCGATGGCGGCCAGCAGCGCTGGGGGCAGGTTGTGCTTCTTGCCCGCGGCGGCGAACTCGTCCGCGTACTTCTTCATCTTCGTCAGATCCGTGCGCGCCATCTTCTGCGAGGAGGCGACGCCGCCCGGCAGCCCATCCTGCCGCGCGGTGGCCGACGAGGCGCCCGTGGGCTGGTACTTCGAGAGGATGGCGTTCGGGTTCGACGCTGCGCGGGTAGTCGTCGATGTGGAACGGGTCGACTGCGTGCTCTGCGAGCTCTGCGAGCGGGTAGAAGAAGTGGTCGTCATGGGGGCAAGTCCCTTCAGGGCTCCGCGAGACCTCACGGCGTGAGGGCCTACGGATTCGTTCTCTAGGTTATCGCGAGAGGTGCAGGGAGAGTTTCGAGTGATCGCATCTCGTCACCCCCGTATGACGAGAATGGGCGCCCCCAAGGCCCCGTTGAATCTCAAACCCCTAGAATCACTTGATTTTTCCCGGGGTGGGGTTTGCTGGGGGTGAGCGCAGGCCTGCCGGGCTCGCAACCCTTCTGTTCATTTTGGTTTCCGCGCCCGCGGGCAGGCCGTCGCCAGGGCTGGAGTCCTGCCCTCACTTTTTCTGCATCACTTTACAACTTGCCGGCTCACCCACTCAGCACCGAGGTCCCCCCCAACCGCTCCACGTGAGCGAGTCCGAAAGAACATGCCCATCCCCCGACGTCTCCCCTTTCTCGCCGCAGTGATGCTGCTCTCCCTGGCAGCCTGCACCACTCAACCCCAGGGCTCCGCCCAGGTCTTTGCCTCCGCTCAGCAGGCCCTCTCCGCTGATGATGTCACCCGCGTCCGGGTGACGGTCTCCGCCCAGGACATGAGCTCCCTCGTTGTCGAGCTGGCCAGGTCCAACGGTTCCTGGGGTGGACTCATCGGCAACATCCCCACCGGCTCCAACCGCTCCTTCCTCGCCGAGGCCTTTGACTCCTCCGGCGCCCTGCGCTTCCAAGGCCAGGCCTCAGGGGTCACCATCACCGCCAACCAGACCACTGCCGTGGCCATCACCCTCCAAGAGGTTCCTCCCCCTCCGCCCTACGGCAATGAAGTGCCTGTCATTGACTCCCTTGTTGCCTCCGCGACCTCTGTCCCTGCGGGGGGCACTCTCTCCCTGACTGCGACGGCCCATGATCCCAACCCCGGGGACACCCTCACCTTTGCTTGGGCTTCCTCCGGCGGCACCTTCTTTGCCCCCACCGCCGCCTCCTCTTCCTGGACGGCGCCGTCCTCTGCTGGCGTCCAGATCCTCACCCTCACCGTGACGGACTCTCAGGGGGCTGCCGTCTCCGTTTCCATCGCCATCAATGTCGTCTCCGGCGTCAGCACTGGCAACGCCGCCGTCAACATCTCCTTCAACCTCTGGCCTGTGGTCTCCAAGGTCTCCGCCTCTCTCAACCGGCTCGACGCTGGACAGTCCACCACCCTCTCGGCCAATGCCTCGGATGCGGATGGAGATGCCCTCTCCTACCAGTGGATCGCGACCTGCCCCGGTACCTGGACGAATGCGACCTCCAGCGCCGCCTCCTTCGTGCCCTCCTCGGTTCCCGCCGGCACCTGTAACAACTGCCGCCTCACCGTCACGGTGCAGGATGGCCGCGGGGGGCAGACGACAGGCGCCCTCAGCCTCTGCGTCACCGGCACCGCCACCGAGTTCTTCCCGCCCCTCGTCACCAACTTCTACCAGTCCGCCCTCTCCACCTCCCCGGGGCAGACAGTGGCCTTTGACGTCACCGCCATGGACCCACAGGCCAGCTCCATGACGTTTGCCTGGACTGCCAATACCGGCTCCCTGGCCGCAGCGCAGAACACCGCTACCAACAGCCATGTCGTGTGGACGGCACCTGCGTGCACGCTGACGGGTGTCACTCCCTCCGTCACCGCTGTCGTCACCAATGCCTACGGCCTCTCGGCCTCAAAGCCCTTCTCCCTCTCCGGCCTGCCGGCGTGCGCGGCGGCCGGGTGGACAGCCGCAGGCTCCACGGGTGCGGGGCGCTCCAATTCCGCCGCCATCCTGCTCTCCTCCGGCAAGGTGCTCGTCACGGGGGGCATCATTTCTACGTCTGGCTCCCCCCCGTTGGCGGTGGTGTACGACCCGGCCACCAACTCCTGGTCCTCCGCCGGCTCCATGGCCACGGCCCGCTTGGGCCATACCGCCACCTTGCTCTCCTCCGGCAAAGTGCTGGTCACGGGGGGACAAAGAGGCACGACCTACTTCTCCTCTGCGGAGGTGTACGACCCGGCCACCAACTCCTGGTCCGCCGCCGGCTCCATGGCCACGGCCCGCGGATCCCACACCGCCACCCTGCTCGCCTCCGGCAAGGTCCTCGTCGCGGGGGGCAACGACACGACTGGCACCCTCAACTCAGCGGAGTTGTACGACCCGGCCACCAACTCCTGGTCCGCCGCCGGCTCCATGAGCACGGCTTGCAAATACCACGAGGCCACCCTGCTCTCCTCAGGCAAGGTCCTCGTCTCGGGGGGCCAAACTGGCACGACCTACTTCTCCTCTGCGGAGGTGTACGACCCGGCCACCAACTCCTGGTCCGCCGCTGGCTCCATGGCCACGGGCCGCTTCAGCCACGAAGCCACCCTGCTCGCCTCCGGCAAGGTCCTCGTCTCGGGGGGAGGCGGCACTACTGGAACCCTCAACTCCGCGGAGGTGTACGACCCGGCCACCAACTCCTGGTCCTCCGCCGGCTCCATGGCCACGGCCCGCTACTGGCACACCGCTACCCTGCTCGCCTCCGGCAAGGTCCTCGTCGCGGGGGGCGTCACTGGCACGACCTACCTCTCCTCCGCGCAGGTGTACGACCCAGCCACCAACTCCTGGTCCTCCGCCGGCTCCATGAGCACGGCCCGCACCACCCACACCGCCACCCTGCTCTCCTCCGGCCAGGTGCTCGTTGAGGGGGGCCACAATGCCGGGGTTTACCAATCCTCCGCGGAGCTCTACTCGCCCTGAGAGCGCTGCCCCTCTGTAGACACTCCGTCTGAGACGCCCGCCCCTCCGCCCATGGCACCGCGGAGGGGCGGGCGTTGCTGTTTCTCTTTGAATTCTTTCAGCCCTTCTCCCTGGTCACCACCGCCACACAGGACTGCCGCTCGCTGACGCCGCGCAGCTCGGCCTCGAAGCGCGAAGACTCCAGATGCTCGCGAGCCACGTGCTCGGCGATCTCCGGGTGCTGGAAGAGCCGCTCCAGCAGCACCACCTGCCCTCCCTTCGCCGCCCCCTGGAGCCGCGCCGCCAGGTTCACCGTGGTGCCGAACAAGTCCAGGCGCTGGTTGGCGCGCACGGCAAGGCACGGCCCCTCGTGGAGCCCGACCTTCAAGCGCAGTCCATGGTGGCTGTGGAGCTGCTCCGTCTCGCGCACCATCTCCAGGGCCGCCGAGAAGGCCACGCCTGCACGCGGGAAGGTGGCCATCACCGCGTCCCCCATCGTCTTGAGCACGGCGCCACCGTGGCGCGCGACCGCCTGCTCGACGGTGCGAAAGTGCTGCTCGATGAGGGCGAAGGCCCGCGCGTCGCCGAGCTGCTCGTACAGGGAGGTGCTGCCCGTGAGATCCGAGAACAGCACCACCATGGAGCCGATGGACAGCTCCACCCCGGTGGCAGGGGCCTCGGTCGGGAACAGATCGTGGAAGTCCGGCACAGCAAGCACGTCCCTGCCAAGCGCGGCCTCAGGGGCCCAGTCCGCGCGCTCGAGGGAGAACTCCTCCTCATACGGTGTGTCATTGCTGAGCACGAGCGACACGCCCGGCTCCCCCGCAACAGCCTCTCCGATACTCACCCCCAGCGTCCCCGACTCCAGCGTCACCTGGAGCCTGGCGCCTGGGCTCGCGGGGAGTCCGGTGCGGTAGCGCCGCATGGTCGTGCGAACGGTGTAGGCACCGTCCGGCAGCTCCAGCGACACCTCCCGCTGGCCATGCGGAGGGACGATGAAGTTCGCCATGACATGGGGCCGGAACCACGGAGAGGCCGCGCAGTAGGAGCCGGAGGCCACGAAGCGGACCGCCGGGCTCGCCGTGAAGATCGCCTCCACGTTCGCCCCGAAGTCCAGGCGGAAGGCGCGATCACAGTCAACGCAATACCCCTCGCGCTTCACCTGCTCCAGACCTGGCAGCTCCTGCACTCCCTCCCGGCACATGGGGCACTCGAGCTGCCACTGGAGCTCGTAGAGGCCGGCCCTCACCGCGTGCAGGAAGCCCCGGAGCACCTCGCGCCGCTCGAAGCCCCAGATGCGTGCCAGCGCAAACGGGCGGATCTGCCTCAGCTCGTCATCGAACCCCTCCCGAGCGAACCGGATGATCCGCTCGCGGAGCTCGGGCACGATCGGGGCGCTGGCGAAGCGCTGCGCGCGGAGCTCGAGCTCCTTGTCCTGGACGAGGCCTCGGAGACCGAACGCCGAGCCATCCGGCTCCATCCGGCCAAGGAGCTGCCGGGCCTGGATGACCGCGGGCTCCGGCCCCACCTCCAGCTCTCCCTTCATCCGCGCGCGGGTGAAGAGGCGCGCCAGGGCATCGAAATAGAGCTTCAGCGCCTGATCGAACGCCTGGAGCACCCGGCTCTCGAGCTGCGCGTCCAGCGGCTTGTCGGCTTCGACGTATGCAGTCACGGAGACCCGGGCCCCTGCCCCCACCGGAGACAGCTCCGCGCGGAAGCCGCCGAGCCGAAGAGGGCCGGACACGTACTGCCGCATGCCCTGGATGTGCTGGCCTTCTACCCACTCACCGCGCTCGAGCCACTCGGACACTCCCCAGGACTGGATGCCAAAGCCGAGACGGGCCCGTACCTGTTGGCCCTCGGCGTCGAGCGTCGTGTAGCGGTACTGCGTGGGGTTCAAGCCCACCAGTCGATCCCACCGATTGGAGTCCGCGACGAGCCCCCACACGAGCTCGGGCGGCGCGGGCAGTAGACGCTCCTGTGTCCTCGAGTACTGGATCGCCATGAGCCCAGTATAGTCCGCTCCCGGCGCCTTCCCTTGTGGAAGGGCCATGCCACGGGAGAGCACATGGACGTTCGCGCGGCGGTCGCGTTCGAGGCGGGCAAGCCCTTGCGTATCGAGACGGTGCAGCTCGAGGGGCCCAAGGCGGGAGAGGTCCTCATCGAGCTGAAGGCCACAGGCGTCTGCCACACGGACGACTACACACTGTCCGGCAAGGATCCGGAGGGCCTCTTCCCGGCGATCCTCGGCCACGAGGGCGCTGGGGTGGTGGTGGACGTGGGCCCGGGCGTCACCTCGCTGAAGAAGGGGGATCACGTCATCCCGCTCTACACGCCCGAGTGCCGGCAGTGTGAGTACTGCCTGTCTCGGAAGACGAACCTCTGTCAGGCCATCCGCGCGACACAGGGCAAGGGGTTGATGCCAGACGGGACGAGCCGGTTCCGGCTCGGGCGCGAGCCGATCCACCACTACATGGGGACCTCCACCTTTGCCCAGTTCACGGTGCTGCCGGAGATCGCCGTGGCGAAGATCCGGGAGGACGCTCCCTTCGACAAGGTCTGCTACATCGGCTGCGGGGTGACGACGGGCATCGGCGCCGTCGTCTACACGGCGAAGGTGGAGCCGGGGAGCAAGGTGGTGGTGTTCGGCCTGGGCGGCATCGGGCTGAACGTGGTGCAGGGGGCGCGCATGGTGGGGGCGGACATGATCGTCGGGGTGGACATCAACCCGCGGCGGCGAGAGCTGGCCGAGAAGCTGGGCATGACGCACTTCGTGAACCCGCGCGAGGTGGAAGGCGACCTGGTGAAGTACCTGGTGGACCTGACGAAGGGCGGCGCGGACTACAGCTTCGAGTGCATCGGGGATGTGCGGACGATGCGGCAGGCGCTGGAGTGCTGCCACAAGGGCTGGGGCGAGAGCATCATCATCGGCGTAGCGGCCGCGGGGCAGGAGATCAGCACGCGGCCGTTCCAGCTCGTCACGGGGCGCGTGTGGAAGGGCTCGGCCTTCGGCGGGGCGCGCGGGCGCACGGACGTGCCTCGCATCGTGGACTGGTACATGGAGGGGAAGATCCAGATCGACCCGATGATCACCCACATGGTGCCGCTGGAGGGCATTCAGGAGGCCTTCGACATGATGCACCGGGGCGAGTCCATCCGCAGCGTGGTGAAGTATTCATGACGGTGCCGCTGACGCTGGCCTCGGAGCATCGCTGCTTCGGGGGCACGGTGGCGTTCTACCGCCATGCCTCGGAGGCCTGCGGTGGGGAGATGCGCTTTGGCATCTACGTGCCGCCCCAGGCGGCGACGCGCAAGGTGCCGGTGCTCTACTACCTGGCGGGCCTCACCTGTACGGAGGAGACGCTCCTCATGAAGGGGGGCGCGCAGCGGGTGGCCGCGGAGCTGGGGGTGATGCTGGTGGCTCCGGACACGAGCCCCCGCGGTGCCGGCTTCCCGGGGGAGAGCGAGTCCTGGGACTTTGGCGTCGGGGCGGGCTTCTACGTGGACGCAACCCAGCCTCCCTGGTCCTCCCGCTACCGTATGTTCACGTACGTCACGCGGGAGCTGCCGGCGCTGGTGGCGGCGCACCTGCCCGCGCGGGCGGACCGGGAGGGCATCTTCGGCCACTCGATGGGCGGCCACGGGGCGCTCGTGTGCGCGCTGCGCCAGCCTGGACGCTACCGCTCCGTCTCCGCGTTCGCGCCCATCGCCGCGCCCATGCGCGCTCCGTGGGGACAGAAGGCGTTCAGCGGCTATCTGGGGCCGGAACAGCAGGCCTGGCGAGCCTGGGATGCCAGCGAGCTGGTGCGCACGCTGCGCGAGCCCCTGCCTCCGCTGCTGGTGGACCAGGGAACGAAGGACAAGTTCCTCACGGAGCAGCTGCGCCCGGAGCTCCTCCAGGAGGCCTGCGCGGCCGCGGGGCAGCCCCTCTCCCTGCGGATGCAGGAGGGCTACGACCACAGCTACTACTTTGTCTCTACCTTCATGGAGGACCACCTGCGCCACCACGCCGCGGCCCTGAACGCGTGAAGCCCCCAACCCGAGCCCTGCAGCAGCAGGAAACGGCCCTCCCCAGGGCCCGCCGAGCCGGGGCGCGTGCGTAACTGTTCGGAAATGTCGGGACTTTTGTGGCTCAAAACCCCCGACATTTCCGAACAGTTACCGTCGAAGTCCTGACAGCAGGGTACCCCTCGGGGCCATTGCGGATCTCCCTGTGGATTGCCACCTGCACAGGGGGCGGCTCCTGATTCTCGAGAGCCGGAGGGGGAAGGCGATGAGAGCCTACGGTACGGCGGCGATGGTGACTCTGGCCATCCTGATGCTCCACGCAGCGGTGATGTTCGGCCCCTCCTTCGCCGGCTTCCAAGGCGAGACGCTGATGGTCGCCACAGCGGTGGTAGCCCTGGTGGCCTGGGGAACCTTCCTCGGCCTGGCGATCCGCGCCTTGTTGCTCGCCGTGGCCGTCATGCAGGGTGATCGCTCCAAGCTCGAGGCGAGCCTCCGCTGGACGAGCGCGCTCTCGCTGGCGGCGGCGGTCCTGTCGCTCGGGACGGCGTTCCCGTTCGCCTTCGGTGCCTTCGCCACCTGCGGGCCCACCTGGCTGTCCAACCTGTATCACTGGGGAGGGCTGATCGGCAGTGTGCTCGGCTTCGTGGCCTGGTTCGGCTTGCCCGCCCTCATGCGCAGTCCGCTAGAAGGGCTCGGGGTGCAGACGAAGCCTCTCGGCTGGCGGGCCCCCCTCATCACGGGCGCAACCGTGTACGGCATCTGGGGCGTGGTCTGGCTCGTCGCGTGGCTGCTCCTGCGGGGCTCCATCGACGAAGGAAGCTACCCCAATCGCGCCAGCTCGCCCTATCGGCTCCCGTTCCCGGGCGGAGAGAGCTCCTGGGTGATCCAGGGCAACAACTCGTCCTTCAACCACGAGGACGACGAGCAGCACGCCTGGGACTTCCGGCGCCAGTGCGGCACACCCGTGCTGGCAGCTCGCGATGGGACGGTGCGCGCGGTCAGGGACAGCAACACGGGACACGGCAGCGGCAAGCCCAACAACTTCGTGGAGGTGACACACAGCGATGGTTCTGTGGGCCGCTACCTGCACATCTCGCAGAACAGCGCGACTGTGAGCGTGGGGGACCGGGTCCGCCAGGGAGATCCGCTGGCGAGCGTCGGCAACGTGGGCAACAGCCTCACGGGGCACATCCACTTCGTCGTGGAGAGCGGGGGGCGCAGCATCCCGGTCACCTTCCGTGACGTCGAGGAGGACAGCGGCATTCCTCGCACCTTCGAGAGCTACACCTCGGGCAACAGCAAGGCCTCCGGCGCCCGTGCGCCCGTGGCGAGGAGACGCTAGCCGAGGCCCCTCGGCGGGCGCTCGTCACCGCCCTGCCCTATCATGGCGGGCCATGGGAACCTGGGCTGCAGGGCCATTCGGAAATGACACGGCGCTCAACTACCTCGGGGGAGTCGTCGACAGGCTGATGAACTCCATCTTCGAGTTCGTCGACAACCCGAGCCTCGAAGCGAACTTCGACGAAGCCTTCGCGGCCATCGCGCTGCTGAACATCCTCGCGCAGAAGGTGACGGCTCCGCTCCCAGACGCGGCGGAGGTGGAGGTCTGGAAGCGCATCGCGCTGCACACCTACGACTCGCAGATTGACGAGCTCAAGCCGGACAAGGAGTACAAGCGCTCCCAGCGCAAGGCGATCGCCAAGGAGCTCGACCGGCTCATCGCGGCCTCGCTTGAGCGCAAGGACGGCGACGAGGGAGAACCCCTCGGCAGGCTGGGCAGGCTCCTGCTCCGGGCCATGGCCCAGCGCACCCCGGGGCCCTTCACGATCAACTACACCGAGGTCTCGCGGTGGATCACCGACTTCAGCGATGATCTCGAGCGGGCCTGGAATGAATGCCCGCGAGGCGACTGGCTCATCGGGCTCGCCACCGCTCTCGGCGTGCCTGTGCGAGTGCTGCTCCCCCCGGTAGCGAGCCTCATCTCCCCGCTCCTGTCGAAAGTCCCTGCCGGCGAGCAGCGGCCCGCCGAAGCGCTCCAGGCCGCCGAGCGCTGGGCTCAGGGAACAGGCACCGAGGCCGAGTGTGCGCGAGCCCGGGAAGCGGCCCTATCCGCCGCGTCACCGCTGGGAACGGTGCCCTCCTCCGTGGCAAGTATGACGGCGGCCCTGGCTGAAGCAGCCCTCGAGGCCGCGGCCGGGCGCCCTGCGCTCCTGCGCGATGCACTCACAGCCGCGATGAATGACTACGGGAACGCGGCGCACCTCGAAGCCGGACTCGCGGCCATGGCGGCTGGCAAGGACCGCCTCAGCGCCATGCTGAACGACGGCATCGCCGCGAGGGATGCAGCCATCAACGCCGCCGCACCCACCCTCCGCGAGCGCATTCCCTGGTCCGCGGTGCGCGAGGCTCTCACTCCCCTCTCCCGCCGGTAGAGGCAACCCGGTCAATCCAGCGAGCCCTGCCTTCACCGCCCTCCGAGCTTACGGAACCGCGTGGTTGTCCCCGGAGAGCCTCCCTGAACGAAGTGCTACCATGCACGCAGCATGAGTGATCCACGCGCTCCAAGGCACGGAGAGGGCACGTTCTTCGTCGGTGTGATCTCTGGGGGGTAGGCACATGATCTTTCTTCTTCGACAACGGTGGTGGTTGGGCATCCTGGCGTTAGCCCTGTGGCAGGGCTGTGGAGAGCCGAGGCCACCGATCACCTATGGCCCCAACCTGGTGATCAACAGCTCCTTCGAGTCCGGGCTGGACGGCTGGTGGAAGGCCACGGACTCGATGGGAGGCGAGGCCTCCACGGGCCCCGAGGCCGCGGACCTCGGCTCTGCCGGGCTGATGCTCTACAAGGGCACGGGGGGCTGGGGCTCCATGGTGGGCCAGGAGACGCAGGGCCACGTGGCGATGCAGACCTTCCAGGTCCAGGCCCGCCTCCGGGGTGTCGTGGGAGGCGAGCGCGTCACCTTCAGCTTCCACGGCGAGGGCGTCGAGGTGGTAGCCGAGCCCCGCTGGAGGACGGTGTCGCGGATGGTGCTCATGCCCGAGCTCAACGGCAACGCCTCGGCCCTCATCAGCGTCACCACGGATGAGGCCACCGTCCATGTGGATGATGTGTCCTTCACCTGGGTCGAGGTGGAGCGAGGCGATGCCGACCAGGAGGAGGACAACCTGGTGCGCAACGGCTCCTTCGAGAGCGATCTGGGGCTGTGGAGCTTCTGGACGGACTCGCCGGAGGGAGCGGCCTACACCACCCCGGAGGAGCGGCACTCCGGCTACGCCGGCATGGTGATGACCCGTGGCCCCGAGGGCTCCATCGCCTCGGTGAAGCAGTCACTGCTGGAGCCGGTGTCCGCGCGCGAGGAGTACCGCATCGAGGCCCGCATCCGAGGTGCGAGCGGGGGTGAGCAGGTGAACCTGTGCCTGCAGATCAACCACGAGCCGTGGTCCGGGCCCTGTGTCCATGTGAAGGCCACCCAGGACTGGCAACACCTCTCGGCGGATCTGCCCATCGACGAGGCGCTCATCGAGGAGCGTGTGGGCGCGCTGGTGTCCCTGGGCAGTGAAGGCACCGTCTTCGTGGACGACGTGATCGTGGTGCGCAAGAAGTAATAGGCGTCACGGTGACGTGGGGTCAGGGGCGGGCGTGGGTCGAGTGCCCTCGGTCAGGTCCTCCAGGCGGCGGAAGTAGTCCCGCTGGGACTCGAAGATCCGGGCGATGCTGGTGACCATGAGGAACACCACCAGCACGGCGATGGCGGTGAACACCAGCACCTGGAGGACGCGCATCCCGGCCTCGGAGTTCTCCCTGGCCTGCTGCTGAAGGAGTGGCGGGAGGTGGCCGGTGCGCTCGCCGATGGCGAGGTGACGCAGGGACTCCCCCTCGAGCACTCCGAGCCACTCCACCACGTCCGTGAGGTTGGCACCGTCTCGCAGGCGCTCGATCGCCGGAGCCGTGCGCGCCTGCAGCTCCGCGTTGCCGCTGGCCTCGAGCGCCAGCTGCAGGCTGCGCGCGGCCTCCACTCCGGCTTCCAAGGAGGAGCCCAGGACCTGACAGAAGCGGCTGGCCTGGGTCCGCCGGTAGAAGCTCCCCAGCAGGGGAAGGCGCAGGCGGAGCCGTGCCCAACGGTCCTCGAGCCCCAGCGCCGCCAGCGCCAGCGGGACCGAGAAGATCGTCAGTCCGATCACCGTCACCTTGAGCAACCGGACGATCAAGGAGCCGGCCAGTGCCAGTGGCAGGGCGTCCAGCGTCTCGGAGGTCCTCACGGCCCCTGCTCCCTCCAGCAATGCGCCCCCGATGAGGAATGCGACCAGCAGGTAGGCGGGATAGAGGCACAGCGAGAGCGTGCGCCAGCGCAGCTTCTGCAGCTCCTCCTGGCGCGCGATGATGCCGGCCAGGGCGTGCTCGAGCGTCCCCGACACCTCCCCGGCCTCCAGCGCCGCCACCACCTGGGGCTCGAACCAGGAGGGATGGCGTCGCATCGCCTCGGCCAGACCGGCGCCTTGGGCGATGGTGGCGCCCACCTGGGCCACGGCGCGACGGAACGGATCTTTATCCGCGCCGCGCGACAGCTCGGTGAAGGCGATGTTCAGGGGCACACCGGCCCGAAGCAGGGCGTGGAGCCCGACAAAGAAGGTCAGCCGCCGCCGGTGGCGGGCCATCGCGACCAGGGGGTGACGCGCCCAGGCCCGAACGACGCGCTCGCGCGCCCCGCTGGAGGCGTGAGGGCTCTGGGCGGTGCGGACAGTGGGCCGCTGCGGTGTGCTGCCCTGGCTCCTCTCCTGGCTCCGCTCTGCTGGGGCTGGAGGCTTCATCCGCGACGGCTGTCGCTCATTCATGGGGTGCCCTGTCCGCCGAACTCAGAACCTCCGCCCCCGCCGCAGCAGCCAGGAGGGGGGAAGGAACATCACCAGGAGAATGAACATCAGCAGGGCCGCCAGGTGCCGCATCTCGCGAGGCCCATAGCGCAAGACCAGGGGAGTCCCCACGAGGAGCCCCAGGCCCACCGCCCAGCGAACGGGCTTGGAGGGAATGAGGCTCAGCAGCGCCACGCCCGGGGAGCGGCCTTTCAGGAAGGAAGCCCCACGGTGGATGTCCCACGGCTGTGAGCGCAGCTGCTCGTGCAGCCGGGCCTTGGCGGCCGCGTCCTCCTCCCGCTGGGCCTCGGCCTGTTGCCGCGCCTGCTCGAGGGCCTGCGCGTGCTCGCGCTCCTGGGCCTCCCGGGTCTGCCAGAGCCGCTCGTTGTACTCGCGCTGCTGGGGCGTGTTCAGATCCGCGCCGCACACCCCACACTCCTGGGTGTAGCGGCCGTTCTCGGACTCACACCGGGCACAGCGAGGGAAGCGCTCTTCTTTGTTGGGAGCCTCCGCCAAGGCCAGTGGCGCCTCGCCTCGGAAGCGCTCGAGGTGGGCCTCGGGAACCACCGCCCCCTGAGGAGCCTCTCCTTGCTCCGCCAGGGCCTCGAAGCGGCCGCCGCTCTGCAGACGAGGGGGCTCCTCCGGCTTGGAGCGCTCACCGCGCGAGCGCTCCAGGTGGAGGAAGCGGGTGAACTTGGAGGTCATCTGCCCTCCGGGGGGCCGCCGAGCGACGCCGGGCGAGTCCGCCCCTTGGCCCACGCCCGGAGCCGGGAGATCTCGTCCCCCATGGTGACGGACAGCGGGAACGTCTCTCGGATGCTGCGCACCAGGTGAGGCTGCCCGAGCTCCACTCCCTCGCCGAAGGCCTCGTACAGCCCCGCGATCACCGCCTGCTCAATCTCCGCGCCGCTGAAGCCATCCGTGAGCGTGGCCAGTGCCTCCAGATCGTAGTGCGCGGGGTCGCGCCGCCGCCGGTTCAGGTGGATGCGGAAGATCTCCCGGCGCTCGGCCTGCTCGGGCAGATCGATGAAGAAGATCTCGTCGAAGCGTCCCTTGCGCAGCAGCTCCGGCGGCAGGCCGTCGATGCGGTTGGCGGTGGCCACCACGAACACCGGCGCCGTCTTCTCCTGCAGCCAGGTGAGCAGCGTCCCGAAGACGCGGGCAGAGACGCCGCTGTCGCCCGTGCTCGAGGAGGCCACACCGGACAGCCCCTTCTCGATCTCGTCCACCCACAGCACCACCGGCGCCACGCTCTCGGCCACGCGGATGGCCTTGCGCAGGTTCTCCTCCGAGGAGCCGATCAGCCCGCTGAAGATGCGGCCCATGTCCAGCCGCAGCAGCGGCAGGTTCCAGTGCGCGGAGACGGCCTTGGCGGTGAGGCTCTTGCCGCAGCCTTGCACGCCCAGCAGCAGCACGCCGCGCGGCTCGGGCAGCCCGAACTGGCGGGCCCGCTCTCCAAAGGCAGCGGTGCGCTGCCCCAGCCACGCCTTGAGGTTCTGCAGGCCGCCCACGTTCCCCAGGGTCTCATCGGGCGGGTAGTACTCGAGCAGCCCGTTCTTGCGGATCACCTGGCGCTTCTCATCCTGGATGCGCTTGATGTCCTCCACGCCCAGCTTCCCGTCGTGGGCAATGGCCTTGGCGAAGGCATTCTCCGCCTCGGCGAGCGTGAGCCCGAGCGCCGCCTTGATGATCTGATCGGCATGATCGCGCGACAGGTCGACGGTGGCCTTGTTGTTCTTGCGCACCACGGCGACGATCTCTTTGAGGAGCTGCAGCAGATCGTTGTACCCGGGCAGCGGCACGTCAATGACGGAGACCTCCTTCTCCAGCTCGACGGGGATGCTGAGCGTGGGGGCCAGAAGGATGACGGTGGTGAAGGTGCTCTTGAGAAAGTGGGCCAGCTCGCGCACGGCGCGCACCACGCCCTTGTCCTCGAGGTAGGGGTGGAAGTCCTTGAGCACGATCAGCGCCGGCTCGTTCAGCTTCTCGATGGCGGCGAGCGCGTCAACGGGGTTGCGCGTCTCCTCGGGCTGCGTCGCGGTCCGCGAGCCGCCCATGTTGCGCAGCCCGCGGGTGATGGACCAGTGGAAGAGCGCCTTGCCGTGCGAGCGCGCCAACTCGGCCAGGATCGCATCCACCCGGTGCTCCTCCCAGGAGACCAGGTAGAGGAGCGGGTAGCGAGCCCGGATGAAGATGTCGAGCTCCTCCAACCACGGCGCCGTCGCAGCGCGGGAGGTGGGAGAGCCAGGAGCCGGGGGCGTCATGCCCCCAGATATATCAAGCCTTACGGGGCTGCGGGTGCGGCCTCCGGGGCGGAGCCGGTGGGCGCGGGCTGCGCGGCCTGGGCCTGCTCCGCTGCCCGACGCTTCTCCGCGACGGTCTTGAGGTTCTTCAGCCCCGTCTGGAAGTTGTTGGCCAGCATGTCTTCGATCATGCCCACGAAGTAGCCACCGATGACGGGCGGCAGCGTGCCCTCATCCACCCACTTCACCTTCGTGCCCTCCGCTTCGCGCGTCCACGTGAGCGCGCCGCGGGCGTTCACTTCCTTGTCCGTCTCGATCATCTCGTCCACCCACACGCCGGTGGAGACATCGCTCTTCGTGATGGTCATCTTCCCTTGCCCCATCTTCGGGCCTTTCCACGACCACCACGCTCCCTCACCCGAGGCCGGCCCGCCGTAGTCCCACTTCACCTCGGGATCCATGTCCTTCGTCCAGGCCGCCCACGACTGCCACTGCTTCAGATCGGTCACGAAGGGGTGGATGTGCTCCGGCGCGGCGTTGATGACCAGCACCTGCTCGACGTGCCACTGCCGGGGCAGGAAGAGGCCCACCACCGCGAGCACGGCCACCAGCGCCGCGAACCCCAAGCCACCGATCTTCAGAATGCGCTTCATGAGTCCCCCCAAGTTGGGAATGGATACAGCGAAAGGAGCGGCACCATACACCGAGCCCTGGAGTGATTCATCAGTAGGCCCAGGAGCCGATGGAGAAGGCGTGCGTCACCTTGTGGTTGAGCCAGAGGGCGAGGAGCGCGACCGGCCATCGCAGCCAGGCTGGCCGCTCAGCGAGCCAGTCGCCTACCCGGAACAGGACGGGAAACATCACCGCGCCGAAGCGGAACGCGTTGCCCAGATCGCCCTGAGGCAGCATGACGAGCAGTGCGAGCAGCCCATAGAGGGCCAGGGGCAGGCTGCGACGGCTCAGCGCCACGGCCCCGGCAAGCCACACAGCGCCGAAGAGGTTGCGCAGGCCCAGCCACCAGCCGGGCTGGTGCCACTCATTGCCGAACCAGAGCCCGCGGATCGCGCCCCACAGGGAGTCCACATGGTGCCAGTTCTGCTGGGCATGCAGGTGCGCGAGCGGATCCCCGGCCGAGCGGGCCTGGAAGAGAAGGAACCCGCCGAACGACGCGAGCGCCACGCCCCCCACCGTGGCGAAGCGCGCGAGCCGGCCAGGCCACAGACCCGGGGTGCGGGCCACCAGGAGCGCAGCGGTGATGGCGACGAAGATGCCCTGGTTGCGCGTCCACACACAGAGTGCGGCGAAGGCCGCGGCACGCCAGACGTGCCTGTCCCAGGCGGAGGCCAGGGCGCCCAGGGAGAGAAGCAGGAAGAGCCCCTCGGTGTGGTGCGAGTGCAGGGCGAAGCTGGCGGGGCTGTAGAGGAAGAAGAACCAGGCCCACACCGTCCGCGGCTCGAGCGGAGAGGCAGCCCCCTGCCGGGCTCCTCGCCAGGAGACCCAGGCGGCGAACGCCAGCAGGCAGAGCGAGGACAACGCGGAGCCGATGACCTGGGGCGGCAGCGCTCCTCCCAAAAGGGTGCGAAGGAGAGACACCGTTGCTGGGTAGAGGGGCAGGAAGGCTCGCAGCGCCGGATCGTACCCCTCGGTGATGATGCGGGTGTAGAGGTGCGAGTCCCAGCGGTCGATGGCTTCAAGGAATGGGAACCCGCGCCGGAACGCCGTCCAAGCCCACAGCCCGAAGTGGTGCACCAGCATCAGCGCGGTGAGGCCCAGCGCCAGAGGCCACCGCGGGGTGGCGGCGGGAGCGTCCTGGCCGCCGGGTGGAGCGCGGTGCGCGGAGCCCTCTCCAGGCGCTGGGCTGAGTGCAGGTGTCTCCGCGGGCTTCAAGCGCGCGGCACGCTAACGCGCCCACAGGGGGCGGACAACTGACGCACACTCCAGGCCGACGGGCTCGGGGCAGTCACCCTGCCGGCCAGGCCTGCAACGGCCGGAGCAGTCAGGCCATGGCCATGGCGCGCAACACCTCGGTCATGACGGAAGCGGTCAGCACCCGCTCCCCATCGAAGCCGCGAGCGCTGGGAGGCTCGCGGTGAGAGGTGCAGGCACGTGGCGAGCGTCCAGGCGTCAGCGTCGGCGGGAGCCTCCCCAGCAGGGTGTGAGGGTGTGAAGAACGGGCGCCACCCGGCAACTCCTCCTCTCCCACATGGCAACCCTCTAACCTGATCCGATCCTCACAAGGAAGGGTGACCCATGATGCCGTGGCGGATTCTGTGGCGAGCCAATGCGCTGATCCTTGCGGTGATGGTCGGGTGCGCTGGCACTTCGAGAGGTCTCCGAGTGGAAACCGGAGCGGGGGGACAAACCATCGTCCACATCCCCCGCACCGCTACCGTGGAGCCGGTGGAGGTGACGCCGGAGGAAGTGACGGCGGCCATCCGGAGACTGGCGCGGGAGGTGCGGCTGAGCGGCTCCCCTCGTGAAACGGTGGAGAAGTTGTTTCAACTCGACGCGCTCTACAGCGATTACCTCTACCTGCTCGGAGAGCGAAAGCTCGTCCCGCTGGAGTCGGGCACTCCCCTGGAAGGAACGTTGACGGTGGAGGAGGAGAAGCTCGTCAGCCGGTACAAGGGCTGGTGCCGGAGCGACCATGGTTTCGAGGGCGATTGCCTGGGGGGCGCGCTCGTTGCCGGGAAGTACCTGGACATGCAAGGCCGCTACATGTTGGCCATGGCCCTGAGCAAGAGTCCCGTGCTGGAGGAGTTCGAGAAGGCGCTGGGCGAGATGGTGAGCATGCAGGCCGTCATGCAGGCCGCGATAGCGACTGTCGTCACGCTGCTCGTCCTCCTCGCGATGCCCGAGCCGGTAACGAAGTTCATCGCCGCGTGGGCGACCGTGGGGCTCATTCTCTGGGTGGGCGGCAAGACGCTCTACAACCTGATCACCGGTTGGTTCCAGTTGATGGAGGAGGTGAAGGTTGCAGCCACCTTCGAGGAGATCCGCGAGGCGGGCGAGAAGTTCGGCAAGTTGTTCTCGCGTGAGGCGGCGCAAGCGTTCGCCATGATGGCGATGGCGCTGCTGACGCGCACGGCGAAGGGGTTCGCGGAGCAGGTGGGGACGCTGCCCGGTTCGGCGCAGGTGTCGATGCAGGCTGTGGGCCGAGAAGGGGTCTTGTTGTCGGAGGTGGGCGCGGTGGAGTCGGTGGCGGTGACGGCCGATGGATTCAGTGTGGTGCTGGCCCCGGGCGCGGTGGCGATGGCGGCGCGCGGTGGACGCGGCGACCGCACGGAGAAGCACCACATCGGGACCATCGCTAACAAGAAGTCCGCCTTGCGTGGTGGCCCGTGGACCCCCCTGTTCGAGGAGCTTTTCGCCAGGGCGGGCATGCGGTTGAAGGATGCTGAGAACATCGTGCCCATCCAGGGGCACAAGGGGCCTCACCCGCAGCGATACCATCAAATCGTCTACGAGCGCTTGCGGGAGGCGCTGGGAGACTGTCGCGCCATCGCGGAATGCCGAGCGGAGTTGACCCGCGAACTCCGTAGCCTCGCGGAAGAGATCTCCACACCCGGAACGGAGTTGAACCGGCTCGTCACCCTGGGGCAATGACGCTAGAACTTCCCTATGGCCCAGCGCTTCTTCAAGCTCTCCGACGACCTCTATGTCCCCCACCGCTGGTACTTGGCCACTCCCATCGATAACCAGGGCCGCAAGGTGCATGACTGGGACTTCACGAGAGGAACGCCCGTGCATGTTGAAGGACAGTTGAAAATCCCCATCAAGATTGCAGGCAGGCCGCTGGACTTCTCCTGGGCGCTATTGAGCATCCCCGTCGTCCACGTCAAGGTGGCTTCCATGCTGTCGGAGCGCGCCCCCGGCGACGTGCAGCTCATCCCCGCAGACATCGATGGCCAACCGGATCAGTACCTCGTCCTCGTCGCAACACGCCTCATCCGCTGCATCGACGAGAAGGCATCAAGGATCCTGCTTTGGACCCATGAGGATGGAGCGCCGCACAAGGTTGGCAAGTACCGAGATGTTCGGGACATGCGCATCGACAAGCTGAAGGTGGGGAACGCCAAGGTCTTCCGTCCCGATGGCTGGTCGAGCACGCTGCTCGTCTCCGAGGAGATCAAGGACGCCTTGGAGCACATGGGCGCTACGGGCACGCGATTCGAGGAGGTCTAGTGGCCCAGCAGAGATTGCGGGCCGAGCGTGAACGTCGCAATGCCGGCGCGTTTGAAATGCTCCTGCAGCTTCAGCAGGATCTCCGCGGACAGCGCGGCATATCTCAGCTGCTCGAGGCCCAGAGGCCGCTGGCTCCAGTTCGAAGTCTGCATCTCCTTGTCGAGCGAGAGGCCCAGCTCGCGCTCGCACACCATCGCCAGGCTGTGTCCTCCCAGCACCTCCGCTCCACGCAGCTGGCGTGAGGCCTCCAGGGTGTCGAGCACCCCTTGGAGCGGGATTCCGACCGCCGCGAGGACCCGCCGCTCGAAGCTCGCATGGTGGATGACCTTCTGTGGGCGTGACGCGCCCAGCACCTGCCCGAGCGGAGCAAGGTCACCCACCGCGAAGGGATCGATGAGGTAGGTGCGGCTTCGCGTTGCAATCTGGACGAGGCAGAGCGTTCCGAAGTCGAGCGTCGTCTCGACATCCAACCCCACCGCCTCCTCGCCCTGGAGCTCCTCGCTGACGCTGCGAAGGGCCGCAGGCGTATCCACCCACTGGATCTCGTTCTGGGGCGTGGCTGCGCCCGAGCGCGGTGCCACCGCTTGAAGTTCAACGACGAAGGCCTCTGCCGCCCGGGTATCCCTCAGGCGGATCCCCATCGACCGTGGCGCCGCCCGGACGCCGCTCACCTCCACGCTGCCAAGGAAGCGAAGCGTGCCCCCAAGATCGAGGAGCTTCTCCGCGAGCAGCCGGTCCTCTGCATCCTCGGGCAGGCACGGCTGGAACTTGCTCACCATGCCCCGCGCCATGTCATGGGCCGCGGCCGCGGCGACGCGCTCCCAGTTCAGCTCCCCCAGCCCGCTGACAGTCTCCCTCGCGGCTGTCATGGGCAGCTCCTTGCAACGAACCGAGAGGTTGCCAGCCACCCATCGCTTGCCGGACTTCGCCTCCAACCCCGCCGCGAGGAGCCTGTTGATCGCCCCCCCTGCGAACGTGTGCCATTGCACCCCTTCCGGCTGCTCCTCCAGGCAAAGGCCCGTCGCTCCGGCGGACCGCCCAGCCCCCCCAGGTCGATCTCCAGGAAGCCCTCCGGGGCCACCTCGTGCTTCCCAAGAGACAGGCAGCGGGGGCACCGTGCCGCGCAGCCGCGAGAAGTACATCACCCAGCCTACGAAGGTGCCCGGCTTCGCTCTCTCCGTCACGCTGGCCCGGTGCGCCTCGGATGTCGCCACTCCCCACATAGGGCCGAAGCACACTCTACAATGGTGGAAGCCCCGCGCGCTGACAGGGGAGCCGGCCCACTCGACGAGAGGAGCGAGACGTGAGGAGAGAAGAAAGTCCGGTGAAGTGGATGGCTCGAGCCTGCCTCCTCCCGCTGTGGCTGGCCGGGTGTGCCACGACCTGTGCCCGGCCGGTTCCGCTGGTGGACGTGCCCCCTTCGTTACGGGGGACAGCGCCGGAGCAGGCCGTCACCCTCCTGCCGCTGAGCGGCCCTCTTCAGGGGGATGGCGCCGAGCTCTCCGGCCTCGCGTGGTACGGAGAACACCTCATTCTGCTGCCTCAGTATCCCGACTGGGAGGATGACGGCACCTCCTGCCTCTACACCGTCTCGAAGGCCGGCATCCTCGCGCAGCTCGATCACACCGCGTCAGGGCCCCTCGAGCCCCGCTGCATTGCGTTCGACAGCGGCGGCCTCGAGAAGCGCATCCCCGGCTTCGAAGGCTACGAGGCCATCGGATTTGCCGGGGACCAGGCGTATCTGATCGTGGAGACCGCCTCCCGGCGCACCGGAACGGGCATCCTCGTCACCGGCCGCATCGCGCCAGACCTCAGCGTGCTGAAGCTCGAGGCTTCGCCGCAGGCGACGCTCCCCCTGCCGGCCGATGTTCCGAACGCGGGCTTCGAGGCCCTGGTGGTGGGCGAGGAGGGGGTGCTGGCCATGTACGAGGCCAACGGGGCCCAGGTGAACCCGGCGCCCGCCGCCGAAGGTCTCGATCGTTCGCTGGCGCGTACGCGGAAGCTCGCGCTCCCATCGATCGAATACCGCGTCACCGATGCCACCTCCCTGGACGCAGCGGGCCGGTTCTGGGTGATGAACTACAGCTTTCCCGGGACCGCTCACCACTACAAGCCGGCGCCGGATCCCTTCATGGCCCGGTACGGCACCGGACCGACTCATGCACAGAGGCCCCAGGTGGAGCGGCTCATCGAGCTCCAGGTGACGCCCGCCGGCATCGTGCTCACCGAACGGCCTCCCCTCCAGCTCCAGCTCACCGGCGAGGCGGCACGGAACTGGGAGGGGCTGGTGCGGCTGGATGACCGGGGCTTCCTGCTCGTGACGGACAAGTTTCCCGGGACCCTGCTGGGCTTCGTACCCGGGCCATGATGAGCCACCGCCGGCGGCGCCTCCAGCCGCGCCACCTGCGGCCAGGCCTGCTGAGTGCAGCTGTCCAGCGACGCGGCCACATGCGAAGGCGGGCGAGAACAGCGTCCGGTTGAGCCCCACTGCGTCGAGCAACACGGCCGTGTAGAACGCCACGTTGGCGCGATTCGACAATCGACATCGGGTGGAAAAACCCCAGACTGAGTCCATGACCCGATCCGCCGCACTCGTTATGTTGCTCTGCAGCTGCGCGATGTCCAAGGGAGGCCCAGAGATGGGAAACGACGACCCGACCGCCGAAGGACGACGCCCCATGCGCAAGGGCGATCCAGAGCCCGTCTATGAATTCGAACCGGGGCCGCCGGTCACCGACACGGCGAGCCTCACGGCCTGGCTCGAGGCCAACCGGGGGAAGCGTCTTCGGCTGCCTATCGCCATCGAGCTCGAGGAGCTGGGCGGCCGCTTCAAGCGATCGCGCGTCGGAGACGTCGAGCTGCGGGTGACGGACCTGGCACTGGGCGTCCCGCTGAGCGAGCGAATCGCGCAGAAGTGCGGCCGGGATGCGAGGCGCTGCGCGCTCTGGCTCGAGGGGCGGTACGGCGAGACGTCGCCGTCCCCCGACGACCTCCCTCAATACGAGGTGGTCAAGGTCGGCGAGCTCGTCGACGAGAAGGCGGAGCTGAGGGCCGAACGCGCGAAGTAACGCGCCGAAGGCCCGCCGCGACTCTCAAGGAGTGCTAGGCAGCGTGCTCCCGGCGCTTGAGCACCCGCGAGCGCGCCGACTCCACCAGCGTGTACAGCACCGGGATGAAGATCAGGTTCACGAAGGTGGACAGCAGCATCCCGCCGAACACCGCCGTCCCCAGCGACTTGCGCGAGGCGGCCCCCGCCCCCGACGCCAGCACCAGCGGCACCACCCCCAGCAGGAACGCGAACGACGTCATCAGGATGGGCCTCAACCGCGTCTGCCCCGCCTGGATCGCCGCCTCCACCACACCCTTTCCCTGCTCGCGCAGCTGCTCGGCGAACTCCACGATCAGGATGGCATTCTTGCTGGACAGGCCCACCAGCATCACCAGGCCCACCTGGCAGAAGACGTCGTTCGCCAGCCCGCGCAGGTTCTGCAGCCCCAGCGCCCCGAGCATGGCCACCGGCACCCCCAGCATCACCACCAGCGGCAGCGCGAAGCTCTCGTACTGCGCCGAGAGCACCAGGAACACGAAGACGACGCCCAGCCCGAAGATGAGCAGCACCTCGCCGCTCGCCTCCTTCTGCTCGCGGGAGAGCCCCGTCCACTCGAAAGCAAACCCCGCGGGCAGCCCCTGCCGCGCCACCTGCTCCATGGCGCTCAGCGCATCCCCCGTGCTGGACCCGGGTGCCTGCTGGCCGTTGATCGTCGCGGAGCGGAAGAGGTTGTAGTGCTGGATGCTCGCCGCGCTGGTGACAGGCTGCACCTTCACCAGCGCCTCCAGGGGCACCATCTCCCCCTCCGCCGAGCGCACGTAGAAGGAGCGGATGTCCTGCGGCTCGTTCCGGAAGGGCACCGCCGCCTGCACGTAGACCCGATACACGCGGCTGGCGAAGGTGAAGTCGTTCACGTACTGGCTGCCCAGGTACACCGACAGCGTGGAGTAGACCGAGTCCAGCGACACCCCCAACGCCTTGGCCTTCTCCCGGTCCACCTGCACATCCAGCAGCGGAGTGCTCGCCGAGTAGGAGGAGAACACCCCGCTCAGCCCTGGCGCGCGGTTGGCCTGCGCCACGAGCTGCTGTGTCACCTGCGCCAGCTCCTCCAGCGTGTGGGTGCCCTGCTGATCCTCGAGGATGAACTCGAAGCCGCCCACGCTGCCCACGCCCCGGATCGTCGGCGGCTGGAAGGGCAGCACGCGCGCTCCGCCCACCGAGAGCAGCTGCCCGCGCAGCCGGTTCACCAGCGCCGACACCCCCTGCTCCTCCTTCTCCCGCTCGTCCCATGGGTGAAGGTTGATGAAGAGCGTGCCGGTGTTGGAACCCGCTCCCAGCAGCGAGAAGCCTCCCACGGTGAAGATGTCCGCCACCTCCGGCTGCCGGCGCAGCACCTCCTCCGTCTGGATCAGCACCTTCCGGGTGTAGTCCAGGGAGGTCCCCTCCGGTCCCTGTACCGCGACGATGAGGTAGCCCTGGTCCTCCGCCGGGATGAAGCCGGTGGGCGTGTACCGGTACAGCAGCACCGTGCCCACGAGGCAGGCGACGAAAGCCGCCACCACCGCCCACCGGAGCCGGCCCAGCAACCGCTCCAGCAGCCGTCCATACCCACGGCGGAAGGCGTCCAGGGTCTGGTCCACCCAGCGGGCCGCGCGCCACTTCTCTCCCTCACGCCCTCGGAGCAGCCGTGCGCACAGTGCCGGAGACAGCGTGAGGGCCACCAGCCCCGACAGACCGATGGAGAAGGCCAGGGTCAGCGCGAACTGTTGGTAGATGGCGCCCGTGGTGCCCGGGAAGAAGGACACCGGGACGAACACCGCGGACAGAACCAGCGCCACGGCCACGACCACGCCAGCCACCTGCCGCATGCCCCGCTGCGTGGCCTCGCGTGGACCCAGCTTCTCCTCCTCCATGATGCGCTCGACGTTCTCGATGACCACGATGGCGTCGTCCACCACCAGGCCCGTGGCCAGCGTCAAGCCGAACAGCGTCAGCGTGTTGATGGAGAAGTCGAACAGGTTGATGAAGGCGAAGGTGCCCACCAGGGACACCGGCAGCGTCGTCGCCACCACGAGCACGCTGCGCCAGCCGTGCAGGAAGACGAAGATGACGAGCACCACCAGCACGATGGCCTCCGCCAGCGTGGTCAGCACCTCCTCGATCGAGGCCTGCACGGCACGCGTCGTGTCGAAGGCCGGCTCGTAGGTGAGGCCCGGCGGGAAGCTGCCCTTGAGGCGCTCCAGCGCTGCCACCACCCCGTCACGCACCTCCAGCGCGTTGGAGCCTGGGAGCTGGAAGATGCCCAGGCCCACCGCCTCGCGCCCATTGAAGCGCAGCAGCTGTCCGTAGTTCTCCGCCCCCAGCTCCGCGCGCCCCACGTCCTTCAGCCGCACCAGCGAGCCGTCGGCCCCGCGCTGGACGACCAGATCATTGAACTGCTCGGGCGTGGTGAGCTGCCCCAGGGCCCGCACGGTGAACTGGTACGTCTGCCCCTCGGGGGCCGGCTGCTGTCCCACCTGCCCGGCGCCCACCTGCAGGTTCTGCTCACGCAGCGCCGCCACGACATCCTGGGGCAAGAGGCCCCGGCGCGCGAGCTGCGTGGGATCCAGCCACAGCCGCATCGCGAAGCGCCGCTCCCCGAAGATGCGCACGTCTCCCACGCCCTTGACGCGCAGGAGCGAGTCTCGCAGGTACACGTCCGCGTAGTTGCTCAGGAAGCCCCGGTCATAGCGGCTCTCGGCATCGTACAGGCCGAAGGACATGAGCAGCTGCGACTGCGTCTTGTTGATGGTGATGCCCAGCGCGTTGACCTGGGCCGGCAGGCGCGCGGAGGTGGTCGCCACGCGGTTCTGCACGTCCACCGCGGCGATGTCGACGTTGTACCCGGGCTCAAAGCTGAGGGTGATGCTGCTGCCGCCCTCGTTGGTGCTGTTCGAGCTGATGTAGCGCATGCCCTTGATGCCGTTGAGCGCGCGCTCCAGCACCGTGGTGACGGCGCTCTCCACCACCTCGGCGGACGCACCCAGGTACGTGGAGTTCACCGTCACCTGCGGCAGCGACAGATCCGGGTACTGCTCCACGGGCAGCGAGGGGATGGAGATGGCCCCCACCAGCGTGACGAGGATGGACAGCACGGTGGCGAAGATGGGGCGGCGGATGAAGAAGTCCGTGAACATGTGCTCGCCTCACTGCCCCGCGTCCGATGCTCCGCCCACGCCCGCTCCCTGCTGGGCCCCCTTGGGCGCCGCGGGCTTGGGAGCCACGGGCTGCCCATCCTTGAGGAGCTGCACGCCGCTGACAGCCACCTGCGTGCCTGCCTCCAGGCCTTCCAGCAGCTCGTAGGCGTTGCCCTCCAGCTGCCCGAGCGTCACCGGCTGGCGCTGCGCCACCATGCCGCCGTCTCCTGAGACCACTGTATAGGCGAAGGACTGGCTGCCGAGCCGCGACACCGCGTAGGTGGGCAGCAGCAGCGCCTGGCGCGTCTCGTAGACCACCCGCGTGCGCACGAGCTGCCCGGCGCGCAGCCCCGCGTGGTTCTCGAAGGCCGCCTTCGCCTCCACCAGCTGGGTGACGCCCGAGAGCGTGGGAGCCACGAAGAAGAGAGGAGCGCTGACGATCGGCTTCCCCTCCGCGTCCAGCAGCTCCACCGGAGTGCGCCCCACACGCATCTGTACCGCACGCTCCACTGGCACCTGGACGGAGACCTCCAGCGCCCGGCTCTGATCCACGGTGGTCAGCACCGTCTCCGGAGTGACGGAGTCCCCCACCTTGACCGGGATGTCCCCCACCACCCCCGCGAAGGGCGCGCTCACCTCATAGAAGCCGAGCTGCACCTGCTGAGACTGCACCTGGGCCTGGGCCGCGAGGGCGTTGGCCTCGGCCGAGCTGGCCTGCGCCACGGCCTGCTCATACTCCTGGCGGCTCATCAGCCCTTCTCTGTAGAGCTGGGCGGCGCGCTCGCGGGTGCGCCGGGCATACTCGAGATTCGCCACCGACGAGGAGCGCTGAGCCTCCGCCGCACGCAGCGCCGCACGCTCTTGCCGGGGATCCACCACCAGCAGGATCTGACCCTGCGTCACCTGCTCGCCGGGCCGCACGCGGATGGCCTGCACATAGCCAGCCACCTGCGGACGAAGGGTCACGGTGCGTCGGGAGATGAGCTGGCCCAGGTACTCTCCCGTGTCTCGCACCTCCCCCGGCGTCAGCGCGATCACCTCCACTTCCATGGGGCCACCCGCGCCCTGCGCTCCTGCCTGTGGGCCATCCGAGCCCTTCCGGTTCCCGCACCCGGCCATGGCCAGGATCGCCAGCCACGCAGCCCACACCCTCACCCGTCGCATGCTGCCTCCGCGTGGAAGGATGTAGGAAGGAGCCTCAGCCCCGGCCACACTCCCGCAGGCGATCCTCCCGATGGCCAACACCCGGCGGGAGACAACTGCTCAGCAGTGGATGAAGCCGCGCGAGCTTCCCCGCAGCCCGGAGTTCCAGTCCCTGCGTCAGGAGCCCTTCACGGCCCCTCTCAGCGCGGGCGGATCGCCTTGATCGATGAGGTCCGCGATCTCCACCTGGGCCTCCGGCACCTCGAGCCGGACCTTCTTCTCGACCATGCGGATGCCGTCCCGGAACGGTGACCAGACATCGAAGTAGGCGATCATCCAGGAAGAGGCCATCCAGCTTGATCTTCTTCTTCAGCGGCGTCCCCGAGAAGATGAACAGGAAGTGCTGAATCAGCCCGAAGTTGGTGGTCATGAGCAGGACGTCCAGCTCGTTGCCGCGCTGTTGCATCTGCGCTCCTCCCATCGGGTGCGTCGCGAACCAGCCGAGCAAGGGAGGGTAGGTCGAATCCTCCGCGGCTGACAATGGTAGGCCGTCCTCGCAAGGCCGCCGCCTTTCGCCGTTGGTCGTCGTCCCCGGCCATGCTTTGCTCGGCACATCGCCCCGCCCCTACCAGACCCCAGCTTCGCGGACGGCAGCGCCAGCTGGCCACCCTCGTTGGCTGCGCTATGCGCAGGCAGCTCCCTGGAGCGGCTACCGGATGGCAGGCTCGGGACGTTCCTCTACCGGCTCAACCGGCCAGGTGCCGGCCGCGCCTACTTGAAGATCGCGGCGCTTGCGTCTCACGAGGATCTCGCTGCCGAGCGCGACCGGCTCGCATGGCTGCAAGGCCGCCTGCCCGTGCCCGAGGTCCTCCACTACACGGAGCATGAGGGGCACGCCTTTCTCCTGCTGTCCGAAGTCCAGGGGCTGCCCGCGCACCAGGCGCTGCTGGAGCAGGAGCCCCTCCGGCGGGTCGAGCTCCTCAGCGCCAAGGGGGTGATGGGGTTCGTCGACTGGGGGCTGGCCGGGGTTGCGGACCGGCACCGGGATCTGGCGCTGGCGGCCGACAGCGTGCGGTTCAACCTCGGCGAGGCGTATGTTGACTACTTCCTCCAGAGCTACGGCCTCGAACACGTCAATCCGGCATGCACCCGCTATTATTTCCTATTGGATCTGTTCTTCACACATGTGGACACGCGTAGTCCCCGACCATCAGCGAGGGAAGACGGATGAAAGAGCAGCTCACGGGGAAGCGGATCGGGATCTGCTGCAAGAAGGGGCTCGGGTGGAAGCACCTGATGCACTCGATCGACGGCATGGGGTTCGAGCACGTCGAGCTGGGAATCCCCGGCTCCGACCCGGACTCCCCCATGTTCGATGCCTTCTACCTGCAGCAGATCCGGGCGCTGGCGGAGGAGCGGGAGCTGCCGCTGAGCGTCCACTCGCCGATGGGGACGAACCTGGCCGAGAAGGTGAACCGGATCCGTGAGGTCTCCGTCCAGATCGTCTGCGAAGCGGTGAAGACGGCGGAGACGCTCGGAGCGCGGTGGGTGACCGTCCACCTCGGCTCCGCCGGCTTCTCCAATGCCGAGAGCGCACAGAAATCCCGGTGCATGGACATCGTCGCCAGCGCGGTGCGGGAGATCCTGCAGCGGACAGAGGGCTCGCCAGTCCAGCTCGGGCTGGAGAACCTGCCCTGCAACCCGGCAGAGCTCGGCTTCTGCAGGATGGGGGACCGCGGGGAGGAACTCCGGTACGTGCTGGACCAGGTCTCTTCTGACCGGCTGGGCGTGATCATCGACCTGGCCCATGCGCGCATCACCGCGAGCGATACGGCGTTCCGGGAGCTCGTCACGGCCGTGCGGGAGCGAATCCTCGGCTTCCACGTGCACTGGAACGACCGAATGACCGACACCCACTCTGCCATCCCTCGAAAGGCCCGCGCGGAGCTGGAGGGATACCTCGAGACGATCCGCGAGCTCGTCACCGCGGACGCTCCGCTCCTCCTGGAGAGCTACAAGCTCGAGGACAACCTCACCTCCCTGCACGTGCTGCGCGGCACCCTCTAAGTTCCGGAGCGCTGGCGGATGGTGACGCAGCGCTGGAATCGGCGCTGCGGATATGGCAATGGCGCCACGTCCACTTCGACGCAGCACCGCGGAGGCACTGACCTCGAGGTGCTGCGGTTCACTTGGACCCCACCTCCATAGGATGAGACAGCCATGACAGAACTCCTGAGATACTCGATGAGCTTAAGCTGGAAGGTGTTGCAGAGGGCCGCTCCCATTGCGTTGCTGCTCCTCGTTTCAGCCAGTTGTTCCGACCCTGGAGCTGACTCGGATCGCGCCCTCACCACGCCCATCACCCCTGTCTCCGCTGCGTCCACACTCGATGCCAGCGGCGTCCTGGGGTGCGAGGACACCACTTCATGGCAGGTCGAGGACGCTCAGCTCTCGCTCACGTCCGTGGACAAGACCCAGGGCGCCGCCGCGCTCCAGCTCTCGACGCCAGCTGTGGCGAGGCTCACGAGCGAGCCCTTCTCGGCGGCGGGTCTCGGGGTGGGCCCCTACTTCTCCCTCGATCTGCGCATCCCAGGGCCACAGGCTGACCCGGACTGGAACGGCTCGGTTGACGTCCAGATCTCCATTCCGTCCATGGGAGTGACCAACGTTGCCCTCAGCTCCTATCCCTTGATGGGACGGAGCGCCGGAGCCTTCCACACCCTCGTCTGGAAGCTTCCTTATGCGGTCCGGGAAGCGCTCGAGACGCAGCCCACGGACGTCACGCTCAAGCTCGACTTCGTCCTCCCGCTGCACACCGGGCCCTACATCATCGACAACCTGCGCTTCGACGCGGAGCCTACCGAGGAGGACCACCTGAGCGTCTTCGGCTTCGAGAGCGCCAGCCAGTTCACGGCCTCCGTGCCCATCTTCACCTCGACGCAGACGGCGGGAGAAGGCGTGGCCTCGCTGGGCATCAACGCCCAGGGGTATTCCGTCATCAACGCGCGCCCGGTGTTCAGCGGTGGCCTCACGGTGAGCGATCAGCTCACCGTCCAGTTCTACCTCCCCGTCGAGCAGGCAAACCCCTGGTGGTACGGAGATCTCGAGATCCGTGTCGTGTGTCCCTCGGCAGGCCTCGCCACGGAGCGCTCACTCGGGAACGTGGCGCTCACAGGCCTGGCGACAGGCGCGTCCCATGCGCTCTCGTTCTCCGTGCCCGCCGACGTCAAGCAGGCGCTGGCGGCGCGCCGCACCGACCTGCAGTTCCGCTTCTTGCTCAACGTTCCCAACGAGAGCACCGGAACGTACCTGCTCGACGACCTCCGCTTCGCCCCACTCGTCATCGCGCCTGTGCGCTCGAACTCCATGGCATTGGACACGACCAGCCTCCTGACGGACGCGCACATCGCGGCCGCCACGGGAGGCCAGCTCTCCTTCACACTGTTCCCAGATCTCACGCTCACCCTTCAACAGGTTCGCGTCGAAACCGTCAGCAATGGTGAGAACATCATTGGCCAGCTCGCGCTTCCCCACGCGGGCAGCGGGTACCTCTCCATCGTGAACGGGAGGGTGGCAGGAGTCTTCCGGGGCCTTGTCTATCATTACAACCTTCACTCGGTGGCTCCAGGTCAGGTCACGGTGCAAGAGCTCACCGAGAGTGACTACCCCAGAGAGGCCGCGCCTCGGATGGCCGTGTCGGCGGCCACCCTGTCCTCGAGCGGCGGGATGCGCCCACAGGCACCTCGCCGGGCACCGCTGACCGTGAACCCCAACCCGGTGCTGGACATCATGGTGCTGTACACACAGGACGTCGATGCAAGCTTCATCGACACCGCGGCGGTCGAGGCTCGGATCAACACTGCGATCACCATGGCCAATGGCGCCTACGGCAACAGCGGGATCTTCCAGCGGTTGAACCTCGTGCACACCGCGCGCGTCCAGCTCACGGAGTCCACGGACTCGGGCGAGAACCTGAGCAAGCTGCAGGATACGAGCGACGGTGAGATCGACGAGATCCACGCGCTCCGCGACCGCTTCGGGGCCGACCTCGTCGTGCTGCTGCTCAAGAGCATGACGAACTGTGGCCAGGCCAACCTGGCCGTGTACAGCGAGGATGCTGACGATGACTCAGCCTTCGCCGTCGTGAAGGAGAGATGCATCGACTTGCACTCGTTCTCGCATGAGGTCGGACACCTCTCGGGCGCACGTCACGACTGGGAGGCCGACTGGATCCCGTGGCCACCCCTCTACGCCCATGGCTTGATCACGGTGCCGGGCCAGTGGCGCACCATCATGGCGTACGAGGATCGGTGCAAGCAAGAGACCCCACAACTCAAGTGCCCGCGCATCGACTTCTTCTCGACGCCCCTCAAGACGAACCCCCCGGATGGCCGGCCGGTGGGGAAGGCGAGCAGCGCGGACAACGCTCGCCGCATCAACGAGACGGCGGCGACCCTGGAGAACTACCGGATCCGAGGACCCCGAGTCAGCCTGTACGAGGGCAGCGGTGGCACGCAGGATCACGTCTGCGTCGTGTCGACGGCGACCGATGACGCGCTCGACTTCAGCGCCGCGGACCCGCGCTTCTGCGACACCGACGAGGCCAAATCCATCCGGATCTTCGATACCCCCGCGGGCCGTGTGCTCCGCTTCTTCGACTCCCCCGATGGCAGCCGGCAGGATGACTGGGTAGAAATCCGCGTCAAGCGAGCCATCTCGGAGAAGCTCATCGGCACCTTCGAGAGCTCGTTCGAGGATGACGACGTGCGCGTGGTGTACCACCGCAACAACGGCCTCGACGGGAAGGTCTCCCGGGCCGAGATCGCGTCGGAAGCCTCCGGGCCTCTCGTCGATCTGTATGAGAGCGCAGACGGTCTACAGAACCTCCTGTGCTCGGTGACCGCGAGCCAGCCCTCCTCCATCGACTTCTCGGGGCCGGGGGACTGTGACGAGGATGAGGCCGAGTCCGTCAAGCTCTACGACATGCCCGCGGGCCGCGTGGTCCGCCTCTTCGACTCCCCCGGCGGCAGCCGGCAGGACGACTGGGTCGAGATCCGCGTCAAGCGGGCCTTCGGCGAGAAGCTCATCGGGACACTCGAGGGCTCCTTCGAGGATGACGATGTGCGGGTGGTGTTCCACCGCAACAATGAGCTCAACGGTCAGGTCTCCCGGCTCGAGGTTGCACTGGAGCCCTCCGGGCCCATCGTGGACCTGCACGCGGGCAACACCGGTACGCAGGGCCTCGTGTGCTCGGTGGGCGTGGGCTCGCCCGTGTCCCTCGACTTCACGGCGTCGGGCGATTGTGACAACGACGTGGCGCGGTCGCTGACCGCGTTCGACCTGCCGCAGGGCGCCCTGCTGTTCCTGTACGACAGCCCGAGCGGCAACCGCCAGGACGACTGGACGGTCATCGAAGCGCTCGCTCCGCTGAAGAGCCGGACGATCGACAGCTTCCAGAGCACCTTCGAGGATCCTGAAGTTCGCGTGCTCCACTTCCCGAACAACGGCCTCGACGGCCAGATCTCACGCCTCGAGGTGACGACGGCGTCGACACTCCAGGGGGTCCTCTCGTTCTACGAGGGCCATGACGGCACGCAGAACAAGGTGTGCGATCTGAGTGCTGACACCCAGCTCGTCCGCTTCCAGTCGCATCCCTCCTGCGATAACGACGAGGCGCGCTCGATCGTGCTCTCGATGGTGGAGGCCGGCACGACGATCGAGGTCTACAACGACCCGGATTGCAGGGACACGGACGACTGGGCGAGGTACACCATCAAGCGGACCGTGTTCCGGGCGACGATCCCTCACTTCGAGGAGCCGGTTGACACCGACGACATCCTCGCGGAGTTGCATATCGACGACCAGCTCAACGGCAAGGTCTCCTGCGTCAGCATCACGAGGCCTTGAGCGCGAGCCCGCTTGGTTGCATCGGCTCGAGTCCTGCTGAAGCCGGGCGACGCCTGCCGCCCGGCAGTCCAAATAACGGGGTGGTCCGAAAGACGGGGTCCACTTCAAAGTGCCGAGTTTCCGTTGGTTGTTCTCGCTTGGGGAGAGGAGCGGCAGGAGGCAGGTTTGGGCGAAGGAGGAGCAGGCCAGTTGCTCGCAGCTTTGGTGCCACATGCGTGCCCCATATGCACGGGCCCTTGGGAGTCATGCCTGGTTTTCGCCTCGTGACCCTCCTGCTACATTCGCGCGCGAGGTGCCCCCGCACCCGCCCGCCCTGCGGGCTCCCCCCCTCACCTCACCCGAGCGCCATGAGTCCCTTCTCGCGTCGCAGGCTCCACCTGCTGATCCCCCTGTTCACCTGCTCTGCCCTGACCCTCGCCGCCTGTGGCAAGGATGACGAAAAGCCGACCGGCCCGGTCGACGTCACTGTGATGACGCGCAACATCTACCTGGGAGGCAACATCTTCCTGCTGTCCCAGGCGAAGTCCGGGCAGGAGATCCCGGGCATCGCCGGGCAGCTCTACGGGACGGTGCTGGCGACGAACTTCGCGGAGCGGGCCGGGGCGCTCGCCGCCGAGATCGAGGCGACGAAGCCGGCGCTGGTCGGTCTCCAGGAGGTCTCGCTCTACCGGACGCAGTACCCGAGCGACTTCTTCTCCAACGGCGCGGTGAATGCGCTGGTGGATGCGCAGGACTTCCTCGGGATGCTGCAGGCGAAGATCCGGGAGCGCGGGCTGGACTACCGCATCGCGGCGAGGGTGAAGAATGCGGACTCCGAGCTGCCGGCCGCGCTCTCGGGCAACGCGAACGATCTCACCGACCTCCGCCTGACGGACTACGACGTGATCCTCGCGCGCGGAGACGTACAGACGTCAGCGCAGGTAGAGCAGAACTACGTGCACAACGCCCAGGTGGCCGTGGGCGGCAGCTCCGTCACCTTCACCCGCGGCTTCACGAAGGTGGATGCGGAGGTGGATGGCGCGAAGTTCACCTTCGTCAACTCGCACGTCGAAGGGATCATGCCCGCCAACGAGGAGCAGTCCCATGAGCTCGTGGGGATCCTCAAGGGCTACAGCCAGCCCCTCATCCTGGTGGGCGATCTCAACACGGGCCCCGGCAGCCCGACGCCCGGCTACAACATCTTCAAGGACGCGGGCTACACCGACGCCTGGACAGTGGCAGGCTCGGGCAACGGCTTCACCTGCTGCTTCAACGACACGGTGAACACCACCGACCTCTCCCGGCTCGACGAGCGCATCGATCTGGTGTTCTACGCCGGTGAGGGGATCGAGCCGACCTCGGCCGAGGTCGTCGGAGACGAGCTCAGCAACCGGACGTCCTCAGGCCTCTGGCCCTCCGACCACGCAGGCACTGTCGTCACGTTCCGCATCGAGCGCTGAACCCGCACCCTCCGCCTCCCGCCATGTCCCTGCGATCCTTCATCGAGAGTCTCTGTTCGAGTCAGTGCGCCGGCCGGGCCCCTGGGAGCGCAGGAGGCAAGGCAGCCCGAGCCCTCGTGGTGGAGGCCTTCCGAGAGGCCGGGCTCGAGCCTGTGGAGCAGCCCGTTCCAGGCTGCGATGGCGCGAACATCCTGGCCCCCCTCCGAGGTGAGCAGGATCGGTGGGTGCTCGTGGGGGCCCACTATGATCACCTGGGCCACGTCGGCGGCCACACCTACCACGGCGCGGATGACAACGCGGCGGCGGTGGCCATCCTGCTCGAGGTCGCCCGGGCGCCGCGGCGGAGCCCGCCCAGAGGTCGAGGCGTCCTCTTCGCCGCGTTCGATGGGGAGGAGCCCCCGCACTTCCTCTCGGACTCCATGGGCTCGGAGCACTACGCACGCCACCCCACCGTGCCCCTGAACACCATCGATCTGATGATCTGCATGGACCTCGTGGGCCATGCGGTGGGCCCCGAGGGGCTCCCCGCCGAGATCCGTCAGTCGGTGTTCGCGCTGGGTGCCGAGCGGAGTGAAGGGACAGGGGCGCTGGTGGAGCGCCTGTCCCGGGCGGAGCCAGGGGTCGTCATCCGGCGACTCGACGCCGAGACCGTCCCTCCCCTCTCTGACTACTGGGGCTTCTGGCGCCGCAGCGTGCCTTTCCTCTTCCTCTCCAACGGGCGCTGGCGCCACTACCACACGCCCGAGGACACGCCGGACAAGCTGGACTACCCCAAGATTGAGGCCACTGCGCGCTGGCTGGAGCGGCTCGTCCGGGAGACGTGTGCGCGGCCAGAGGGGAAGATCCGCTTCCTCGAGGACGTGCGTGACGATGCCTCGACCTTGCGCTCCCTCATCTCGCTCACGGCGAAGCTCGAGGCGGTGTCCCCGATGGCCGCCCTGGCGCGCGAGACCGCCGAGCTGCTCCTCACCCGCTGCGACCGTACAGGCCGTCTCGCGGATGAGGAGCGGGCTTCCCTTCAGGTGCTCATGTCCCGAATCGAGAGCGGGCTCGCCTGAGCGCGGCGGCCCAGCGGCCTCACTGCTCCATGATGTTGAAGAAGCTCTTGACGACGTGCTTGCCCCTCACCTCCCAGAGGATGACCTGATTCTGGCGGATGAAGTACGAGTCCCCAGCCTTGAAGGACTGAGTCCTGCCTGACTCGTCGGTCAGCGTCACTTCACCCTCGAGGATGGTGGCGTGCTCGGTGAACGGGAAGGTGACGCGGATCAGCCCGGTCGTGGCCATGAAGAGGCCGGCCGCCATGTTGCCCCCGCGAAAGTCGAACCGGCCGTAGAGCCGAGGCTCGCCGGAGAGCACCTCTCCGCCCAAGGCGTCCGGAGGACCGAGCCAGGTCAGGCTCGACGGATCCACGGGCAGCTTCGGCGAGTACACCCTCATCCCCTCCAGGGCGTCAGCGCGCGCGGTAGCAGAAGGACGCTCCTCGAGGAGATTCTTCACCACCGCGCTGTTGCCATGAGGGAGCGGCATGCCAGGATGGAAGCGCGGGCCGTTGGTAGGGGTGTGCTGTTCGGACATATGTTTCTCCGGATCGGTCTGGATGGATGACGAGCTGAGCCCGCTGCAACGGGCAGGCCGTATTAAGCCGCAGAGGCCTCGCCGTGTGGACCCGCATACGCTGAGGGGCAGAGAGTGCAAGCGCCTGTCCGCGCGCCTGGCGCTTCTTGCTTTCTCAGGGGTGAGGAAACGGGCGCAGGTTTTGCGCTGACGCTCACGGGTGCCGGCAGGATTTTCGCGGAACGTCCCGACGGAGGCATGCCCTTGCGGCCACTTCCCGCCTGGGATTCTCCGGTGAATCCTGTGGCACACGTCGTGAACGAGAGGCGCTGAATGACAGAAGGCTCGCAGGTCTACGATGCAATCGTCATTGGCGCGGGGCTCGCAGGTCTGACGGCAGGCCTGCGCCTCCAACAGGAGGGCCTCCGGGTGTTGATGCTGGAGCGGCTCGACGTCGCGGGCGGACTCTGCGGCACCCGCGTCCTGGACGGCTACGAGTTCGTCATTGGCAGCAATGACTTCGGGACAGGCCTGGAGCGGGAGCTGCGCAGCCTGGGTGTCCAGGTCGGCTTCAAGAAGGTGAAGAGCCGGTTCACGTTCGAGCGCGAGGTCTACGAGTTCCCGCTCACCTCCAGGACGGTGCTCACCCTCTTGCGGCATGCGGTGGACGCGGTGAGGGTCGGCCGCGCGCTGTCGAACCCCTCCGTGAGCGAGCGCTACGAGTACCTCGAGCCGCTCGTGGACGGGTGTGTGAAGAGCCCCGACTTCGGCGACTTCGTGAAGGCGCTCGCCTATGCCTACTCGAGGAAGCCGGCGGACCTCCGGCTCGATGAGTTCAAGGCCAGCTTCTCGAAGGAGTATGCCTACGGGTACGACCAGTCCATCATCCCGGAGGGTGGACCCGGAGTGCTCATCCAGAAGATGGTCGAGCGGTTCGAGGCGCTCGGCGGAGTGCTCGCGCTGCGCACGGAGTGCACGGGGCTGAGCTCCCAGGGGGCGCTCAAGGCGGTCTCGACTTCAGGGGGGGAGTACCTCGCGCGGTATGTCATCTCCAGCGAGGGGCGATGGGGGAAGTTCCCCGCGGACGCAAAGCCCGGGCTCGCCTTGGGCATGTTCCATCTCGCGGTGAAGAAGAGCCTGCCTTTTCCCAAGGGCTTCCACACCCTCGCCTGGTTTCCTCCGCACACCTCCGGCTGGTTCGACAGCCTGGATGCGGGAGCGCTCCCCGAGGCGTTCGGGTTCCACCTGTTCGCGAGCGACCTGCCGTCCAAGCCGGACTACTACGCGATCAACCTCTACCTCCCCTTCCCCCGTGGCCTGGACGAGCTCTCTGCGGAGCAGCGCCTGCGCGTGGAGCGCTACGTCCTGGAGAAGGCGGAGCGCCTGCTCCCCGGGCTCCAGTCGGCGCTCCTCTACAAGCGCTTCGTGTCGCCGAAGCAGTACCAGGAGCTTCACGGCCTCTCGAGCTCCGCGGTGCCCGCCTTCACGAAGGCACCGTTCCAGAAGCCGGAGAGCTACGATCCGGAGCGAGGCGTCTTCCATGTTGGCAACTCCGTGTCCCCACCGTGTGAGCACGCGGGAGCTGCCGTCGTCTCGGGCCGCATGGCAGCGGAGGCCGTGATCCGCAGCGCCCGGGCCTGATCCGGGCCCTTGCCTCCCTCAGCCGGCGCTCGGAGACATGCGGCCGTCACACTTTTGCGCGTGGGCCGTATCTCCCCTCGGTACTCAACGCCGAAGGAGGCGCACCATGCGCGCAACCCTGTGGAGCCGTGTCCTCGTTGTCCTCAGCTTCTTCTCTCTCTCCGTGCAGGCCTCTGCCTCCGAGTCCCAGGAGCCCGGTACGCGTGTCCTCGTCCGGCTCACCGAGGCGAACGGCCAGCTTCCGGACACGGAGAAGATGGTCCAGTCGCTCGTCACCGTCGGCGGCCGGCATGAGGTTCGCGTGAAGCGGCGCCACGCCGAGGGACAGCAGGAGCTCACCGTGGACCTGTGGGGCGGCACCGTGCCCCAGGCCGACATCTCACAGGCGCTCCGGGACGCCTTCCCGGTGCTGGCCGCGGCGGACATCCAGGTCTCCACGCTCGACCCGCAGGACCGCCCCGACATCCGCGAGCGGGTCAAGAAGGTGGTGAAGATCATCAAGAAGGAGTAGGGCCGCCCTGCCAATGCCTCAACTCCCCTGGCCACTTCGAGATGCCTGGCTGTCACGACTGGTCGTCCGCGGCCAGCGCGGGGACCGCGAGGCATTCCGGGACTTGTACCGGGCGCTGTATGGCCCCGTCTCGCGCTACCTCCGCCGGCGCGTCCCGAGCCCAGCGGATGCCGAGGAGCTGGTGGGCCAGGTGTTCTTCCGGCTGCTCGAGTCGCTCGACCGCATCGATCCGCGGAAGGGCACCGTGCTGGTCTATGCCCTCTCCATGGCGCGAAACGCGCTCGTGGACGAGGCGCGCAGCCGGGCCGGCAGGGTGCCCGAGGAGGCTGCTGCCGCCGTGCCCGACACGAAGGCCGGGCCGCTCGAGCGCCTCATGGGGGAAGAAGACGTGGCACGAGTCCGATCGGAGCTGGCACGGCTGCCGGCCGAGACTCGCGAGCTGCTGATGCTGCGCTTCGGGGACGGCCTGCGGTTCGCGGAGATTGCCCAGGTGATGGGGCTCAGCGAGGCCGCGGTCCGTCAGCGCACCTCGAGGGCGGTGCGCGAGCTGCGGGCGCGGTGGGATGCCGGCCCGGCGAGAGGAGAGCTGGCCAATGACGGATGAAGAGCTTTCCCGAGCGCTGCGCGGCCGCGAGCCGCCGCTCAACCCTGAGCACCAAGCCCGGCTCGAGCAGGAGCTGCTCGCCGCGTATGACGTGCGAGTGGGCCACCCTGACAGGCGCGGCCGGTCTCCGTGGCTGAGGTACGCGACGGCGGCCGGGTTCCTGCTGTGCCTGGTGACGGCCACCCAGGTGACGGCCGAGTACAAGGTCGAGGTCGGCAAGCGCATCCGGCTGATGCTTCAGGCGGACCAGCTGCCGCCCCCTGGCTTGGGCGAGAAGGTGGCGCACGCGTTCCTGTCCAAGTCCAGCCGCGTGGTGGACATCAAGGTCATGGTCCGCCGAGCTCCGGACGGATCGGCCACGCTGGTGGTGGACGTCTGGGGTGATCAGCTCGTCCAGGATGGCGAGGGGCTGCAACGGCTTCGGGCCCTCCCGGAGTTGTCGGGGACTCCCGTGGAGGTGACGAGCCTCGAAGGGCGCGTGCGCGACAACCTGTTTGGAGTGGTAGGCCATTCGCTGTTCCGCGCCGGGGCCTCGCCCGAGGAGCAAGAGCAGGCCCGGCAGCGCCTCATCGAGGAGCTGCGGCGCCAGGAGGGCGAAGGGGCGGAGATCGACGTGGACGTCAGCGAGGATCCGCAGAAGGTGCGCGTCCGGGTGCGCAAGCGGGCGCACGAGCCCCCCCTCCCCTCCCCGTAGTCAAGGGTCCGAGGTCAGCTCGCAAGACGGCGCGTTCTCAGGTGGGGGAAACCAGAAGCCTTTGTGACTTCGCTGGGTTACGGTTTGCCCCGGCGGAGGAGCCATGGACGTCTTCTCGTAGTTCGCGACGTCGTTCACGACCGTCCACGCCAAGGACATCCGCGACCAGATTGAGGCCATCTACTCGAAGAACCAGTACTGGCCACCGTCGCTCCTCTCCACCGTCACGGTGACGCGGTTGGAGAAGGCGGCCGCCGACAACGGCTTCGACCACGAGCTCGAGCGCGAGGGGGACTGGCTCCGCTTCGGCAGCTCCCACGCGCCGCTCGAGGTGTGGCTGAGCGCCAACGACGAGGGCCACCCCCCCGCAGGCCTTTCACGGGTCGACGTTGCGCGGGCGCTTGGGGAGTACGGGGAGCTGGTGACCGCCCCGATGCCCCCGGGCGCACAGGCGGTGCGGGGGGTGAAGGACGTGGCCGAGCTCCATCGTCTCTTGCGCCGCGCCTACCAACTCGCCCGAGCGCTTCCCGACGAACTCCTTCACGCCTTCGAAAAGAAAACCCACCTCCTCCCCAGGAACACGGAGACCGAGCGGCTCGTGGTTCAGCGCGTTGGGCAGGAGCTCTTCCGCGCCGGTCTCCTCGAGTACTGGGAGGGCCGCTGCGCCATCACCGGCCTCGCCGTGCCCGAGCTCCTTCGCGCCAGTCACATCAAGCCGTGGGCCGACTGCGACACCGATGCCGAGCGGCTCGACGTGTTCAACGGCCTGCTCCTGGCGCCGCACGTCGACGCCGCGTTCGACCGGGGGTTCATCGGCGTTGAAGAGGACGGCGCGGTCGTGGTCTCCGGCCAGCTCCCTCCGGAGGCCCAGCAGACACTCGGCCTCGCCGCTCCATTGAGGGTGAAGGCACTGGCTGCACGCCACCGGCTGTACTTGCCCTGGCACCGCACGAAGGTCTTCAAGAAGTAGGTGACGCTGAGCCGGTTGAGCGCATGCGCCTCCAGGCATCACGACCCGTCAGGGCTGTTTGGTCTTTCCGGCTTGAGGCATTCGCTCGTCTGAAGCCAGAGTGGGAGGATCATCATGCGGCTACACTGGGCAGTTATCGGGGCGCACAGCCTGCGCGAAAGTGGGAGGGGCCTCGGAATGGCAGTGCAGCCAGCGTTGGATGACCTATTTGGATGACTGACGATAGCGCTCCCCTTGACCCACCTGCTTGAAGAAGTTTCACGCGAACACTTCCCGTACCCGCCCGCTACGGCTGCCGAGATCGCGGAGTTCGAGCAGCGCGTGGCCTGGCGGCTGGATCCCGATCTGAGGGCCTTCTATCTGCACTGCAATGGCGCAGAATTGATCAAGCGGCTGCCGGATTGCCCGTATCGGATCCTTCCGCTGTCCAAGATCGTCCGCGCGCGCGTCGCCATCTTCGGCAAGGATGAGGACAAGCACGGCCCTGCCTCTGTGTACGCGATTTGTGACGTTCAAGATGGCGACTACGCAGTGATCGACGTGAGCCAACAGGTGAACGGTCGCTATCCTCTTTCCGACGCCTGGCACGAGGCATGGCCGGATCCGCACTACGGCGAGAAGATCGAAGACTCGTTCTCGGAGTTCTTGGAGGCGGCTTTGCGTGCCCGCCGTCCCTCCTACTGGCTGAAGCGGTGAGAGCTGAGGGGTTGCAACTACCCGCGCGCCAAGCGATCGCATCAGCGACTGGCCGCCTCATCGTGGCGCGCTCCACCGACGACGCCTCCTACCGCTTATCCATGGAGCTGGAGTTGGGGCGACGCCCACGCGTTAACAAAGGCATGTAGCAGGTGCCCTTGAACATCTGGCCGCCGAGCTCCGCGCACCTCTCAGGCGCCCATGCGAACTCAGCCCAGCAACCTCCGTTGAGGGCAACCTGTCCTTGGCGAGGGCAACGACCCTTCTCGTCAGGCAGTAGCTGTCCAGGTAACGGCTCGGGCGGAGTGTCCTCGCTCATCCCTTCTGGGTGGGAGGCAGAGGGGGCCTCCTGCAGAGGCATGGTTGCAGCGGCCGCTGCGAGCCCTGCGGTGCCCGCATCCGGCGCCCCCGCTCTCGAGGCCTCTGCTTGGGCCACGGAGCTCTCTTCCAGGGACTTACGAAGCTCGGCCCACCCCGTCCACACCGCCAGCGCCAGGCTCGCCGCTGCCAGCGCGAGCGTGGGCCACCCTGGCCCCCTGGGCGCTCGGGGCCTGAGCCGTCCGGCGGAGCCTCTCGCCAGCGAGGACTGCTCGGGAGGCGGCTCCTGCACCTTGAGGGGCAGAGCCAGTGGCTGTGCCCTGGCAGCGCGGACTTCGACGACGTCCTCGCGAGCGTGCTTCAGGGCACCGAGCCCAGGCGCGGCAGCGGCTGGCTCCGGCACCGCTGCCGAGGGCCGCAGGAGCTGCCCGGTGAAGCACGGCGGACTGCCCTCTCGCGCGGCGTGCTCGGCGGCCTGTTCCAGCGCCTCTGCCAGCGCGGGGGCGGTGCCGCGCTCCTCGGGGCGCACCGCGAGCAGGCGCAGCACCAGCGCACGCAGCCGAGGCTCCACGCGAGGGTCGCTCAACAGCGCGGGCGGAAGCACCATGGCCTCCAGCTGCCAGGTGCCGTCTTCATCCTGGGTGGGCTCGCCCGGTTCCGGGTACTTGCCCGTGAGAAGACAGCACGCGGTGACGCCCAGCGCGTAGAGGTCATCGGCAGGGCCGGCAACGTAGCGGGCGGCGGGTTCTCGGTAGAACCGCAGCTCGAACAGCCACGACTCAGGAGAGCGGTAGGCCGGGTGAGGTCAGCCCATGACTGGCGGTGCCCGCCCGCGCTTCCAACTTTCAGACCTCGCGGGTGGGGCATTCCCCATGGGGAACTGTTCGGAAATGTCGGGGGTTTTGGGCGCGAAAAGTCCCGACATTTCAGCCCCATGGCGTCATGAGAAGGTTACACAGAGGCGCGCATGAAGACGAACACAGGAGAACCCACGGGCACATATTCAGCGAGGATTCACCGCGGTGACGTGTTCTGGATAGGGCCAGATGACTCGCGAGGCCCTGTCCCGAGCTACTCCCATCCCCACGTGGTGGTTCAGGACGACGTCTTCAACCACTCGCGCATCACGACCGTGGTCGTGTGCGCATTGACGTCGAACCTACACCGGGCGAACGAGCCGGGGAATGTCCTGCTCGAGGTGGGCGAGGGGAACCTTCCCCAGCAGAGCGTTGTGGTCGTGTCGCAGGTCTCTTCGGTCGACAAGGCCCGCTTGGGTGAGCGGATTGGGTCGCTGTCCGACACGCGGGTGGAGCAGATTCTGGCCGGCCTGCGATTCCAGCAGGTGTCGTTCTTCGAGCGGTAGCGAACGGCTCCTTCGACATCGCCCTCCTCCGACTCCTCGTCCTGCTCCTTCAACGCACAGGTGCCAATGGTGCGGGAGGTTCTGATCTACTTGGCCAGTTTCCGGAACCCAGGAGGAATTGCCGCAGGGCCGCCATCCGCATGGAAGCCTCCATCGGGAGTGCCTCCGTCGGGAGTACCTCCGTCGGGAGTACCTCCATCGGGAAACGAGGGTGTGCGAGGCTTGCGCGACGGGGGCCAGGGGTTCTTGGCCTGCCACTCTGGACGCGTGAAGAAGGGCGGATCGTCCACGGGTTCCGTGTCCATGCGATCGAGATCGCTGAGCTCGTATAGCTGACTGTGCCCTGCATCTTCGTTGTCGCCAGCATCCGGGGACGAGGGAAGAGAAGCCCCATCGGGCTCATCGCCGTCTACCCGTCTGAGGATGCGGCCGTCGATGCTGATAGCGTATTTGGCACTCCAGTCCAATGGCGCGGGTCTCAGCGCACACTCCTCAGAGAAGTAGTCCGGGGAAATCTGAACAAAGATAATATTCTCTTGGCGGATGACCTCGTAGAGGAAGTCTCCTGGCCTGTTCCAACAAGGGTCGTTGCCAGCGTATGGAGGGATGAAGTCCTGGGCGGCAACCATCATGGCTTGGACTATCGGGCCATCTATAAGAAGTTTCTCGGCGGACCGGCCGAGCCGCACCCCGCCAGACTCAAAAACATTCGGGAATCTGATGGATTCCTCATATCTTGGCGGCGTCGGCTGGGGCGCCGGGCTCCGCACGCAACTGACCAGGACAAGCGTGGTCAGCAGTGCCGAGTTTCTCATAGAGCACCCATCGTAGGGCAGTGAGCCTTCTCTTCCATGATGGTGGGAGCATTCAACAAATCACGGGTCAACCACCTGACGACGTGAGTCTGCGTGCAACTCCATTGCCTGCCAGAGCGGGCCCACTTCAATATCTTGCCGGTGTAGGGGGAGTAGGCATAGAAGCCGTCGCATGTCGGATTTTCATGCTCGTTCGAGAAAAACGCGACGAGGGAAAGGCGCCGATCCCGATCTTTCGTTTTGGGTTCGAAGCCATGTAGGCTCCCTTGGCCCACAAGGAAGAGCACATCCTCTTCGGAGATCCGAGTGTCGAAGGTGTGATTGTGAAGAACAACAATGTATTGGATGTTCTCCGATGGGTAGCGACGATCCTCCACGAAGGACGGAAGAGAACAGTGCTTGGCCTTTCCGGTGGGATCGGATCCTGCTTGATCCGTTAGAAGGCTGATTTCGTATTTGTTGTCTGGCGTGTAGTACATCCAGGCGCAATATTCAGTCGCGGCTCGCCTGCGTAACTGGAACGCCTCTCGCTCCTCGCGGAGGGCGGTAGTGGGGGGGCTTCGGCCGGCGCTTGAACGGGGTTTCGTGAAAATCTTCCTGCAGGCCGCAAACAGCGCCTCCGAATAAGAATCGAATGTCCCGAGCATGGGACCCGGAAGGCTCTCCAGGCGTGGGCCCCCAGGAGGCGGGCGCGCGATATCGGCATCAAGTTCTTCCGAGTCGGGAGCGATAGCCTTCGAAGATGAGCACCCCAAGACGGCAGAAACGGCCAGGACACGAAGGAGGTGCCGCCAGTGCGCGGGCGTCAGCATGAGGTGGGATGTTGGCATCCCCATCGCCGAGTGGCAATCCATCGAGGCCCACCGTTAGACGCCCGCCACCGCCCACCTAAGCCAGCGTCTCGCTCGTAAGCTTTCCGCCAGGCGACGACCCAGGTATGCATGTCCACGATGGCCAAGAGACCGCTGAAGTGCTGGAGTCTCGCGATCGGATGTCTCCTGCTGGGGTTGCTGCTGCCCGGCCGCTCCGCTGCCGATGAGCCGCGGAGCGAGTCCGCTGTGCCTGGCGTCACACCGGGGGGAGCCCTGGCCCGGATCCAGGCCGCGGGCGTCCTGAGGGTGGCCATCGACGCCACCTACCCGCCCATGGAGTTCCTGGAGAAGGGTCAGCCCGTGGGCTTCGACGTCGATCTCGCCCGAGAGATCGCACGCCGGCTCGGCGTCACCGCACAGTTCATCGTCATGGACTGGGACGGCATCCTCGCCGGGCTCACCTCCGGCCGCTACGACATCATTCTCTCGTCCATGAACATCACCCCCGCGCGTCAGCAGCAGGTCGACTTCGTCGAGTACGCGCGCATGTCCCAGGTCTTCGTCACCACCCGCGGCCGCAACATCCGCACCGAGCAGGAGCTCGCGGGCCACCGCGTCGCCGTGCAGACGAACACCACCTCGCAGCGGTGGGTAGAACAGCTCCAGCAGCGCGGCGTCGCCGTCCGGGAGATCCGCCCCTTTCCCGGCGCCACCGAGTGCTTCGCCGCCGTGCAGTCCGGTCAGGCCGACGTCATCGTCATCGACGAGCCCGTGGGCCGCTTCTTCTCCCGCAGGGACGACTCCTTCGTCATCACAGGCCAGGCGCTCGAACCGGAGCCAATCGGCATCGCCATCAACAAGCAGGACTCCGATCTGACGGCTGCCATCTCCCGCGCCTTCGAGGACATCCAGCGCACTGGCCAGCTGAAGCAACTCTCCGAGCGCTGGTTCGGCGGCGAGCTGGGTCAGGCGATCAAGCCCCAGGGCTTCTGGTCCTTCTCCCGCGAGGTGGTGCTGCCCCGGGTGCTGCAAGGGCTTGGGGTGACGCTGCAGCTCACGCTCGGCTCCGGGGCGCTCGGCATCGTCCTGGGGTTGCTCGTGGCGCTGGCGCGCATCTCTCGCCGCCGGGGAGTCCGTGGCGTGGCCCTGGCCTACATCACCTTGTTCCGCGGAACTCCGCTGCTGCTGCAGCTCCTCTTCATCTTCTTCGCACTGCCGCTGCTCGCCGGAGTCCGGCTGGGCCCCATGGCCGCGGGCCTCACCGCCCTGTCCCTCAACGCCGCGGCCTACATCGCGGAGATCTTCCGCGCTGCCATCGAGTCCATCGACAAAGGGCAGATGGAGGCGGCGCGGGCGCTGGGCATGAGCCATGACCTGGCCATGCGCCGGGTCATCCTGCCGCAGACGTTCCGCCGCCTCATCCCTCCCCTCGTCAACGAGCTGGCCGCGCTCTCCAAGGACACCTCGCTCGTCATGGTCATCGCCCTGCCGGAGATGCTCTACGAGACGAAGCAGCTCGCGGGCACATACCTGCGCCCCGAGGTCTACGCCTGGGCGGCTGTCGGCTACCTGATCATCGTCGTCACCCTGTCAGCGCTGGCCCAGCGGCTGGAGCGGCGGCTGGAGGCCCGAGGCACATGAGCGGCCCGATCATCCGCGTCGAGGGGCTGCGCAAGTCCTTCGGCGAGCGCGAGGTGCTGAGGGGCATCGACCTGGAGGTCGCCGCTGGCGAGGT
>Ga0190275_10000320_pt1 | contig 45257 bp, 34 predicted proteins | sample Popmic550T_FD_133745 | JGI IMG/M metagenome (GOLD analysis project Ga0190275, IMG submission 133745) | Populus adjacent soil microbial communities from riparian zone of Yellowstone River, Montana, USA - 550 T | ecosystem: Environmental > Terrestrial > Soil > Riparian zone > Trees stand | place... | reverse complement strand
CCGCGGCCCGTCCCCGGCACCGTGAAAGGAGAGATCCCGCTCGAATGGAGCGCCGACGGCGCCTCCCTCTTCGTCCACGACCCGACGGTGCTGCCGGCGCGCGTTCATCGCGTGAACATCGCGGCCGGCACCCGTGAGCTCTGGAAAGAATTCACCCCCCGCGACCCCGCCGGGGTCTACAAAATCGCCCCGGTCTTCGTCACCCGGGACGCCGGGGCGTACGCGTACAACGCCATGCGCACGCTGTCGGAGCTGTATGTGGCCGAAGGGCTGAAGTAGCGGTTCACCTCACGTCTGCACTCGTACACATCCCCCAGCCCGTTCGCGCTGTACAGGAGATAGAGCTTCTTCTCCCACTCCAGCAGGTGCAGCGCGTAGAGCGACGTGTACGCGGGAATGTACGTCGCGGCGCTGGCGAAGCCGGCCGGCGGGGTTTTGTCATGGTAGTAGCGGTAGAAGAAGTTGTTGGTGTCGACAAACTGCGGGACGCCGCCGGTCACTTTGAACAGCCGCAGTTCGGTCTTGCTGCCAACCGCGTTTCCACCGACGGCAACGTAGCCTTTGCGGGCGGAGACTTTCTCCGGGGCGAAGGCGGAGCCGTAGACGTCATGTCCCACCTTCGTATACCCGGTGGCCGACGGCGTGAACTGCCACAGCTTGTTCCCCGCCGTCGGCGAGGTGCCGGACTCGATCGCCCAAAGCACCCCTTTGTCGTCGAACGAGAGGTCGCGGAAGGTCTTGCCGGTCGCCGCGGCCTGCGTCGCCAGCGGCGCGCCGTTGGCGATGAAGGCGTCGTACGCGTAGACGCGCAGCGTGCCGTCGGCGTTCACCACGGCCACGCGCTGCCCCGGCTGATGGCGCGCCCAGACCCGGATCCCGTTGACCTTCCCCTTGCGGGTCTCCTTCAGAACCGGCTTCGAACGGTTCGCGGTGTCGTAGATCAGGAGGGACTTCGCGGTCGCGGAGACGACCGAGCCGTCCGAGACGACGACGTACGGGACGGCTCCCACTTTCATGAAGATGACGGACTGCGGAACGACCGGCGCGTCTTTCACCTGGACGCGCGTCAGCATGTGGCGCGTGTCGGTGAATTCGTTCGCGTCCTTCGAGATCCCCCAGCCCCAGGAGAGGGTGCCGGGGTAGACGAAGCCGACGTCGTCGACCTCGAAGTCGGTCAGGGTCTCCTGGGTGTCCTGCAGCACGACCTCCCACTCCGCCCCGGCCGCTTCGGCGTAGAAGAACGTGTTCGGCTTGGCGACGATTTCGACCGGATCGCCGAGGCGCTTGACCGTGGCGCCGGTCTTCATCACGCCGACGCCCGAAAGAGTCTTCGCCGCGACATTGGCGAGGAACTGGGCGATCGGAAACCCCGCGATGGCCTCCCCGTACTCGACGAAGACCCGCTTGCGGGGATACGACACCCGGATGCGTTGCGCGCGCACGGTGCGCATCCCGACGTTCTGCACATTCCGCGTATTCGCGGAGTCGACATAGCGGCCGACATAGGCGACCAGCGGGTCATTGAATCCTGCGGTTTTCTTCCCTGTATTCGGCGCGATGCACGTCGAACAGACGACGTCCACTCCTTTGGCGGGCCGGGTGTGCGGCATGACTCCTCCTCCACAAATTGAATGGAACTGGCTGCAATATAGGTCCGCCGCGGCCGTCGCGCCATGCAACCAATCAGAGCGGTCGCGCTGCGCCGGGACGGATCAGCCGGCGTGCGGGCGGAGCGAAGGGCGGACCGGAGGCGGCCCGCCCTTCGTCACCATCACGCTTTCAACTCGTACACGTCGCCCAGCCCGTTCGCGCTGTACAGCAGGTACGTCTTGCCGGACCAGTCGATCATCTGCAGGGAGTCGAACGAGCAGTACGTCGGGCTGTAGGTGCTGGCCGTGCAGAAACCGGCAGGCGGAAACGTGTTGTGGTAGTAGAGGAAGAAGAAGTTCTTCGTGTCGGCGAACTGCACTTTTCCGCCGGCCACCCGAAACAGCCGCAGCTCGCTTCCGTTGCTCGGTCCCTTCCCGCCGACAGCGATCCAGCCGTTGCGGACCGCGATCTTCTGGGGAGCGAAGGCCGTGCCGTAGACGTCGAACGGCACGCTCTTATAGGTCTTGCCGGAGGGCGTCACCTGCCACAGCTTGTTCCCCGCCGCCGGGGAGGGGCCGGATTCGACGGCCCAGAGCGTGCCGTTCTCGTCGAACTTCAGGTCCCTGAAGGTTTTCTTCGCCGCGGGAGTAAGCTCCGCCAGCGGCGTGGCTCCGTCCTTGATGAACGCGGCGTAATCATGGATGCGCAGCTTGCCGTCGGAATTCAACACGGCCAGGCGCTTCCCGGCATCATGGCGCGCCCAGGTGATGATGCCGTTCGCCTTCCCCTTGCGTGTCTCTTTCAGGACCGGAGCTGCCGTGTTGGTGACGTCGTAGATGCAAAGAGACGGCTTCGATCCCGAGACGACGTTGGCCGCGGAAATGACCGCGTACGGCACCTTGGCGGGTTTCACGTAAATCACCGAGTCCGCAACGATCGGCGCATCGGAAACCTGGCAGCGGAACTCCATCTGCCTCGTGTCGGGGAAGTCGTTCTGGTCCCAGGCGATCCCCCATCCCCACCACATCGTGCCGGCATAGAGATTGCCGGTGTCGTCGGCGTCGAAATCGGTGAGGGTCACCTGTCCGTCCTGCGAGGTGGCGGTGTTCCACCCCGACCCATTCGCCTCGGGGTAAAAGAACGTGCTCGGCTTGGCCACGATCTCGATCGGGTCGCCGTAGCGTTTGACGGTACCGCCGGTTTTCATGACCCCGACCGGCCAGAGCTTCACGTTGGCGATGTTGGTGAAGAAGAGCGCAAACGGAAACGCGGCCACCGTCTGGCCATACCGGACGAACACGCGCTGGCGCGCGTAGTTGACCATGACCCGCTGCGCGCGCACGGTGCGCATCCCGACGTTCTGCACGTTGCGGGTGTTGACCGAATCGACATACCGCCCCGCGTAAGCAAACAGCGGGACGTTGAACCCAACGGTCTTCAGGTTCGTATTCGGGGCGATGCAGGTGGAACAGGGGACGTCTACGCCCTTACCGGGCCGGGAATGCGGCATGGATCACCTCCACAGATGTTGGTTGGACTGCTGCAACGTCAAACCGGCTGAAGCTCGTACACGTCGCCGAGGCCGTCGGCGCTGTACAGCATGTATACCTTTCCATTGTGATCGAGGATGTGCAGCGCCTTGAGCGACGTCGTGCTCACCACGTAGGTGGAGGCGCTCGCGAAGCCCGCGGGGGGCGTCTTGTCGTGGTAGTACCTGAAGAAGAAGTTTCCCGTGTCGACGAACTGCGGCACAGCCCCCGTCATCCGGTACAGCCTCAGTTCCGTCTTGCTGCCCGCAGCAATCCCTCCCACGGCCACATAGCCCTTGCGGGCCGCCAGTTGCTGGGGAGCGAACGGAGTCCCGAAGACGTCGTGCTGCTTCTGGGTATATCCGGCGGCGGTCGGGATGAACTGCCACAGCTTGTTCCCCGCCACCGGCGCGGTGCCGTCGGATTCGATGGCCCAGAGCGTACCCTTCTCGTCGAACGACAGGTCCCTGAACGTCTTGCGCGTCGCTGTGGGCGCAACCTCCACCAGCGGCGCGCCGCCGGTGATGAAGGTGTCGTAGGCGTGGATGCGCAGCTTGCCGTCCGCAGTCACCGCGGCCAGGCGCTTGCCGGGCTCGAAACGGGCCCAGACGGAGATGCTGTTCGGCTTTCCTTTTCGGGTCTGCTTCAACACCGGGTTCGCGCGGTCGGAGGTGTCGTAGATGAGCATCGACGAGGCGTTCGCCGAGACGACGGTCGCGGAAATGACGGCAAAGGGAACGGCGCCGACTTTCATGAAGATGACCGAATGCGGCGTGATCGGGGCGTCTTTGAGCTGGACGCGCTTCACCATGTGCAGCGGGATCTGGGTCTCGTTCTTCTCGTCCTTGGAGATACCCCAGCCGAACGAGAGCGTGCCGACGTACACGAAGCCGACGTCGTCGACGTCGAAGTCGGTCAGGACCTCCTGCGTGTCCAGTCTCTGGACCTCCCAGCCCGACGCCGCCGCCTCGGCATAGAAGAACGTGTTCGGCCTGGCGACGAGCTCGACCTCGGTCCCTTTCGGCCGGCTCGGCGACGTATTGCCGGTTTTCATCACCCCGACCTTCGGGAGATCGGCGACGGCGACATTGGCGAGGAACTGGTCGAACGAGAAGCCCGCGATGGTCTCGGCGTACTTGACGAAGATGCGCTTCAGCGCGTGCGAGACGCGAACCCTCTGCGCACGCACGGTGCGCATCCCGAGATTCTGCACGTTGGGAGTCGTCGACGAATCGACATACCGCCCCACATACCGGATCAGCGGGTCATTGAAGGCAGCGGTCTTCTTCCCCGTGTTCGGCGCGATGCATGTTGAACAAACCACTTCGACGCCCTTGGCGGGCCGGGTGTGCGGCATGGGTTCCCTCCATAGATCCTGGGTTCTCAGACTGGCTTGAGCTCGTAAACGTCACCGAGACCGCCGGCGCTGTACAGCAGATAGATCTTTCCCTTGTGATCGAGGATCTGCAGTGCCTGCAGGCTGGTGGTGGCCTTCTCGTAGGTCGAGGCACTCGCAAAGCCGTCCGGCGGCGTCTTGTCGTGGTAATACCGGAAGAAGAAGTTTCCCGTGTCGACGAATTGCGGAGCGTTGCCGGTCATCCGGTACAGCCGCAGTTCGGTCTTGCTGCCCGCCGCATTTCCTCCCACGGCCACATAGCCCTTCCGCGCGGCAATCTTCTCGGGGGCGAACGGCGTCCCGAAGACGTCGTGCTGCTTCTGGGTATAGCCGGTGGCGGTGGGCGTGAATTGCCACAACTTGTTCCCCGCCGCCGGCGAGCCGCCGGATTCGATCGCCCACAACGTACCGTTCTCGTCGAAGGAGAGGTCCCGGAAGGTTTTGCGGGCCGCTGAAGGAACGTCCACCAGCGCCGCGCCTCCGGCGACAAAGGCGTCGTAGGTATGGATGAGCAGTCTTTTGTCGGCCGTGACCGTGGCCACGCGTTTGCCGGGCTCGAAGCGCGCCCAGAAGATGATGCTGTTCGCTTTTCCCTTTCGCGATGCCGTTGCAATCAACTTCGGCTTCGAGCGATTGGAGGTGTCGTAGAAGACGAGGGATGTGGCGTTCGCCGAAGCGACGGTCGCGGAAAGGACCGCGAACGGAATCTTGCCGACCTTCATGAAGAGAACCGAGTTGGGGACGATCGGCGCCGGTTGGATCTGGCCGCGGGTCGTCATGTGAAGGGGGATGGCAGTCTCGTTCTTCTCGTCCTTAGAGATCCCCCAGCCAAACGAGAGCGTGCCGATGTAGACGAAACCGACGTCATCGACGTCGAAGTCGGTCAGTATCCCCTCCGTGTCCAACGGCTCGAACTTCCACGCCGCAAACGTCGACTCGGTATAGAAGAAGGTATTCGGCCTGGCGACGAGCTCGACCTCTGCTCCCCTGGGCCGGCTGGGCGACCCAAGTCCGGTTCTCATCACACCGACCCTCGGGAGATCGAGGACGGCCACGTTGGCGAGGAATTGGTCGAAGGAGAACGCCACGATGGTCTCGCCGTACTCGATGAAGATGCGCTTGCGTGACCACGAGACGCGGATTCTCTCCGCACGGACCGTGCGCATCCCTTCCCGGAAGTTCTGGGTGGTCGACGAATCGACATACCGCCCTACGTACCCGATCAGCGGGTCGTTGAAGGCAGCGGTCTTCTTGTTCTTGTTCGGTGCAACACATGTTGAACAGACGACCTCTACGCCCTTGGCGGGCCGGGTATGCGGCATGGGATCACCTCCACCGATTGTTGGACCTTCGTCCAGTATAGGTCCGCGGCGGCGATGACGCCATACATCCGGCACGATCGCCGGAAAGACACCGCGTTCCTTATGCCTGGTTAGAGTGACCGCACGACTGCATTCCGGGCTTCTTTCCGAAATCGCCCCTACGCCACGCTCGCTTCCGACTCCTCGACCACTTCGACGACACCGCTCGAGCTGTGATTGAGGTACTCCTCCTGGGAGAAGTCGTCGACCTGGATGGCCGCGCTGCGGAGCTCTTCGGCGCGCAACAGCACTGCGTGCTCGTCGCTCGTAACGACGTTGCCGGCGAGGGCGGAGTCGTACAGGGCGCGGCCTTTGGCTTTGGCAAGCGTTTTCGCCTTGACCGCGTTCCGCACCTTCTTCTCCACTTCCTCGGCGCGCTTGACGACGCGGAACGTCTCTTCGAGCAGGCCGAGGTGCTCGACGGTGTTGTTCGGGATGTAGATCCCCTCGGTGTGGCGGCGGCGCTGTTCGGAGTCGGTCAGGATCAGCGACGCGATCTTGTGCGTGTGCTGGTCGTTGGCCTCGCCCGCCAGCGCGTTGAGGTCCGCCCACATCCGCAGGGGGCCGCTGAAGAACCAGGTCAGGCCCGGCACCGGGAGGTTGCGGAAGATGCCGTCGAATGCTTTCTGGATCTCCCACAGCGCGTGGTTCATGGAGAAGTGAACGAACGGCAGGTCTTCCTTCAGCCGCCCTTCCGCTTCATAGCGGCGCAGCACGGAGGTGCCGATGTACATCCACGACAGGACGTCGGCGAAGCGGCCGGTGAGCTTCTCCTTCAGCTTCAGCGAGCCGCCCAGCGCGCCCATGGCGATGTCGGCCATGATGGCGAACGTCGCCGAGGCCCACGACAGCTTGCGGTAGTACCGCGCGGTGGCGCCGCCGACCGGCGAGCCGGCCAGGGCACCGCGCGTGATCGACAGCACGACCGAGCGCGAGAGGTTGCGGACGATGTGGCCGATGTGACCCCAGAACGCGAGGTCGAACGCCTTCAGGTCGCGCGCGGCGATCGCTTCGACTTCCTTCAGCGCGTACGGATGCGCGCGCAGCGCTCCCTGGCCGAAGATGATGAGCGTGCGGGTGAGGATGTTCGCCCCTTCGACGGTGATCCCGACCGGCGTGGCGATGTAGTAATGGGCGAGGAGGTTGCGCGGGCCGCGCGAGATGCCGGCGCCGCCGGAGACGTCCATCGCGTCGTTGATCACCTTGCGGCCGATCTCCGTGGCGTTGTACTTCGCCATCGCTGTCACGACCGCCGGCTTGATGCCGCTGTCGATCGCGCCGAGGGTATAGCGGCGCATCGCCTCGAGGAGATAGTTGAAACCGGCGATGCGGGCGATCGGCTCTTCGATCCCCTCGAACTTGCCGATCGGGAGTCCGAACTGCTTGCGGATCGACGCATAGGCGCTGATGACGCGGGTGCCGAGCTTCGTCCCGCCGACGCTCTGCGCCGGCAGCGAGATCCCGCGGCCTGCCGCGAGCGACTCGGTGAGCATCCGCCAACCCTTGCCGCAGCCTTCGACGCCGCCGACCACCGCGTCGATCGGGACGACCACGTCTTTCCCCTGCGTCGGGCAGTTGTAGAACGGCGCACCGAGCGGATCGTGACGGCGGCCGATGGCCACGCCCGGGAGGTTCGTCGGGACAAGCGCGCAGGTGATGCCGAGGTCCTCACCCTGACCGAGGAGATTGTCGGGATCGCGCAGCTTGAAGGCCACGCCGAGCAGCGTCGCGATCGCCGCGAGGGTGATGTAGCGCTTGTTCCAGTTCAGGCGGATGTGGAGCTTCCCGTCGTCGCCCTTGAAGAGCGTTCCGGAGGAGGAGATGGAACCGGCATCCGAGCCGGCGGCCGGCTCGGTGAGAGCGAAGGCCGGAATCTCCTCCCCCGCGGCGAGGCGCGGCAGGAGCCGCTGCTTCTGCTCGAGCGTGCCGTAGTGCATCAGCAGCTCTGCCGGCCCGAGGGAGTTCGGGACCATGACGGTGATGCAGACCGGGATCGAGCGCGTGGCCAGCTTCATGATTACCTCGCTGTGCGCGAGGCCGGAAAACCCGAGACCGCCGTACTCCTTCGGGATGATCATGCCGAGGAACTTCTCCCGCTTGATCACGTCCCACGCGACCTGCGGAATCTCGCGCCGCTCCCAGATCTCCCAGTCGTCGACGACGCTGCAGAGCTCCTCGACCGGCCCGTCGACGAACGCCCGCTCTTCGGCGGTGAGCGTCGGGTAAGGCTCGGCCATCAGCTTCGCGAAATCGGGCTTCCCGGAGAACAGCTCCCCTTCCGCCCAGACACTGCCCGACTCGATGGCCGTCCGCTCCGTCTCGGAGATCGTCGGCATGATCGGCCCGAGGATCTTCATGACGATGCTCGAGACGAGCAGGCGCCGGATCGGCGTGATGAGGAAGATCGCCATCACCGCCGCGAAGACGGCGACGAGCCAGAGAGGCGCGCCGAACCCGATCAGGATCGCGGCGCCGGCAATCGCCCAGAGAACGAGCGGAGCACCGACGAAGCCGAGCGCCAGCAGCGCCACGACCGATCCGGCGATCCAGAGCGCGATGAAACGCTCGAGAAACAGGCCGTGCAGGGATTCGAAGAGTTCCAAGGTGAGCCTCCTGGGAGCATTCAAGGTTACGCCGGGATGATAGGACCTATGGGACTGATAGGACCTATAGGAGTGAACGATGGTGCGGTTCGTCCTATTCGTCCTATCGGTCCTATTTGTCCTATCGGTCCTATTGCAGCTCCGCCAACACGTTCCTCGCCACCGCCGGCACGATCGTCACGTCGTCCGCGATGCCGCGGGTGAAGATCACGAGGACCAGCTTCCGCCCTCCCGGCAGCTCGAGATAGGCGGCGTCGTGGCGGACTTCGCTGGTCCAGCCGGCTTTCGACCAGAGGCGGGAGTCGGTGGGGAGGGCTTCGCCGATGAACTCCTTGACCTGGTTCTCTTCCTCGCGCGGCGGGGCGAGAGGGCGCTGGAGGAGGGTCATCATCTCGTGGGCGCCGCGCGGGCGGAGGCGCTGGATCCAGAGGAGCAATGCGGCGGTGGCGTTGGCGGTGAGTTTGTTGCGGTTGACGCGGTTCTCGCCGAGGACCTGCCGGTCGACGCCGTAGGGGCCGAAGCTCCACGGCTTCATCATGGCGCTGACGTTGCCGCTGTAGCCGTGGCGCTCGAAGCGTTTGTTGATGGACCGGCGCTTCTCGATGTACCTGCGCAGCGGGCGGCCTTCGAGCGGCGGGCCGGGGACGGTATCGGCGACGATGTCGACGAGGTAGGCGGTGGCGTCGTTGTCGGAGACGACGATCATCTCCTTCAGGGCCCGCTCGACGTCGCCGACCCGCTCGTTTTTGGTCAGGAAGACGTCGGCCATGAAGAACAGCTTGATCACCGAGGCCGGATAGAACGGCACGTCGCCGTGATAGTCGGCGCGGCCGATGGTGGTGGGGTTGGAGACGTCGACGAGGCTGATGGCCAGGTCGTCCGCCTTCAGCTTCGGATACGCCTTCAGCGTCGCTTCCGCCGCCATCCGCAGCCGCGTCTCCAGCGAAGGATCGCGCGCCACGTCGCTGAACTCCCGGAAGTCGGCATGTGAGCAGAGGGCAGCAAACAGAAGGACCGCCACGACAAACGAACGCATCGCCCGATTCTACTTCCGCCCTTCATCAGACATTCACAACTCCCGGCTACCTTGCGCGGCAGACGGAGGAACAACGATGCATTCACGATGGATGATCCGGGCGGCACTGCTGTTGATGGCCCTCGCGGCGAGCGCGCAGCCGTCGCCGGAGATGCGGAAGCGGATCGAAGGGACGATCGCGGCCTTCAACGGGACGGCGCACGATTTCGAGAAATACGCGCAGGAGCACTATGCGAAGGAGTTTCTGGCGCAGCGGACGGCCGAGCAGCGGGCAGCGCTGTTCGCCCGGCTGCAGCAGGATTTCGGCAAGCTCGGGGCGGTGTCGGTGGAGCGAAAGTCGCCGGACAGCGTGGCCATCGCGGTGAAGGGAACGACCGGGATGCGCGGGCAGCTCATCCTCCGGCACGAGCCGGCGCCGTCGTACCGGATCAGCGGCCTGGAGATGCGCGTCGGCGGCGGGGATAACGAGAAGCCGGACCTTCCCCCGGTGCCGGTGCGCGGAACGATGAACGCAGCGGAGCTGACGGCGGCGCTCGATCCTTACCTGAAGAACCTGCAGGCGGCGTCAAAGTTCGACGGCGCGGTGCTGGTCGTGCGGGACGGCGTGACGCTGTTCGAGAAGGCCTACGGCTACGCGAACCGCGCCGACAAGGTGCCGAACACGGTCGCGACCCGCTTCAACGTCGGCTCGATCGTGAAGGAGTTCACCAAGGTCGCCGTCGGCAGGCTCGCCGCGGAAGGGAAGCTGTCGCTCGACGACACGCTCGGCAGGCACATCCCCGATCACCCGAACGCCACGGCGCAGAAGGCGACCATCGCCCAACTGCTCGACCACACGGCGGGTCTCGGCGACTTCATGAGCCCGGAGTTCCGTGCGACGGCGATGGGCCGGCTCCGCTCGAACCGCGACTGGTACAAGCTGGCCGCCTCGCGCCCGATGACGTTCGACCCGGGCGCGCGCCGGCAGTACTGCAACAACTGCTACATCACCCTCGGCGAGATCATCGAGCGGGTCTCCGGGATGCCGTACGAGCAGTACATCGCGAAGCACGTCTTCGAGCCCGCCGGGATGAAGACCGCCGGCTTTTTCCACACCGACGGCGTCGAACCGAGCGTCGCCACCGGCTACACGACCGCCCACGGCCCGCTCCGCAGCAGCGTCCACCTGCGCGGAGCCGCGGGGAGCGCTGCCGGCAGCGCCTACGCGAGCGCCGGCGATCTCCTCGCCTTCGACAACGCGTGGCGCGACGGCAAGCTCCTCGACCCGAAGTGGACGGGATGGTCGTTCGACGGCGCCGCGCCGGCGACCGGCCGCGTCACCACGCCCCTCGGCTACGCCGGCGGCTCCGAAGGAGTAAACGCGACGGTGGAGAGCGGCGGCAAGTGGACGGTGGTGGTGCTGGCCAACATCGACCCGCCGGCAGCCGAGGACCTGGGACAGGCGATTTACCGGGCGCTGGGAGGGGACTGACGCCTGGAGCGCCGGTCTTCGACCGACGGGTCGAAGACCGGCGCTGCGGTGTCGATCCCGGGTTACGATGCTTCCGGGTCTTCCCCGGATGAAAACAACGCTCTCCATGGCGGCGATGCTGCTGGTCACGACGCTGTTGTCTGCACAGACGACGGCCTCGCTCTCCGGCACGGTGATGCTCGTCCCCGACGGCCGGCCGCTCGCGGGAGTGACGGTCACGATCTCTTCACCGGCGCTGCAGGGGACGCGCACGACGATCACCGGCGAGGCCGGGACGTATCACTTCCCCGCGCTCCCGCCCGGCCACTACACCGTCGGCTTCAAGGGTCGGGGGATGCAGGACTTGACCCTGGAAACGACGCTGCAGCTCTCGCAGGGCTCGCGACTGGACGCCGGGATGCATCCCCCGGCGCTCATCAACACGATCTTCGTCACCGGAAGGTCGCCGGCCTTCGAGTCGCCGCAGGTCTCGTCCAGCCTGCCGCTGGCGATGATCGAACGGCTGCCGGTGCAGCGGAACCAGCTCGCCACCGCGCAGTTCGCGCCGGGGGTGACCGCGAACGCGGTGTCGAACGGGCAGCTCCAGATCTCCGGCGGACCGGGCTACGACAACCTCGTGATGGTCAACGGGGTAGTGGTCACGGAGAACACGCGCGGCCAGATGCGCCCAATGTATGTCGAGGACGCCATCCAGGAGACGACCATCCTGACCGGTGCCATCTCCGCCGAATACGGCCGCTTCAGCGGCGGCGTGGTGAGCACGATCACCCGCTCGGGCGGCAACCAGCACGCCGCGTCGCTGCGCGATTCATTGAGCAGCCCGCGCTGGTCTGCACAGACACCGGCGGGCGAGGAGCGCGAGAACACCCTCAGTCACGTGTGGGAAGGAACGCTGGGCGGCTACGCGATTCGCGACCGGCTCTGGTTCTTCACCGCCGGACGCTGGGCGAAAAACGACACGGCCCGGCAGACCATCGCCGTCCCGGGCTCGGCCGCTCCGGCGGTCAGCTACACCGAAGGGAACGACCAGAAGCGGTACGAGGGGAAACTGACCGGGCAGCTCGCGCCGCGGCACAGCGTCGTGGCGACGTACTTCGGGATCGACACGCAGGGAACCAACGTCCGCTTCAACAACAACGTCTACGACGAGGCCAGCCTGACCACGCGCGACGATCCGGAGTCGCTGCTGGCGGCGCAATACCAGGGGATCGTCACCGGCAACATCCTCGTCGAAGGGCACTACTCGGCGCGCCGCTTCTCGACGCGCACCGGGGCGTTCGCGACGGACCTGATCGGCGGCACGGTCCTCCTCGACCGCGCCAACAACAACACCCGCTTCAACTCCCCGACACTCTGCGGCGCGTGCGACGCCGAACGGCGGAACAACGACGACTGGTTGTTGCGCGGCCGCGGCTTCGTCGACGCGGCCGGGACACACGAGCTCGTGGCCGGCATCGACCGCTTCACCGAGTCGCGCTACGCCAACAATCACCAGTCGGGCAGCGGCTTCTCCCTCTTCGTCAGCCGCGTGCAGTGGCAGGACGGGGCCCTCTATCCGGTCATCACACCGACCAACCAGACCGGCGGCGGCTCGTTCATCCGCTGGAATCCGGTCCTGGCCGCGGCGCGGGAAAACGAGCTCCGCACCGACTCGGCGTACGTCAACGACGTCTGGTCTTTCGGCAGACGATGGCAGCTCTCGGCCGGAGTGCGCTGGGACCGGAACCACGCGGTCGACGCCGACGGTATCGCCAGCGCGAACGACCATAAGCTCTCGCCGCGCCTGGCGCTGCAGGTCGACCTCCGCGGCGACGGACGGCAGCGCGCCAGCGTCTCCTACGGCGAGTACGTCTCACGCATCGCCGACAGCATCGCGTCCTCGAGCCAGGCCGCCGGAAATGCGGCTTCGATCGACTTCGCCTACCGCGGCCCCGCCATCAACGGCAACGCGCTCACCACTCCGCTCGCCGACACCATCCGCATGGTCTTCGACTACTTCAACACCACGCAGGGCGGAACGGACAACCGCAATGCGAACAACCTCCGTCTGAACGGCACCCGCACGATTCCGGGCTACGCGGCCTATTTCGACGGCACGCTCTCCTCTCCCTACGTGCGCGAGCTCACTGCCGGATACGGCGTGTACATCAGCGGCCTCACCGGCTACATCCGCGCCGATGCCATCCAGCGCGACTGGAGGGACTTCTACGCCGCGAGCGTCACCACCGCCACGCGCCGCGAGAACACGCCCTTCGGCATCCCGGTGGACCTGACCCTCCTCCGCAACAGCAACGACGTCCGGCGCGAGTACCGCGCCCTGCAACTGCAGGCGCACTGGACGCCCGGCCGCATCGTCAGCGGCGTGCATTACACGTATGCCACTCTGCGCGGCAACGACGAAGGAGAGAGTCCCACCAGCGGCGCGGTCGCGAACGTCGTCCCCGCGCTCTACTACCCCGAGTTCTTCGACTACGACGGAGCGGCGCCGTCAGGGTACCTGCCCGGCGATCAGCGCCACCGCGTGCGCGCCTGGTTCGGCACCGACTTCGATCTGCGGCGCGCGACGATCTCTGCATCCGTCCTGCACAGCTTCGACTCCGCGCTGTCGTATTCGATCGCCGGTCCGATCAACCTCACCCGCGCGGCCGGCGCGCCGGCCAATCCCGGCTACGCCGCCGTGCCGAATGCACTCCATTACTTCAGCGGCCGGGGGGCGCTGCGCGTGGACGACATCCACGCCACCGACCTCGCCCTCCGCGCCTCCCTCCGCACCGGCAGCGTCGAATGGTTCGCGCAAGGCGACCTGCTGAACGTCTTCAACCGCGACGGCATCGCCGATCCGCAGCGCCTCGGCCTGACCGTCAACACCGCCGCGACGTCACCCGCGTTTCTCCCATTCAACCCCGCGACGGAGACGCCGGTCGAATGTCCTCGCGGCGCGGCGGCGGCCGCCTGCACGGCCATGGGAGCGCACTACCAGCTCGCCTCCAACTTCGGCGAGCCGCTCAACGACCTCGCCTATCAGCGGCCGCGAACGGTGCGGCTCTCCCTCGGCTTCCGGTTCTGACAAACAATTCCCAGGAGGAAGGTATGGCTGAACAGTGGTGCATCACGATCGTCTCGGAAGGTCCGTCCCCATTCGTCCCTGATGTCTACGTCGACCCCGACACGCCGGCGCCTACGGCACTCATCGCGTCGACCGGCGACCTCGTATCGTGGAACAACCAGACCAAGGACGACCACGATCTGGCGATCACCGACGAAAACTTCGAGGTCAAAACTCCCGGCTCGAGCATCACCAATCCGATCGCCCCATGGAAACCGTCGCCGAAGGGCTACGTCACCGCGACGGCGGACGCCAGCCCGGTTCCCCCGGCGACGGTGACGTTTCCGGTAACGATCTACTACGCCTGCACGGTCCATCCGGACGAGCACGGAACGATCGAGCTGATCGCGTGAAGCAGCAGGAAACGGAGAGAGAGAGATGAACGTCGAGAATTCGCCTTTTCACGCAATCCTGCGCCGGCTGAGCCTCATGGTCTTCGCCGCGGCGCTGCTGGTGCAGCCGGCGGCGGCGCAGGGAGGGTCAGGCAGTGGCAAGAAGGCCCTGCCGACCAACACGATCAAGTGCATCCCCACCGCCTCGCTCCCCGATCTCGATGAGATCGTGACCAAAGACGGAGTGCTGAGCGGAACGCTCTACACCGTCTCCGAGCAGGTGAGGATGACCACCACCGCCGGCGGGCCGTGCTACCCGCAATGGGTGCGCGCCTATCGTTCCTCCGAGCCGGCCAGTTGGAATCCGCCCTCGTCGACCATCACAAACCCGAAGCCCGGACCGACGCTGCGCGCGCGGGTCGGCGACATCGTGGCGCTGACCTTTCTCAACGTCATCGACGCCAACAAGTTCCCGGGCGTCGACGACGGCAAATGCGACGAGACCAGCTCTTATCCCGGAACGTACGGTGACACGTATCCCGACTGTTTCGCCGCCTCGGTCTACACCAACGTCCACTACCACGGCACGCACACCAGCCCGAACACCACCGCCGACAACGTCTTCCTGAACATCCGCCCGTCGCCGCGGAAGCAGGGCAGCAACGAGCCGGAAATCACCGAGGATACGGTCAAGGACAGCTTCGCGAAGTTCTTCGAGCAGTGCACGCAGAAACTGACCGCCGCCGGGCCGCCGTCGATGTGGCCGCGCCGCTGGAGCGACCTGACCGCGGCGGTGCAGAAGACGCTGATGGATCCGGTGGAGACCTACGCGCCGGCGTGGTTCGTGACGAACGACAAACTGATCAAGCAGGGGAACTGGCCGCAGTACTACGTCGGCGCCTATCCCTACTGCTTCCAGATCCCGGAGTACATCGCGCCGCCCAAGTCCACGACACCGGACGCGGCCCCGACCACTTCCGCCGACGTACGGACGCCCCATACGCACGGCGTGGGATCGGCCGAGGTCGACGAGGCGGCGGACCCGTCGCGGCCGCTGGTCATGGGCCAGGCGCCGGGCACGCACTGGTATCACGCCCACAAGCACGGCTCGACGACCATCAACGTCCTGAACGGCATGACCGGCGCGTTCATCATCGAAGGGGAGTACGACGACGCCATCAACGCCTTCTACGGCGACGCCGGCGGCGTGAAGTGGACACGCTCGGCGAGCGCGAAAACGATGGTCATCCAGCAGCTCGGCACCGCACCCGGACTGCTGGTCGGAGGCGGCGGAGGCCCCGGCCCCGCTTTCTCCGTGAACGGTGCTCTCCAGCCGACGCTGGAGATGGCCGGCGGCTCGGTGCAGATGTGGCGCATCGCCAATACCTCCGGCCGCGGCGGGGTCTATTTCCCCGCCCCGGCAACGGGCCTGCAGTGGAAGCAGCTCGCCCAGGACGGCGTGCAGTTCAACGCCGCCAACTACGGCAGCTCCTCCAACCTCAACCGTCCCTTCCTGCTCGCCTCCGGCAACCGCGCCGACCTGCTGGTGAAGGCGCCGGCGTACGTTGCCAACGGCAACAACACCTATCCGGTCCTGGTCTACAACACCGTCGACCAGAGCGACCGGCCGCCGTGGAAGCCGGCTGTCGCCGCGGCCACGCTGCTCACCGTGGTCGTCACGTCCGACGGACCGGCCATGCAGTTCATGCCGAACGCTCCCGCCTTCCCGGCGTTCCTCAGCGACATCCCCGACTCCGAGGTCACCGGGACGAAGATCATCACCTTCGCCTCGTCGGCCATTCCTCCCGGTCCGCCGCCGGCGTCGAAACAGACCATCGACAACAAGCCGTTCGACGGGGAGCTCGGCGTGGTGGTGGGGCTGAACAAGGCCGAAGAGTGGAAGATCCTCAACGCCACCTATCCGCCCGCGACCGGCAACCAGATCTCGCACCCGTTCCACATCCACATCAACCCGTTCCAGGTCACGGAGCTGTTCGACCCGAACGCGGTCGCGTCGACCACGAACGGCGCCGGCACCGTGACCGTGACCATGGCCACTCCGACGGCCACCAGCTCGACGGTGACCGGCACCGGCACGTCCTTCACCAAGGACTTCCAGGTCGGCGACTGGATCTGGATCAACGGCAGCGGCACCGGCGGCGGGGCGATGGCGCCGGGGATGGTGCTCTCCGTCGACAGCGACACGTCACTGACCATGGACGCCGTTCCGGGGAACAAGCTCCCGGTCACCACCCCCTCGACCTACGTCGCCGCCGTCCCGCAATACACGATCAACCCCGTGAACCCACGGGTCGGCCAGTGCGTCCTGAACCCGAACGACCCGCGCTCCTGGAAGCCGTGCAGCGCGACCGTCCCCGCGACGAACCGCATCTGGTGGGACGTCTTCCCGATCCCGTCAGGCCGGACGTTCGTCGACGCCGCCGGCAAGACCGTCGTCCAGATCCCCGGCTATTTCAAGATGCGCAGCCGCTTCGTCGACTACTCGGGCTACTACGTCATCCACTGTCACATCCTCGCGCACGAGGACCGCGGCATGATGACCGTCGTGCAGGTGGCCCCGCTGCAGACACCGTACTCGCACCACTGAGATTCGAGTTCCTCGGTTCCTCGGTTCCTCGGGAGACCGAGGAACCCGAGGAACTCCCGTGGCTACTTCAACGAAAAGTTGATGGTCATGTTGTACAGCACCGGCACCGGCTTGCCGTCGCGCAGGGCCGGCTTGAACGTCCACTGGCGTACCGCGTTCACCGCGGACATGTCCAAGCCGGGGGCGAGGCTCTTCACCACGCCGACGTTCTCCACCGTCCCGGCCTGCGACACCGCGACCTCGAGGACGACCAGGCCGGCAACCTTCGCGCGGCGGTACTCCTCCGGATAGATCGGGTCGACCCGCTTCTCCGGCACCGGCGGGGTGATCCCTTCCTCGACGCGGAGCCACGGACCGGTGCCGAGGAGCGTCGTGTCGGGCGGCTGCGGGACGGCGGCGGCGCGGAGAGTCGCGTTCTGAAGCACGTCCTCCCCCCGCACGTTGCGGATCAGCTTCCCGTTCTCGTAGACGATGTCCTCGGCCAGGTCGGCTTTCGCGGCACGGCTCCAGCTCGACTCGTCGAACACCTTGTCGGAGCCGGCGCTGACGATGCGGTACTTGCCGTCCGGGGCAACCGTGATGCGCAGCGGCGTTCCCCACGCGTCGAGCGACAGCTCCGGCGCGGGTGCGGCCTTGTTCTGCTCCACGTACTGCGCGATGAGGGCCATCGACATCTCCGTCGCCTTCGCGCCGGTCAGGGCCTGCATCATCGGGACGCGCATCATCGCGAACTCGACCTCGGCCTGCTGCAGCGCGGCCAGGGCGATGGCTGACGGGCCGTTCTCGGTGACGCGGGCGTAGAGCCAGTTGCGGTTCGAACGGATCAGACGCCCGTTCTCGAACACCACGTCGCGGTCCGTCCTGGTGAACTGCGTGCTCTGCGTGTCGCCCGAGGGCTGGAACTGCCCGTCGCTGCCGGCCCCGATGATCCGGTAGCCGTTCTGCGCGTCGGCGACCAGATACGCATTCCCCCAAGGGTCCTTCGGATACTCCAGCGGCAGCGTCCCCGGCAGGGTGCGGCGCAGCTCGACGACACCGGCGAGGCGGTGGATCGTCTCCAGGTTCTGCAATCCCTTGGCGATATCGAGCTCGTCGCCGAACACGGCCGGCGCGGCGAGCAGTAACAGCAATCCTGCGGCTTTTTTCATAGTCTCGACCATCACTTCCATTCGCGAACTCGTGCTGCGACTTTCTCCGGCGTAAAGCCGAGCTCCTCGGCGATGCGCTCGTACGGGGCGCTCGCGCCGAAGCGGTCGATGCCGATCACCAGCGCGTCCCGGTTCACGTATTTGAACCAGCCGTCGCTGCGGCCCGCCTCGATGCAAACGACCCTGCTGCGGTCTCCCAGCACCTCGTCCTGGTAATCCTGCGCCTGCCGGTCGAAGAGATCGAGTGACGGTGCGGAAACAACTCGCACCTGCCTCCCCTCTCCCCGCAGCAGGTCGGCGGTCTTGACCGCCAGCGGGACCTCGGAGCCGGTGGCGATGATGGTCAGGTCGCCTTCGGTGTAGCCGTCGAGGACGTACGCCCCCTTGAGGATGCGCTGGGCGTCGAAATCATCCGCGCGCTGGATCGGCTCGAGCTTCTGCCGCGTCAGCACCATCAGCGTCGGGCCGGTGGTCGAGCGCACCGCATGCGCCCATGCCATCGCCACCTCGGCGCCGTCGGCCGGGCGGAACAGGGTCATGTTCGGGATCAGGCGCAGCGACCAGAGATGCTCGACCGGCTGGTGCGTGGGACCGTCCTCGCCGAGGAAGACCGAGTCGTGCGTGTAGACGAAGATCGACGGAATACCCATCAACGCGGCCAGGCGCACCGAGGGGCGCATGTAGTCGGAGAAGATCAGGAACGTCGCCCCGTAGCAGCGCCACGAGCCGTACAGCGTCATCCCGTTCACGATCGCCCCCATGGCGTGCTCGCGGATGCCGAAGTGGAGGTTCCGGCTCTTGAACACGTCCGCCCCGGGCGGCTTCCTCTCGGAGCCCTTGTCGCGGGCGATGCTGCCTCCCTCTTTGATGAGAGTGTTGGTCGACGGCGCGAGATCGGCGGAGCCTCCGACGAGGAACGGCGCAACCGAGGCGAGCTTCTGGATCACCTGCCCCGACAGCGCACGCGTGGCCACGGCCTTGTCCGACTTCGCCGCTTCGAGCAGCGGAGCTTCGAAGCCCTCGGGCAAGGTATGCGACCAGTAGCGATCCCACTCCTCGGCGAGCTGCGGATGGCGCGCACGCCAGGCCGTCATCTCCCGCTCCCATTGCTTCCGCTCGCGGGCGAGTTTCTTCGTCTTGCGGGCGAACTCGGCGCGGACTTCGTCGGGGACGTGGAACGTCGGCTCCTGCGGCCAGCCGAGCGCCGCTTTGGTCGCCTTCACCTCGTCGGCGCCGAGCGGCTCCCCGTGGGCGCGGGCGGTGCCGTGGAACTTCGGGCTTCCCCAGCCGATGATGGTCCGAGCCATGATGAGCGTCGGTCGCGCAGTCTCTTTCTGCGCGCGCTTGATGGCCTTGCGGATTGCGCCGCGGTCGTGGCCGTCGATGGTGAGGACGTGCCAGCCGAAGCCTTCGAAGCGCTTCTTCACCTCTTCGGAGAACGCCAGGCGCGTCTCCCCTTCGATGGAGATGTTGTTGTCGTCGTAGAAGTAGATCAGGTTGCCGAGGCCGAGGTGGCCGGCGATCGAGGCGGCCTCGGAGCTGATGCCCTCCATCAGGTCGCCGTCGGAGCAGATCGAGTAGACGAAGTGGTTGACCGGCGTGAACGGATCCTCGCCGTTGAAGCGCGCGCCGAGCATCCGCGCGCCGAGGGCCATCCCGATGCCGTGCGCGAAGCCCTGGCCGAGCGGGCCGGTGGTCACCTCGACGCCGGAGGCGTGGCCGTACTCCGGATGACCGGCGGTGCGCGAGCCCCACTGCCGGAAGTTGCGCAGCTCCTCCATGGTCATGTCGGGGTAGCCGGTGAGGTGGAGCAGCGAGTAGATCAGCATCGACGCATGGCCGGCCGAGAGGATGAACCGGTCGCGGTTCTTCCAGTGCGGGTCGAGCGGATCGTGGCGCAGGAACTCCGTCCAGAGGACGTAGGCCATGTCGGCCATCCCCATCGGCGTTCCGGGGTGTCCCGAGTGAGCCTTCTCGACCGCGTCGACCGCCAGGAAGCGGATCGTGTTGACGCACAGCTCCTCGAGCTTGTCCTTCTTGCCGACGAGCGGCTGGTTGCTTGCTTCTGCGACGGAAATCGCCGCGGCACCTTCGGCTGCGGTGCTGCCGGGTGTCGGGTCCTGCATTGAAGTCCTCCTGCGATGCGGTGGCGGACAGGCACTCTGCCTGTCCCGCGCCCCGGAGAAGCCGGATTGCCTCTCCTTCGCGGGGCGGTCGAAGAAAGCGGATTATACTCGCCGCATCGGGACGCGACTTCCACCGGCAGACACCACACGCGGAGAGAGACGGCGATGGTCGACGAAAGTGTGACGGTCAAAGGTTCCCCGGTCCGTAGCCTGCAGAAGTTCATCGACTCCGAGCTCTCCCCGGAGCAGCGCGAGACTGTCTTCAGCAAGCTCCCTCCCGAGTACGCCACCCGCTTCCGCGCGCCGGTCCTGGCGACCGAGACCGTCCCGGTGCACATGCTCAACCGCTTCACCGAAGAGGCGGCCAAGGTGCGAGGGGAAACGATCGACGTCTTCGCCCGCCGAGCAGGCCGCGAGGCCGCCGGCGACGCCGTGAAGGGGATCTACCGCTTCTTTGCCCTGGTCATGACGCCCCCCGCCCTCCTCGGCAAGGCGGCGCAGATGTGGAGCTCGCTCTACAACCGCGGCGAGCTGCGGGTCGAAGAGCAGACCGAGAAAAGCGCCCGCATCCGGCTCACCAACTTCCCCTCCGAGGCGGCGGGCTGCGCGAGAGTCACGGGCTGGATGGAACGGATGGCCGAGCTCACCGGCGTCAAAGACCTGAAGATCGAGCAGACTCACTGCTTCGCCAAGGGTGCCCCGGCGTGCGAGTGGGTATTGACCTGGAACTGATATGAACAAGATTTTCCCCATGGAGTCCGACCACCCCCTCTTCCGCTACTTCACCGAGGCGGAGCGGGACCGGATCGAATCGATCGGCGAAGTGAAACGGATGGCCGAGGGAGCGTTCCTCATCCGCTCGGGCGAGATCGACTCGACGCTCTTCGCCGTCGAAGACGGCCACCTCGACATCCTCGGCCTCGACGACGGCCGCCAGACCATCCTCGCCACCGTCGGCCCCGGCGACGTCATCGGCGAAGTCTCCTTCATCGACGACTCCCCGCGGAGCGTTTCGGTGAAAGCGGGCGAAGAGACGACGGTAAGGGCGTGGGACAAGCGGACGCTGTCGGAGGCGCTGGCGTTCGAGCCGCAGCTCCTGGCAAAGTTCGGCGTGGCGATGGCGGAGTTGCTGGTGGAGCGGTTGAGGGATATGTCGCGGAGGGTTTAGTGCCCCTCCTGTCATCCTGAGCCGCAGAGCACGTCCCCACGAAGGCGAAAGCACGGCGGCGAAGGACCTGGGTGGGAGGGGGAGCGCTGCGTCCCCCCTCCCGCCCAGGTCCTTCGCCGCCATGCTTTCCCTTCTAAAATAATCCTGAGGGCTCAGGATGACAGGCTGATCACTTCATCTTACTAACGCTCTTGTCCCCCGCACGCGCACCGTCTACGACCTTCCACCCGTCGGCCAGAATCAGTTCATAACCGTCCGCGGCGGCCGGCACGATGAGCCGTTTGAAATCCGCGGAGATCAATCCGCCGCCGGTGACGACGATCTTCCCCCAGACATCCCGCACTTCCATAGAGCGGTAAACCGAGCCGAGGCCCTCCAGCGGCTGGACCTCGTTCGGGTCGAACGTGAACTGCATGCTCAGGAGCGGGATGGTCAGGACCGGCCCATCGACGAACTTCGTCCGCAGCTCCGCCACGATCGCCTTCTTCTTCTCCTCCCGCGACCGCTCCTCGGCGAAGACGGCTTCGCCGTCATACGCGCCGAGGCGAGGGGCGCGGTGGTCGGGGACGTACCACCTCGTCCGCATCGCGAGCGTGACGAAGTCGTCGCCCGCCTTCACGCGGCGCGTCCATCGCGGGTCGTGCATCTCGAACAGCGTCCCCCACGCCGGCCCGGTCGTGTACGCAAAGGAGCGCGCGAAACGCTCTCCCTTCTCCGCATTCGCCAGCTTGCGCACCAGCGCCGCGATCCGCTCCCGCACGTGCGGCACCGCCAGCGCGTAGCCGGTGTACTCCGCCAGTCCCTCGTTCATCTCCAGCAGCCGCTCCTCCTCGCCGGCCCCGGCCGCCAGCGTGTGCCGCCGCATCCGGAACAGCACCGCGTCGGCGACCGCTTCTTCGTCCCGCGTCGCCAGCGCCCGCGCGAGCGCCCGCCACTCGAGCCGCATGAGCGCCCTCGCCTCCGCTCCTTCCAGATGCGCGTTGGCCGGGCTGGTCATCTTCAACCCCAGCTCGTCCTGAATGCGGTGAAACGACTCATGGCCGAGGAGCGCCCGCCGCGCGACCGTTCCCTGCGGCAGCGGCCACATGACCATCGTCCATTCTTCCCCGTCCCACTGCACGGCCGTGTTGGCGATGCCGATGGAGTCGGGAATGCGGGTCTGCTCGACCTGCTCTCCATGCAATCGCACCGCATCGCGCGTCCCCGCCTCGGCGAAGACAATCCGGCCGCACACTTCCCGCCCCCACAACCGTCCCTTGTCCGCGGCACACATCGCCTGCAGCTCGGCGTGCGCGCGCTGCGCCGCCCCAAGGTCGATCGACGCAAGAAGAGTCACCAGCATCAACGTCTGCATGCGATGTGGGACGAGCGTGGCCTGCTCGTGGTTTCGGTGTGCGGCCCCCACCCGGGGACGACGAGGGGCCTCCGGCGGGCGGGCACGGCCCGCGGCGTTTGTTTTCGCGTCAACTTCGTTCCGTGCAGTAAGCGAGCGTTCAGCCTTAGGCAACCAACGCCGCGGGCCGTGCCCGCCCGCCGGAGGCCTCCCGGTCGTCCCCTGGGTGGGCGGCCGCACACCGAAACCACGACCACGATGCTAGTCTCCGCTTCGCATGAACCGCGACCTGCAACTGGCACTCGAGCTGGCCGATGCCGCCGACGCCATCACCTTGCAACACTTCCAATCCACCACCCTGGTGGTGCGGACGAAAATCGACATGAGTCCCGTCTCCGAAGCCGATGAAGCAGTCGAGCGGATGCTCCGCGAGCGCCTGCAGCGCGAGCGACCGGACGACAGCATCGTCGGCGAAGAATTCGGCACCACCGGCCGGGTCGCCGACAACAATGGCCGCCGCTGGATCCTCGACCCGATCGACGCCACCAAGAACTACGTCCGCGGCATCTCCGTCTACGCGACCCTCATCGGCCTGGAAGAAAACGGCCGCATCATCGCCGGCGTCGTCTCCGCCCCTGCGATGGGACGCCGGTGGTGGGCCGCGGCCGGTGAAGGCGCATTCTGCAACGGACGGCAGATCCGTGCATCGCGCATCGCATCGCTGGACGAGGCGTTCCTCACCTACGGCAGCGTCACCGAGTTCGACCAGCACGGCGGCACCGAACCATTCCTGACGCTCGTCCGCCGCTGCGCGCGCTCCCGAGGATTCGGCGACTTCTGGGCCCATATGCTCGTGGCCGAAGGAGCCGTGGAGATCGCCATCGAGCCCTCCGTGGCCACGTGGGACATGGCGCCCATCCAGATCATCGTCGAAGAAGCGGGCGGCCGTTTCACCGACCTCCGCGGAAACCCGAAAATCGACGGCGGCAGCGGCCTCTCCACCAACGGCCTGCTGCACGACGAAGTGCTGGAGATGTTCCGATGACCCAGGCAACGCCCGAACAGGTGATGGTGGTCGAGCGCGAGGCCCTGGATCGGTTCCTCGTCGAGCGCGGCCTCGTGCAGGCGCAGACCGACGAAGTGCTCGACATCATCATCGACCGCCACTTCTTCATCGACCGCCCGACGGCCGAGACCTCGCCGCAGTACAAACAGATCATCCCCTACGTCCTGATCCGCCACGCCGACTCCTGGTACCTCCTCCAGCGGACGCAGAAACAGACCGAGGCCCGCCTCCACCACAAACTCTCCCTCGGCATCGGCGGCCACATCAACCCCGACACCCCCGACCTCTTCGACGGCCTGCAGAAAGAGCTGGAGGAAGAGGTCGAAGTCACCGGCGACTACGACATCGCCTTCGTCGGCATCCTCAACGACGACACCACCGAAGTCGGCCGCGTCCACCTCGGCGCCGTCTACATCCTCGACGCCCACGAGCCGAACGTGCAGGTGCGGGAGACGGAGAAGATGAGCGGCCGGTGGGTGGCGCGCGAAGAGCTCGCGCAGCATCGGGAGGCGATGGAGACGTGGTCGCAGATCGTGTTCGACGCGGTGATCGGGTAACGCAACCGAAGCAGGACCGTTCAGAACCAACGCAACACGATCAGGCCTCTCTGCTGCCGTAGGCAGCAGAAGAACTGTAGGCCCGGCCTTTAGGCCGGGTTAAAGCGTGATGGATCTTCAAGCCCGCGTAGCGGGCGACAGCCGAGAGACGTGCGCACGGTCTTTTCTGTCGCCCGCTACGCGGGCTCACCTGATAGGTGCTCGTGATACCCGGCCTGAAGGCCGGGCCTACAGATCTTTCGCCGCCTTCGGCGGCTTCCGCGAGTCCTTTCGCTCCATCGTCGGGGTCGGACGGGCAATTGACCCATGGGGGCCTATAGGTCCTATTTGTCCCATGCCCTTCGCGCACTAACCGCCCTACCTTCCCGCAAAAAACACCGGGTCCCCAGACTTGTTGTCCACCATCGAGCCGTACGCGAACACCTTCGCGTTGGCGTCGCCTTCGACGCTGAGGGTGAAGCCGGCCGCGTTGACGCCCGGGAAGAGGGCCGTGGCGGCGTACTGGACCTGGGCGTTGGGAGCGAGGGTGAGGGTGGTCTGGGCCAGGATGATGCCGGCGGCCGAGAGGAGCTTGACGTTGACGACTTCCGCTTCGGTGCCGCCGTTGACGAAGCCGATGTTGGAGCGGTAGCTGGTGTCGTTCCGCAGGCCGGGGACGAACACGCCGCTCCCGAAGGAGGCGACCGGGTCGATGGACTGGCCGTAGGTGCCGCCGGTGGTCACCGAGGTGTAGGTGCGGCTGGTGACGACCGGACCGGTGGCGCCGGTCCAGGAGATGCCGAGGGTTCCGCTGCCGGCAAGCTGGTTGAACTCGGCCAGGATGTCGCGGAGGACGTTGGTGTCTGTGCCGCCGAGGACGACCGTCCGGGTGGCGGTGCCATAGCGCAGTGTCAGGGTCATCGAGCTGGCGGTCGGGTTGAACATCGTCACGTCGCTGCGCCAGAACGTGCCGTTCGCGCCGGGCGCGCGGCCGACGACCGGGATGGTCAGGGAGCCGCCGGCGGACGGCGGCACGGCCTGGATGTAGATCGGGTCCTGGGTGTCGTTGTCGACCACCGACGCATACGCGCTGATCGCGTCCTCGTCGGTGGCGATGATGCGGACGGTCAGGGCGTCGTAGACGCTTCCCTCGATCTCCGGGAAGAAGGCGTTGAGGGGCGACTGCTGGAAGCTTCCGGCCGCCAGGGTGACGTTCTTCGAGGCGACGATCGAGCCGCTGGTGTCGTAGAGGGTGAGGCTCGCGGCGACGTCGCTCACGCTCCGGTTCACGAGGCCGATGTTGGTGCGGAAGGCGTCGCTGGCGGCGATGCCGGTGATGTAGAAGGTTTTGGCCAGCGTGTCGGGCTGCACGTCCGGCACCGACTGGCCGTAGGTCCCGCTGCCGCTGCCGGTGAAGGTGCGGCTGCTGACGCGCAGGTCGGCGGTGGCGCCGTCGCTGGCGGCCTCGATGGCCAGCGCGCCGGCGCCGCTCGGCATGGCGAAGAGGTCGAGCAGCGCGTTCGCGTACGTCGCCGACTGCCGCGGCGAGAGGAAGAGCGACTTGGTGAGCGCCTGGCCCCCCGCGGTCGGGATGTAGACGAAGGTGACGGTCGCGCCCTGCGAGCCGGCGTTGAAGACGTTGAGCTCCGTGCGCCACGACGTGCCGCCGACGCCGCTGGTCTGCGCGGCGACGGAGACGAGGGTGCGCCACGAGAGGATCGGCGAGACGGTGATCTCCCGCGTCGCGGTGCTGGAGGTCGTGGCGTTCGACGCCGTCAGGGTCACGGTGTAGGTGCCGGGACCGGCGTAGGCGTGGATCGGGTTCCGGGCGCCGGAGATCGAGCCGTCGCCGAACGACCACTTCCAGGCGTTCGGCGAGCCGGTGGAGCGGTCGGTGAACCGGACGTCGACGCCGGCGGCCGGGCCGAGGTTCGAGACGTCGAATGCCGCGTTGACGGCCGGCGTCACGGGCGCGCCGTCGCGGACGGTGATGACGCGCGAGCCGCTCGCCGACTCGGTGCCGCGGCGCACGGTCAGGGTGACGGTGTAGTTGCCGCCCGCCGAGTAGCGCTTGGTGGGGTTCTGCTGGGTCGAGGTCGAGCCGTCGCTGAAGACCCAGCTCCAGGAGCTCGGGCTGCCGCTCGACTGGTCGGTGAAGGTGATGGTGTCGTTGATGGTTGGCTCGGCCGGCGAGAAGAGGAACGACGCCGCGAGCGGACCGCTGACGTTGACCGTCTTCGTGGTCTGGTACGAGCCGTTGATCTTCAGCGTCACCACGAACGCGCCGGAGTTGGCGTAGGTATGGTTGACGGTCTTTCCGCTGCCGGTCCCGCCGTCGCCGAAGCGCCATTCGGTCGAGGTGACGGTGCCGGTGGAGGTGTCGGTGAAACGGAAGGTCGTGCCGCTCACCAGCTCCGCCGTGAACTGCGGGACGGGAGTGGTGAAGCCGGTGACGGTCGCGGAGTCGATGTTCGACTGGCTCGACGAGCCGGCCGCGTTTCGCGCCACGACGTAGAGGTTGTACGTCCCGGGCGCGACGTCATTGAGGGTGGCCGTGGTGACGTTCGCGTTGACGGTGGTGACCTCGGAGTACGCACCGCCGCCGCTCAGGTAGATCGCGAATGCGGTCTCGTTGTTGGAAGTGTCGCTCCAGGTGAGGGTGATCTTGTTGGTGCCACCGGTGGCGTTGACGTTGCCCGGCGCGGACGGCTTGGTTGGCGCAGGGCCGCCGGTGCCGTTCGGGTAGAGCCAGCGCGCCGCGACCTGGTCGTCCGCGCGAAGCGACGGACCCACGCCCGTGACGGTGTGGTACATCAGGGCGCTGCTGGACGCGCTGTGCCCGAAGCCGAGGGTGTGGCCGAACTCGTGGGAGACGATCTCCGCCAGGCGGTTGCTGCTCATGCCATTCGCCGGGCTCACACCGTCCTGGATGGAGAGGTTCCCCTCGGTGATGTTCCAGGCCGTGGTCGCGCCGGCAGGATGGTCCGAGTCGGCCGTAAAGGGAGCGGTCCAGCTCTGCTTGCTGCTGACGCCGTTGAAGCCGCCGATGCCGACGACGCCGCCGCCGTTTTTGGTGAAGCTGCCGGAGATCTCGTTCAAGGGGTCGTTGAAGAGGACTTCGTTGATTCCGTTCGGGACGTCGAGCCCGCCCATCGAGCCGGTCCGGGAGCCGGCGTAGGTATAGTTGATCTTCGCCTCGGCGTAGTTGTTCCACGCGGCCATGGCGGTCTGAAGCTCGTTCGCGCCGCCGCCGCTGTAGCCGGTCTGGGTCCCGCTGCTGTACCACTGGGCGGTCTGGCCGGCGGCAAAACGGAACCAGCGGTAGACGGTCGGCTCGGAGATGAGGGTGAAGTTGGACTGCATGCGCCGGCCGGGGCGTTCCGCGGCCACGTTGCGCGCCAGTACGGGGTTCTCGATGCCGTAGCTCTTCAGGCCCGACCGTCCGGCGACGCGATCGCCGACGAACGATTCGAAGCCGGCCGCATCGCGCTGCACGTTGCGCGCGGCGAGCGGGCGGAAGGTGTCGTCGAGGAGCTCGACGTTTTCGGCGGAGTCGCGGAACCAGAGGCGGCGGCCGTTCGAGGCGCGCTCTTCGCGGAACTTGCCGACGTAGAGGTCCATGGTGCGGTAGCCGCCGCGCGGCGACTGCTCGAGGAACAGCAGGACGCGCTCCCCTTGAATGAATTCGGGCGCGCCGTAGATCCGGGTGATCCGCTCCTCGGTCTCGCCGCCGATCTCACGGACGGTAATAGTGGCCGGAGTGGTGCCCTTGAGGTTGCGTTCGACGTTGACGGTGGTGTCGGTGTAGAGCTTCCCGTCGCGCTCGACGACGGTGGTCGCGATGACCGTCCCTTCGACGATCACGGGCGACTTGGCGATGAGCTGTTCGTCGGTAGGGAGGACGATGGTGGTGGCATGCACGGCAGCGCTCGCCAGCAGCAAAAGGACACACGTCAGCCCGTACACCCGTGTTGGTTTCACTCTGTGGGGTCCTCCGAAGTTATTCGGGTTAACGAGGAGGTGCGGAGAGGCCATTCCCCGCGGAAGAGAGCGGACGGGGCCGTGATCAGTCCAGCAGATACCTATTGATTCAAGTGATGGTATGGGTGTAGCATCATAACCATCACATGAACGAGCACAGAGAAGGAGCCGAATGGAACCCGCTGGTCGACGTTCAGGAGAACGATTCGGCCATCTTCATCCGGTTCGACGTCCCGGACGCAGTCGACGCAGAAAACGTCCACGCCGTCTATGAGAAAGGGAACCTGGAGATCACGGTTCCGAAGTCGTTCCGGTCGCAACTTCAAGCCGTAGCGACCGCCGCCATGCAGCGGCTCGCCGAGGCGATGGCTCCGGAGTCGGTCGTTCCGACGCCCGTCCAGGTCCTCCAGGCACAGCGGAACGCCGCCGCGCGCGAAGAGATGCTGCAGGAGTTCGGCGCCTTCACCAGCAGCAACCTCGCGGAACGGGCCGGGTCGAAAGCGGCGAACAAGGTCGCTCTCGCACATCGCTGGAAAACTGACGGACGCATCTTCTCGGTGACGTACCGCGGCACGAACTACTTCCCCGGCTTCCAGTTCGACGAAGAAGGACAGCCGCTGGCAGTGATGGCGGAGCTCCTCCGGATCCTCGCCCCGGCGCGCGCGCCATGGGAGATCGCGCTCTGGTTCACCGGCGCCGACGGATGGCTCGGCGGAAAGAGACCGGTCGACCTGCTGCTTTCCGCACCCGAGCGTGTCGTCGAGGCGGCGAAGCACGAAGCAGCAGAACGTGTCTTCTGAGCGTCTCCTCCCCCTCATCGAGGAGTGGACGCGGCCGATCGTGCGGGTGCACCACTCCCGCTTCGGCGCAACGGAGTTCAACCCCGGCACGGCCGGCAGCGGCGGACGGTTCCACCCTTTTGAAGACCGGAAGGGAAAGCTTGTACCGACGCTCTACGCCTCCAACTCCCTGGACGGCGCCTTGTCCGAAACGATCTTTCACAACGTGCCGCTGCGCGGCCCCCGCCGGGTGTCGCGCTCGGCCCTGATGCCGCTCCAGGCCAGCACGATCCGCGCGACACGCCCGCTGCACCTCATCCAATTGCGCGGCTTCGGCCTCGACCGGCTGGGAGTCTCCCGCCGTGAACTCATCGACACCGACCCCGAACAGTACGAAAAGACCCGCGCCTGGGCTGCCGCACTCTACGCCGCCGCCCCGGGAGCGGACGGCATGCTGTGGGTGGCGCGCCTCCACGACGTCGCGGCCGCGATCGTCCTCTTCGGGACGCGGGTCGCACGAACAGACCTCGAGATCATCGCGCCGCCCCGGCCGCTCGCGCCGGAGAATGCCATCGACCAGGACGTCATGGCCGCAGCCCAGGCTGCGCGGATTACCATCTCTCTCCCTTGAAGACCAACGCCGTCCGCCTCCTCGACTCCCTCGGCATCGCGTACGAAGTGCGCGAGTACGAAGTGACGAATCTTGAAACGAGGGAACCGGCAGGCGCGCTGCTCCGTCCCAGCGCCATGAAGTTCGTTCCCCTGCTCCTCGTCTCTCTCCTCCTCGTTCCTCAAACCGAAGCGCAGCGCAGCACCGAAGAAGAGATGGTGATTCGCGTCGCGCGCACCGCCACTCCGGCGGTCGTCAGCGTCTCCCGGCGCGGCGGCTCCGGCTCGGGAGTCATCGTCCGTGCGAACGGGATCATCCTCACCAACGCCCATGTAGTCGGCAACGCGCGGACGGTCGAAGTCCGCACCGCCGATGGCCAGACCTTCACCGGCACCGTGCTCGGCCGCGACGAAGACGTCGACACCGCGGTCGTGCAGGTCGAAGCACGCAATCTCCCGGCCGCGCCGCTCGGCGACTCCGACCGGCTGGATGTCGGCCAGATCGCGGTGGCAATCGGCAATCCCCTCGGTCTCGAGCGCACCGTGACGCGCGGCGTCGTCTCGGCCACCAATCGCGACCCACGCGGCATCGGCCTCGCCGCCGGCCTCATTCAGACGGACGCGGCGATCAACCCCGGCAACTCCGGCGGGCCGCTGCTCGATTCGTCGGGACGCGTCATCGGGATCAACACGGCCATTCTCGCCGGGACCACCGGTCTCGGGTTCGCGATTCCGATCAACCTGGCCATCGACGTCATGGAGCAGATCCTGACGACGGGCCGCGTCCGCCGGGCCTTCCTCGGCGTCAGCTTCGTCGGCGTCACGCGCGAGCTCGCGCGCCAGTTCAGCCTGCCGGTCGAGCAAGGCGTCGCGGTCATGGAAGTCGTCGCCGGCTCTCCTGCCGCCCGGAGCGGCCTGCGGCGCGGCGACTTCATCGTCGGTTTCGACAGCGAGCCGGTGACGGACGACGGAGATCTGCGGCGTCTGCTGCGGACCCGGCGTCCCGGCGACACGGTGCGGCTGGAGGTGAACCGGAACGGACGCGTCGAAAGGATCAGCGTCCGGCTCGGCGAAGCGTCATAGCGGGGCCGCGGTACTTACGGCTCGGCGACCGGGATGGTGAAGGTGAATATCGCCCCGCCGCCCGGCGCGTTCGCCGCCCACACCTTGCCGCCGTGCGCCTCGATGATGCCGCGCACGATCGCCAGGCCGAGGCCCGCGCCCATGTGCGCGGTCTTCTTCGCCTGCCAGTAAGGGGTGAACACCTTTCTGAGGTCGGCCTCCGGGATTCCCGGGCCGGTATCGCGGACGACGAGTTGCACGCTGCTGCCGGCGCGGCGCCCTTCGATCGTGATCGTCCCCCGCTCCGGCGTGAACTTCATGGCGTTGCCGACGAGGTTCCCGAAGACCTGCACGAGGCGATCGCGATCGCCGCAGATTGCAGGCAGGGGATGTGCGGTGTGGCAGAGGATCTTCTGCTTTTTCTGCACGGCGATCGGCGTGTTCGACTCGCAGATCTCACGCAGGAGCGGCTCGGGATCGATCGGTTCCTGCGAGACCGAGAGCTTGCCGCTCTCCATGCGGGCGACGTCGAGCAGGTCCTGAATCAGGCGCTGCATCTGGCGCGCGGACGAGCGGATGGTCTCGATGAGCTCCGGTTGCTCGTCCGCCGTCGCTCCGCTGAGGAGATCGGCGCTGAGGGCGATCTTCGTGAGCGGATTGCGGAGATCGTGCGAGACGATACCGAGGGTCTCATCGCGCACGCGCACCGCGGCCTCCGCTTTCTCCTTGGCCTCGCGTTCCTGTTCCATCAGGCGCACGCGCCGGAGCGCGAGCGAGGTGAGGTCGCCGAGGGTGCGGGCGCGAACGACGTCGTTGTCGGTGAAGTGCCGGCCGGAGGCACGGCTGTTGAGGAGTACGAGCGCGCCGAGCACTTCGTGATCGGCCACCAGCGGCGTGACGAGCACCTCGCAGTCGGGGCAGGTGTCGCCGAGGTACGGCGCCATATTGCGGCCGAACCCGCCCATGTCGGCGAGGATCACCGGCTGACTGTTCTGCATGATCTCATCGGTCATCGACCCGGGGAACGGCACGCGCAGGCCGCGCGGAGGGCTGCCGCGGCCGTTCGAGGCGACGACTTCGACGAGCTGCGTCCCGCCGATCTCCATGATGCGCTCGACGTAGACGCCGTCGGCCCGGGTGACCTGGGTGGCGCGGTTGGTGATCTCGTAAAGGACGTCGGTCATCTCGACCGCCCCGGTCAGCGCGCTGGCGAGATGGCGGAACGACGCTTCCTCCTCGGCTCGCCGCTCGAGTTGCGCGCGCGAGGCTTCCGCCTCGGCGCGGGCCTGCTGCTCCTGTTCGAGCGCGCGCTTGCGCTCGCTCGCGTCGCGCGCAAAGCCGGTGAAGATGGTCTGGTCGCCGCTGGTCCACTCGCCGAACGAGATATCGCATTCGAGCTCGTGTCCGTCTTTGTGCAGGGCTGGCAGCTCGATGCCGGTCCACGGGATGTTGCGCTGGCGGGTCCGTAGGAAACGCTGGATGCCGGCGCGGTGTGCCGCACGCAGGCGCTCGGGAATGATGGTCTCCAGCGGCCGGCCGACCAGCTCGTCCGGCGTGTAGCCGAACATCCGCTCGACGGCCCGGTTACAGAAGGTGATGGTGCTCGCCTCGTCGATGGTGAAGATCGCGTCCTGCGCGGTCTCGCTCATCAGGCGGAAGCGCTCCTCGCTGGTGCGCAATGCTTCCTGGGTGCGGCGCCGCTCGATGAAGTCGCCGATCTGCGCTCCGATGAGGGTCATGACCGGGAGCAGGGCCTGCTCCGGCTCGCGGTTGGTGGCGCTGAAGAACTCCATGGCGCCGAGGAAACGGCCTCCGGAGACAATGGGGAACGCGAACGCGGCCATCATCCCCGCACTCGCCGCCGCCTCGGCCCGCGGGAAGCGGTCCGGGTCGCGAAAGTCGGAGACCCACACCGCGTCATTGCTCTCCCAGACCGCGCCGAGCAGGCCGGCGCCGCGCCTGATCTCGATGCCGTCGCACAAACGGCGCGCCGCTTCCACCTCGACGTGCGGGGCTTGCCAGTGCTCGATGCAGCCGAGGACATCGCGCCGCACTTCCCACAACGCGCCGATGTCCCAGCCGAGGTTCTCGCAGATGGTCTGCATGATGTCGCGGGCAGTGTCCTGGAACGGCTGCTCGCGGCTGAGGAGGTTGGTGAGAGAGAGCTGTGCGGCGAGGCGACGCTCGGTTTGATGGCGCTCGGTGATGTCGCGGGCGAATTTGGAGAAGCCGACCAGGCGCCCGTCGTCGTCGTAGACCGGCATGGTCATGCCGTCCATGAAGCGAAGGCGGCCCCCTTTCCCGACGTGCCACCGGGTGTCGTCCGCCCGCCCTTCGGCCCGCGCCGTGGCGAGCTCTTTCGCGGGGACGTTGCTTTCGCGGTCGACGTCGAGGAAGAGGAGCTCGAAATGGTGTCCGAGAACCTCTTCCTCGCGATAGCCGAAAATGGCTTCGGCTCCGGAGTTCCAGAGGACGATCGTGCCGTCCTCATCGAGAAGGAGGATCGAGAAGCTCGTCGCCTCGGCGATGATCTTCCGGAAGACGTCTCGCGACGCCGCGAGTACCTCGTTCACGTGCACCCCAGCCGGACGGGAGCACCAAACGTGCCGCATCTGCTAGACTTCGCCCCCTGGCATGCCCGAACCGGGCATGTGGTTGTAGGGAGTTCTCCCGCCACCCCGGCGCGGCCGTATTTTCGGGGGTAGCCAAGTGGTAAGGCACGTGCCTTTGGAGCACGCCATCGGAGGTTCGAATCCTCCCCCCCGAGCCACCCCCCTTTCATCGGTCTCATTTGTCCCATCCGTCTCATTTGTCCCATCCGTCCCATTTGTCCCATGGGACTGATGGGACTGATGGAGACAAATGGGACGGATGAGACCGATGGAACCCGCCGGTGAGCCCAGCTCTTGCAAATAACCCTGCCGGAGGTATCTCTATGTGGAAGATCTTTGCGGTCGCGGTTCTCGCGACGGTGCTGGTGCTGCCTGCGCAGCCGGCGTCGGCGCTGGAGAACGAAGACCTGCTGGCGCTCGTTGCGATGCCGCTGGCGGTCGCGGCCGTTTCTGAAATTACCGACGTCCCGATGAACCAATTGATGGACGTCGTGACCCTGTTGAATGACGCGGCGGTCCCTCCGCCGCAATTTATCGAAGTGGTGCGGTACGTCCCGGTGGCGCTGATCGTGGAGAACGACGAGCCTGATTTCGTGGAGTTCGTCCGGCTGCGCCGCGGCGAGGGTCTGGTTGGCACCGCGCTCGTGACCTCGATCGAGGACCGGATGCGCTTCTATGACATCGGGGACGTCAACCTCCGCGTCACTCGCCCCCGCGTCGTCGACGTCACCGAGGACTTCATCCCGGTCATCGTACGCACGCGGCTCGTGGAAGCCCGGAAGCACCCGCACGGCGGCCCTCCGGGGCAGCTCAAGAAGGCGGCCGGCGTCAAGACCGGCGCCGAGATCGTCCATGGCTCGAAGCCTGGCCGCTCGGACGACCGCATCGTCGTGCGCGATCGCGACGACAACGACCGGCGCGTGACCCGCGAGGGGAAGGCGAAGAAGCACGCGGCGAAGGGCGGCAAGGGCAAGAGCCAGGGCGATCGCGGCGGCGGCAAAGGGAAAGACAAAGGAAAGGGGAAAGGATGAAATACGCAACGATCCTCAGCCTTACTCTGACGTTGACGCTCGCCGGCGCCTGCGGGCAGCAGGAGCGGACGGCGACGAATGACGCGGCTCCCGCGACCTCGGTGGCGGCAAGCACTCCCGCCACCGCCCTCACCCCAGAGCAGCTCGGAGAGCTGGGCGCACTGATCCGTAAGGAGCCGGGCCGCGCCGACGAGCTCCTGGGCCGGCATCACCTGACGCGTCAACAGTTTGAGCAGGCCATCCGGGACGTGACGGAGAACGCTGACGCCTCGAAGCGATACGCTGAGGCCTACCGCAAGGCGAGCGCCTGACCAGGGTGGCGGCCGGCAGGAAACCTCCCCCGCCGGCCGTCACTTTCAGCTTCCTGCTGACAACCGCCTTCCGGCATGCTATCTTGCCGTCTGTATATCAGGCTATGTCGCACTACGACCAGGAAGCGCTGTTCGAATACGTGGAGGGCATCTCGCCGATCGCGAGCGACATCCAGTCGCACGTGACGTCGTGTGAGGAGTGCTCGGCGGAAGTCGGCGAGCAGCGCGCAATGATGGCCAGCCTGGGCGATGCAGATGTGTGGGAGCCCGCTCCCCCCTCCTCGCCGCGGCAGTTCGTGGTGAACGTCACCGCCTTCGCCGAGCGTGCCCGCCAGGAAGAAGACGCGGCCGCGGCGCTCTGCGACGAGGTTCTCACCGGCCCCCACGCCTGGTGGCCGCAGCGCCTTCGAAAGGCAGCCGGCTCGCAGACCGCGGGCCTGGTCAAGCATCTGCTCGAGCGCTGGCGGCAGCTTGTGGACAGCCACCCCGCCGCGGGGCTGCAGGTGACCACCCTGGCGTCAGAAGTCGCGAACGCCCTCGACGTGGCGCAGTATCCCTGCGATTACGTGGTGAAACTGCGCGCGCAGGCCTATCGCGATCATGCATTCGTGCTGTCGTTCATGGGGCGGCACCCGGAGGCGTTGAACGTGGTCGACCGGGCGAAACGGCTGTTCGAGCAGGTTCCGCTGCCGGAGTACGACCTGGCGCGCGTGTCCTTCGTCAAGGCAGGCATCCTTCGCCACATCGACCGGACGGAGGAAGCGGTGGCCTTGGCGCGCCAGGCGGCCGACACTTTCCTCCGCTTCGGCGACCGGTCCCGCTATCTCAACACCAGGATCGTCGAAGCAGCCATCCTGTACGATGCCGGCTCGATTCGCGACGCGCTCATACTTTGGGAATCCATCAAAGGCGACCCGGGCCTCGAAGACGTCAGCGCCGTTCGCATCACCCACAACCTCGCGGTTGGCTACGCGCAGCTCCACCAGCCCGAACGCGCCGCCGAGTACGGGCGCGAAGCCGTCGCGCAGTTCGAGCTACTCGGGATGGACACCGCGTGCGCCCGCAGCCGCTGGTTGCTGGGAAACGCACTGGTGGAATGCGGGAAGACCCGCGACGCGCTGCCCATCCTCCGCACCGCCTGGCGCGAGTTCGAGCAGTTCGGCATGATCTCCGAAGCGGGAATTGCCGCGCTGGAGCTGGCGGAAGCGCTTCTCATGGTCGGCGAGACGGAAGAAGTTCCCGCCATCTGCCGCGACGTCATCACCCAGTTCACCCGTGCGGGCATGGCATCCCGCGCCATGACCGCGCTTTCTTTTCTGCGAGAGGCGGTCGCCATCGGCCAGGCGACCCCGAGCCTCGTACGCCACGTGCACACCTTTCTTCGCGGCCTCCCCGAAGAGCAGCCTCGCCTGTTCGCTCCGCCGACTCCCGGCGCCGGAGAGTAGTCGCGCCCCCGCCACATCCCCTCCTGTCACACACCTCCAGCAGATCACCGCTGAGAAGCCGAAACGAAACGAACAGGAACCAACAAGGAGGAACTATGCGCTCTTCGTCCATCAAGTCGTTCGCCGCCACCCTCACGCTCTTCGCCGTCATTTCCACCGCCGCCACGGTGAACCTGCAGGCACGGCCCACTCGTCAGGCCGCTGACACGGTCGTATCCATTCGCGATACGGAGAACAGCTACGACCGCCTCTATGCCGCGGTGCGCCACCTCCTGAAGCGCTTCCGTGGCATGGTGTCGAACTCCACCCTGACAACGCCACTGCCGGCACCGGCCCAGGCCACCACGACGAGCACCACGAACTAGTCACGCCTCCCGCACTCGCGGGTCCGGCGTTACCCGCCCGCGGCGCTTCGGCGCTGCGGGCGCGTTGCGGCGTGAGAAAAGGGAGCACCTCGCCCGCCGGCGTGGGTGGGAAGCGACAGCGCGCGCTCTACGCGTGCAACGGCGCGACGTTCTGGTTCTGTTCGCGCCGGGAGTGCTCGTGCGAGCCGTCGGCGCGCACGGGAAGCGTGACCGTGAACGACGCGCCCTTCCCCGGCCCTTCGCTGGCGGCGGTGATCTCGCCGTGATGGAGATCCACGATGTGGCGCGCGATCGCCAGGCCGAGACCCAGGCCGCTGCGCTTGTTCGAGCCCTCGCCCTGGCGCAGGCGGTCGAACACATACGGGAGGAACGACGCTTCGATCCCCTCACCCTCGTCCTTCACCCGGATGCGCATCACCTCGTCGACACGGTCGAGGCGGAGGTCGACGTGTTTGCCGGCCGGGGTGAACTTGATCGCATTCGACAGCAGGTTCTGGATCACCTGCTGGATACGGCTGGCATCCGCGTCCACCACCGCCTCGCCGTCGTCGAGATCCCACGTTAGCTGCACGTCGTTCTCCGCGGCCAGCGGGCGGGCCGTCGTCAGCGCCGACTCGATGATTTCGGAGATGCGGGTCGGCTTCAGGTCCACCTGGAACTTACCGAGGATGATGCGCGAGACGTCGAGCATGTCGTCGATCAGACGCGCCTGCAGTCGTGCGCTCGACTCGATGGTCTGCAGCGCCTCGGCCAGCTCCGCCTCGTCGAAATGCCCGGTGCGGAGAAACTGCACCCATCCGAGGATCGAAGTCATCGGCGTGCGCAGCTCGTGAGAGAGCGTGGCCAGGAAATTGTCCTTGGCGCGGTTCTGCGCCTCCGCCTCGCGGTAACGGCGCTCCGCTTCGGCGGCCAGCGCGGCGGCGCGGCGCTCGCTCACGTCGCGGAACGTGATCACCGAGCCGAGAAGATCGCCGTTCTCGTCGCGCATCGGCGACGCGCAGAACTCCACCGGAAAACTCGTCCCGTCGGCGCGGAAGAACGTCTCCTCGATCTCGTCGTACGCAGGCTCGCCGTGGACCACCGCGCGCAGCCGGCACTGCTCCACGTTGCACGTCAGCACGCCGGGGAACGCCGGATGGACGAGCGCGTGAATGTCGTGGCCGCTGATCTGGTCGGCGCTGCGGCCGATCATGCGCGCGGCCGCCGGGTTGACGAACGTCGTCGCCCCTTCGAGATTGACGCCGAACACCCCCTCGGCCGCGGCATTGAGGATCAACTCGTTCTGCTTGATCAGGCGCGAAAGCTCCTGCGCCTGCCGCTTGAACGCCTCCCGCTTGCGGAACAGCTCCACGAACACGCTCACCTTCGAGCGGAGAATGTCGGGGTGGAACGGCTTGAAGATGTAATCGACCGCGCCGAGCTCATAACCGCGGAAGACGTTCGTCTCGCTGCGGGAGAGCGCGGTCAGGAAGATGATCGGCGTGTCGCGGGAACGGTCGCGCTGGCGAATGAGGTTGGCCGTCTCGAAACCGTCGAGATCCGGCATCTGCACGTCCAGCAGCACCACCGCAAAGTCGGTGTGCAGCAGCTCCCGAAGCGCGGCGGTGCCCGACTGGGCGGTGACCAGGTTCTCGCCCGTCTCGCTCAGGATCGACTCCAGCGCGAGCAGGTTGTTCGGCTGGTCGTCGACCAGCAGGATGTTTACGCGTTCATCCATGAGCGGCACTGGTCCGGCAAAGCTCGACAAGGAACGGCCCGATCCGATCCAGAGGCAAGATCCGATCCACACGAGTCGCATCGATGGCGGCCTGCGGCATCGACGGCGACTCGGCGGTAGCGGGGTCCTGCACCACCACGAATCCACCTCTCTTCTTGATCTGAGCGGCGCCACGCGCGCCGTCAGCATTGGCTCCAGTCAGCACAATCCCAATCACGCCGCTGCCGTAGGCCATCGCGGCCGACTCGAACAGCACGTCGATCGACGGCCGCGAGTACGCCACGGCGTCGTCGACCGATAGACTCAGCTCGCCGCGCTCGACCAACAGGTGATAATTCGCGGGCGCCAGATAGACCGTCCCCGGCTTCAGCCACTCCTTGTCGGTCGTGTCGACGACCGTCAGGCTCGAGTTGCGGCGGAAGTATGCCGGCAGCCCCTCATCCGACGTCTTGTAGCGATGCTGCACCACCGCGATCGGCAGCGGGAAATCTTTCGGCAACGCTTTGAAGATCGCCTGAAGCGCGTGCATCCCTCCCATCGAGCAGCCGATGACCACGATCTCGTACTCGCGCAGCCCCGCCTTCAGCACCCGCCCGTCGGTCCAGCTCCGGATGCCGGGAGGGAGGGGGGGCGGCGTACTCTTCGCAGCCCGGCTCACTTCACTCTCCTGTACAACCGCTCTTCGACGTCCAGCTCATCGTAGTTCCCGGCCACGCCCGTATAGCGGATCGACTCCTTCTTCCCGAGGCCGAGAATGCCGAACATCTCCATCGACTGCAGGAAGAGCTGCTGCACCCGTTCCTGGAGGGCGTTGTTGAAGTAGATCAACACGTTCCTGCAGAAGATCACGTTGAAGTGGTTGAACGAGGCGTCGGTCACGAGGTTGTGCTGGGCGAACACCACGTTCTCGCGCAGCCCGGGCCGGAAGATCGCGTAGTCGTAACGGGCCGTGTAGTAGTCCGAGAACGTCCCCGTCCCGCCGGCGGTGAAGTAGTTCGACGTGTTCTCCTGCATCGTCGACAGCGGGAAGATCCCCGACTTCGCCTTCTGCAGCACCGCTTCGTTGATGTCCGTGGCGTAGATGCGGCAGCGGTCGTAGAGTCCTGCCTCCTGGAGCAGGATGGCCATCGAGTAGACCTCCTCGCCCGTCGAACAGCCGGCGTGCCAGATGCGGACGAACGGGTAGGTGCGCAGCACCGGCACGACCTTCTGGCGGAATGCGAGGTAGAACGTCGGGTCGCGGAACATCGCCGTCGTGTTGACGGAGAGATCGAGCAGCAGCCGCTCCATCGACTGCGGGTCGTGCAGCACTTTCTCGATCAGCCCCGAGACGGTGCTCAGCCCCTCGGCGTACACCCGCTTCCAGATCCGCCGCCGCAGCGACGGCAGCGAATAGTCGCGGAAGTCGAAGCCGTAGTGCTGGTAGATGCCTTCAGTCAGCAGGCGGATCTCGATCTGCTCGAGGTCCGCCCGTGCCTGCTCGTCGATGATTGCAGCTGTTTCGGCCATGCGATCCGGGTCTTCCTAGAGCAAACGGCATGCGAGACCCGCGGTGTTGGGGGACGGAATAGCAATTTCGAAGCCGACGGTCTCGGCCGGGTGCGATGGCGCGCAGCGCCGACGGAGTGCCGGTCTTCGACCCGCAGTCCGGCGCATCCGCCCTTCATCGCCTCGGGGTCAGACCCTCGCTTCTAGAAAGAACGAAAGTCTGACCCCGTCTTCAAATCCCTGGCGATGAATTACCGGCTGCCCGCGCGCCGGCGCCCTCCCCGCGCTTCAGCGAGAAGGTCGTAGCGATCGAGGTTCATGACCTTGCTCCAGGCAGCCACGAAGTCGCGCACGAACTTCTCCTTCGCGTCGTCGCTTGCATAGACCTCCGCCAGCGCCCGGAGCTGCGAGTGCGCGCCGAAGACGAGGTCGGCGGCCGTGGCGGTCCACTTCGGCTCGCCCGTCGCGCGATCGCGACCCTCGTACACGTTCTCTTCCGCGGCTGGTCTCCACGCCGTGCCGATGTCGAGCAGGTTCACGAAAAAGTCGTTGGTCAGCGTCCCGGGCCGGTCGGTGAAGATGCCGTGCTTCGATTGGCCGGCATTGGCGTCCAGAGCGCGCATGCCGCCGACGAGAACCGTCATCTCCGGCGCGGTCAGCTTGAGCAGGTTGGCCCGGTCCAGCAGGCGGGTCTCCGGCGACAGCGGGTCTCCCGCCCGCATGTAATTGCGGAATCCGTCGGCGACCGGTTCGAGCGCCTCGAACGTGTCCACGTCGGTCTGCTCCTGGGAGGCGTCCGTGCGGCCCGGCGCGAACGGTACGGTGACGTCATGCCCGGCCTTTTTGGCCGCCTGCTCGACTGCGGCGCATCCGCCCAGGACGATCAGGTCGGCCAGCGAGACCTTCCTGCCGCCGGACTGTGAGCCGTTGAAATCCTGCTGGATCTGCTCGAGGGCTTTCAGCGCTTTGGCCAGCTGGGCCGGTTCGTTGACCTCCCAGTCCTTCTGCGGCGCGAGGCGGATCCGTGCTCCGTTCGCACCGCCACGCATGTCGGTCCCGCGGAAGCTGGCCGCGGCCGCCCAGGCAGTGGAGACCAGCTCCGGGATGGACAGTCCCGAGGCGAGGATCTTGCCCTTGAGGGCGGCGGCGTCCTGTTCGTCGATGAGCTCATGATCGACAGGCGGCACGGGGTCCTGCCACAACTGCGGCTCCGGGACCCAGGGGCCCAGGTAGCGCGCCCGGGGGCCCATGTCGCGGTGAAGCAGCTTGAACCACGCCCTGGCGAAAGCGTCGGCGAGCTGGTCCGGATTTTCGTGGAACCGCTTCGCGATCGGCCCGTAGATCGGATCCATCCTCATCGAGAGGTCCGTGGTCAGCATCATCGGCGCGTGCCGCTTCGACGGATCGTGTGCATCCGGCACGGTGCCCTGGGCCTCGGGGTTCTTGGGCGTCCACTGCTTCGCGCCGGCGGGGCTGGTCGTCAGCTCCCACTCGTACTGGAACAGGTTTTCCAGGAACCCGTTGTCCCACTTGGTCGGGTTGTTCGTCCACGCGCCCTCGAGGCCGCTGGTGATCGTGTGGGCACCCTTGCCGCTGCCGTGTTTGTTCATCCAGCCGAGGCCCTGGTCCTCGATGGAGCCAGCCTCGGGCTCCGGACCGACGTTCCCGGGCGCCGGGGCAGCACCATGGGTCTTGCCGAAGGAGTGGCCGCCCACGATGAGCGCCACCGTCTCCTCGTCGTTCATGGCCATGCGGGCGAACGTCTCGCGAATGTCCCGGGCGGCAGCCAGCGGATCCGGGTTGCCGCCGGGTCCTTCAGGATTCACGTAAATCAGGCCCATCTGCACGGCGCCGAACGGACGTCCGAGCTCCCGGTCGCCGCTGTAACGCTCGTCTCCCAGCCAGGCGTCCTCCGGACCCCAGAAGATCTCCTCCGGTTCCCAGACGTCGGGCCGGCCGAAGCCGAAGCCGAACGTCTTGAACCCCATCGATTCCATGGCCACGTTGCCGGCCAGGACCAGGAGATCGGCCCAGGAGATCTTCCGGCCGTACTTCTTCTTGATCGGCCAGAGCAGCCGGCGCGCTTTGTCGAGGTTCGCGTTGTCGGGCCAGCTGTTGAGGGGCGCAAAGCGCTGCTGGCCGTCGCCCCCGCCGCCGCGGCCATCGTGGATGCGGTACGTTCCCGCGGCATGCCACGTCATCCGGATGAAAAGTCCCCCGTAGTGGCCGTAATCGGCCGGCCACCATTCCTGCGACGCGGTCATCAGCTCGATGAGGTCGCGCCTCAGCGCATCGACATCGAGGGACTTGAACTGTTCCGCGTAGTTGAAGTCCTCTTCCATCGGATTGGACAGGTGCGAGTGGTTGTGGAGAACCGACAGGTCCAGCTGATTCGGCCACCAGTCCTTGTTGGTCCGCGGCCGGCCCTTCTTGGGAGTCGGGGCTGGGATTACTGGGTTCTCGCTTTCGCTGACGCTTTCGGTGTCTTCTTTGTCGGGCACGTCGATCGTTCTCCTCTCTGGGTGAGCTTTGTTGGTGGTTTCTCGCGACAATGCTGGGCGCCGGGGTGGGATCGTGATTAGACCTTGTCTAACGTTCTGAGAAAAAAAGAGAATTCAGCGGCGAGGCTGACGGCTGCGGCCGCGCATCACCACTTGATAGTCATGAACCTCGAAGCCCGGCAACGGTTTCGCGTTGCTCACTTCGACTTGATTCCAGGGGACGTCGTAGATCCGGCCGGTGTCGTCATCGATGAAGTGGTGATGGCGATCCGTGTTCGGGTCGAAGAGCACCGAGTCGGGAGCGAGATGCAGTTCCCGAAGCAGCCCCTTCTCCACGAACAGATGGAGCGTGTTGTAGACGGTCGCCCGGGAGATCATCGGGAAGTTCTCCTGAACGCGCGCCCACACCTTGTCGGCAGAGGGATGCTCGGCCGTGTGAAGCACGTACTCGGCGACGGCGACGCGCTGCGCCGACGGGTGGATGCCGTGCTCTTCGAGAATGCGTACGACGTCCGGCTTCATGTCGAGATCACTCAATAGATAAGTTCCGACGCTGGACTTTGTCAAGAGGTCGCCGCGCGAAGGCTGGAAGAATCCGGATCACGTGAAAGAGTCGCTCCGATGGCGACCGCAACGGAGCGCCGAGGCTGATAGCATCATTGCCTCGAGCGCAGGAGCCGAATCGCATGAACCTCAAGACCTTCGTCGCGGTGGTCCTTTTCACCCAGGGCTGTGCGACTGTGCACAACGGGCGTCACCAGGAGATCACGGTCGTCAGCGATCCCGCCGGTGCCAACGTAGAGGTTCGCTGCGGGAAGACGCAGCCGGCGGCGGTGACGCCGGCGACGGTTCGTCTGCCGCGCCGCGTCGAGCAGTGTTCGCTCATCCTGACGCGGCCTGGTTTTCATGACGAGACGGTGGTGTTCGATTCGGTCCCGAGCGTCTGGGTCTGGGCAAACTTCGCCGGACCGATCGTCGGCGGAACGATCGGTGCGACCCGGCACTCGGACCAGGCGTTCGTCGATTTCCTTCTCGGTGCACTTCTCGGCGGAGCCGGATTCACCGTCGACGCCCTGACCGGCGCGATGTGGGAGCTGGAGCCCGCCAAGGTAGAGCGCAAGTTGGTACCGAAGTGAGGCGTATTATGACTTGTCCCCAAATAAGGAGAGCTCCATGCGCAAGCGCACAACCATCATGTTGCTGGCCGCGATCCTCATGATCTGGCCCCCGACGACACAGCCGGCGGCCGCCCTTCCCTCGCACCAGATCGAGATCCTCTACTACAACTACGGCTCGCAGTATTTCGACGGGCAGGAGATGGAGATCACCTGCGGCGGGGGCAGTTGGACCTGGGGGGACACCACGCCGAATAACGGCGGCCTGAAAGTGGAGATCACGACCGACTGTGACACGTACGAAACGACCTATGTATGGTATCGGTGGAAAGATATCGGTGGCACCTGCTTCCCGGGTTACTGGATCTGGATTCCGGAGCCGTACTACCAGCAGGACCCCGAAGTCTGCTGAGGAGGACGTACGGTGACACGCCGCTTTTAGAACGCAGGTCTGACCGCCTTCACCTTTGACCGAACGCGATGGGCGCGAAGCCAACGGAGCGCCTTCGACCCGCCGGTCCGCCCGCCTTCGGTCGGCAGCTCGACGCATGAGTGTCGATCTCGCTGGCCATTGGCTTTCTCCGGGCGCCGGTTCTAATCTGGGAACGATGAAGAAATTGCTGCTGCTCGTAGTCGCAATCGCGCTCGCCGTCTGGGTCGTCTCGTGGTTCCGGACCCCGGAGGCCGTTGCCACCTCGGGGGAGCAGGCGTGGCCGGGAGGGATGGGGACGCTCGGCTCCGTCGCCGGCCGGGTGCCGCCGCTGCAGGCGAACGAGGCGTCCGTGAAGCTGACGGCGCTCGCCAACGCGTTGCCGAAGAACGCAGCCGGCGCCGATTTCGTGGCCGAGTTCGTGGCGCGCGAGATCGTGCGGGGCGAGCTCACCATCGGCCAGCCGCCGGCGCTCCCCAACGTCTCGGCGATCCGCGAGTTGCTGCTGCGCGAGCCGATCGTCTGGAAGCGCCACGAGGGGATCGACCACGAGGAGACCGCGGCGATGCGCGCGGTGCAGTTGGCGGTGGCGAGGGCGCTCGTCGCGAGCGCGCTGGCGAAAGCGCGCGCCAACGATCCGGCGGCGTGGGAGGACCTGCACGCCGCGTGGAAGCTCGCCGGCGCGCTGGACGGGCATCCGCAGATGATGGCGCAGACCGCCGCGTTGACGACAGCGCGGATGATCAACGCGGTCGCCTGGAAAATGCCGCTGCCCGCGCCGGCGTGGCTCGGCGAGCTGCAGGCTCGTGACTGCGTGCGGCCGCTGCTCGAGGCGTTCCAGAATTCAGCGGCGTCTTACTGGAAGGACGGCTCGCAGATGTTTCCGACGAAGTGGCTCGCAAACTCCGTCGAACACGATCGCCGGATCGCGGAAGAGCTGTTCCACACCACCCGGTGCGACGTGAACGCGCGCGCGAATGAGCTGGGGGTGGACCTGACCGCCGTCTGGCGCCGCGCGTTCCGCTACCGCGCCGAGCGGGAGGCGGCGGCGAACGCGTTGCGCGTGCGCGAGGGGAAGCCGATCGAAACCGCCTCGCGCTGCAGCGACGGCGGATGGACGTTCGACGGGACGACGCTGCGCTTCAGCCGCGAGATCGCGACCGCCCCGCCGGACAGGCCGATGCCGCTGGTGCTGCGGGTCAAGGGATAGCAACGGTTGCGACCCCGAAACAGTGAAAATATCCGTCATCGTCCGTCACGAAGAATTCGGTCTGGCCAACTTAGTACAGCTCCCCAGAATCGGGTGTCCAGTATCAGGCCGCACGGGAGAGCGAGTCCTCGGCCGCAGCAAGAACCTTGGCGAAGGAGGCTTTCGACCAGCGAAATGGATGCGCGTGCTCGT
>Ga0190275_10000319_pt1 | contig 45400 bp, 68 predicted proteins | sample Popmic550T_FD_133745 | JGI IMG/M metagenome (GOLD analysis project Ga0190275, IMG submission 133745) | Populus adjacent soil microbial communities from riparian zone of Yellowstone River, Montana, USA - 550 T | ecosystem: Environmental > Terrestrial > Soil > Riparian zone > Trees stand | place... | reverse complement strand
TGACCGCGAACATCGCCGTCAGCGCGCGGAGTGCCGCGCTGCGGTTCAGCAAGCAGCTCCCCGGCTACTTCGCCATCCTGGAGGCCATCGCCCGGCGGGAAGTGCAGGACGTGCAGTCGCAGGTCGTCCGGGATGCCGTCGCCAAAGCGCTGGTGGCCGCGCACGGCGGCTACGCGCGCGGCCTGGGCGACCCGGACGCGGGCGGCGTGACCGTCTACCTGACCGACGACCACGTGGACAAGATCAGCATCAGCGCGCACGGCACCGCTGCCAGACTCGAGCTGTGGGACGTGCCCGTGTCCAAGCTGGACGCGCTGCTGGCCCTGCTCGCGGAGGACTAGCCGACCGGGCCGGGCGGGGTGTCAGAACCCCCGCCCGGCCCCAGCATCGCCGCCAGCAGCGCATTGGTCTCCCGCTGCGCGGTCAGCAGCGCCGCCTCGTTGTCGTCGTTCTGGGCCGCGTCCGCGAAGTAGCTGTTGGGCCTGCCCTCCATGGCCGCGACCATCCGCGGGAGCCAGGCCGACGCCACCGCGTTCGTGCCGGTCGCCACCGCCCGCGCCATGCTCGCCTCGAACTCGGCGGCCGTCTTGAACAGGGTCACGATCTCCTCCAGGTCGTCCAGCCCGGCAGCGCGCGCGGCCCGTACGAGGTCGGCCAGGCGCCGCACCTCTGCCGGGCCGACGGCCATGCCGAAGTGCATCGGGTCGTACGGGTCGGACCAGGTGCCGCCCCAGTCCATGCCCAGGGAGGCCGCCACCGCGGCGGTGTCCCTGGGCATGTCCGTGTGCGCCCAGGGGTTCGCCGGCCGGGGCTGCGACGGGTTGAGGTCGGAGGAGTAGTCCACCCCGGTGCCCCAGGCGTGGTCGCTGACGCTGGACATCGGGGCGAGACCCCAGACCTGTCCGGCGCTCTGCGCCCACCGCTTGAGCCGGCCGTTGTAGCCCCAGGTGTTGACGTTCGGGCCGGGCCAGCCCCGGGCGTGCAGCCGGCGCACGAGCTCGCAGTGCAGCTCCCCCACGTCGGCGTTGCGGACCCGCACGAGCCGTTCGGAGTGACCGGGGATGAGCCGGGCGACGCTGACCAGCACCATGTCCGCGCTGGTCAGCGCGTACGGGTCGCCCCATCCGAGGTCACGGGGAGTGCTCACGCGGGCAGGGTAACCCGTTCGGGTGTCAGATCCGGGAGACTCACCGCTTGACACCGCACATGACGCCAGATATGGTGTACCTACACCGACCGAGAGGGACACCCCGATGACCAGCACCGAGCAGTACCGCGGCGAGGCGGTCGACGTCTTCAACGGCAATGACGGGCCGGAGATCCAGATTGCCGGTCAAGACGGCGTGGCGAAGCTCTGGACCAGCGGCTCCACGTACACCGTCGACCAGGCCCGCACCGTCTACCGCGAGCTGGGCGAGGCCCTGGCCAGCTTGCCGGACGACCGCCGGCCGGAGGACATCCCCACCGCGACCGTGCTGCTGCAGGACGAGGGCGACGTCAGCGCGCACGTCGGTACGGAGATCCACGGCGATGCGCGAGGGCTGGCGTTCATCGGTCTGGACGGCCGCGCGTCGGCCTACGTCAGCAGGGCACAGGCCCTGCAGCTCGGCGCGCAGCTCATCGCGCACGCCACCCGATGACCACCCCGACCGAGGAGACCGCCGTGCCCCGCACCGTGACCGAGATCCTGACCGACATCCGCAAGATCACCGCCCGCCGCGTCAGCGGCAAGACGGCGGTCTCCTTGGTCGGGGCGCTGGCCGACGCCCACGGCGAGCTGGCCGACGCGCTGGGCGACGTGATCGAGGCGTCCGCCTGGATCCTGGACGACGACGAGGATGGCCCCAGCCTCTGGGTGCTCTCCGGCGTGGACGACCTGACCGGCATGGCCGCGTACGACCTGCTCGAGCTCGGCGTGGACGAAGTGGGCGAGCTGAACGACCGGCGCCGGGCGCTCTCCATCGAGGACGTCTACGGCATCCGGGCCCGCGGCCCGGCCGTCCTGCTGCGCCGGACCCCGGCATGAGCGCCCCGACCCTGGCCACCCGGGTGCCGCTCGGCAGCCGCCTGTCCGGCGCGGTGTTCCTCGCCGCGTTCCACGCCCTGCCCGTCGCGTTCATCATCTGGAAGGTGGTGGGCGGATGAGCTCCGGCTGGTACTGACCCGCCTCCACGCAGGCCCGGCACGTCGCACCCGCGGCGGCCGGGCCTGCGGCATGATCAGGCCATGGCTCGGATGCTGGGCCGGGTACACCCCGGCACGTGGGCGCGGTGCGGGTGCTGCCTCTCCGGCTACGACGCGCGCACCATGAAGCGCCGGGAGCAGGTCGCCGTTCGGCGGGACATTGAGGTGCAGCGTGCCGGCCGCTAACTCGATCCGACAGCTCAAGGCCGGCCAGACCCCGCCGGCCGGCGCCCGGATGGTCGGCACGTACAAGAACGCCGCCGGCTACCTGCGCCGGCGTTGGCAGACCGGGCCCCGGCAGTACGTGGAGGCATACGAGCACCGCCACGTAGCGAAGCCGGGGCCCGGCCAGCAGGTGGACCACCAGGACCGGAACAAGACGAACAACTCCCGGTCGAACCTGACGAACCTGAGCGCGAGCCGGCACGCCACGGTCGGCAACCTGCGCCGCCGGCTCGCTTCCCGCTAGATCCCGCCGTGGCAGGACGCGCACGACGCGGACGCCGCGGGCGCGAACGCCACGGCGAGCGGGCCGAGCACGATCCCGCCGATGAGCAGGCCGGCGATGAAACGCTTCACTGTGCAACCTCCCTTCGGGGGTTCGCGTGGTGGGGGAGCATCCCCGGCGGGGGCCGCGGGGGCAGGTCGGCCGGGTCCGGTGCGGACAGGATCGGCGTGCACGTCCAGCCCGACAGCACCGTGACGCTCGCGGCCAGCGCGCGCCGCACGCAGTCCCAGGTGCCGCCCGAACGCACGGCGGGGTCCGGGTGCGGCCAGGCCATGCAGATCGCCGGGCCCATGCCGAGGTCGCGCACCATCGCCTCGTTGCGGATGTGCCCGGCCGCGACACCCTGCCCGGCCCAGTCCGCCGGGTACGCGAGCTGATCCAGGCCCCAGCGCAACCACTGATCCCGGGCGAGGCGATCGAGCCCGTCGTGCCGGGGCGAGCCCGGCCGGTCCCGGTAGACGCGCGGCGCGCAGTCGCCGTGCACGAGCACGGCCTCCCGGCCGAGCAGCTTCCCGCAGAACACCAGCCCCTGCTGGACGGCGTCCGCGTGCCGCTCGCGTGTCAGAAGCCGCGAGCCGGTCACCAGCAGCCGCGGGCGGCCGTCGTGGTGCGGGCCCTGCGACACCGGCACCCGGCTCACGACGGCACCTCGCATCCGACCCACGGCGCCGGCGCCACGAAGTCGGGTTCACCGCGCAGCCAGTCCGTCCACGCCGGGTCGGCCGCCGTCGCGGGCATCCCCCGCGTGGCGATCTCCCGCAGCCACTGCGCGAACGTGTCGTACACCTCGCGGTCCGGGGTGTTCTCCGGCGGCGGACGCAGGCAGTCCCAGGTCTCGCTCACGACCCACCCCCAAACGCGCGCCGGGCCGCCTCCACGTCCCGTTCCACCTGCTCCCGCTCGGCCCGGTCCGACGGGCTGTTGCCCGGCGCCCAGTACGGCAGGAACGGCAGCGCCGGCCACTCCCGGCTCGAGCGGGCCCGCAGCAGCCCGTCCGGCCAGTCCCGGGCCTCCCGGTTCCCCCGCCACGGCACCAGGTCCAGCTGGCGCGGCGGGAACTCGTTGCCGGCGTCCGCGTTCTTCCGCAGCCCGAAGCCGACGTTCGGCCACCCCAGGAACAGCGAGCTGCCGCGCGGCCGCATCGCCCGCGCGCCGTCGTCGCCCTGGGACAGCCCCGGATGCGCCTCGGTCAGGATGGCCACGTCGTGCCGGACCCGCACCTCGTCCAGCGTGTGCACGAGGCCGCGGGCGGCCTGCTCGTCGTTGATGTTCGCCCGGTGCATCTTGTAGAGCGGGCCGATGATCAGGATGTGCGGCGCCGCGGCGGCCAGCAGCCGGTGCAGCCGCACGATGTCGTCCGAGCGGGTCAGGTCGATCCCCGCCTCCATCGTCTCCACCATGAGCCGGTCCCGGTCCAGCTCGGCGTTGCGCTCCATCGCCGTGATGATCCGGCGGTAGCGGCGGCGCAGCTGGTCCCGGTCGTTCTCCAGGTCCAGGTGCAGCACCCGCAACGGCTCGTGCTGCTCGCCCGTCCACGGCTGCACGCCGGCCGCCGCGCACACCCCGAGCATCACCAGCAGCTCCGACTTCCCCAGTCCCTCGCCGCCGGTGAGCATCACCCGTTCGCGCCGGGCCAGGAGACCCGGGATCAGCCAGTCGATCGGCGGATCCGTCGCCAGCAGGTCCGTCGCCGTCCGGACCCTGGCGCCGCCGACGCCGGCGGCCAGCTCCTCGGCCTCATCGAGCGCCTGAGCGGCCGCGAGCACCGCCCCGGGCACATCCGTCCGCCCGGCCGCCAACGACTCCCCAGCGCCGCTCAGGCGCTCGGCGAGCATCGACTCCGCGTAGGCGGTCCGGACCAGGCCGGCGTGCCAGCGCGCCGCCTCCAAAGTGTGTGCGGCCGCAAGGAACTGGAGCTGATTCAGGTACGGGCCGGGCTGGTCGCCCAGCATCCGCACCAGCTCCTCGCGCTGCATCACCCGGGACAGCACCGTGCTCGCGTCCACCGGGATCGCCTCCGCGTCCATGGAACGCATCAGCGCGGCCAGCGAGCCGTTGCCCGGCTGGGCGAACATGTGCGGCTCAAGCAGGCGCAACAGCTCCGCGATGTCGCCCGGCTCGGCCAGACAGCGACCCAGCACGGCCTGCTCACTGCCGTTTTCGATCTTCATGCGACGTTCCCCCCGGCGTTCTTGGTCGGTCGGTGTTCCTTGCAGCGCCACCCCAGCGGATACAACCTCGCGCCCGGTGCCGCGCACCACGTAGCGGTGACGGTCGAATCGGTGGTGATGACGACCCAGCGGCGGCAGTGCCCCATCGGGGGCAGCTCGGTGCTCACTGGCCCTCCACGTACGACCAGCCGGAGCGCGGCGCCGGCTTCGTCACCTTCGCCACCGCCTTCTGCAGCGTCCACGGCGCCAGGTCGTCGCCGGCCTCCAGTACCGCGGTCACCGCGCGCCGGATCACCCACGGCGGCACGCTGTTGTCCATCGCGGTCCGGAGCAGCCGGCCGAGCGAGTCCGGCGCGATCGACAGCCGGCCGCGGTTCGCCTCGAGCACCTGGGCCACCAACATGCTGGTGCGGCGGCTACCCGACTCTCGTCGCACCTCCTCGTCGGCGCGTAGTTCGTCTTCCGTTGGGGTCGAGCCGGAAGGACGCACCGAAGGGGCGACAGCGAGGGGGGTACCGACATCGCTCGCACGCGCGGGCTCTTGCTTTCCTGGTGTGTTCTTACTGGTGTGTTCACTGGTGTGTTCCTGCTCCGTCACCCGTGACGGGAGGGTTCCGTCACCCGTGACGGGAGGGGTACCGACACCGGTGACGGGGGGTACCGACACGGCGCGAGCTCCGTACGAGCCGGGGTCGCGGTCCACGAGGTGGAACGAGAGGCCGGCGATCGAGCCGTCGGGCCGGTGCTTCCGTTGGGTGATGATCATGCCGAGCTCGCGCAGCCGGTCGATCGCGCGCTCGGCGGTGCGCTGCGAGACGTTGGCCCGCAGCGCGATGGTGCGGGTGTACGGCCGGGCGTTGTTGGTGCGGTCTGCGAACGAGCGCAGGGCCACGTAGGTGGCGAGCTCGCCGCCGCTCAGCTTCTTGTCCAGCACCCAGATGGGGACCATGGCCCACGGGCCGATCTCGCTGGTGATCTGGACGGGCTGGTCGGATTCGTTCATTCCGGACTGTTCCTTCCGATTGTGTTAGCACAACCGGGGTGGGTACAGTCACCCACGGTTGTGGTTGTGCTCCTGGTCGGTGCGCGCCTACTGCTCGGAGATCGCCCCCGGTTGGTCGGCCGGGGGCTTCTCGCTGTCTGGACCCTAGTGCCTAGAACGGCGGCTCATCGGCCCCCGCACCGACAAACGAGGCCGGCGCCGGCGCGGCCCACGGGTCGTCCACAGGCGGTGCAGAAGCCTGTGGACGGGCGGCCGGCGGGCGCTGGGCGGTCCGGTTGTCAGAACGGGGCGCGGCCGGCGGGTTGGCCTGCTCGCGGGTGACGACGGCGCCGCGGCGGATGCTGGGCGCGATCTCCGCGAACTTGATCACCAGCTTCTCGCCCTTGGTGCCGTCCTTCTTGTCGAACTCCTCCTTCTCGAGCTGGCCGGCGAAAATCACCTCGTCGCCGCGGCGCAGCACCTCCGCGGCGTTCTCGGCCATCTGCCCCCAGAGGGTGGCCGTCGCCCAGATGGCCGGGCTGTCCTTGTAGCTGCCGTCCTGCCTGCGGGTGCTGTTGGAGATCGCGAGCCGGACTTCGGACAGCAGCTTGCCGTTCGGGGTGGTGCGGATCTCCGGGTCGGCGACGACGCGGGCGGTGCCGCTGACCTGGCAGTTCATGCCGACCGCCGCTTGCGCAGCGCCTGCAGGAACAACGCGGTGGTGATCATGTGATGGTGCCTTCCTGGTCGGGTCGGTCGAGCCGGCGCGCCGAGGTGACGAACGGCGTGCCGGGGGTCGTGGGGTTGAACGGCTTGTCGATCCTGCCGGCGCGGCCGGTGTCGAGCTGGGCCAGCGCGCCGCGCAGGTTGCTGATGCGCCGGGCGAGCGCCGGCCAGTGCGCGCCGAGCCGCTCTTTCTCGCGCTGGTGCAGCATCGGATTGGCACCGGGGTTCTCCCAGGCGGCGATGATCTCGCGGGCCCGGTAGACCACTTCGTCCTGCAGCGGGTCGCGGGCCATCAGTATTTCACCGCCTGGCCGATGCGCTGGCTCCTCACCCAGGCGATGTCGTCGGCGCGGCCGTTCAACGGCACACAGGAACGGGAGAAGCGGTTCTCGGCGGCGTTGCGCGCCTCGAAGCACCGTTCGCCGTTGCGGGTGTAGATCGCGGTGACGGTCATGACTGGGCCGTCCGGCGGGGTCATGTCCTCGAAGTCGGCGGTCGGCTCGTTGGTCGTCTCGCTGACCGTGGTGTCGGTGGTGGCGAAGTCCTCGCAGTCGGACGCCGTGGCGGCGACGATGGCGAGCGCCGCGGCGAGTGCGACGAGCTGGCGGTTCATGCGCTTCCTCCTGCTAACGGCTTGAGGTGGGCCTTCTCCCGCGCCTCGTTGTCGCGGGTCACGTACTGGATCTTGTGCTGGTAGCAGAGCTCCAGCGCCGGCTCCCGGGCGATCGGTCCCTTGCGTCGGTATGCGGCCGGGCGGGGCGGCCCGTGCAGGTCGTAGCCGGAGTGGGCGAGGATGACGCAGACGGTGCAGTGCAGCCGGCCTTTGACCTTGACCGGGGTGTACTTGCTGGCGGTGGCGCCGTAGTAGAGCGGCGGCGGCGGGAGCGGCGGGAGCGGGTCCACGAGGTCGGCCGGCAGCTCTTCCTGCGTCATCAGAGCACCACTCGATCCAGGACCGAGATCGCCTGGGCGGCCAGCGCAAGGTAGCCCGCTCCACGGTGAGCCTGCGGTACCTGGACGACTGGCAAGCCGGCCACGTCCAGGGCGAGGTAGCGCAGCCAGGCCGCGTCTACCTGGTTGTCGTCGCGCAGGTCCACGCTGGTGCGGGTGTACAGCGCCATGCGCATGTCGGCCTTGGTCGCGTTGCCCTTGCCGGTGGCGAACTTCTTGAGCGTCGCCGGGGGAACCGCGAGGTAGGGCGTGCCCTGGTGCTGGAGCGCGAGCCGGGTCACACCGGCGGCGAGTCCGGTCAGTCCGGCGGCCTGAGCGTGGGCAGGCAGGTCCTCGATGAGCACGAAGTCGGCAGCGGCGCAGTCCGAGCGAACCGCCCGGTAGATCACGTCCAGCCGACGGTCACCATCCTTCGCGGCGCCGCCGACCGTGCGGGTGGACCCGTCCACCGCGGCAACGCCGGTGGCGGACAGGGACGGGTCCACCCCGGCGGCCCTCACGGCGTGCTCGTCTTCACGTACGCGGCGACGGCCTCGCGCACCACGTCGTTGATCGGGGCGTTGTGCTCGGTGGCGTACGCCTCGAGCGCCTCCATCTCCGGGGCGAGGAAGCGCGCGGAGAAGCGCTTCCAGCGGGACGGGTCGAAGGTGCGGGCCCGGGTCCGCGGCTGAGCGGTGTCCGGCTGGGTGTCGGTGTCCGGCTCGGCCGGCGGGGTCTGCGTCATGGTCAGCACCATACGCGGCGTTGACGCCGTTGGCAACATCAGATATGGTGTTGGACATGACGCACTCCGATCCGGCCGAAGCGCCGGCCCACACCCCCGACCCCGTGGTCGAGGCCATCGATCGCCAGTTGGCCGAACAGCGCCGGACCGCCGGTGAGCTGCAGCTGATCCAGCGTGCCGAGGACCGGCGCATCGCCGGCCTCCTGCAGCTCTGCCGCTGGGTCGCACAGGACGACGACCCGCTGCAGGACGACCTGGACACCGAAGGTGACGACACCGGCGGCGACGGCACGCACGCCGTGACGATCATCTGCGCGATCCAGCGCGACTTGGTGGAGACCGTCAGCCGCCGGCACTGGCTGATGCGCAACGCGCTGGGCATCCTGGCCCGCCGCTGGGCGGACCTGCCGGTGGACGGCCGGACCGTCGTGCTGGCCGCGCTCCTGCCCGACCGGATCGGCGGTGCCCCGTTCTCGTTCACGGACTGGGCGAAGATCCGCAACCGGCTGAGCACCGCCGACGCCGACCGGCTCACCGCCAGCCTCGCGCGCAAGGTGCTCGGCCTGTGACCGGGGTGGAGCCGGTGGACCCGGCCAACCCCATCTCCCGCCCGACCCCGGCACCGGCCGGCGCCCTGTCCGCGGCGGCGGCGATGGTGGAAGTCATGCGCCGGGTGGAGGGCATCGCGAAGTCCCGGCAGAACACCGACGGGGCGAAGTTCAACTTCCGCGGGATCGATGACGTGATGAACGTGGTGGGCCCGCTGCTGCGCGACATCGGCCTGCTCTGCATCCCGGAGCTGCTGACCCGCACTTCCGAGCAGATCACGTACGGGCGGAACAGCACGCCGGGGTTCCGCAACTGCGTGGAGGTGCGGTACCGCCTGGTCGGTCCGGACGGCACGTCGCTGGTCGTCGGCCCGGTGCCGGGCGAGGCGATCGACTCCGGCGACAAGGGCACCACGAAGGCGATGTCCGTGGCGTTCCGGACGATGTGGCTGCAGACCCTCTGCGTGCCGACGAGCGAGCCGGACCCGGACGAGAGCACCTACCAGCTCGCCCGGCCGGAGGCGACCGACTCCGACCCGACGGTCGTGGCGAAGCTGCGCGAGCGGGTCGCCGCCGCCGACTCGGACGCGAAGCTCAAGTCCGCGTACGGCGCGGTCCGCAAGGCGCAGGAGGAGGACGGCACGATCACCGTGGCCGACCGGACGGCCCTGGTGGAACTGATCACCGCTCGCAAGGCCGAGGTCGACGCGGCCGCGGGGCCGGCGTGAGCACCCCGAGGCAGAAGGGCAGCCGGTTCTCCGAGCTGTCCCGGATCGAGCAGGACGATCGGCTGGCACTGGGTGCCGCGGTCCGGGCGGCTCGCAAGCAGCGCGGCTGGTCGCAGGAGAGGCTGGCCCAAGAGTCGGGAGTGGACCGACAGACGGTCAACCGGGTGGAGACCGCCGCGTACGCACCGGGCTTCCACAACCTGGTGGCCATCGCGGACGGGCTGGGCGTGTCGCTGGCCACGTTGCTGCCGGCTCGGCACGGCGTGTCCGCGGCGACGGGATGCTGCGCGGAGACCGCACCAGGCCGGCGGACCTGCGTGCAGGAAGTCGGTCACGGCTTCGCGCACAAGGACGTCAACGGGTACCGATGGTGAGCTGGTGGGTCGTCGCTCTGGTGGTCTTCGGCGGCTCGTTCGTGCTCGGCGTGATCGCCGGCTACGTCGGTAGCTGGATGATCAACCGCGCCGTCACCCAGGAGGTGCGGCGATGGTCGAGCTGATCAGCGGGTCGCAGCTGGACGACTGGCGCCGTTGCCCCCGCCGCTACTACTACGCGCACGACCTGCACATCATGCCGGCGGAGACGGACTGGCCGCTCGCGGTCGGCACGGCCGGGCACTCTGTCTTGGCCACGTACTTCGCCGGCCTGCAGCTCGGCATGAGCCACCAGGAGGCGGCGCAGGATGCGCGCAGCACCGCGGCGTGGCGGGCGGACGTGTTGGAGCCGGCCAGCGCGAAGGCGATTCTGTACGCGCTCTCGCTGGCCGAGCGGTACTGGGCCACGTACGCGAGCGACCCGTCCACGTTCACCGTGCTGGCCGTGGAGCACCCGGTGCGGTGGCCGCGTGGCGGCTGGACGTTCGCCGGGACGATCGACCTGCTGGTGCAGCGGGAAGGCGGCGGCGGCATCCCGGAGGTGTGGGACCACCGCTTCCTGTACGACCCGTACCCGGCGGAGCAGGCGCGGCTGGACCCGTCGCTGGTGCGCTACGCGCTGGCGTACGGGGCGATGATGCGCCGGCCGATCGACGTGGCGGCGCGCAACATGGTCAGCACGGCGCCGGAGGCCGCGCTGGCGAAGGCGAACCGCGGCCGGGTGAAGCGGGTGCAGACCGACATCACGGACGCGCGCCGGCAGCTGGTCACCCGGGAGATGGACCGCACGGCCCTCGAGATCCTGGCGTTCCGCGCACAGGCGCCGGAGTATCGCCCGGTGGCCGCGGTCCGGACGGTGATCGCCGGGGAGCGGTACCCGGCGTGCGTGACGTGCCCGTTCGTGAAGCTCTGCACGCTGGAGGCGTGGGGGGAGCGGGAGAAGGCGGCCGAGCTCAAGGCCGAGAAGTTCGTGCCCAGCGACTACGGATATCAGGAGTGATCATGCCGGACCTGACGCACTTTCCGGACGAGACCACCGAGACCGGCCCGGACAAGGAGTTGACCGCGGCCACGGCGATGGTGGCCTGGCTGGAGACGCTGGACCGCGAGCAGCAGGGCCGGGCGCTGACCTACCTGGCCCGGCGCTACCAGTTCAGCATCGGCCCGTCTGGCAGTCGGACCTACGACATGAGCGAGGAAGGCGGCGGCAGAGCGGTGAGGTACGTATGAGCCGGATGTCCTGGGAGCACCTGCAAGGGCTGATCGATGACGGGACGCCGGCTGCCACCCTGCGCACGATCGCGGGGAAGCACGGGCTGGACCTGCCGCACACGGCGGCCCTGGAGAAGGTGGGCGAGACCCGCTGGAGGGTGTACTGCCAGGCATGCACCCTGCACGACGGCCAGCTGGTCGCTCCGTGCCAGCGAGCGGTGACCTGGCCGTACCCGGCCGAGCTGGTCGACATCGCCGGCGTGGCCGCGGGGATCAACTCCGCGATCGGGATGCTGGGCCCCGATCGCCGAGCCCGCCATCAGGCCGAGGTGGCGTCCCGCTCCTCGAGGGACTGACCCCGGAGCGGCGGCTGGCCCGACGCGGTCAGCCGCTGCTCCATGATCTGCTCGACGGCGGCGTGCAGGTCGCCGTTCGTCTGCCGGCCCACCCGGTCCACCTTCTGTTCGATCCGGTCCAGCCGGACCAGACCGAAGGTGCCGGCCAGCACGGACACCACGATGGTGCCGATGAGTCCGATGGCCGTCGGGTCGTTGTTGTCGGTGGTGGCGAGGTAGACCGACGAGAGCATGCCGGTCACGAGGATGATCGTCGCGCACACCAGCTTGGTGTTGGAGCTGATCACGATGCGTGTCCGTTCCGCCCACTCACCGGTCGATCTTGACTGGTGGTTGGACAGGTGACGGCCAGGCACGCCGAGGATGACGGCCACGGTTCAGCCTCCGGTGGAAAAGTGCATCGGGTCTTCGGATCCCTTCCACGTACCCCCCCAATCCAGCCCCCACTTGCGAGCCAGCTTGATCGCTACAGCTGGGTCAAAGTACCCGTACGGGTTGCCACCACCTCCCAGTCGGGTGCCGCGGTTCGGGTGCGGGTCGATGTCGATCGCCTCACCGGTGGCGTGCTTCGACAGCCGGTTCGTCCCGGCGATGTTGCGGTAGTTGTAGCCGCCGACGGACTTGAACTTGTAGCCGGCGTTCCACAGATCGTTGAGCAGCCCGCCGAACTTCCCGGCGTAGTTGGCCGCGACCTGGACCCGGCCGCCGTTGGGCAGGGTGATCCAGGTCATTCCCTTCCCGGGTCCGTTGCTGGTCGGGGTGCCGCCGTGGTCGTGGTCGTGCCCGCCCCCACCGCCGCCGGCCGGCTGGGCGCCGCCGAGCCCGCCCGCCATGGCCGCGGCGATGAGCCCCTGGCGGCTGGTGCGGGACTCGGCGGCCTGGGCCAGCCGGCGCTTGCGCAGACCTTCCACGGCCTGGGAGCGGCCGGCGACGGCCGCGGTCTGGTCCAGCTGGCCGAGCAGCGCGGTGAGGTCGAATGGCACGTCAGCCTCCCCGGCTGTCAGAACGTTGCGGCCGGCCGCGGCCCGTCTTCGCCGGCACGTAGCCGGCCTTCTTGCGCTGCTCGCCGATCTTCTTGATCTCGTCTAGCAGGGCACCCCGCTGGCGGCTGGGCGTGTTCTCCGACAGGCCCAGGCCGGTCAGGAACGAGCCGAACCGGGTGTCCGCGTCGTCCTTCCCGGAGCCGGTGAAGGCGAGGTTGGTGACCGGCGTCTTGCCGGCCACGTACTCCGGCAGCGGACCGACGGGGATGTCCCCGCCGCCGAACACCCGGCGGCCGGTGGCGAGCTCGAACGGCGCTTGCACGATCGGGTTGACGCTGCCCACGAGGTTCTGCCCGATGCCGCCGCCGACCCCTCCGGGGGTGTCGGCGGCCAGGCCGAGCGTCTGGGCGGTGATCGACGTGCTCGGCAGGCCCGGATTCATAAACACCGTGTTGCCGCGAATGGAGTCGTAGAGCGGCACCATCGCGGAGTCGCGGAAGTATTCGGGCAGCACTTCGTCGGCGGTCGGAAGGCCGAGATCGTCGCGCTCGTAGCCGTTCGCGTCGGCCGCGCTGTAGAGGAATCGCTGTGCATTGACAATTTTGCCGGGCTTTGCAAAGAACATCTGAACCATCAGCGGTGCGGCAAACCGCTGGAACTTGTAGAAAGGGAAAAGGCGAGCGAATACCGCCTGCTCCGTCGGAGTCACGTCGTGGTAATCGAAATGGAACTTGCGCACATAATGCGCTGCCTCTTCCGCGGCCTCGGAGAAAGTGGCGGCCTTCGAGCGCTTCACCCGGTCGATCATGTGCGCCAGACGGAAGTAGTCCTCCCGCTGTTCGGCCAACCCCTGCAACGCATCCGACGCCCGGCCCACCGGCCGCCCCGGCAGCACGCCGGGGCGCAGGCCCTCGTCCAGGTCCGCGGAGACAAACCCGCGCTTGAGCCCTGCGTGGTTGTAGGCGGCCCAGAGCTGCTCGGCGGAGAGGTAGCCGCCCGGCGCGTCCGGCCAGCTCTTCGGCGTGCTCATCACCCGGGCGCCCGGGCCCGGTTCACGCCGGCCCGCCTTCACCGCGGCCGCGAGCGCCTGAATCGGGTCCGTCGCCTGCCCGGTGACCGGGTCCACGGCGGCGTCCAGGGTCTCGCGCAGCTTCGAGCCGGGCTGCGCCAGCCGGCGGATCGCCAGCATGGTGCGCGACGCCTGCTCGTAGGACCGGAGCCCGCGCGGGCCGGACACGTCGTCCAGGTAGCCGAGGAAGACGTCGCCGAACGAGTTGCGGATGTGGAACGCCGGCGACGGCAGGGTGAGCACCTTCTTCAGGCTGCTCAGCGAGCGGTCGTAGAGGCGCAGGATCTCGCCGCGCTTCGTCACGTCGTCCGCCACGGCGAGCAGCCGGGTGATCCCGTGCTTCGTCGCCGGGTCGAAGATCATGCCCTCCAGGTGCTTGCCGTACGAAGCACCCAGCTCCTTGTCCCTGCCCTTGGTGACGATCTCCGACCAGCCGTGCTTCTCTCGCAGCTCCTGCGCGGCCTTGCTGGTCGCGGCGACCATCTTGCCGTCCGGGCCCAGGATGTCCCGGCCGGCCGCCGAGACGGGGATGCCGAAGCTGGCCACGCCGCGCGCCAGCTGGTCGCGGGCCACCGCCTTCTCCACCGCGATGTGCAGCGCGTAGAGGTGCTGGGCCGGGTCCTCCGTGCGCAGATGCGGGTTGCGCCGCACCAGCCCGGCCAGCATGTCCGCCGGCGTGTCACCACCAGCATCGCCGGGGGTGAGCTTGTCGAACTTGTACCGCTTGGGCAGGAACCGGTTCAGATCCTCCACCCGGACCAGACCGGCGCCGGTGCCGGTCCAGTCCACGTAGCGCCCGACGTGGTCGTAGGTCTCCCGGACGATCTCCGCGGCGTCGGTGCCGTCGGCGAGCTTCGCCATGCCGGTCCCCCAGCCGCCGGCCGGGCCCGCGACGATCGCCTCCTGCAGCGCCTTGCGCTGGTCGGCGTTCACCCCGCGGAAGCCGTTGACCAGCGAGGTGCGCACCGCGTCGATGCGCCGCTCAGCGAGTCCGGCGGTCCGGGCCTTCATCGCGGTCAACCCGCGGTCGAACCGGCTGCCGGTGTTGAACGTCTTGTCGAACGCGGACAGGGCCCGCTGCGCGGCCGGGAACTGCCCGGCCCGGGCTGCGGCGCGCGACAGCGGTGCCGGCACCGGCGCCTGGGCCACCCGGAAGCCGGCGACGTTGACGGACAGCATCCGGCGGGCCTCCGCCGCGGCGTGGGTGTCCGCCAGCGCGGTCAACTGAGCCCGGGTGGCCGCGGACGCTTCCCCGGCGATGCTGGCGGCGCTCTCGTCCAGGTAGGGCCGCGCCGCGGCCGGGTCGGCACGCAGCCGGCCGAGCCAGGCGGCCCGCTCGGTCGCCTCCGGGCCGGCCAGCTTGAGGCTGGGGTTCAGCCACCGGGCGCCGGCAGTCTTCGCCTTCGCCGCCGGCATGCCGACGCGCACCAGGTCGTTGGTCAGCGAGCTGCGGGCCGCGGTGGCGGCCGCCCGGCCCACGTCGGTCACGGCGGTGTCGATGGCCTGGTCGGTGATCGGCCGTCGGCTCTTCGTCGCGCCGAGGTGCTTGACCAGCTCGTCCGCGGGCATCCGAGCGCCGGCGGCCACGGCCTCGTCCGCACCCTTGCGCAGCGCGGTCTGCCGGGCCGCGGCGGCGGCCCTCCCGCCGGTGCTGACCGTCTTCGCCGCGCCGAACGTGACGTAGGACAGCGGGTCCACGGCCACGTCCAGGCCGAAGCCGGCGACGGCGCGGGCGGCGCGGTTGTCCACGCCGGCCTCGTCCAGCAGCTTGGAGCCGTGGTAGCGCTCGGTCGCGGTGATGCCGCGCTGCATGCCCCGACCCACGTCGCCCGGAGTTGAACGTCCTGCGCGCAACCCGAGCCCGCCGAATATCTCCCGCAGGGCGGCCGGGCCGGTCTCCGGACCGTCTTTCGCGTCCTCCCGTATCGCCGAGCGGGCGGTCTCCGTGATCCCGCCCATGACGGCGGCACCCGGGCGGCCGATGTAGTCGAGTGCCCTGAGCAGGAACGACGGCTTCTGCTGGGTGTCCGGGCGGCCCTGCTGCTGTTCGATCGCCCGCGCCTTGTTCACCTGGTCCAGCAGCTTCTGCACGGTCGGGTCCAGCGGCTTCTTGGACCGGTTCGCCTGGGCCACCGCCGCGTTGCCGGGGTCGGTCAACCAGCCTTCCGGCGCGGTGCCGGTCTGGCGCTCCAGGACGTACCAGGGGGCCGTCGCGGCTTCCTGGCGGGACGGGGCCAGGTCGCGGCCCCAGACCGCGCCGGACGCACCCCCGGCCGCCATGCCGCCGGACAGGTCGATACCGGCACGCTCCAGCAGCCGGCGCATCTCCGGGGTGAAGCCCTCCAGGCCGCGACTAGCCACTGTGGATAGTCCCGGTCACTTGTTGAAGTAGTAGCCAACGGCGTTGAGCAACACCTGCAGCTCGGCCGAGGACCAGCCGCGCTGCTTCGCCGCGTTGCGCAGGTCCGCCTTGTACTGGTCGATGAACTGCGGGTTGTAGCCCGGGATCGAACCAGGACCCACCGGCTTCGAGGGGTCCCAGCCGGCGTCGTTGGAGTTGCCGTTGATCGCGTCCTCCAGCGCCTGCTGCAGCTGCCCCTGCGGCACCCGGCCCTTGTAGCTGGCCAGGTAGGTGTTCGCCCGCTCCATGCCCGTCTTCGGCCCGTTCTTCGCGGCCAGCTTCTCCTGCAGCTCCTTCGCCTTGAGCACCAGGTTGTTCTGCGTGTTCGAGATGTCCAGGCCGAGGCGCTGCTTCGCCAGGTCCAGCTGGCCGGCCGAGATCCCGACCTGTGCGGCCTTGATCCCGTTGAGGAACTGCAGCTGCTGCGCGTCCTGCTCGGCCTGGGCGGCGCCGGCCTGCAGTTCCCGCAGCGCGGCCGCCGCCTTGCCCTTCTTGCTGCCCACCAGCTCGTTGATCTGGAAGGACAGCTGCCGGATCGTGGAGTCGTAGTCGCGCTTCGACGTGGCGATCGTGTCGTCGGTCTTGAGCTGGGCCTGCCCGATCAGCATCGGCGCGGTGGCCGCCGCGGCACCGCGCAGCTGGGTGCCCTCCGCGGTCGCGGCCGCCTTGATCGCGTCGATGGTGCTGGCCGCGTTCGCACCCTGCGCGCCGACCTGCCCCTGCAGGAACGCCTCGTCGCCGGACAGCCGGGCGGTGGTGTCCGGCGCGGACTGGCCGAGGCGGGCCAGCTCTCCGGAGACCTTCTCGCCGGCGGCCGCGTAGTTGCCGGTGACCGCGGTCTGCAGGTTGCCGTACGCGGTGGCCGCAGTCGCCTTGCCGGTGTCCAGGGCGCGCTGCTGGCCCTGCGCGTTCGCCTGCAGCAGCGCGTCCAGCGAGCCGTACAGCTGGGTGATCTCCGTCTTCGTCAGGCCGAGGCGCTTCTTGAGCTCGGCGACCTGGGACTGGTAGTTGCGGGTGGTCTCCTGGCGGGCGAACTGCCGGGAGCGGATCTGCGGGTTGACCTCGTCGTCCACCATCTGACTCGCCTGGCGCTTCAACTCGGCGAGCAGGCTGTTTGCGCCCGGGCCGGCGGCTGCGCTGGCCAGCGAGCCGGACGACGACGGCAGCGACGGGATCATGCTGGAGGCGGATCCGCCTCCGCTGGAGCTGGGTGCGTACGACGGCGCGTAGGAGACCTGCCGCGGTGCCGCGGTGACGACCTTCTTGGGCGCCGGCTTCTTCTTCGGGGCCGGCTTCTTCGACGCCTTCGCGACGCCGTTGGCCAGCTCCTGCCAGATGTTCATCGGCATGCTCAGCTCCCCCCGGCGGCGAGCCGGCGCTTCGCCAGTTCGAGCAGCAGCGGCAGGTCGGTGTTCCCGGCCATGCCGAGCTGGCCGGCGTTGCCCGCGAGCCGGCCGGTGGTGCCGGAGAGGATCCCGGCGAGCTGGGACAGGTAGTCCGACTGCGCACCGGCGTCCGCCAGGCCGAGCTGCGCGGTGCCTCGCTGGCGCTGGGTGTCCAGGTCGGTCTGGCGGCGGGCGAAGTCGGCGGCTTCGTTGCCGTACGCGGAGCCGTACCCGCTGCTCTGCGCCATGCCGCGACCGGCGAAGTTGCCGAGCAGGGCCCGGAAGCGTTCCGGCTGTGCCTCGCCCAGCTCGCGGGAGGCCGTGGAGTAGTCGCCCTCCAGCTCGTCGCGGGACTGCTTGTTGGAGATGAGCGCCTGGTTGAGCCCGGACTGGGCCTGGAGCCGCTCGCCGGCGGCCTGCGGGTCGAACGGGGTGAGCTTGCCCAGCACGGACTCCAGCGTCGGGTTGCTGTTCCCGAGCTTCGTCAGCTGGGTGTAGCTCTTCTCGAACGGCTGGTAGGTGCTGGCCGAGTACGCGCCGTACTGCTTCTGCTGGGCCGCGGTCTGGCTGGTCGCCGTCTGCAGCCTGGCCCGGAGTTTCGCGATGAGCTGCGGGTTGTAGCCCTTCTTGATGGCGCCCTGGAGCAGTGAGTTGACGTGCGCGCGGTTCTTCGCCGTGGCCTGTAGCCCGGCACGCCGCTTCGCCAGCTCGGCCTTCTGCTTCGTCAGGTTCGCGCTCGTCAGCGCGGCCGGGTCGATCGCCACGTCACTGCCCTCCCGCTGCGCTCATGCGCGCCGCCAGCCTACGGATCAGCTCGCCGCGATCCAGTCGGCTCGCGGTCTCCCCGAGCATCGACGGACCCACCCCGGCGGCGCCTGGTGCCCGCGGCGCGCCGGCCGCGCCGCGGCCTGAGGCATCCCCGCGGCCCAGGATCGACTTCGCCAGCCCGGACCGGCGCGACCGTTCCACGTACCCGGAGGGGTCGACGGTGCCGAACGTGGCCGCGTTGCTCCCGCCGCCGTACGTGGGGCTGCCGGTGGCCAGCCGGTCCTGCGTGTGCAGCGCCCGGCCGGGCGTGCCGGGCCGGGTCACGACCGCTCACCGCCGCCCGTGGTGTCCACGCGCACCAGCATGCCGCGGACCGAGAAGTCGCTGGTTGTCAGCGGGTCCGTGAGTGTCGGCGACAGCGTGGTCTGCGGCTTGTCCAGCTCCAGCGCCAGGCCGAGGAACCGGCGGTCGGACAGCGCGACCTTCCCGCCCCAGGTGCCGACCGGCACCGGGGCGGACTCCAGCGGTACGGCCATCGCCATGTCGAGCACGCCGGCGTCTTCCGCGCCGACGTAGATCCGGGCTTGCACCGCGGCATCTCCGGCCTGCAGCCGGTTACGTACGTGCGCGATGGCGAGGTAGAAGCGCTTGTAGGCGTAGGGGTCGCCGCCGGTCATCACCCCGGTGACCATTCGGTAGCGGGGGCTGATCAGCGCGCTGGCCGAGGTGAGATCGAGGGTGCTGCGCAGCCGGGCATCCCCGGGCGCCGTCGGAGTCGCGGACAGCGTCTGCTTGCGGTGCCCGTAGACGTTCCACGTGCTCGGCGGGTTGCCGCTGGCGTAGTCGTAGCGGGTGGTGCAGTACCGGGTGTTCGGCCCGACCTGGGTGTCCGGGTAGATGCGCTGCGACCAGGCACCGGTGCGCAGGTTCATCGCCATGTGCAGGTAGGGGAATCCGGTGGTGCCGACACCGGCCAGCACCAGCTGCTCCCCCTCAATGGAGAGCCGGGAGTTGTTGAACCCGTCGGCCAGGCCCACCTGGTCCAGGGCCGGGGCGAGCTCGTCCACCCGGGAGAAGTAGTTGTTGACCAGCCGGTAGACGCCTTGCCGGTTCCACACCAGGATGCCGGTCTCCCAGGGCTGCGCGTCGATTCCGCCGAGCTGGTCGTTGATGAGCGTGACCTGCCCGTCCAGCGCTGGGTCCGCGGTGAAGGTGAACAGGTAGGTGCGGCTGCCCTTGAAGATGTAGAGCTGGCTGTTGACCACGACCGCGGCGTAGATCCGCTCGCCGTCGCCCGGGTTCACGTCGAACGAGCCGCCATCAGGGGCGGCCCACACGGTCGGGTCGGTCGGCTTCGAGTAGTAGATGCGGCTCTGGTCCCGGTCCACGATGAACATCCGCTCACGGATCATCATCGCGATGTCGCCGTAGGGCATGCCGGCCACCGCACCCCAGGTGCCGGAGACCAGCGTGGCCCGCCGCAGGCCCGTCGGGGTGCCGGGACTGAGTGCGGAGGGGATCAGGTAGGCGAACCCCGCGTACTGCACGAGCGCGCCGTACGCGCCGGCCAGCTGCTCGTTGCCGGCCGGCTGCGGCCAGCTGGCATCGGTGGCCAGCCACGGGGTGGCGGAGTAGTAGATCCGCATGCTGCCGATGCCGTTGTAGACCCCGATGACGGCGTAGCGCCAACCGAGCAGCTCCCACGATCCGAGCACCCAGAACGTGCCGGAGGCTCCGAGGTAGGTGTACATGGCGGGCCCGCCGGTCCGTCGGGCGCCGGGCCGGGCCTGCAGCGCGCCGGCGCTGTTCACGTCCAGGTTGACCAGCGTGCGCAGCTGGGACGGGCCGAGCTGGTCAGGCAGCAGTTCGGCGTCGCGGGTGTTGAGCCCGCCGGGCCACGGGCCGAGCCGGACGGGCTGCACAGCCATCAGAGCCACCCGGCGTCATCGAGGGACACCGTGATGTGCGGGTAGGTGTTGCGCTGCGGCCAGTCGGCGTCGGCCGCCGTCTCCATGGCGCGGCCCTGCCAGCGGTCGGAGTGCCGGTCGGCGCGCTCACCCTGGCCGAGGGAGTCGAGCACCTGGGCGTAGACGTAGGCGACCAGGTCGGTGTGCATGTGCACGGGGATGCCGGGCACGTCGGCGTCCCCGGTGACCGCGGCGGGGCGCTTCACGTAGAACAGCTTCAGCACGCCGGCCGCCGTCGGCTTGGGCCAGAGGTTGATCTGGTCGGCCCAGACCCAGTACATGCTCGGAGTGCCGCCGGCGGCACTCCCCCGGTCCCGGTCGGACAGGTAGGTGTCCGCCTCCTCCATGCTGATCGCTTGCAGCACGGAGCCGTCGAGCTGGACGGAGCGCAGTCGGAGGATGTCCGCGGCGAACGCGGTCAACGAGTAGGTGCCGGTGCCGGCGATGGTCGCCGTGGTGGCGCTGCCTTGCGGCTGGTTGGTCCGCCGGGCTAACTCGGTCATGCCGTCGTTGATCCACGCGAGGATCTGGGCGTTCGTCACCTCGGTTCCGGAGGTGTCACCGACCTTCGCCTGAATGCGGGTCCGGATGTCCGCGACGTTCACTCCACGACCCGCCGGTCCCCGTCCACCCCGCGGTAGGAGTAGCGGTGCAGGGGGGATTTCAGCGCGTGCTTCAGCAGGTCCAGGCCCTCGGCCCGGCGGTCCAGGTTGGCCTTGAGCTCCAGCGCCTTCGCCGCGGCGTTGCCGGCCTCCAGCCGGGCCTGCACGTCATTCTTCGTTCCGTCGGCGAGGAACAGCCGCTCCAGCACGTCGGCGCCGTCCCGGCGGGTGAACTCCTCCTCGTCGCGGAACGAGCGGACGACGCGGGCCAGGCCCTGCTGTCGGGTGTCCACGATTCGGATCGCGGCGTCCCCTTCGAGCCGGTGTTGGCGGGGGATCCACTCGACGTCCAGCCCGGGGTCGTAGTCGCGAATGATCTCCACGACGCGCACGGCCTTCGCGCTGACGAAGCTGCCGTCCTCCATCGGGATGCCCGCCAGCTCCACGAAGTCCGTGAAGGACATATCACTCATGTGCTGTACCACCTCCGTGCTCGCTCGGCCCAGCTCCCGACGCTGTTTCCCGGGTCCACACTCTGCCAGTAGGCGATCTCCAGGCCGGTGATCGACGTGCTCGCGGCCTGGGCCAGCGTGAGGCTGAGCTGCGCGGCGTAGAAGGCGCGCTTGTGCGTGACCAGGGAGTGCTGGGCGGCCGGCGTGAGCCCGGAGACGCTGGCGAAGTAGCTGAACTCCAGGTCGGCCAGGGACGCGCCGACGCCGGAGTGAGCGGCGAACCAGGCGGCCATGAGTAGCGACAGCGTGCCCTCCTTGGGCAACACCACCACGACCTGCACCGCGCTGTCCGTGGCCGCACCGGTGCCGGCGGCCGCCGTGGCGGCTGCGCTGGCCGACTGGGAGAGCGTGACCGCGGAGTCGTACGCCGCGCCGGCACCGGTGACGATCGGCCCGTCCAGCTGGATCAGCAGGGCGTCCAGTGCAGCGGCCAGTCCGGTGCCGGCCACCGGGTTCTGCTGCTCGAGGGACAAGGAGATCCCGCCCGGGGTGGTCTCCCAGGGGACTTCGCCGGTGGCCTCCGCGACGCCGGCGGCCGGACTGGCGCTGATCGACGGCACGCCGATCTCCACCGCGCTGCCGGTGGTGAACTCGAAGTCGTCCACGGCGTAGTTCGCCATGACTGACGTGCCGTTCTTCCCGGCCCGACACCGGTCGGTGGTGCCGGACGCGGTGAAGTTCGTCGCGGTCACGGTGGCCAGCACGGTGCCGGTGTCCCCGTCGTACGCCTTGCAGGTGGCATCCGTGGTGCTGGCGCCGATCTGGTCGACGGTCAGCGTCAGCCGGATCCGGGCGACGCTCGTGCTGATCGCGGCCGCGGAGACCGCGCCGCCGATGTCCCCGCCGGACGCGGCCAGCCGGAGCTTCATGGCGTTGTCGATGTAGCCAGTGACGATCCGCCCGTCGGTGGTGCTGCGGATCTGCAGGCCCAGGGAGCCCGCGGTGGGCGGGGCGACGGGCGAGCCGGTCGCGTCGGCGTCCAGGGTGAAGTAGGCCCGCGCGGTGGCCGAGCTCGCGGCGCTGTCCCCGAGTTCCACCCCGGACACCGCGGAGTTGCTGGCCTGGTTGGTGGCTTTCGCGGCAAACGAGCCGTGCGCGGCCGCGGTGGCGTCGTAGACCCAGGTGGCGCCGGGGAACAGCTGGCGCAGTGCGTCGTCGGCGCCGCCGGCAGTGTGCGACGCGCTGATCGTCGCCGAGTCGGGCCCCGTCTCGAATCCGGTCCGCTTGGTCACCCGCTCAGCCTCCGTTGCTCAGGGGGACGGTGGCGCCGTTGTCCTCGAAGGTGTTCGCCGTGGAGCCGGTGCCGTAGTCGCAGACGATCGGGATGCTGGTCGGGCGCAGGATCTCCAGGCTGGTGCGGGAGGTGTCCCGGCCGAACACGTTGTCCTTGCAGCTGCCCACGTCGTTCAGGTAGTAGCCCTTGTTCGGCTTGTGGGAGTAGTTGACCTGCACCCCGCCGCCGTAGAGCCAGTTCTGTTCGATGATCATGTCGCTGATCGGGCCGACATCGGGAGCGATCATCAGGCAGCCGTTGGCGAAGAAGTCGGTGCCGCTGTAGTAGGTGTTCGGCCCCCAGGCCGGGTCCAGGTTGCCGCGGAACAGGTTGCCCCGGATCTCGAGCCCGCCGTTGCACTGCTCCACCTGGACGTCGTCAGCGTGCGGCCCGTCCGCGGTGACGGACTGGCCGTACGTGCCGGCGCTCTCGGCCTGGCTGAACCAGAGGTGGTCACCGGAGATGTTGCCCATGAGCTTCACGTTGACGGGCAGGTTGACGTTCGTGGCGCCCGCGTCGTCCCGGTTGCGCCACACCTGGAACGAGTCGATGCACCCGACCACCTCCGTGCGGTACACCTCGAAGTCCCAGCCCTTGAACGCCTCCACGTTCGGGTTCGGGACTTCCGGCCTGCACTTGCCGTCGGTGAAGGTGATGGGGCACCGGCCGGCGTTGAACAGCTTGAACAGCGACCAGCCGCCGATCGGGGCCGAGCCCGCCGGCGGCCCGGTGTTGCTGCAGTTGAGGAAGCGGATCCGCGCCTCTTCCCGCGTCCAGCCGGCCGGGATCGCCGGGGAGACGCATTCGAAGCGCAGCCGCTGGTTCACGTAGACCTTGCCCGGCTGCAGGCCGGTGCTGCCGTCGGTGGCGACCAGGGCGGCAGCCGTCGCCCTGTCGGTCTGGCCGATGCCCGGGATGAGCCCGGCGTGCGTGCCCAGCACCGGCTTGTACGCGCCGTAGACCAGCGCCTCGCGGCCCAGGGAGCCGACCGCGGCCTGCAGCACCGCGCCCGTGGACTGGGCGACGCCGGCCAGCACTGTGGACCCGGTGGGGGCCGGGTCGAACTGGCGCCGCTCCACGACACGGATAGGCACGGGCGTCTACAGCGTGTAGCGCATGATGCCGTTGATCGAGTAGACGATCGTGGCGGTGCCGGAGGTGACCGACTGGGCGCCGCCGAAGTACGTGTAGCAGATGCCCTGGTCGGGCACCGGCGTGGTCACGGTGTCGTCGTAGATCAGCCCGCCGTAGAAGCCGGACAGGGTGGCCGTCGCGCCGCTCGCGGAGTCGGCGGCGTCCAGGAACACGACGCCGGACGTGGCCTGGTCCACCACCGGGGAGGACAGCGCCAGGCCGGCCTGCGCCCACTGGCCGGTGTGGTAGACCTCGTTCCCGGCGGTCCAGGTGCCGGCGCCGTACGCCGTGCTCGCGGCTGCCGCGTTCTGGTCCGGGGTGATCGCGTTGTTGAACAGCGCGATCTTGAGGGTGTCGGCGTCCAGGTCCAGCGGTGCCGTGCGGGTCAGCGAGCCGTGCAGGTACGCGCGGAAAATCTTGCTGTTGCTCCAGGCCATCTCAGCCACGCCCCTCGGCCACGCTGGCGCGGATGATCCGGTCGCCGGCCGGCGGCGGCGACTCCACGGACACGTCCTTCACGATCTCCACGGCCCAGTCCGCCTCGCGCTCGGCCTCCCTCGCCACGTCCCTGGCGGTCTCCAGGGCTTCCTCCGCGGCCGCCACGTCCCGCTCGGCCGCCTCCTTGACCTTCGCCACCAGACCCTCCGTGCGCCGAACGGAGGCTGCGGCTTCCTCCGCCTGCGCGCGCAGGTGCGCGGCTGCGGCCATCGCCCGGCGCGGCGGGTTGTCCAGCGGGTTGTCCGGGCTGGAGCCGGCCAGCACCGCGTCCCGGAACCGGCGGTAGCCCTCCTTCTCGGAGATCCCGCCGTCGTCGTCAGCCATCGTGGGCCAGCTCCTTCACCTCGGCCGCGGCCGCCGTGGCGGTCGGGGCGAACACAATCACGTCGTTGCTGCCGTCCCAGCGCTGGACCTGGGCGGCTCCGAGCACCCGGCCGTCGGGCGCCCGCTGCACGAGCTCGCCGGCTACGTAGTCCTCGCGCGGCGTCAGCACCACCCGGGCGCGCTCGCCGGCCCGGATCAGCGGCACCACGGCGCCGCCCGTGCCGGGGCAGGGGTGCCACGGAACCTTCGTGCTGGCCGGTCCCGTGACCGCTGCCGCCGTGCAGCCGGCCGCCGAGCACGACCACTCCACGCGGTCGGGGTGCGGGCGGTTGAGGATGAACGGCACCGGCGCCACAGCGACTCCCTGAGGTGAAGCCGGCGGGACGGCCCAGCAACCGTCCCGCCGGCAGTACGAGCGGGGGCTGTCAGCCCTCGGTGATGTCGGTGATCAGCCCGTGGCAGTTGCGCTGCTGGATGCCGACTTCCCAGTACTTGTAGACGCGCGCCTCGTAGGCGTCCACGTCCGGCACCCGGGCCCAGGTCGCGCCGTCGGTGTCATCGAACTTCCAGTCCGAGTCCCGGTAGACCTTGATGCGGGCCTCGTTCGGCATCCACATCTTGTTCGCCGGGGCGTCCGGGTCATCCACGACCGGGATCTCCTGGCCGACGTGGAACGCCAGGCCCTCGAAGCCGCCGTCGAACTTCTTGGTGTCGGTGTACCGCCGCTGCTGCTGCAGCAGGTTGAAGTACGCCCGGCGGACGCCCAGGCTGGTCAGGATGACCGTCGGGCGCTTGCCGGACTTCCGGCGGATCGCGTCCACCATGGCGATCATGAGGCCCTCGGACAGCGCGCGGTTCGTGCCGCCGTTGGAGTCGACGGTGGACGCCCACACCGGCTCCGTCGCCGGGTCGATGTTGTAGAGCGCGCCCGTCGCCTTGATGATGCTGGACAGGCCGTTCGGCTCCCGGGAGAACGAACCGGTCCGGACCACCAGGTCGGTGTTCGCGTCGGTGGTGATGTCGGAGCCGGAGTAGGTGACCGAGGTGCCGGAGATCGCCGTGATGGTCCGGCTCGCGCCGCGGACGGTGCCGCCGGTGCTGACCACGTCGATCACGTCGCCGACGGCCAGGTACTGCGGGTCTGCGACCTGGAAGACGCCGGACGTGGTGTGAGTGCCGGACAGCACGGCCATCGCCCCGGTGGCGTCGCCGTAGGCGATGCGCGCGGAGTCCTTGACCAGGTCGTCCTTCAGTCCCTCCATCTCGTCGTCCACGATGTCCACGAAGGACTGGACGTCGGTGTCGAGCAGCCGCATCGACGGGCCGGTGACCTGCAGCCGGCCGTAGCCGTACTTGAGCCCGGTCCGGACCTCCGCGTACCCCTGGTTCCCCGCCACCGGCAGGGTCTCCAGTTCGTTGCGGTAGCCGATGCCCGGGTTCCGGCGCACCCGCACCGGGAACTTGACGTACTTGCCGCCGACCTTCGTCGTCTCGACACCGTCGCCGGTCGACTCGATCCGCTTGAGCGCGATCGCCTCGTCCGAGAGCTGCTTGACGACGCCGTAGTCCTCGAAGATTTCCTTCGCCACCGCGGCGGCGGTGGTGAGCGTGGCACCCATCCGGGGTGGCCTCCTTGGGGTCAGCCCCCGCCCTGGGCCCTGCGCTGCATGACGTTCTGCGCGACGAGCTTGCGGCGGTCGGCGGTGGAGAGGGTCGCCGGGTCCACCTGGGAAGTCGGAAGTCCGCCGCCGGCCGGCAGCATGGTCGGCATGGCCTGGGACTGCGCGCTACCGCGCACCCCGGCAACCATGTCCGTCCACGCCTGGATGGCCTGGCCCACCGCCTGGTCCACCGGCACGCTGTCATCGATCCCGGCGAGCTGCGCCAGGACGAAGTTCTGCGCGTGCGGGTCGCCCTGCAGGTCGACGCCGGCGCCCTGGGCGGCGCCCATGAGCGCCTCCTCGAGCTGGTCGACCTGCTGCGTCGTCTCGGCCTCTTCGTGCTGGGAGACGTACGCCTGGGACAGCAGCTGCACGAGCTGGTTGGTCTGCTCCTGCTGCTGTTGGAAGTCGGTGAACCACGGGGGGATCTCCGAGCCCTGGGTGAGCCCGGGTGCAGCCTGCTGCTGGCCCTCGTCCATGCCGCCCTGGCCCGGCGTGGCGGGCTGCTGCTGGCCGTCCCCGAAGTCCATGCCGAGCTCGCCCGCCAGCTGGCGGATCAGCCCTTCCGGATCTTCCTGGAGCGCCTGCAGGAACTCGCCGGCAGCCTGAAGCTGCTGCGGGTCGGCACCGCTGTCTATCAGCGGCTGCCATGGGGCGTACTCGGACCGTACCCCTTGCTGCTGCTTGGTCACGCTGCCGTCGAAGTCCTTGAAGGCGGCGATGACCGTCGAGTGAAGCTGGGACGGGATGTTCTCGAGGTACTTCGCGTAGAGCCCGGAGTCGTCGGCGGCGCCCTTGCCGCCCGCGGCCTGGCCCTGCTGCCCGGCTGTGCTGCCGCCCTGGCCGGCGGCGCCGTTGGCACCGCTCGGCTGTACGGACCCGCCCTGGCCGGCCTGACCCCCGGCGGCGTCTGCGGCGCCTCCGGCTGCTGGAGTGGTCACGCGCTGTCCCGTCCTCGTGCTGGTGTGATCTTCCGCGACACGATACGACGCCGGCACCCGAGTGGGTTACCGGCGTCGTTCGACACGCTGGTCAACGGTGTGTGCGCACCGCTGGGGGTCGGCGCGGGGCCTGCCCGGCGAACCGCTTGCGCAGCTGCTCGATCAGCGCGCTGCGGCCCCCCGTTGCGGCCCCGCCCGGGCGGAACGGCTGGGTCCGCGGCGTGCCCGGGGTGATCGGCTGACGGCCGGACGAGGTGCCGGGGACAGGCATCGGTGGCCGGCCCGGCGCGGGCGCCGGCGGGGTGCGCACCGGCTGGGTGCGGGCCCGCGGGTTCGGACCGCCGTACGAGCCGCCGCCGTACGTCCGATTCGACGGCGGGGCCCCGGACGGCTTCTTCGGGAAGATCGCGTTGTTCTTCGGCCGGGGGGTCACCGGACACCGGCCGCGTCGTCGGCGAGCCGGACGGCGTAGACCATGTCGTTCTCCGTCATCTGGTTGATCCGCGCCTGGGCGACACCCAGCGCGAGCAGCCGGGTCTCCAGCGCGCCGACGGAGGCGTAGTTGGCCGGGGTGGCAACGACGGAGGCGGACGTGCCGCGGCCGGCGCGCTTGTCCACGAAGCCGAAGGCGTTGCCCTTGTCCGTGAAGCTCGCCATGGTCATCCTTCCGATCCGGGCGAACCACCCAGGTCCGCCGGTGCGAGTGTGCCAGGATCCAGTCCGCCCGGACCTGCGGGCGCGCCCGGCCCTTCCCCGCCGGACGGATCCGCGGGCCCCTCTCCGGGCGCCCCTCCTCCCGGCGCACCGGGCGCGCCGGGTGGCATCATCCCGCCGCCGGCCAGCTGCGCCACCATCTGCTGCTGCATGTTCGCCTCCTCGTGCGCCTGCACGTGCTCGGCGAACATGGCGTGGACCTCTGGCGGGAGCGCGAGGAACCGCTGGCCTTTGCGGAAGCGGTTGTGCGTAGCGATGTGGGCCTCGTGGTTCTGCCACGGCTGCACCTGGCACGGCCTGCCCTGCGCCATCATCGTGTTTTCCCGGGTCGCCTCCCGCTGGTCGATCCGCCAGTCGGCGAGCGCCTGTTCCATGCCGGATAGGTCCAGCGCCTCGAGTAGCTGTGCGGTGGCCTCCGGTGAGCCGGGCGCGCCGAACGCTCCGAGCTTGAACAGCTCCAGCACCGTCGCCTGCCGGGCAGCTCGGGAGGTGGGCAGCGCGGAGCCGGCCTGCACCCGCACGTCGGTGTTGCCGCGCAGCGCGGAGCCGGTCAGCTCCACGGCGTCGAACGACTGGTCCTCCCCGACCACCCGGACGAGCCGCGGCGCGCCCCAGAACTGCACGACGTGGGAGAGCAGGTGCCGGCCGAGCCGTGCCATCCCGTCCTCCAGGGAGCCGACGGCCCAGGCCAACAGCGTGTCGTCCTGCTCCTGCAGGTACGAGATCGCGGTGGCCGCCGTGACCTGGCCGGGCTGCTGGCCGCGGCTGATCTCGTGCTGGCCGGAGATGTCGTCCATGTCGCGCAGCGCAGCCTGCGGCATCTCCTGGAAGTAGGACGGCACCGGCGGCATGGGCACGGGCGTCGGCGCCGGACCGATCGGCTGGTACGTGATCACCTGGCCCGGCTCGGAGTCGATCTGGGAGCCGTTCACGCTGCCGACGGGCGCGATCCACTTCGGACGGCCCATCGTGTTCGCCGTCTCGATCAGCTGGGAGCGCTGCCGGTTGTAGAGCCGCTGCAGCGGGATCAGGTCGGTGATGCTGGACTCGGCGTAGAAGCCGCCGGTGGGGATGACGTCGAGCTTGATGAAGGGCTGCTCGCCGTGCAGGAACGGGCTGCCCTGGGTGGCGACGGCCACCTCGTCACCCACGACGGTGACGACACCACCGGTCGGGAAGTCCGGGTGCGTGCCGGGTCGCAGCCAGCATTCCAGCACCAGCACGCGATCCTTCGGCTTGGGCGCGCCGCCGGCCAGCAGGTCGTCGGCGAACAGGTCGACGGACTGCGTGGACTTCCCCGGTGCGTCAACCTTGTAGTACCGCTTCACGTACTCGGCGGGGTGGGTGGCCGCGTGGATGATCCAAGGCTGCTTGTCCAGCTCCGGCTCGTGCAGGTCCGGGACGAACAGGTGGAACGGGTCGACGGCCTCCACGACGGAATCCCCGAGCGGCTCCTTGGTCCGAGGGTCCTTCGGGCCGGCACCCGGGTCCCAGCGCTCCTTGAGGAACGAAGTGCCGCAGACCACGGCCCACCAGACCCACTGCCGCTGGGTGCCCGCGATCCCCAGGTCTGAGTACCGGGTCTCCAGCAGCTGCTCGCCGACGCGCGCCGCGGCCTGGTCGTCGTCGTCCGCGGTGGCCGGCGCGACCACGAAGCTCGGCTTCTGGCTGGTGAGCTTCGCCATCTCCTTGCGGGCCATCGGCCGGATGCGGTTGATGATCGCCCGGACCCGCCACGGCGGCGCCGGCGGCACGGCGAGCCGGTAGCCGGCCGTGCTGGTCGCCGAGCGCCGGAACTCCACGTTCTGGCGTCCACGGTAGAACTGGATGTTCAGGTACCACTGCCGCTCGATCCGGTGCCTGGCCGAGCGGGACTCCTCGAACTGGTCCTTCACCCAGGCGGCCAGTTGCTTGCGCTTGCGCGACTCCGCGGCGCGGGCGAGGAAGCCCCCGACGGGCGCGGTGGGGCCCGTGTCGGCGCCGGTGCTAGCCGCGGGCGCTGCGGAGGGCGAACTCATCCAGGGCATCCAGGTCGCTCACGTCGGCGGCGAACTCGCCGCCGAGCTGGTCGTACGGATCAGGTCCGGGTCCGAGATCGGGATCCGGTGCGGGTGCGTGCGCGGGCGCCGTCGACTGCAGCACCGCGAACGTCTGCGGATCCTTCGCCAGCAGCAGCGTCAGCATCCGGGCCCGGTCCGCCTCCAGCGTCTGCCACGCCCGGTCCAGCCGGCGCTCCAGCGTCCGGGCCGGCCGGGCCGCCGTCCGCCCCGCCAGCAGGAAGCCGCCCGCCGTCGTCGCCGCCCCCAGCACCGCCGCGGCCAGCAACATCAGCGCCATCTCCACCGGACACCTCCTCCATCTCGGCGTGCAGCCGCTCGATCGTCACCTTGTGCAGCAGGTCCAGCATCGTGCTGCCCACGGCGACGCGGAGCTGGCGCAGCTCCTCCTGGCGCATCAGGTCCGTCGCCGTCCAGGCGTCGGCCACGGACTCCAGGTGGTCGATCTTCGCTCGGAGCGCGCGCATCACCGCGTCGTCCAGGCCCAGGTCACGGGCCAGCTCGGCAACGCACTCCACGCACAGGTACAGCCGGCCGTAGAAGTCGATGTCCTGGTTCAGGTCGAAGAACCGGGTGCCGGTCCCCCGGCCGCACGCCACGCAGGACGAGGGTGCGACCGGGGGATGTGAGACCAGCGGGAAGCGGGAGCTCACCGCCGCGACGTGCCCGGCGCCTGGTCGTGCGCGGCAACCTGCTCGCGCTGGCGTCGCTCCGAGTCGTTGGGGTCCACGCCGTCGTGGGAGGTGTGCCTTGACGGGCTGACCAGACCCTGCTCGTCCAGCGGCTTGCCGATGTCCGAAGCCGGGGTGGACGGCGAGCTGGCGAGCTCGCGCAGCCGGGCGGCCGCGGCCGCCGACGCCGGGGACCGTCCGGCCTGCTCGATCAGCGCGCGGCGCTGCTCCTGCTGGGCGGCCTGGATGTCGTCCAGGTAGACGCCCACGAGCCGGCCACGGGCGTCCACCGCGCCGTCGTCCAGCTGGGCGAACACCTCGGCCTGCGTGCGGGCCAGGTTCGTCGGGCCGCCGACCTGCGGGTAGACGGAGGCGATCCCGTCGTCGGTGCCGGTGAGGTTCTTCGCGGCCTCCTCGGCGGCGGCGGCCGCGTTCTCCTCCTGGTTCTCCCGGGGCAGCGCCGACGGGTACTCCGGCAGCGGGGTCACGCCACCGCGGACGATCCGCTCCAGCGCGGCCAGCTCCTCGCCCCGACCGAAGGTGGTGGCGTTCTGGTTGGCCGGCGCCCGAAGACTGGCCTCGCCCGCGCTGTCCTGGTCGTGCCCCTCGCCGGTCGTGGTGGCAGGCCGGTCGGTGGTGCCGCTCTCCTGCTCCTGCCCCTTCTCCTGCTTCGCCCGCTCGGCAGCCTCGGCGGCCTCGCGCTCCTCGCGCTGCTTCTTCGTCTCGGTCACCAGAACGCTCCCGTGGTCTCGTTGATCTCCCACTCCGTCGCCGAGAGGCTATCCGCCACGACGCGCCGCGTGGTCTGAGCGGGCACGACACGCTCCGACGGGTCGATCAGGCGGGACGCGCCGGCCAGCGGTGGAACCTGTGCTGCCGGGCCGGCGGCCGGTGCCAGCGCGCTCAGGTCCGGCCGGGACATGAAGAAGTAGCGCACCCCGTCCACGGCGTGGTCGTCCTTCTTCACCGGCGCTTCCATCGGGTTCGTGCGCTCCCGGGTCCGGGCGCTGATCGCCGTACGCCAGCGGTAGCGGCCCATCTGCCGGATCAGCTGCGGGCAGTCCTCCGTGACCTGCCACCAGCCCGGGCGGGCGATGTAGCGGCGGATCCGGTTGATGCTGGCCGGCACGTCGTTGTTGCCCAGCATGATCGGCACCCCGGCGGCCAGGTAGTCGCCCTGGATGGACACGATCATGCCGCCGGCCTGTTGCCTGTTTCCTATCGAGGGGTCACCGACGCGGTATTCGACACTGCGGCCCAGCTTCGCCTCGTACTCCAGCACCCGGGCGGCCCACTCCGGCGCGGTCAGCTCCGCGGCGTACTCCTCGTGGAAGGTGAGCACCCGGCCCTGCGGTCCGACGGCATGCCAGTGCCACGCGGTCGGCGCGTTCAGCCCGTGGTCCATGCTCGCGTAGACCGGCCAGTCGACCGGGGGGAGCCGGGACGGCACGACGTGGGACTCCCGCTTGAAGTGCTTGAAGATCAGCCCGCCGACCACGTTGTAGTTGCCGAGCACCCGGGCGGCCTTGTCCTCCTCGTCCAGGCCGGACAGGAAGTCGGCACGGGCGCCGGCGTCCAGGTACGGGTTGTCGTCCATGGCGACCTGGACGACAAAGATCCGCGGGTCCTTCCGCTTGCCCTCCAGGCCCAGCCCGGGCGCGTACAGGTCGTCGTAGGACCAGGTCTGGCCTTCCACCGCGGTCATGGTCAGCCAGATGACCCCGCCGGTGTCGATGACCCGAGCGCGGTTCTCCACCCAGTACGGCTTCGGGCACTCCTCGTCCACCCAGACCCAGTGCCGGGACGTGCCGGCGTGCTTGTCGAGGTCGGAGTCCGCGGAGGACATCTGGATCGTGGAGCCGTTGGCCAGCCGCAACTCCCTGTCCTGCTTGGAGTAGGACAGCTCCCAGCTGCCGCCGATCAGGTCCGAGGGCAGGATCCACTGCCTGAGCACCGGGTGGACGATCTGGCCGTGACCGTTCGGGTAGTCGACGGCGACGATGCGGCCGCGGGTCGGCGCCTCCGGCACCCGCTGGTACGGGTGGACGCCGCGGGCGCGGTAGAGGCCCTCCAGTGCGCCGGCGGTCGTCTTGCCGGACCGGTTGCCGCCGATGAACAGCCGCTGCGGGGCGGTGCTGGTGTGGAAGGCGTACTGGCGGGGGTGCGGCTGGTAGCGCAGCAGGTTGGGCCTGCCGGCGCCGGCACGCAGCTGCGCGGCCAGCGCCCCCAGGCCCTCCCCGACGGTCCTCATGGTCAGTCGTTCACCCCGCGCGGCTCGTAGCCGTACTGCTCGCGGTCGATGCCGTCCACCACGTCCGGCCGACCGGCCGGGTGGTAGAGGCCGCCGGCGCCCCGCGAGTAGAACTGCGCGGGCGGCGAGCCGGCCGGCACCGGGAGCGTGGCCGTCTTGGACAGCCACGCCGCGGCGATCGGCAGCAGGATGGTCGCCGCGGAGGCGAGACCAGCAACCGTGCCGTCCAGCCGGTCGCCAATGGCGGGGGTGAGCAGGCCGACCTGGGCGCCGGCGGCGATGACCGAACCGAGCGCGACGCGCCAGACGGCGGGGTTCGTGGAGAGCTTCATGGTCCGGATCATGCCGGACAGCACGCGACCCCCGCACCGACACGCGGTGCGGGGGTCGCGGCGCACGCCCCTTGCGGAGCTCCGGGGCATGGGGACCCCGGTTGCCTCAGAACCGGCTGTCGCTCTCCGGCGCCGGGTCGCCGGCCGGCGCCGGGTAAGCCTCGTCCAGCTGGCGGAAGGCGTCCGTGGTGGTGGCGACCTGGGCCACGGCGTCGCGCAGCTCGGCCAGGGTCTCCTCGGTCAGCGGCTCGCCGGTCGGGAGCGCGTCCACCTTGGCCTTGAGGTCGGCCACGTCCGAGGACACGCCGGCCAGGGTGGTCATGAGCTGGTCGTTGGAGCCACGGAGCTGGGCGACCTGCTCGCGCACCTCGTCGTTCTGGGTCATCAGGCGATCCACCTTCTCGTTGATCTTGCGGAGGGACTGCCGCGCCCGGATCAATCCGTCGGTGATCTCGCTCAGCTCGCGCCGGATCTTCCGGCCGTTGCTGACGATCTCCGACAGGAGGTTCACGATGGCGCTGCGCACGGCTCGCACCCTAGCGCCCCCGTCCGACGATCCAGAGCTCGAGCGCGAACACGCCGGCCGCCAGCGCGCCGCGGCTGGCCACCCACCATCCGAGGGTCACCAGAGCGTGCGTCCAGCGGTCCAGCCGCTTGCCGGTGAACTTGCGGAGCTTGCGGGCCGCCCAGGTCTCGACCTTGTGGCAGCGGCCGCACAGCGGAAGCAGCGTCCACAGCGGCGTCCAGCCGGCCCCGTGGTCCGGATGGAACCGGACGAACAGGTATGTCAGGTGGTTGAGCTGGACCGGGCCCCGCGCCAGGCACCAGAAGCACCGGCGCGGGGTCCAGCTCGAGGCGTACCAGCGGCGCTTGGTGGCCTTCCAGCCGGCGCCGTACGTCTTGTCCAACCACTCGCGCGGGATGTACGTCACGTCCACACCGAAGCCCCGGTGATGGCGATCTCCAGCGGCAAGATGATGGTGGCCCAACCGCCATCCTTCGCCTCCATCGGTTCCGGGTGCTGCAGGCGCAGCCGAAACAACTCCGTCCCGTCCTCCCCGATGAGCACGGCCTGCGGATTCGCCGGGATGAGCAGGGATCCGCCTACCGGTGCCTGCCGGGCCAGGGTCAGGAAGATCCGGCCCTCGCGAAACGCGATCCGGAGCAGGCAGTAAGGCCGCTCGTCCACGAGCGCCATGGCTCTGCCGAACAGCGGACCGACGGCGCTCACCACTTGCTCCGGTGCCGGGAGCCGACCACGATCACGACCAGCGCGATCAGCACGGCCACGCCGATCAGCACCGCACCCACCTGGCCGGCAGACGGCTGGGTCCACCAGAACAGGCCGGCGCCGGCCAGCGCGAGCCAGAGCGGCCACCACGAGCGGACCGTCTCGCCCATCATCAGTCGCCGGTAGTGGACCTGGCCGTACCGCTCGGCCGCGGCCCTCTCCACGATGTCCCTGTGCTTCGCCATCGTCGCCTACTTCGTCGGGTCGAACACGCCGGAGTGGACCTTGCCGCCCTGCGCGGTGAGCGAGCCGGAGTAGACCGCCCACGCGGTGCCGGCCGCCTTCGCCGCCTCCAGGTGCAGCGCGCCAGCGTGCTTGAGCGGCCGGGCGACCCGGGAGGCGACGAACCGCAGGTCGACGCCGGCGGCCCACATCTTGCCGTTGCCGGCCCGCCGGATGGCCCGCTCGAGCTGGACCGCGGCCTCGGTCTGGGCGTCGTACGCCTTCATGTCCGCGGCGCGGACGGCGTTGAGGTAGTCGTGCAGGCCCGAACCGGTCAAGAGACCGTCGAGCTTGTCGTACGGGAACGGAGAGCTGGCCATCGGTGTGGCTCCTTCTGCTGGGTGTCAGGTGCCGTGTCAGGCAGGGTGTCAGGCAGTGTCAAGGGACGTGTTAGACGCCCGAAATGTCCGAAGTTAAGGGGCCTAACACCGCGGATCCCCTAGGCAGGGACACGCGGGCGGCGGCGGAAGTGTCAGGCCGGCGCGGGCACCAGCTCGCGCAGGCTCCCGAGCAGGCGGTACCGGCCCGCGGGCGGGTCCTCGTGGCGCTCCACGTGGCGCAGCTCGATCAGCTCCCCGAGACGCTGGTGCAGGAACGGGCGCTGGTTCGCGGCCGGCTGCCCGACCAGCTCGTGCCAGCGGTCCACGAGCTCGGCCATCCGCACGTCCACGTACCGCGCGTCACCCACGAAGTCCGCGAGCATCCGGACGAACACCTCCCGCCGCTCGGCCGGGGTGAGCTGCGGACCGGTCGGCTCCGGCTCCTCGTCGGGCAGCGGCTGGTCCGTGCCGGCCGGCAGCGGCTCGAGCTCGGCGCGCGGGTCGATGGCGTCTGCCAGGGAGTCGGGCTGCGGGGGGATGGTGAACTCTCCGTCCGGGTCGTCGTCAGGGTCGAACACGGGGCCATCCTCGTCGTCGTCGCTGGTCAGGGCGGCGGGTGCCGGCCTGGTCGTGTTGTTGCGCCGGGCGTACGTCTCGCCCACGCCGGCCAGGTCCGCGATGACCTGCAGCTCGCCCGGGGTGAGGCCCGGCTCGCGGTACGCGGCGCCGGCGGCGATCGCCTTCTCGAGCTGGGCGGTGCTCGCCTTGAAGCCACGGGCCGGCATCGACCAGCGGTTCTCCTCCAGGCCGGGCGCCTCGACGTAGACGTAGCCGGGCCGCTTGTCCCGCCACACCTCCGGCCGGGCGCCGTCCGCCACCGTCGACTCGGACAGGGCGAATCCCGCGTCCTCGGAATCCCGCACGCCGAAGCAGAAGCTGGATCCCAGGTTGGCCCGCGCGCTGGTCGGGATGTTGTCGTGGGTCGCGCGCTGCATCGACACCTCCAGCACGATTCCCACGGACCGGGCCTGCTGGGACAGCCGGACGAACGTCTCCGAGGACGGGATGACCGCGGGGGCCTCCTCGCAGTGCCAGACCAGCAGCGCGAGGCCGCATCCCGGTTCCCACTTCTCCAGTCCCAGGTCGCCCATGATCCCGGCCCGGTACGGGATGAGCGCCCGGAGCGCGGCCAGCTGCGCCTTCGCCCCGGCGGTGTCCCCGGCGCCGACGTACCAGTCGAAGGCGTCGCGCAGCATCCGGCCGGACTGGTCACCCTTCACCGTGTCGCACCACCACTGCACGCACTCGCGCCGGGTGGCCCGCTCGGCGGCCTTGACCTTCGCCGTCTCCGTCTTGCCGGCACCGGTCATGCCCATCTCGAGCAGGTGCCCGTGGTCCAGCACCGGGGCGAGTACCTCGCCGTCCTCGTACAGCGCGATCGGCAGGGGATCGGAGGGGGATCCGCCCAGGTGGGCGGGGCCGGGCCAGGGCACCCCGGCGCGCAGCTGGTCCTCCAGCATCACCGTGATCTCGCCGGCGGAGGCGTCGTCGGCGTCGGGCACGATCCGGACCGCGGTGGCCGGGACGTGCAGGTAGGCGGCCACCTTGTCCACGATGCCCTGCGCCTCCCTGATCGGCTGGCCCTTGAGCTGCAGGCGCGCGGCGATCTTCGGCCCGGCCCGGCGGATGCCGCTGACCTGGCTGCCAGGCAGGCCCAGCAGCTCGTCCCAGCCGGTCTCCTGCTTCGGCTTCTCGTCGCCGTCGCCGCGCACCACCTCGGCCCGGCGGACGTTCCAGGTGATCGCCAGCACCGCGGCGCCGAATCCCACGACCGGGGCGACAACGGGATCGGCCAGCCCGGTGCTGGTCAGCAGGGACAGCGCGAGCCCGGCGAGGATCAGCGTGATTCCCACGTGCCGGCGCTGGTGCATGGGACGGGCCTTGGAGTAGGCCCAGGCGACCCGGGCCACGCCGATCCCAGCGAGGGAGAATCCCAGCGGGGCGACGATCTGGGATACCGATCCCTGGCCCCAGGTCAGGTGGGATACCTGCCCGCCGCCGAGCACGATCCCGGCGAGGATCCACGGCATCCCGATGGGGAACGCCCGACGAGCGGTGGCCTTCCCAGGAGTGTCGTGGGATGCGCGGGTGGCGCCGCGGCGTGGGATCCGGTCGTCACTCACGGGATGCCGCCTCGGCCCGGAGTCGAATCGCCTCGGCCTGGGCGCGCTCCAACTCGGCCTGCAGTCGCTCGATCTCGTCGGCCATGGCCGGCAGCATGATCCGAGCAAAGTCGGCCAGCGTCCGCTCCAGCACGGCTGCCGCGGCTCGGCGGATCGCCGGAAGATCCAGCTCAGACATCGATCTCCTCCAGCTTCTTGCAGGTCCCGCACGTGCCGCCCTGGCAGCGGTAGCGAGCCGACTTGGACACGTCCCCGACGTGGTGCTTGCAGCCCTCGCACGGGCCGGGCAGCTGGGAGCCGCCGGCCGGCGGGCGCTGGGCGCGCTTCGGCTTCGGCTTCGGCTCGCTGACCTGCGCGGTGATCCGCGGCGCGGTCGGGGGCAGCTCGGCCGGGATGGCGGGCACCCGCGGAGGCAGGACGGCCGGCGGGGTCCAGGCCGGCGCCGGCGGCAGGCCGAACCGGGTCAACGCGGTGTCCAGTCGGGCCTGGCCTCCGTCCTCGTACCGGCCGACGGGCGCCGCTGCCGGCACGACGGCCGCTGGCAGCTCCTCGCCGCGCAGCGCGGTGAGGAAGTCGGCCGGCAGCACCCGGTCCAGAATCAGCTTGAGCAGGTGGGCGGCCAGGCCGGCGGACACCATCGGCGCCGCGCCGGCGGCCGCGATCACCCACGGGTCGGTCACGTCCGCGGAGACGCCGCCGTGGGACAGGTGGTAGCCCTGGGCGGCCGCGGATCCCACGACTCCCAGCGCGACCACGGCCGCGGGATACGCCTTGCGCGGCAGCACGATGAGCCCGACGTATCCCACCGCGGCGAGCAGGTCCACGACCAGCGGGGCGAGCAGCGCGGCCCAGCCCGGGAAGCCGCACGCGGTGAAGAACGAGCGCATCCCGGCGTAGGACAGGACCATCCCGAGCAGCATCAGGACCCCGGTCAGCACCGCGGTCCAAAAGACGACCCGGCGGGCCACCTCGCGCCAGTCGGTCATCGGGACGCCGGGATGAGCTCGCGCACCGGCTCGGCGGCCGGTCGGGAGTCGTCGGTGAGCCGGCGGTGTGCGACCGCGGCCATCCCGGCGAGGGACAGCACGCCGACCGCGGCGGCGCCGGCGATCCCGCCCGCGGCGTATCCCGCGGTGAGGGGGACGGCGACGACGGCCGGGATCAGGAGGGAGCCGCGGTCGCGGACGCGCGGGAAGGTCTGGGATGCGGGCTGGGATCGCATGGGATAACCATGATCGACGTCATGCGGGATGTCAAACAGGGCACCAAAATGTTAGGCTCTATCCCGATCCCAGGTCGCCCGGTAGTGGTAGCCCCACCCCGCCTTCCCCCCGGGGGCGAGGCCGGGGGCCTGGGATCGCCGGTCCCTGCCCGTCGCCCGTGGGAAGACCGCGGACGTTCCTTCCCCGGTGGGCAGGGGCCGGCTCAGCCCGGGAAGAGCTCGGTCACCCGGAGCTGACGCACCGCGCCGAACGGCTGGACGAGCGCGATCGAAGTGCTCCCGCCGCCGGCCGCGGTGCGGGCCGCGAATCCCGCCGCCGACCAGTCCCCCTCCGCGATGCCCGACGGGCAGGCCAGCGTCCGGGCCGCCAGCACCGTCGCCGCCGCGGAGCCACCGGACGTGGAACCCTGCGGGACGCTTGCGCCGGCAACCTGCGCGCTGGCCGCGGTCGGCGTGACCGGCGTGCCGGCGGCGTGCGGCTCGAGCCGGATCCGGGCGTCCATGGCGGCCGGGCCGCCGACCGGCTGCAGCGTCGCGCTGTACTCGAAGTGATAGAGCCGACCGGCAGTTGCCCGGAACTCCACCGGCAGTACCGAGGTGTCCCGAGCCTCCGCGGTGATCCCGGTGACCGACGCGGCCGCCGTCGAGACCCAGGTCCGGGCCTGGCCGGGCAGGTCCGCGGCGTCCCCGCCCAACGCGCCGACCTCGTGCGCATGGTTGCCGGGCGCCGCCTGGCCGGCGTCCAGGCCGAGGGTGTGATGCTGGGCCAGCGGGCCGCCGTCCACGTCGGACGCCTGGTGCACGCGCAGCGCACGCTGCGGGTCCCCGGCCACCGCGGTCACCACGTCATCGGCGACCTTGCGCGCCGCCTCCTCCCCGGCCAGGGCCGGGCGGGGGGCGAACAGGCCGTCGGGGGTGCTCATGCCGGCTCCCCCTCGATCAGCTGGCCGGGGACGATCTCCGCGGACAGCACCGGCGGGCCGGCCGGCAGCTGGCCGGCGGCCGTGGCCTGGCTCAGCGCCTCCAGGCGTTCGGCGATGCGCAGCTGCACCACCGGGTCGGTCACCTCCAGCTGGATGATCTCCACGACGCGGGCCAGCACCATGTTCACGTCCACGGTGTCGCCCTGGCGCTTGATCCGCCCCTGCAGCTCGAGGATCAGCTTGAGCGCCTGCACGTCACCGGCGAACGCGCGGCGCATCAGCGCGATGTCCACCTCGTGCGCGCGCTGGCCGAAGATGGCGGCCGCCCGGTCCCGGACGTACGCGCCGAACACGGGGTCCGCCAGCCAGCCGTTCCAGGTCCGCAGGTCGACGCCGTGCGCCTTGAGCACCACGTCCAGCGGCCGCGGGTCGTTCGGGTCCAGCCGCTCGAAGATCGCGTCCAGCGCGTCCATCTGCAGCCGGGTCGGCTGGGCGCCGGCGCGGGTGATGCCCTCGTCCCAGGTCTCCACGTCGTCGGGCAGGATGCCGAGCCGGCGCAGGTTGGCGATCGTGACGGGGTCCTGCAGGGCGAGCTGCACTTCGGGGATCCGGGTGGCCGGCCACTTCTTGAAGCTGCAGATGCGCTCGGCGGTGGGCAGCTTCCCCCAGCGCTGGCCGTAGTAGCGCACCGTGTCCTCCACGGAGCGGCGGATCTGCTCGGCCGGCGGCAGGTCCCGCCAGCGCAGGCGGGGCTGCCCGGCGGTGTCCGGGGCGTCCGGCAGCCGAGCGTCCTCGGCCTCCCGGTCGAACGCCGTCGGGCCGCCGGGCAGCAACCGCTCGCTCACGCCTCGATCGCCTCCGGGGCCGCCCAGACCTTCCACCGGTCGAAGGACAGCACCAGGCCGGCACCGTCGTCGTGCTCGGCGAAGATCGGGGTGACGGTCTGGCCGCGCACGTCGGCCGGCGCGCTGGTGTCCTCCACGAGCAGGTCCACGTAGCCGGCCGGCGCTGCCTTGCGGGGCAGCTCGCGGATGATCACCGCGCCGATGTCGAGCAGCATGGCGTCCAGGCGCACGCCGTCGGTGTCGCGCAACCCCACCGACACGCGCACGGTCAGGTGGTTCATCGCCGCTCCCCGGTGATCCAGGCTTCGACCTCGGACGCGCGCCTGACAATGTCGCCGCTCGAGCCGAGCACGCGGACGATCTCCAGCCGGCGGTAGTGCCGTTCGCGCTGCTCGGCCACCTCGGCGCTCGGCTCGGCGAACTCGCTGGCCAGCGTCCGGGCCACCTCGGTGTCCTTCTCCCGCGCCCGCGCCCGCCAGGCCAGCCACTCCGCGGCCGTCGCGCCAGCACCGTCGCCGTCCACCGACAGGAAGACGTTCTGGCGCCCGGTCAACGGCACGTGGCTGCCGTCCTTGCCGGCCACACCCTCGATCTCGAGCCAGATGCCGCGGCTGTGCGGCCCGGTGAGCGGGTGCTCCCGGTGCTCCGGCAGTCCTTCGTCCGATCTGACCATGGTGTTCGTCCTCTCCGACACGCCGGCTGGGCAGCGCGTCGACGCGATCGTAGGGCGGTGATCGCCGGCGGGCCGCTACCCTCGCCGCTATCCCACCCGGAGGGTCTGCCCGGGAGCCGGCCCACCCCCGGCGTCACCCCCCGTCGCAGGGGCCCGCGATCCTGGCCTACAGCGGTGCGAGCCGGATGAGCCCCCGACCGAAGCACGCGCGGGTGGGGCGAGGCCGCGACCGGGGGGATGGGGGGCGGGCAGTCAGCACCGCAGGTCCCTCCGAGCGCCAGCGAGCGGTCCACCGTCGTGCGAGCAGAGCAGCGCCGACGAGGAAAGCCGACGGGCTGGGACTCCGCTGATACAGTCCGATTCCGAGGAAATACCCACCCGAAATCAGGAAATTTGCCACGGGCAGGGGTCGCTACGCTGACATTCTCTCTCTCTGTCGGCAACCCGAGATGCAGTGTGTCATCGGGTCCTCGGAGGTGTGTGAGTAGGCGCCGCGCTCACGCTCCGTGACCGGGGGGTGCTCACTCAGCGTAGGGGGAGACGGTCACCATACGTGCACACCCCCTCTGAGCTGGGAAAACAGGGGGATTGGCGCTTAGAGTGGTCACCATCACGCTCGGTGTCCGTCACCTTGGGTGATTCACCTGTTCGGGTGGTCGCCGGCGTAGCCGTGCGTGTGCGCGGTGACCGGGTGTGGTTCACCCGAACAGGTGATGGCGTTGGGCTTGACGTCAGGCGTGGCGTCAGATAGTGTGTACCTATCAGCAAGGGACGCCAGCACCGAGGAGCAGACGATGGCCGAGTACACCCTCCACACCAGCACCGGAGAGCTCGCGACGCCGGGCACGCACAGCCTGGACGACGCGCTGGCGCTGAGCGAGGTGCGCGCCTGCACGACGGACGACGCGACGGAGATCCGCCCGGCAGGGTGTCAGAACGAGGCGAGCACCCTGCGCCCGGTGCGCACGCTCCGCGAGGACCAGGTCCCGCTCGGCGCGGTCTTCGTCACCCCCCGCGGTGACCAGACGCTCGTGGGCCGGGAGCCGTCGGTGTTCGCGGCCAACGTGCGGCACATGCGCCGCTGGACGGAGCCGACGGGCGGGCGCTCGGCGGTGGTCGGCGGGGTCCCGGTCAAGCGGGGCCGGGAGCTGAGCGTCCGCGTCGAGATGGGTGTGCGCAGTGACGAGCTGGCCGCCGGCGACGTGGTGTGGATGCAGGGCATCGAGCGCTGGTGCGAGCTGGCTGGCGAAGACCTGGCGTCCCTGCTCTCCTACCGCCTCTGGACGCGCGTGTTCATCGACCCGGCGTTCGAGCTGGAGCAGGCCCGCCAGTCCTGAGCCCCGGTGCCCGGGCGGGTGTCAGAACCCCACCGCCCCGCCCGGGCGCCGGACCATCCTGCCTCACCACTTCACTTGACGCCACGCTTGACGTCAGATACGATGCCAGTACACCGACCGAAGGAGCCAGCCGTGAGCAACCCGACCGTCACCCAGCCCGCCGCCACCGTGATCGACACCCCGGAGGGGATCGCCATGTTCCAGCTCATCGCCCTGCGCGGCGCGCTCCGGCTGGAGGTCGCCGGGATGGGCGTCCGCGCGCTGCGGACCCAGGGTGGCGCGATCAAGGTCACCCAGCGCATCACCGGCGCGAAGTTCCGCACGAAGCGCGACGCGTTGGCCGGGGTGACCGCGCTCATCGACGCGATCCAGGCCGGCGAGCTCCCGGCTCCCGCGCACGCTTCCTGACCCACCGCCCGGGGCCGGGTGTCAGAACCCGGCCCCGGGCCACCCCGACCGACCCGACCACGAGGAGCCAGCGATGGACAGCACGACCCTGCAGGCCCGGCACGACGCCATCACCGCCGGTGAGCCCGTCGACCCGCCCGCGCGGCCGGAGCGGGACCGCCCGCCCACCGCGGACCTGGCCCGAACCGCCGGCTACGCGGTCGGCCTGTTCATCGGCGGCCGCGAGTTCCTGACCGTGCCGGGCACGGCGCACGGCTGGTCCCCGCTGCACGCCAGCGAGCACGAGGCGTTCGTGTGGGCCGCCTGGTGGACGGACCGCTGCCCGCTGGTCTTCCACCCGGACGGCCGGGTCACCGTGCACGACGACGAGCTGGAGTGCCGGTGGGTGGAGCGGGTCGGCTCGTACTTCCGGGTGTCAGAGCCGCCGGCCCGCGTGCATTGCGACGCGCACACCGCCGACCGGCCGGTGCCGGACCCCGGGCACCTCGAGACGTCCCGGTGCTACGGCATCCGTCCCGCTTGACACCACGCTTGACGTCAGATAGTGTGTCACTACGCCGACCAGCAAGGAGCCGACCGTGATCACCAGCCCCGACCAGGACCCGCGAGAGATCCACAACACCATGGTCTACCGCGTCGCCATCGCCGACCTGGCCGAAGGGATGGTCCAGGTCACCCCGCGCGGCAGGTTCGTCACCGTCACCAGCGTGGACCGGCCGCCCGCCGGCGTGCTGGACGTGAGCCTGCCCGGCAGTCACCGCTGGATCAACGGCACCCCGGTGGGTCGGCGGACCTGGGTGGACGTGACCACGGCCTCGGCACCGCAGTTCGGGTGTCAGAAGCCGCCCGCGTTCATCGTGGACGCGCCCGACACCACGAACCCGGAAGGCGTTGGGATCTGCGGCGCCCGCCTCGTGAGCGACGACGTGCCGTACCCGTGGACGTGCACGCGCCCGAATCGCCACGACGGCGACGTGCACGCGGCCGGGACTGGCGAGGCCATCGGCCACGTCTGGACCGAGAGCGAAAGCGGCGGGTCCGGCTACTCCGGCACCCGCCGCCACGTCGCCGACCGCCCCTGACCGCAGCCGCGCGCTGCCCATCCCGCACCGGCCCTGTCCCCGGCGGTGCGCGGGTGGAGTGCGCACGGACGCACACCCCGACCAGCACGGGAGTCCCCATGCTCTACCGCATCACCGCGGCCGGCCTGTTCTTCGTCGCGCTGTTCGGGCTGGCCATGCCCCAGCCGGAGAACGTCCACACTGCACCGTCCTATGTGGACAGCATGGGCGCTTCCCTTACGGGACAGGGTGATTGGCTCGCGGAGGACGATCCGGGCTGGGCGTGCACTGTCCGGGGCATGTGGAACCCGAACGACTGCTGACGCCGAACCTGACGTCAGGTAGTGTGTCAGTTGTCAGAACGAACCACCCGACCAGGGAGCAGCAGATGACCGACTACGGAATCCGGATCGTGGAAGACACCGGCTGGATGCCCAACACCGAAGACGAGTGCGAGGCCGCCGACGCCTCCGCGGTGTTCAACGGCAAGCTCGCCCCCTACGGCCTGATCGTCATCCGCCGGTGCCCGTGCTGTGGCGAGTGGGACGAAGCCGAGGACAGCGAGGGCGCGGTCTGGGGCGTGCTGATCGACCCGAGCACGGTGCCGCCGTGGGAGGACTCGTGCCGCAAGCGGCTGGACCTGTCCCCCGCCGGGTTCACCTGGACCCGCATGCACTCCGACTTCCTCATCCCCGCGCAGGAACTGCTCCAGCGGGTGCGCGGCGCCGAGCCCGCCGTGCGCTGGGTCCCCGTCGCGGCCGGCTGGCGTGGCCGCGTCGCCGCCTGGATCGGCGGGAACCGGTGAGCCGCCGCGTGAAGGACTGGGCGCCCGGATGGGCCGACCCCGGGACCGCGCTGGAAGGCGGGTACGTGTGGTCGCTGGGCCCCGGCGCCGGCGAGCGCTGGGTACTGCTGCCCGACGGCGGGCTGCTGCTGGTCCGGGCCACCCGGGTGTCAGACGCCACCCGTAAGCGGTACGCGCTGGCCGGACAGCCCCTGCCGGCCGACCTGGTCGGCACGGTAGACGTGCTGGACCGGTTCGACGCCGGGTGGCAGGGCCGGATGGTGCGGCTCATGTCCGACCTGGACGGCGCACGGCTCTGGGGCGGGACCTTCGGCGACCTGCACACCTCCCAGGCGTGCGCCACCCGCGAGATGACCCGGCGTGGCCTCGAGCCCAACTGGATCGTCAAGGGCCGGGGCGAGCTGGCGAGCACGCACATCCTGGACTGCCTGCGCGGCGACCACCCCACACAGTCCCTCGCCGCGATGGTGCACCGGCTGCACGTCGACTGCACTCCCGCGGCCGAGCGTTACCGCGCGGCCTGACCACTTTCGGCCCGACCTGACAGGAAGAGGACAGATCATGGACGAGATCCTGCGCGAGCTCACCCGCCTGATGACCATCCGGATGTCCGGCGCGCTGCTGGAGTCGGGCGGCAGTCTCGAGCTGGAGCCGCACCCGGCGGCCGAGCGCGGCATGGACGGCGACGCGGCCGTGCTGCAGGCCGAGTGGTGGTCCCCGGCGGACCCGCACGGCACGCCGGCCCGGACGTTCTCCATCACCATCCGACCCGAAGGCTAGACACCACACCTGGCGTCATGTAGGGTGTCAGACATACCGACCGAGAGACAGGGGGCACACCGTGGCCGAGACCTACACCGCCGGCAGCGTCCAGACCTTCGCCGAGCAGTTCGCCACCGTGCTGAACGAGCACGGACACGGCCCCTGGTCTGTCGAGGAGCTGTGCGACCCGCACACCAGCCAGAGCTACGGGGTCTGGGACGTCGTGCACGCCGAGGTGACCCCGGCGGGTGTCACCATCACCGCCCGGGTGAAGATCCGCCGGCAGCAGGGCAACGCCGGCCGGGTCACCATCACGCCGAGCCTGGGCCGGACGCCGGCCG